>AEWW01015922.1_pt1 | contig 25689 bp, 19 predicted proteins | sample 267848 | NCBI WGS metagenome assembly AEWW01 (sample SAMN00713649, study PRJNA62039) | ant fungus garden metagenome | place: Panama: Gamboa | collected Apr-2009 | depth 0.5 m m | reverse complement strand
CCCAGTGCACGCCAGGCTGCCCATACCAGCGTCTTCAATTCTGCTTCCTGATCGGCACTCAAACCACTTGGACAGAAGTATTCAGTATCGTCAGAAATGTATTTAGCTTCATAGTCATAGAACTCGCTGGCGGTTTTAATTCTGATTGAAGGCAGAATTTCATCACCCAGGATGCCAACGGTATATTCCGCACCGCTCAGGAAAGCCTCAATCAACACGTCATTATCGTGGCGAAACGCTTCATCCAGCGCTGCAGGCAAGGCTTCTAACGTGTTCACACGGCTGATGCCGACACTAGAACCTTCACAGCTTGGCTTCACAAACAGCGGCAGACCGAGCGCATCAATCGCAGCCTGCGTTTGTGCGTCTAAACCCTGCTCCTGCTGCTGACGCGTCAACCAGACGAATTTGCCTGAAGGCAGTCCCCTGCCCTGCCACAGCAATTTGCTGCGCAGTTTATCCATGGTGATCGCCGAAGCCATCACGCCGCTGCCGGTATACGGCAACTGGAGGAACTCCAGCACCGCCTGCAGCGTGCCATCTTCACCGCCGCGACCGTGCAGAGCGATAAAGGTTTTATCAAAGCCCTGCGCTTTAAGATCCAGCACCGACACATCACGGGTATCCACGGCATGCGCATCAATGCCCATCTCACGCAGACCTGCTAACACCGCACTGCCCGACATCAGCGACACTTCACGCTCTGCCGAGGTTCCGCCCATCAGGACGGCGACTTTCTCAGCCATGACGCGCCTCCGTTTTCGCAGCTGGCTGCAACGCAAGCTCAGCCAGTTTGCGGGCGATCTTGCCGATATTGCCGGCGCCCTGCACGATGACAAGATCGTCACCTGACAACAACGGGGCCAGCGCTTCCGGCAACGCATCGTGCTCAGAGACCAGAATCGGGTCAACCTTGCCACGATTGCGAATCGCGCGGCACAGTGAACGGCTATCTGCGCCTGGAATCGGCGCTTCACCGGCCGGATAAACATCCAGCATCAGCAATACATCAACCTGTGACAGCACGTTAGCGAAGTCATCGAACAGATCTCGAGTTCGCGTGTAACGATGCGGCTGGAATACCATCACCAGTTTTTTCTCTGGCCAGCCGGCACGCGCGGCTTTGATGGTGACATCCACTTCCGTTGGGTGATGACCGTAATCATCCACCAGCATTGCGCTGCCTGGATTGCCATTGACCGCTGCGGTATCAAATTCGCCCAGCACATCAAAGCGGCGCCCGGTGCCCTGGAAGCTCTCCAGTGCCGCCAGAATCGCGTTATCTTCAATGCCTTCTTCCGTCGCCACTGCAACCGCAGCAGCAGCATTTAAGGCATTGTGACGACCCGGCGCATTCAGGGTCACTTTCAGCACCGGCTTGTCCTGACGAATCAGGGTAAAGTGCCCCTGCGCGCCACGTTGTTCATAGTTTTCGATACGCACATCGGCGTCATCACTGAAACCGTAAGTGGTGACCTGACGGCCTACGCGTGGGATCAAATCGCGGATCACCACATCATCTACGCACATCACCGCACGTCCGTAGAACGGCAGGTTATGCAGGAAGTTGATGAACGTCTGCTTCAGGTTTTCGAAATCGCCCTGATAGGTGTCCATATGATCCGCTTCGATATTGGTGACAATCGCCACCATCGGCTGCAGATGCAGGAACGACGCGTCACTCTCATCGGCTTCCGCAATCAGGTAACGGCTGGTGCCCAAACGCGCATGTGTGCCCGCTGCTTTCACCAGGCCGCCATTGACGAAAGTTGGGTCTAAGCCACCTTCGGCATAAATACTGGTAACCATCGCTGTGGTGGTGGTTTTGCCGTGCGTACCGGCAACCGCGATGCCATGACGGAAGCGCATCAGCTCAGCCAGCATCTCTGCACGGCGAATCACCGGGATACGCTGCTCGCGTGCCGCGACCAGCTCCGGATTGTCCTGAGCCACCGCAGTCGACACCACCACCACGCTCGCATCCGTCACGTTTTCCGGGCGATGGTTGAAATAAATGGTCGCACCCAATGAGGCCAGATGCTGGGTCACCGGGTTAGGCGCCAGATCCGACCCGCTGATGTGATAACCTTCGTTCGCCAACACCTCGGCAATACCGCCCATGCCAGCACCACCGATGCCGACAAAGTGAATGTGCCGGACGCGACGCATCTCGGGCACAATGGAACGCAGTTTTGCCAATTGTTGTGTATTCATCTGTCTCAATTACCTGTTGATCTCATGTGTACCTGCATTCAGGTACAGCCGGTCAAACCGACCTATTAATTACTTCGCGACGCGTGCCACTTCCTGCGCAACCCGATCGGTTGCATCAGGAATCGCTACCTGACGGGCTTTCTCAGCCATCGCCAGCAGCGTGGCGCGATCCCAATGGCGCAACGTGTCCGCTACTGCAGTCGCGGTAAATTGCGGCTGCTCGAAAATTTTGGCTGCGCCCGCTTGCTCCAGCGGCAACGCATTCCAGTACTGCTGACGGTCTTTGTGCTGAAACGGCACGAAGATCGCCGGTAAACCTGCGGCGGCCACTTCGCTCACCGTCAATGCGCCCGAACGACACACCACTACATCCGCCCAGGCATAGGCTTCCGCCATATCATCGATAAACTCGGTGACCTTGTGCTGCGGCTGTCCGGCATCGCGATACGCCTGTTGCACCGTCTCCAGCGCGCCTTTGCCGCTTTGATGCCAAATCGTGATGGCATCACCCAGTTCTGCGGCCACCTGCGGCACTGTCTGATTTAGGATACGTGCGCCCTGGCTTCCGCCGACCACCAGCACACGAATCGCACCGCTGCGTCCACTCAGGCGATCAGCAGGCAGCGGCAGGGCCAACACATCGGTACGCACGGGATTGCCAACCACATCGGCTTTCGGGAATGCACCCGGAAACGCCTGCATCACTTTGGTGGCAATTTTCGCCAGCCACTTGTTGGTCAGCCCGGCAATGCCGTTCTGCTCATGCAGCACCACAGGAATACCGCAACTCCACGCGGCTAATCCACCTGGACCGGAAACGTATCCGCCCATGCCGAGCACCACGTCCGGCTGCCAGCGCTTCATGATGCGACGCGCCTGGCGCCATGCATTGAAGATGCGTACCGGTGCCAGTAACTGCGCCTTAACACCTTTGCCGCGCAAACCGCTAATACGGATAAATTCAATTTCGATGCCATGTTTCGGCACCAAATCCGCTTCCATTCGGTCAGCGGTTCCGAGCCAGCGCACCTGCCAGCCCTGTTCGATCAGATGGTGTGCCACGGCCAGACCCGGGAACACATGTCCGCCGGTTCCGCCGGCCATCACCATCAGCCGCTTGCTACTCATCGAGCACCTCGGGTAAACGCCTGCGCTTTTGCCAGACGCGTTTCATAATCAATGCGCAATAAAAACACGATGGCGGTCGACATGATGATCAGACTTGAGCCACCGTAACTGATCAGCGGCAGTGTCAGGCCTTTGGTCGGCAGCATGCCTGCGGCCGCACCGACGTTAACCAGCGCCTGGAAGCTAAACCACACGCCAATTGAGCAAGCGAGGAAGCCAGAAAAGCGCTGATCGATCTCCAGAGCACGGCGACCAATCGACATCGCGCGAAAAGCGACGAAGAATACCATTAACAGCGCCAAAACCACACCGACATAACCCAACTCTTCACCAATGATGGAGAAGATAAAGTCGGTGTGTGCCTCCGGCAGATACTCGAGTTTTTGCACCGAGTTGCCGAGGCCCTGGCCCCAGAATTCACCACGACCGAAGGCCATCAGCGACTGGGTCAGCTGGTAGCCGCTGCCAAACGGATCTTCCCATGGGTTCCAGAAAGAGGTCACACGGCGCATACGATAGGGTTCAGCGATAATCAGCAGCACCACGGCAAAAATACCGGAGCCGATGATCGCCAGGAACTGCCACATTTTGGCACCCGCGAGGAACAGCATCGCTAGCGTCGTCACAAACAGCACAACTACAGTTCCGAGATCCGGTTGCGCCAGCAGTAACACAGCCAACACCACCATCACGCCCATCGGCTTACAAAAGCCCCAGAAGTTGTTGCGTACCTCTTCCACTTTGCGCACCAGATAGCTGGCGAGATAGCAAAACAGGGAAAGCTTGGACAATTCGGCCGGCTGAATACGCAGTGGGCCGAGGGCAATCCAGCGCGATGCACCGTTAACCGAACTACCCACCACCAGGACGATCAGCAGCATTGCCACAGACGCCATCAGCATCACGTTGCTGTAGCGCTGCCAGAAATCCATTGGGACGCGCAATGTCACCAGTGCCATGCCTACCGCCAGGGCAATATAGAAAGCGTCGCGTTTAGCGAAGTAGAACGGGTCTTCGTTAAGACGCTGGCCGACCGGCATCGACGCTGAAGTCACCATCACGAAGCCGATAATCGCCAAACCAAAGGTCAGCCACAGCAGCGTGCGATCATACAGCACCACTGGCGCATCATCATTTTCACGGCCGCCCATCACCCAATCGCGTAAACGCACGGAGAGGAAGCTGGCAATACCGACACCTGGAATGCGCATTAGCTCAACTCCTTCGCCAGCTGCGCGAAAATATCACCGCGCTGTTCAAAATTACGGAACTGATCGAGGCTGGCGCAGGCCGGTGACAGCAGCACCATATCGCCCGCCTTCGCCTGAGGTGCAATCTGCTCCATGGCCTGCTGCATCGTCTCTGTGCGCGTGGCGATCTCAGGGCGTAACGCCGCGAGCGCATCGCCGTCACGACCAAAGCAATAGATGCGCACGTTGTCGCCCTTCAAAAAGCGCGTCAGCGCACTGAAGTCAGCGAATTTGCCATCACCGCCCATCAGCAGCCACAAGGTGCCTTTCACCTGCAAACCATTGAGTGCCGCTTCAGTACTGCCGACGTTAGTGGCTTTAGAGTCATTGATCCAGCGCACACCGTTAGCTTCATGCACCAGCTGGAAACGATGCGCCAAACCGGTGAACGTGGTTAACGCTTTCAGACTGGAGGCGCGCGGGATATTGACTGCATCTGCCAGCGCCAGGGCCGCCAGTGCGTTGGTGTAGTTGTGCTGGCCCACCAGAGTCATTTCATCAGTATTGAGCACCCTTTCACCCTGCGCCCGCAGCCAGGTGCTGCCCTGCTGCTGGGTCAGGTGGTAATCACCAAGATTAATGCCAAAACTGACACAACGTGCATCAACACCGCGAACCGGCATGGTCATACCATCATCGGCATTGACCACGCAGACGCGGGCATTTTCATAAATGCGCAATTTCGCCGCACGATACTGCTGCATGCCCAACGGATAGCGATCCATATGATCTTCGGTCACGTTGAGAATGGTGGCGGCCGCCGCTTGCAGGCTGTAGGTGGTTTCTAACTGGAAGCTGGAAAGTTCCAGCACATATAACTGTGCCGGGGATTTCAGCAGGGTTAACGCCGGTAAACCGATATTGCCACCCACGCCAACCTGCCAACCCGCCGCACGCGCCATTTCACCCACCAGCGTGGTGACGGTGCTTTTACCGTTCGAGCCGGTGATGGCGACAATCGGAGCCTGTGCTTCGCGGCAGAACAGTTCGATATCACCAACGATTTCAATACCGGCATCCGCGGCTTCACTCAATGCAGGATGTGCCAGCGCGATACCTGGGCTGGCAATAATTAAATCCGATGCCAGCAGCCAGTCGCTGTTGATACCGCCCACATAGCGTTCAACCGCCTCAGGCAACTTGTCGAGGCCAGGCGGAGACACACGGGTATCCATCACGCGAGGGGTCACGCCCTGCGCGAGGAAGAAATCAACACAGGACAGGCCAGTGATGCCGAGTCCAATGATGACGACTTTTCTGCCCCGATAGTCAGCCATGATTAACGTACCTTCAGCGTTGCCAGGCCAATCAGCACCAGCATCAGTGAAATAATCCAGAAGCGCACGATGACACGCGGCTCCGGCCAGCCCTTCAATTCATAGTGGTGGTGAATCGGCGCCATGCGGAAAATGCGTTGGCCGCGCAGCTTGAACGATCCCACCTGCAGAATCACCGACAGCGTTTCAACCACAAACACGCCGCCCATGATCACCAGCAAAAACTCCTGACGCAGCAGCACGGCGATAGTGCCTAACGCGCCACCCAGTGCCAGTGAACCCACATCGCCCATAAAGACCTGAGCCGGGTAGGTGTTGAACCACAGGAAGCCAAGACCGGCACCGACAATCGCGGTACAGACAATCACCAACTCACCCGCATGGCGCAGATACGGAATATGCAGATACTCAGCAAACTTCACGTTACCGGTCGCCCATGCCACCAGAGCAAAGCCTGCTGCCACGAAGACGGTTGGCATAATCGCCAGGCCATCCAGACCATCCGTCAGGTTGACCGCATTACCGGTGCCGACAATCACAAAGTAAGCCAGCAGCACATAAAACAATCCCAGCTGCGGCATGATGTCTTTAAAGAACGGCACCACCAACTGAGTGGCCGGTGTGCCTTTGCCCGCAGCGTAAAGCGCAAAAGCCACGCCAAGGGAAATCACCGACATCCAGAAGTATTTCCAGCGGGCAATCAGGCCTTTGGTGTCTTTGCGTACCACTTTGCGATAGTCATCGACGAAACCGATAATGCCGAAACCAATCAGCACCGCCAGCACGCACCACACATAAGGGTTGGATGGATACGCCCACATCAACACCGAGACGGTGATGGAGGTGAGGATCATGATGCCGCCCATGGTTGGCGTACCGCGCTTACTGAAGTGCGATTCCGGACCGTCGTTACGCACCACCTGGCCAATCTGCAGTTTCTGCAGCCAGGCGATCAGGCGCGGGCCCATCCAGAGTGATAGGAACAGAGCGGTCAGCAGGCTGACAATGGCGCGAAACGTCAAATACGAGAAGACGTTAAAGCCGGAATAAAGTGCGACCAAATGTTCGGCCAGCCAGACTAGCATGTTCCTTTCTCCTGTAAGCTCTCGACGACCTGCTCCATGGCGGCGCTACGTGAGCCTTTAACCAAAATAGTGATGTCCTGATGTTGGGACAGCAATGCGCGTAAACGTACAGTCAGCTCGGCTTTGGTGGCGAAATGCTCGCCTTTACCGCTGCTTTCACCGATCAACCGACTCAAAGTGCCGGTACTCAGAACACAATCAATACCTGCTGCCCTGGCGGCTTCACCCACCTGCTGATGGCAAGCTTCCGCTTCATCGCCCAGTTCGGCCATATCACCGACGACCATCACTCGGAACCCCGGCATATCGCCCAGTACCTGTGCGGCCGCCGTCATCGAACCGACGTTGGCGTTATAGCTGTCATCCAGCAGCAGTTGATTGTCTGCCAGACGAATCGGGAACAGACGCCCCGGTACGGGCTGCAGTGTTTTCAAACCGGTTTGGATCGCGCTTAGCGGGGCATCAACGGACAGTGCCAGCGCAGCAGCAGCAAGCGCGTTCGCGATGTTGTGGCGACCAGGCAGCGGAAGCGCAACAGCAATGTCTCCGCGCGGCGTATGCAAGGTAAACAGCGTGGCGTCGGCGCGTAGCACTATCTCGCTGGCACGGAATTCTGCATCTGCCATCGGCTGTGGCGAGAAGCGCCACAGGGTCTTATCGACAAACTGCGACTGCCAGTTAGCGAGGTCGTTGCTGTCAGCATTGACGATGGCGGTGCCGTGTACTGGCAATCCACCAAAAATTTCGCCTTTGGCTTTCGCTACACCGGCCAGTGAACCAAAGCCTTCCAGATGCGCTGCAGCGAGATTATTCACCAGCGCCGTTTCGGGACGCACTAAATTGGTGGTGTAAGCAATCTCGCCCTGATGATTGGCACCCAGCTCAATCACCGCGAACTCGTGTTCTGGGGTCAGACGCAGCAACGTCATCGGCACGCCGAAGTCGTTGTTCAGGTTGCCAGCGGTATAGAGGGTTTCACCACACTGACGCAAAATGGCAGCGGTCATCTCTTTGACGGAGGTTTTACCGGATGAACCGGTCAGGGCTACCACGCGCGCCTTCGATTGCTGACGCACCCAGGCGCCGAGCTGACCAAAGGCAATGCGGGTATCTGCCACCACCACTTGCGGCACATCTAAAGGCAAGTGCTTACTCACCAGCAGCGCTTTGGCACCCTGGGCAATAGCATCCTGAGCAAAGTCATGCGCATCAAAACGCTCACCGACCAGTGCGACAAACAGGCTGCCATCAGCCACTTTACGCGTGTCGCTGGTCACATCATTCAGCGTCAAATCAGCGCCGTGCAGTTGACCACCACTGATTTCAGCCAGTGTTTTCAAAGAAACCGGGATCATGCCATCACCCCCAGTAAACGGGCGACGGTGTCGCGATCGGAGTAATCCAAACGACGGTTACCAATGATTTGATAATCTTCATGGCCTTTACCTGCCACCAGCACGATGTCATCGACATTGGCCTGCATCACGGCGTTAGTGACCGCTTGCGCACGTCCCGCGACCACGCGGGCGCGACCGGGATCAAGCAAGCCAGTCAGAATGTCATTCACAATCGCGGCAGGTTCTTCGCTGCGCGGATTGTCATCGGTGATGACCACGATGTCAGAGAACTGTTCGGCAATCGCGCCCATCAGCGGACGTTTGCCTTTGTCACGATCGCCGCCGCAGCCAAACACGCACCACAGTTTGCCTTTACAGTGCAGACGGGCAGCTTCCAACGCTTTTTCCAGCGCATCGGGGGTGTGAGCATAATCCACCACCACCGTGGGTTTTTCTGGTGCCGTGAACACTTCCATACGGCCACATACCGGTTGCAACTGTGCAGCGCTTGATACCAGCGCCTCCAGCGGATAATCGAGCGTCAGCAAGGTGGCAAGTGCCAGCAGCAGATTGCTGACATTGAATGCGCCCATCAGACGGCTATCAAATTCCCCGTCGCCCCAGCTGGAGCTGAACTGGATATGCGCACCGCCATCGTGATAATTCACCGCTGTGGCTTTCAACCAGCGTCCACGGCAGCCAGGCTGCAAGTTGTCAGCCATGGTGACGGCAACGGCATCCGGCAGTTTCTCCAGCCAGCGGCGTCCGACCTCGTCATCAGCGTTGATAATGGCTTCGCCAACCTGATGCTCAGAGAACAGCAGCCATTTGGCGGCTTCGTAACCCTGCATATCACCGTGATAATCCAGATGATCGCGGCTTAGATTCGTGAACACAGCAGCCGCGAAGGGCAATGCCGCCACGCGATGCTGCACCAGGCCGTGAGAAGAAACTTCCATCGCGGCCAGCGTGGCACCCTGCTCCACCAGATCATTTAATACATGTTGAACATCTACCGCGGAACCGGTGGTGTTTTCGGTGGCCACCAATTGGCCATATAAGCCATTACCCACCGTGCCCATTACGGCACCGGTTTCACCCAGCAGATTGGCCCACTGCGCCATCAACTGCGTGGTGGTGGTTTTTCCGTTGGTGCCGGTGACACCGATTAATTTAAGTTTTTCAGCAGGCTGCTGATAAAAGCGCCCGGCCAGTGCAGAGAGACGCTGCTGCAACTGCGCCAGGTAGATAACCGGGACGCCGTGCATCTCGCGGATATCTCCATCGCTGGCTTCACCCTCGGCTTCGGCAATCACTGCCGCCACGCCTTGAGCAATAGCCTGCGGAATAAAACGACGTCCATCAGCATGATGGCCCGCCACGGCGATAAACAGATCGCCAGCAGCCGCTGAGCGGCTGTCTAGTGTCATGTCACGGAGTGGACGCGCCGGCGCACCCGGCACCCACGGGGCCAGTAAATCGCGCAGGTTACGATCGGTCACTTGATTCCTCACTTCTGTTCTTCACCAACTCGTCTTTATCAATTGTCGGCAGCGCATCCGGTTCAATGTTCATGGTGCGTAATACACCGCCCATGATGGCGCCAAACACCGGTGCAGAAACCGCACCACCATAATATTTACCGGCCTGGGGATCGTTGATCACCACCACCAGCGCAAAACGAGGGCGACTGGCAGGTGCAACACCTGCCGTGTAAGCAATGTATTTATTGACGTAGCGTCCATCCGGTCCCACTTTTTTTGCAGTACCGGTTTTAATCGCGATGCGATAACCCTTGATGGCGGCTTTAACCCCACCGCCGCCAGGCAGCGCAACGCTCTCCATCATATGCATCACCGTTTTCACCAGGTCTTCCTGGAAAACGCGTTCACCCGCCACTGGCGGGTCAACTTTGGTGATCGACAGCGGGCGGTTGATGCCGTAGCTGCCAATGGTTGCGTAGACTCGCGCTAACTGTAACGGTGTTACCATTAGCCCGTAGCCGAAAGAGAAGGTGGCCCTCTCTATGTCAGACCACCGTTGTTTTTGAGGGTATAAGCCACTACTTTCCCCGACCAGCCCCAAATTGGTCGGTTTACCCAGTCCAAAGCGCGCGTAAGTATCTACGAGTGCTGAGGAGGGCATCGCTAACGCCAAACGTGAAACCCCGACGTTACTCGACTTCTGTAAAACCCCGGTAAGGGTCAATTCGTTGTAGCGTGCCACGTCCTTGATCTCATGACCATTGACGCGGTACGGCACGGTATTCAGTACGCTGTTCTCTTTCACCACGCCACGCTGCAGCGCGGTCATCACCACCATCGGTTTGACGGTGGAGCCTGGCTCGAAGATGTCGGTAATGGCACGGTTGCGCATCACATCTTTCGGCGTGTTGGAGAGATTGTTTGGGTTGTAAGCCGGGCTGTTGGCCATTGCCAGCACTTCACCGGTGTTCACATCCACCAGCACGGCAGTGCCCGACTCCGCTTTGTTGAAAGCCACGGCATTGTTCAGCTCGCGGTACACCAGCGCCTGCAAACGCTCGTCGATGCTGAGCGTCAGGTTGTGCGCCGCGCGGCTGTCCACAGAGGAGATATCTTCAATCACGCGACCGTAGCGGTCTTTACGCACCGTACGCTCGCCTGGCGCGCCAGTCAGCCACTTGTCGAAGCTCTTTTCGATGCCCTCAATACCCTGACCGTCAATGTTGGTAAAGCCGATCAGATGTGCAGTGACCTGACCGGCTGGATAGTAACGACGCGACTCTTCACGCAGGTAAATGCCGGGCAGCTTGAGTTTTTTGACGTATTCGCCAATCGCTGGGTTCACCTGGCGCGCCAGATAGATAAAGCGCCCTTTGGGATTGGCATTCACGCGCGCGGCGAGTTGATCGAGTGGGATGGACAGCGCATCTGAAAGGGCTTTCCAGCGGCTGTCGAGTGACACACCGCCATGTTCCATCAGCTCTTTAGGATCGGCCCAGATGGCATTCACTGGCACGCTAACGGCCAATGGACGGCCAGCACGATCGCTGATCATGCCACGTGCAGTGGGAACAGATTGAACACGCAGCGAACGCAAATCCCCTTCTTTGACCAGCTTATCCGGGCTAATGACCTGTAACCACGCCACGCGTGATAGCAATCCGCCCAAAGCCAGTAAAATACAGCCGCACAGCAACGCAAAACGCCAGCTTATAAAGCTGGCCTTATCTTCCTGTTTTTTTAACTTCAGCGTTTTGCCTGCGCCGCTCATTGAGGTCTGCGATTCCTTATTTATCTCTGCACCACGATATTTTCCTGTGAAGGATCAACATGCTGCATCTGCAGCTTATCGGTTGCTATTCGCTCAACCCGGCTATGATCGCCGAGCGCATTCTCTTCCAAAATCAGGTTACGCCACTCGATATCGAGCGCATCACGTTCTAACACCAACTGTTCGCGCTGCGCCGTTAACAGGCGCGTTTTGTGCGTGGTGGTCACCACCAACACCGAGGACACAAGTACTGCAATCAGCAGCAACACCGGGATCTTGCCGAATCGCAGCAGGTCACCGCCGATGACGCCGGGCAGGCTGTGTCGCTCGTTGCCAATCATGTCGCGGTCCTCTCAGCAATACGCAGTACCGAACTGCGCGCGCGTGGGTTCTCGTTGACTTCCGCTTCACCCGGAATCAGCTTGCCTAAGGTTTTAAATTCACGTCCACCTAGCGCTTTAAGCTGGCTTTCGGTCATTGGGATACCCGCTGGAACTTGCGGGCCTCGGCTCTGATCGCGCATAAAACGCTTCACCAAACGGTCTTCCAGCGAATGGAAGCTGATAACCGATAACCGCCCGCCTGGCGCCAACACCGACATCGCCCCTTTCAGTGCAGTATCGATCTCTTCCAGTTCGCTGTTGATCCAGATACGAATCGCCTGGAAGGTGCGCGTGGCCGGATGTTTAAACTTGTCCTTCACCGGCATCGCAGCAGCGATCACGGTGGCTAACTCTTTGGTGCGCGTCATTGGCTGTTCACGATTACGCTCGACGATGGCGCGTGCGATACGTTTGCCAAATTTCTCTTCACCGTAGGTCTTGATGACGAAGGCGATATCGGCTTCCTCGGCGTTCATCAGCCACTCTGCTGCAGACTGGCCCCGTGTCGGGTCCATACGCATATCCAGTGGCCCATCACGCATAAACGAGAAACCGCGCTCTGCGTCATCCAACTGCGGTGATGACACGCCAAGATCGAGCAATACGCCATCGATCTTGCCGGTGAGACCACGCGCTTCGACATACTCTGCCAGCGCCGAAAAAGGTCCGTGCACGATCGAAAAACGTGGATCCTGAATTTCAGCTGCTGCAGCGATAGCTTGCGGATCGCGATCGATCGCCAGTAACTGCCCCTTCTCGCCCAGTTGCGAAAGGATCAGGCGTGAGTGACCGCCGCGACCAAAAGTGCCGTCTATGTAAATGCCGTCTTCCCTGATATTGAGGCCGTTAACCGCCTCATCCAGCAGCACTGTGGTGTGTTTAAAATTTTCCTGCATAGCTATAGCGACAAGTCCTGCAACCGCTCAGATAAAGGCTCCTGAGCCGACTGTTCTGCGTCAATATCGTCCTTGACTTGTTGATACCAGGTCTGTTCATCCCACAGCTCAAACTTGTTGAACTGTCCGACCAGCATCACTTCTTTAGTGAGGCTCGCATGTTGGCGTAACGTATTCGCCAGCAACAAGCGACCTGCATTATCCATCTGGCATTCACTGGCATGTCCTAACAGCAGTCGCTGCACGCGACGCTCAATCGGATTCATGCTGGATAAGCGCGCCAGTTTTTTCTCGATGATTTCCCATTCGGGCAGGGTATAAAGCAACAGACATGGCTGGTGGAGGTCAATGGTGCACACCATTTGCCCCTGAGACTCCGCGACAAGCAATTCACGATAGCGTGTTGGTACCGCCAATCGGCCTTTGCCGTCGAGATTGACTAACGTTGCTCCTCGGAACATGTCAGTCCTACCCCCCAATCACCCGTTTTCACCACTTTATCCCACTTTTTACCACGAAACGAGTTTACGGAGCCTATGAAATCCTTGTCAAGCCGCAACGACAAGTGAATATCACTCTTTACAAGGGTGAGAATTATTTAGTGGAGGGGAATTTAGGGGAATGAATGGCAAAATAAAAAATTAACCTGATGAATAATGGAATAAAAATTTTCACGATTTGAAAAATGGCGAAAAATAAAGCGTTTTAATCGCAAAAGATAATTATCCCGGGATATGCGACAGCGGCTGCATTTTAGGGGATTTCTGAAAGGAAGCCCAGCACCATCGCGCCAGCTCTGCTACGCGTCACTGCTGAAGATGTAAACAAATAAGAAAATTGAGCGCAGATAAATCGTTAGCGAAAGCGGTGACAATTTACGCTTATTTACCCCAGTCCTATGGCAGAAAAATATCTGGATGATTAATAAGTGCGGGCAGCCATCTGCCCGCGATTTCATTTAGTGCGGCGACTTAACTGACCACGGCGGAATAAATTTCGGCGAATACGGGTTAATCCCGGCTTCGGTTTGCGCGGTTCATCCAGCGAGGCCAAAACTAATTCCAGCACGCGCTCGGCGACATCGCGATGACGCTGCCCCACCGCCAGTACCGGGCACTCTAAAAAGTCCAGTAATTCGTGGTCGCCAAAGGTGGCGATAGCCAGGTCAGTGGGCAGGCGGCCATCCCGCTTTAGGGTAATGTCCATCACGCCCTGAAGCAGACCGAATGAGGTGGTAAACAACGCATCCGGCATCGGATGATCTTCGAGGTATTTCTCAAACAGTGTGGCAGCCGCAGTGCGATCAAAGCTGTTGCAGTAGAGGTAATCCACCGTGCGTTCATCGTCTTTCCACGCATCGCGGAAGCCCATTTCACGCAGGAAACTGACTGAAAGCTCAGGCAAGGCCCCAAGGAACAGCACGTTTTTCACCGGCAGCTGACGCAATTCAGCCGCCAGAGCATGCGCATCGTCCTGATCGGCACCGACCACACTGGTGAAGTGTTCACGATCCAGCGCACGGTCCAGCGCGATAATCGGCAGCGGATCGTTGATCCAGCGCTGATAAAACGGGTGTTCTGGCGGCAACGAGGTCGAAACAATGATCGCATCCACCTGGCGCTGCAGCAGATGTTCAATACAGCGCATTTCATTGTCAGGCTGATCTTCCGAGCAGGCAATCAGCAGCTGATAGCCACGTTGACGTGCCTGGCGCTCCAGATAATTGGCAATGCGCGTGTAACTGGTGTTCTCAAGATCCGGGATCACCAGACCAATTGAACGCGTACGTCCGGCGCGCAGGCCTGCCGCAACAGCATTGGGGTGATAATTATGTTCACGCACCACCGCCATCACTTTTTCGACGGTTTTGTCGCTGACACGATACTGCCGCGCTTTGCCATTGATAACGTAGCTGGCCGTGGTGCGCGACACGCCCGCCAGGCGCGCAATTTCATCCAGTTTCACGATGACACCTTAATTCTGATAAGCCAGGGCTGGGCAAATGTCCGCAGAGTAGCTATGGGTAAAACATTTGTAACATCTAACCGCAGAACACTACGCTGAGCAACCGCTTTTATCGGGCAGCACTCACAAGCGCATTAAATAAAAAAAACCCGGCATTACGCCGGGTTAGCTTGGAAGCAGGATGATAACTCTGCGGAATTAACGCATCACACGATCGCCACGTGACACGCCCACAATCCCTGATCGCGCCACTTCAACGATCTCAGCAACATCGCGTACCGTGTTGAGGAAGGCGTCGAGTTTATCGCTGGTGCCTGCCAGCTGAACCGTGTACAGCGTTGGCGTCACATCGATAATCTGGCCACGGAAAATTTCCGCGCTGCGCTTCACTTCTTCACGGCCATACCCGCTTGCCTGAATCTTCACCAGCATGATTTCACGTTCAACGTAAGCACCCTGCCCTAGCTCGCTGACACGTAACACGTCCACCAGCTTGTGCAGTTGCTTCTCAATCTGCTCCAGCACTTTTTCATCGCCGACCGTCTGAATGGTCATGCGCGACAGTGTTGGATCGTCGGTTGGCGCAACGGTCAGGCTTTCGATGTTGTAGCCGCGCTGTGAGAACAAACCCACTACGCGAGACAATGCGCCGGATTCATTTTCCAGCAGTACCGATAACACACGACGCATAATTAAGTCCTCTCCGTTTTGCTCAGCCACATCTCATCCATCGAACCGCCGCGAATCTGCATCGGGTAAACGTGCTCGCTGCCGTCGATATTCACATCAACAAACACCAGACGCCCTTTCGCCAGGGTATCCAATGCCAGCTGCAGCTTCTCTTCCAGCTCAGCGGGGTGCGCGATGGAAATACCCACGTGTCCGTAGGCTTCGGCTAAACGCACAAAGTCAGGCAGCGATTGCATGTAGGATTGCGAGTGGCGGCCGGAATAAATCATATCCTGCCACTGTTTCACCATACCGAGGAAACCGTTGTTGAGGTTCAGCACCAGCACCGGTAAATCGTACTGCAGCGCCGTCGACAGTTCCTGGATGTTCATCTGAATACTGCCATCACCGGTCACGCAAATCACGGTTTCATCCGGCAGCGCCATTTTCACCCCCAGCGCAGCCGGTAAGCCGAAGCCCATGGTGCCAAGGCCACCGGAGTTGATCCAGCGACGCGGCTTATCAAACTGATAATAGAGCGCGGCGAACATCTGATGCTGGCCGACATCAGAGGTAACGTACGCATCCCCCTTAGTCAGACGCCAGATGGTTTCGATCACCGCCTGCGGTTTGATCTTGTCGCTGGTGCGATCGAACTCGAGGCACTTACGGCTACGCCAGCCATCAATGGTCTGCCACCAGTCGCGCAGGCTATCCAGCTCTTGCTTCGCATCGCTTTGCGCCAGCAACTCCAGCATCTGCGACAGCGTCTGCTTCGCATCACCCACAATCGGAATATCCGCGCTGACGGTTTTGGAAATCGAGGTCGGATCGACGTCGATATGCATGATGGTGGCGTTCGGGCAATATTTCGCCAGGTTGTTGGTAGTACGGTCATCGAAGCGCACACCAATGCCGAAAATCAAATCGGCATTGTGCATCGTCATATTGGCTTCGTAAGTCCCGTGCATACCCAGCATGCCTACGCTCTGACGATGCGTGCCAGGGAACACGCCGAGGCCCATCAGTGACATGGTGACCGGAATATTCAGCTGTTCAGCTAACTGCAGCAGCTCCGCCTCACAGCCGGACATAATCGCACCGCCACCGGCATAAATCACCGGCTTATGCGCGGCCAGTAGCGTTTGCAGTGCACGCTTAATCTGTCCTTTATGCCCCTGAATCGTCGGATTATAAGAGCGCATGCTGACCGACTCAGGATAGACGTACGGCAGTTTGTTCGCTGGGTTAAGAATGTCTTTTGGCAGGTCGATCACCACCGGGCCTGGGCGGCCGCTTGCTGCCAGCCAGAAGGCTTTTTTCAGCACGGTTGGGATCTCTTCGGCGTTTTTCACCAGGAAGCTGTGTTTGACCACCGGACGGGAAATCCCGACCATGTCGCACTCCTGGAACGCATCGTAGCCGATCAGTGAAGACGGCACCTGACCCGACAGAATCACCATCGGAATCGAATCCATATAGGCCGTCGCAATACCGGTAATGGCATTGGTGGCGCCTGGACCTGAGGTGACCAGCACCACGCCGACTTCGCCGGTCGCGCGTGCCAGACCATCTGCCATATGCACAGCGCCTTGCTCGTGACGCACTAATACGTGGTCAATTCCACCGACCGTTTGCAGCGCATCGTAAATGTCGAGCACTGCTCCGCCCGGATAGCCGAATACCTGCTTAACGCCCTGATCGATTAACGAACGGACGACCATTTCGGCTCCTGACAACATCTCCATTTTCTGCCTCCAGGCTTGAGGAACCGGATCCCGTGACGCGCATTGCCCCTGCGCCACTGACACCCAGCCCCGTATTCGCCAGTTAAGATCAAAACCTTATGTTTATGCTCAGATGACAGAATTCATTTCTGCCTTCCAGGTACAGGGAATCTACTTGAGTTGATTCTTTTAAGAGTAGGTCGATTACCATAACCGCAGAAAACCCGGCCTGCAAACGACAGGAGGCTGCGACAGGCTTATTTCGGCACAAAAGGCACTGACACGTGATAATCGCTCGCGAGGATTAAACTAATGCGATCCCACAACCACAGATGAAAATGCTGGTTTCATGATTATTTGCAGCGTGTTCTAAGAAATATGATTTTCATATTGCCTGGCCGGTTAGCCCACAATTTTTCCTGAATATTACTTTCTGGCGTGATTAACTTCAAAATCCACTTCTTGCATGACATTGTGCTAAGCAACCCGCCAAATCTTGTTTTTATGATTGTACCAAAACCCCGACTAAACACATTAAATTCAATAACTTAAAATTAATTCGTTTTTATAAAAAATTTTTTAGGCTGTTTAAGCCATTATGCATGCAGCTAATTAATGCCAAAGCTCTGTGTAGCGGGATATTCGCAGCAGATCGCCCTTAAAGGACAAAAGAAATACCCTTTCACTTAGGGTTGACTTCCCACAGCAATCCCAGTATCAATATGTGCAGCACAAAATTTACGAGGTTTGATTCATGTTCCATTCTTTCCGCCTACTTGGTCTACTACTAAACGCATTCAGTTTGCGCGGTAGACTTGTGGGTGGAATCAATCACTGATTCGAACCTGAAGAAGTTTAAAGAACCCGCGCCGATGCGCGGGTTTTTTTATGCTCGTTACACCGGCGAAGTTGAGTTAAAGCAAAAGGAAGATGACCATGAGCCAGCAAGTTATTATTTTCGATACCACTCTGCGCGACGGCGAGCAGGCATTACAGGCCAGCCTGAGTGTTAAAGAAAAACTGCAGATCGCCCTGGCGCTGGAGCGTATGGGCGTGGATGTAATGGAAGTCGGTTTCCCTATCTCTTCGCCAGGCGATTTCGAATCGGTGCAGACCATCGCGCGCTCGGTGAAAAACAGCCGCGTTGCTGCCCTGGCTCGCTGCGTGGATAAGGATATTGATGCCGCCTACGAGGCTTTGCGTGTGGCTGAAGCATTCCGCATTCATACTTTCCTCGCCACTTCGCCAATGCATATCGCCACCAAATTGCGCAGTACCTTGCCAGATGTGATTGACCGCGCGGTAGCCTCTATTAAACGTGCCCGCAACTATACCGATGACGTTGAGTTTTCTTGCGAAGACGGTGGCCGTACGCCTATCGACGATCTGTGCCGCGTAGTGGAAGCCGCGATCAACGCCGGCGCGACCACCATCAACATCCCGGATACGGTTGGTTACACCTTGCCGCACGAGTACGCCAACATCTTCAGCCAGTTGCGCGAACGCGTACCGAACATCGATAAAGCTATCTTGTCTGTTCACACCCATGATGATTTGGGCATGGCAACCGGCAATGCCGTAGCAGCGGTGTTAGCAGGTGCGCGTCAGGTTGAAGGCACCATCAATGGCCTGGGCGAACGTGCCGGTAACTGTGCGCTGGAAGAAGTGATTATGGCGATTAAAACCCGTCAGCAGATCATGAACCTGCACACCAATATCCATCATCAGGAAATCTACCGCACCAGCCAGTTGATCAGCCAAATCTGCAACATGCCGATTCCGGCCAACAAAGCGATTGTGGGTACGGGTGCGTTTGCTCACTCCTCTGGTATTCACCAGGATGGCGTGTTGAAGAACCGCGAAAACTACGAAATCCTGACGCCAGAATCGATCGGCTTACACAAAATTCAGTTGAACCTGACTTCACGTTCAGGCCGTGCTGCGGTGAAACATCGCATGGAAGAGATGGGCTACAAAGATTCCGACTACAACGTCGATGCTCTGTACGATGCCTTCCTGAAGCTGGCCGACAAGAAAGGCCAGGTATTTGATTACGATTTGGAAGCGCTGGCGTTCATCAACAAACAGAATGAAGAGCCAGAGTATTTCCAGCTGAACGAATTCAATGTGCAGACCGGTTCCAGCGTCACTGCCACCGCGTCGGTGCAGTTGGGCTGTGGCGAAGAGACCAAAGCCGATGCCGCGACCGGTAACGGCCCGGTGGATGCCGTATATCAGGCCATCAACCGCATCACCGGCTTTGAAGCAGAATTGGTGAACTACAAGTTGACCGCGAAAGGCCACGGCGAGAACGCGCTGGGCCAGGTTGATATCGTGGTGAACTACAACGGTCGTAAATTCCATGGCGTTGGCCTGGCGACCGATATCGTCGAATCTTCTGCTAAAGCGATGGTGAACGCCCTGAACAACATCTGGCGCGCCAAACAGGTAGAAAAAGAATTGCAGCGTAAATTTAAAGATCAGAAGGAAACGGTGTAACTATGACTCAGTCTTATCATATTGCGGTAATGCCAGGCGACGGAATCGGCCCGGAAGTGATGGCGCAGGCTATCAAGGTTCTCGACGCAATTCGCGCGCGCTTCGACATGCGTATCACCACCAGCGAATATGATGTTGGCGGTATCGCCATCGATCGTCACGGTGAACCGCTGCCGCCTGCCACCGTTGCCGGTGCAGAGCAAGCGAATGCGATTCTGTTCGGCTCTGTCGGTGGTCCAAAATGGGAACACCTGCCGCCAGCGGGTCAGCCTGAGCGTGGTGCACTGTTGCCACTGCGTAAGCACTTTAAGTTGTTCAGCAACCTGCGCCCCGCTTCCTTATATAAAGGCCTGGAAGCGTTTTGCCCACTGCGCAGCGACATCGCCGCACGCGGTTTCGACATCCTCTGCGTGCGTGAATTAACCGGCGGCATCTACTTTGGTCAGCCGAAAGGGCGCGAAGGTAGCGGTCCACATGAGCGTGCATTTGATACCGAGGTGTATCACCGTTTCGAGATCGAGCGTATCGCACGTAACGCCTTTGAAGCCGCACGCAAGCGTCGTAACAAAGTGACGTCAGTGGATAAAGCCAACGTGCTGCAGACCTCAGTGATGTGGCGTGAAATCGTTAATGAAGTGGCAAAAGATTACCCGGATGTGCAGTTGAGCCACATGTACATCGATAATGCCACCATGCAGTTGATTAAAGATCCATCACAGTTTGACGTGCTGCTCTGTTCTAACCTGTTCGGTGACATCCTGTCAGACGAATGCGCGATGATCACCGGTTCCATGGGCATGCTGCCTTCTGCCAGCATGAATGAAGAAGGTTTCGGTCTGTATGAGCCTGCGGGCGGTTCTGCGCCCGATATCGCCGGTCAGAACATTGCAAACCCAATTGCTCAGATTCTCTCGTTGTCTCTGCTGTTGCGCTTCAGCCTGAATGCCGCTGAAGCTGCAGACAGTATCGAGCGTGCGGTCAGCCGTGCGCTGGAAGCGGGCCATCGTACCCGCGATTTAGCCGGTAACGGCCCAGCTGTGAGCACAGATGAAATGGGCAGCATCATTGCCGGTTTCATCGCTGAGGAAAAATAATAAAATGAAAAGCTTATACCAGAAGTTATTTGATGCACATGTCGTCCACGAAGCACCAAACGAAACCCCGTTACTGTACATCGATCGCCATCTGATCCATGAAGTGACGTCACCGCAGGCCTTCGATGGCCTGCGCGCTCACGGCCGCAAAGTGCGCCAGCCGTCGAAGACGTTCGCCACCATGGACCACAACGTTTCTACCCAGACCAAAGACATTAACGCGTCGGGTGAGATGGCGCGTATTCAGATGCAAGAGCTGATCAAGAACTGTGCTGAGTTCGGCATTCAGCTGTATGACCTGAATCACCCGTTCCAGGGTATCGTGCACGTGATCGGGCCTGAACAAGGGATGACGCTGCCAGGCATGACCATCGTCTGCGGCGATTCCCACACCGCGACCCACGGCGCATTCGGTTCGCTGGCATTCGGTATCGGCACCTCCGAAGTTGAGCATGTGTTTGCCACGCAGACCCTGAAACAGGGCCGTGCCAAAACCATGAAGATTGAAGTGCTGGGCGAAGCGGCGCCGGGCATTACGGCGAAAGATATCGTGTTGGCGATTATTGGTAAAACCGGCAGCGCCGGCGGTACTGGTCACGTGGTGGAATTCTGTGGCCCGGCGATTGAAGCGCTGAGCATGGAAGGCCGTATGACGTTGTGCAACATGGCGATTGAGATGGGTGCCAAAGCGGGCCTGGTCGCGCCGGATGACACCACTTTCGCTTATCTGAAAGACAAGCAGTTCGCACCGAAGGGCGAGCAGTGGGATGAAGCCGTCGCTTACTGGCGTACGATGAAGTCCGACAGCGATGCCAAATTCGACACCATTGTCACCCTGAACGCGGCCGATATCGCGCCGCAGGTCACCTGGGGCACCAACCCAGGCCAGGTGATGGCGGTGGATCAGGCGATCCCTAACCCGCAATCCTTTGCCGATCCGGTTGAGCGTGCTTCTGCCGAGAAAGCTTTGGCTTACATGGATTTACAGCCGGGTATTAAACTGACTGAAGTCGCTATCGACAAAGTCTTTATCGGCTCCTGCACCAACTCACGAATTGAAGATTTGCGCGCTGCGGCAGCCATCGCTAAAGGCCGCAAAGTCGCACCAGGCGTTGTTGCCATGGTCGTCCCTGGCTCAGGCCCAGTGAAGGCACAAGCCGAAGCCGAAGGTCTGGACAAAATCTTCCTGGAAGCGGGTTTTGAATGGCGTCTGCCGGGTTGCTCCATGTGTCTGGCGATGAACAATGACCGTCTGAACCCAGGCGAGCGTTGTGCCTCCACCAGTAACCGTAACTTTGAAGGTCGTCAGGGCCGTGGCGGTCGCACTCACTTAGTGAGCCCGGCGATGGCTGCAGCGGCGGCAGTAACCGGTCGTTTTGCCGACATTCGTGAATTGACTCAGGGAGCTTAAGCCATGGCGAACAAATTTACCCAACACACCGGAATTGTGGCGCCACTGGATGCGGCGAACGTCGATACCGATGCCATCATTCCAAAACAGTTCCTGCAGAAAGTGACGCGCACCGGTTTTGGCGCCCACCTGTTCCACGACTGGCGCTTCGAAGATGATGCGGGCACCGTGCCAACCCCAGGTTTCGTGCTGAACAAGCCGGAATTTAAAGGCACCAGCATCTTGCTGGCGCGTGAAAACTTTGGCTGCGGCTCATCACGTGAGCACGCCCCATGGGCCCTGACCGATTTCGGTTTCCACGTGGTGATTGCACCCAGCTTCGCGGATATTTTCTATGGCAACAGCTTTAACAACCAGCTGCTGCCGGTGAAGTTGAGCGATGAAGAAGTGGATGAGATGTTCAAACTGGTGGCCGCGCAGCCAGGCGTGACCTTTACCGTGGATCTGGAAGCCCAGACCGTCACGGCGGGTGATAAGTCTTACAGCTTTGAAATCGACAGCTTCCGCCGTCACTGCATGATTAACGGTCTCGACAGCATTGGTTTAACGCTGCAACACGAAGCGTCCATCTCCAACTACGAGACCACTCAGCCAGCATTCCTGCGTTAATGCCCTATTCGGTGCGTTTGAATGCGCACCGAATAGAGACGCACTGGATGTTTATAAAGTCGCCTTTGCGGGCGACTTTTTATTTATTGGGCATCACGCACGCGCGACGCCAGCCCCAACGCCACCACCGCCATCGCTAATGCCAGCCAGTACACCGACTCATGGCCAAAGCGCTCGCTCAGCGTGCCCTGTATCAATCCTGCAATAATCAAACCGGTCGATATCGAGGTGGTAAACATCGTGGTCGCTGCGCCCGCGCGTCCCGGCATCAAATCCTGGAACCACAGCATGCCAATTCCCGCGACGATGCCAATAAACGCCGCGTTGAACAGCTGAAGCACCATCAATGCCGTGCGCGACTGGAACAACACCAGTCCGAGATAGAACAGGATCGCCGCCACCAGCGCTAACAGCACCAACTTGCGCTTACCAAAGCGCTTCGCGTAGTGTCCGGCCAGCAGCATGATGGGAATTTCCAATCCTGCGGCCGTCCCCATTAGTAAGCCCGCCAGCTTTTCCGGCAACCCCAGCGTGGAGCTGATATACAGCGGCATATCGATGATATACATGGTGTTGCACGCCCACATCACCACCGAGGCGATAAACAGCATTCGCACCTGGCTATCTTTCCACGGACTCAGTTGAGTCAGCACTTGCTCTGGCGTCGCGGCCACGCGCGGCACCGACGGCAGAGTGCGCCAAATCAGCAGCATGCTGAGCAGGAAAATCGCCGCCGCCACGCAGAACAGTGTCACGAAGCCATAGTTAAGCGCTAAGGCGAACGACAGCGGCGGGCCAATCACCCACGCCAGCGACAGCTGCGCACGCATCACCGAGCTGAACATCACCACTTCACGCGCCGACTGATCGGCATACTCGCGTGCCAGCGCAAAGATCTGCGGAATCGCCACGCTGGCCAGCGCCGACAGCAACACGCCCACACTGATCAACGTCAGGTAATGACGATTAAAGGCGAATAGCAGCGCATTCAGTACCGCCATCAGGCAGCAAAACAGGATCAGATTACGACGATCGCCACGGTTATCCGAGCGCTTCGCCATTAGCAGGCTAATCACAATCCCGGCAATCGCGTTAATGGTAAAAAACAGACCGACCCAAAACGGTCGCACCTGCACTTCGCGCGTCAAAAACAAACTCAGTGTGGGTGCCTGCAACGCACCGGCAACACCGGTCATAAACGACACCGCCATAAAAGAGAGATAAACCGGATTGATACGACGCTGGCGCGTTAACAGCGATTTCATGCAGAAATCCCTTTGCGGAGAAATGAGGCAAGACAAAGAGGGTAGAAGATTTCACAGCAAAACGAAAAAAGCCAGCAGAGAAAACGCTGCTGGCGGTGAAATGCACCCTACTCAGAAAAGGCTCCACGTCGGCGGAACCGCTGGCAGAGCGCCATTCATTGCTGAATGCCTCCCGCTCTTCCATTGCCTGGCAGTATGCCTCTAATATGGGGCAGGAAAAACTGAGCGATTCTGAGAAGGAGTTCCCCTTTTATGTCCTCTGCGCGACTGCAACAGCAGTTCATCCGCCTGTGGCAAAGCTGCCAGGGGCTGGATCAGGAAACTACCTTAAGCGATCTGGCTGAACGACTGCACTGCTCGCGGCGCCATATGCGTAACCTGCTGAATGCCATGCAGGATGCGGGCTGGCTGATTTGGCAGGCAGAAGCCGGGCGCGGTAAGCGTTCGACCCTGAGCTTCAATTACACCGGCCTGGCACTGCAGCAGCAGCGCGCCGAGGATCTACTGGAGCAGGACCGCATAGAGCAGTTGGTGCAACTGGTGGGCGATAAGAATCAGGTGCGGCAGATGATTGCGGCGCATCTCGGACGCAGTTTCCGCCAGGGCAAGCACATCCTGCGCGTGCTCTATTACCGTCCGCTGCCCAATCTGCTGCCGGGCTCGCCGTTGCGTCGTTCGGAAACCCATCTGGCGCGACAAATCTTTAACGGCCTGACGCGGATAAATGAGGAAAAGGGGGAAATCGAAGCGGATATCGCCCATCACTGGCAGCAAACCTCCCCACTCCACTGGCGCTTCTTTTTACGTCCCGCGATTCGCTTTCATCACGGACGTGAACTGGAGATGGAAGACATCATCGCTTCACTGGAACGTGTACGCAGTCAGCCGCTGTTCTCGCATATCGACAAACTGCACTCTCCCGCGCCCTGGACACTGGATATTCATCTGACGCAGCCCGATAGCTGGTTGCCTTGGCTGCTGGCCAGCGTCAGCGCGATGATCCTGCCGCGCGAATGGCCGACGTTGCGCCATTTTGCCCGTCAACCCATCGGCACCGGTCCGTACAGCGTGGTACGCAACCAGCAGACGCAGCTGAAAATCGCCGCCTTTGATGACTATTTTGGCTATCGCGCGCTGATTGATGACGTGTCGATTTGGGTGCTGCCGGAAATCAGCGACGAGCTGGTGTATGCCGGCGTGAAACTGCAGGGGGAAACCGCCGATGAGAAATCCGAAGAGAGCCGTCTGGAAGAAGGTTGCTATTTCCTGCTGTTCGACCAGCGCTCAGAGCGTGGTAAGGATGCCCATTTTCGACGCTGGGTGAGCTATCTGCTTAACCCGATTGCCCTGCTCAACCATGCGGGTGTGGGCTATCAGCGCTACTGGTTCCCTGCATACGGTTTCTTACCGCGCTGGCATCATCGCCGCGATCTCACCCCAGCCGAAAAGCCCGATGGACTCACGCAACTGACCATCAGCTGGTACAGCCATCATGTCGAGCATGAAGGGATTGCTAACGCCCTGCGCCCGCTGCTGGCTGAACAGGGCGTTGAGCTGATCACGCGCGAGCTGAGCTACGAAGAGTGGTTCGAAGGTGAAGGAGAGAGTGACATCTGGCTCGGCAG
>AEWW01028485.1_pt1 | contig 26365 bp, 23 predicted proteins | sample 267848 | NCBI WGS metagenome assembly AEWW01 (sample SAMN00713649, study PRJNA62039) | ant fungus garden metagenome | place: Panama: Gamboa | collected Apr-2009 | depth 0.5 m m | reverse complement strand
ACGTAACGGTCAGTTCACGCTGGATGCTAACCGTAATCTGGTGAATACCCAGGGCATGAGCGTGACCGGTTACCCGGCTACAGGTACACCGCCAACGATTCAGACCGGTGCAAACCCAGTGGCTCTGAGCGTACCGACCACGCAGATGGCGGCGCGCGCGACGACGACCGCAGGTTTGGTTTCTAACCTGAACTCAACGGATGCTGTTCCGAGCGTAGCAACCTTCAGTGCTTCAGACGTGGATAGCTACAACGCCAAAAGCACAGTTACCGTGTATGACTCTCAGGGTAACGACCACGCTCTGGATCTCTATTACGTCAAAGATACCGCCAGCAACAGCTGGACCGTACACGCCCTGGATTCCACCACAGGTGACAATCTGGGCACCTTCAACATGGCTTTCAGCACCAACGGCCAGTTGACTGGCGTGACGAATGACGCCACGCCACCGGTAACCACAACTAGCACCGTTTCTCTGACCTTAAACCCTGCAGCGGGAGCTGTTGCCGCCAATGGTGCTGCATCTAACCAGGTTATCAGCCTCAGCTTGTTGGGCAGTGCTCAGCAGAACACCGGCACCACTTCATTCGGTAACCCAACGCAGGATGGTTATGCACCGGGCGACCTGACCAGCTATGCGATTAACGATGACGGTACCATCACCGGTACTTATTCCAACCAGAAAACTCAGCTGCTGGGTCAGGTGGTTTTGGCGAGTTTCTCTAACCCAGAAGGTTTGCAGTCAGAGGGCGATAACGTCTGGTCGGCAACCAACTCTTCGGGTCAGGCAGCCATCGGTCTGGCGAATACCGGGACTTACGGTTCACTGACCTCAGGTGCGCTGGAAGCGTCTAACGTCGATCTGAGTAAAGAGCTGGTCAACATGATCGTTGCACAACGTAACTATCAGGCGAACAGCCAGACCATCAAAACGCAGGATCAGATCCTCAACACACTGATTAACTTACGTTAATACGCTAACGGGATTGCACTATGGATCACGCAATATATACCGCGATGGGCGCCGCCAGTCAGACGATGGAACAACAATCGGTGACCGCCAGCAACCTCGCCAACGCCTCAACGCCGGGCTTCCGCGCCCAGCTCAACGCGTTGCGTGCGGTGCCGGTCAACGGCTGGTCGCTGCCGACGCGCACCTTAGTGGCTGCCTCAACGCCGGGTGCCGATATGACGCCAGGGGCGATGGACAACACCGGACGCCCGCTCGATGTGGCCGTACAGCAAGATGGCTGGCTGGCGGTGCGTACCGCTGACGGTTCTGAAGCCTATACCCGCAACGGCAACATGCAGATCAGCTCGACCGGTATTTTGACCATTCAGGGCAATCCCGTGATGGGCGATGGCGGTCCAATCGCCATTCCACAAGGCTCCGAACTGACCATCGCGGCTGACGGTACCATCACCTCGCGTAATGCGGGTGATGCACCGAACGCCACGGTGCAGATTGGCAAGCTGAAGCTGGTTAAGGCCACGGGCAAAGAGTTACAGCGTGGTGACGACGGCATGTTCCGTCCAACCCAGGCGACGCAGGCGACACGCGGTGCGGCTCTAGCTCCTGATGCAACGGTCGCAGTCATGCCAGGTGTGTTGGAAGGCAGTAACGTTAAGCCAGTGGAAACCATGGTCGACATGATCGCCAACGCCCGACGTTTCGAGATGCAGATGAAAGTCATCACTAACGTCGATGAAAACGAACAAAAAGCCAATCAACTGCTCAACATGAGCAGCTAAGGCGTAAGGAAAACAACATGATTCGTTCTTTATGGATCGCTAAAACCGGCCTTGACGCCCAGCAAACCAATATGGACGTCATTTCGAACAACCTTGCGAACGTTTCAACCAACGGGTTTAAACGTTCGCGTGCCGTGTTCGAAGATCTGATGTATCAGACGCTGCGCCAGCCGGGCACGCAGTCATCAGAACAGACCACATTGCCTTCAGGCTTGCAGATTGGTACCGGTGTGCGCCCAGTGACCACCGAGCGTCTGCATACCCAGGGCAACCTGTCGCAGACCAGCAACTCAAAAGACGTGGCGATCAACGGTCAGGGTTATTTCGAAGTGCAGATGCCAGACGGTACCTCTTCATATACGCGTGACGGTTCATTCCAGGTAGATCAGAACGGTCAGCTGGTGACCAACGCCGGCTATCCGGTTCAGCCTGGGATCACTATTCCGGCGAACGCGACCAGCATCACCATCTCGCGTGACGGTGTGGTGAGCGTGACGCAGCAGGGGCAGACCAACCCAGCGCAGGTGGGACAGTTGACGCTGAGCACCTTTATGAACGATGCGGGCCTCGATAGCCTGGGTGAAAACCTCTATCAGGAAACGCAGGCATCCGGTGCGGCGACGCAGAGTACGCCAGGGCAGAACGGCGCTGGTTTGCTGTATCAGGGTTATGTTGAAACCTCTAACGTCAACGTGGCGGAAGAGTTGGTCACCATGATTCAGACGCAGCGTGCTTATGAAATCAACAGCAAAGCGATCACCACCTCTGATCAGATGCTGCAGAAATTAACCCAGGTTTAATCTGGGGCCGTTGGGCCAGCCTGGCTGGCCCGATTAAGAACATGAATAAGGTCAGAACTCCGTGGCGAAGCAAGTGATTCTCAAGCCTGGGCATTGGTTAGTAGCCACGCTGCTACTGACATTAAACGGTTGTGCGTTAGTCCCGCGTACGCCTCTGGTGCAGGGTGCCACAACGGCAGAACCCACGCCTTCCGCACCGCCAGTGGTAAACGGTTCCATTTTCCAGGGCGTTGCGCCACTGAACTATGGCTATCAGCCGCTGTTCGAAGACCGCCGTCCACGTAACATTGGCGATACTCTGACGATTACGCTGCAAGAAAATGTCAGCGCCAGCAAAAGTTCTTCAGCCAATGCAAGCCGCGATGGCAGCAACAGCTTTGGCGTGAGCACTGTGCCAACCGGCCTGAGCGGTCTGGTCGGCGCCGCCGGTGAGAAAGCTGGACTGGATGCCAATGGCAAAAATGACTTCGCTGGCAAAGGTGGCGCAACGGCCAATAACACCTTTACCGGCACCATCACCGTCACCGTGAATCAGGTGTTGTCGAATGGCAACCTGCGCGTGGTCGGTGAGAAACAGATCGAAATTAACCAGGGAACCGAATTTATTCGCTTCTCCGGTGTGGTTAACCCACGCACCATCAGCGCCAGCAACGCCGTGTTGTCAACGCAGGTGGCCGATGCACGTATTGAGTATGTCGGAAACGGGTATATCAATGAGGCGCAAACCATGGGCTGGTTCCAGCGTTTCTTCCTGAACGTGTCGCCGATGTAATCGAGGTAATGATGAAAATGAACACTCTGCTGCGTCTGAGCCTGAGCCTGCTGCTCGGTGTCAGTCTGATGGCTCAGGCTGACCGCATTCGCGATCTGACATCCGTGCAGGGCGTGCGCGAAAACCAGCTGATCGGTTACGGCCTGGTGGTGGGGCTTGATGGTACAGGTGACCAGACAACGCAAACCCCGTTTACCACCCAGACGGTAAGCAACATGCTGTCGCAGCTCGGTATCACCGTGCCCACCGGCACCAATATGCAGCTGAAAAACGTGGCGGCGGTTATGGTCACGGCAAAGCTGCCGTCGTTTGCACGGCAGGGGCAGAATATTGACGTAGTGGTCTCTTCGCTGGGTAACGCCAAAAGCCTGCGCGGTGGCACGCTGTTAATGACGCCGATGAAAGGGGTTGATAACCAGGTGTACGCGCTGGCGCAGGGAAATATTCTGGTGGGCGGTGCAGGTGCATCTGCAGGCGGCAGCAGTGTGCAGGTTAACCAGCTAAACGGTGGCCGCATTACTAATGGTGCAACGGTAGAGCGCGAGCTGCAAAGTAACTTTGGCAGCCAAAACACCATCAATCTCCAACTGAATACTGAAGATTTCACCATGGCGCAGCGTATTGCCGATGCGATTAATAGCCGTGGCGTGGGTTCAGCGCAACCACTTGATGCGCGTACCGTGCAGATTCGCGTTTCACCCAACAACAGTTCACAGGTGCGCCTGCTGTCAGAAATCCAGAATATAGACGTTTCCGTGCCGGTTGAAGATGCAAAAGTCATCATCAACTCACGTACCGGTTCGGTGGTCATGAACCGCGAGGTAACGCTCAATACCTGTGCTGTGGCGCAAGGCAACTTGTCGGTGACAGTGAATCAGCAGCAGAACGTCAGCCAGCCGAACACGCCGTTCGCCGGTGGACAAACCGTGGCGACTACGCAGACGCAGATCGACTTGCGCCAGAGCGGCGGAGCCTTGCAACGTGTTAACGCCAGCGCCAACCTCAATAACGTGGTCCGTGCCCTGAACGCCCTGGGCGCAACGCCGATTGAGCTGATGTCGATTCTGCAGTCGATGCAAAGTGCAGGCTGTCTGCGCGCCAAACTGGAAATCATCTGATGACCGATACGCAATCGCTGATGAGTGCGGCCTATGACAGCCGCTCACTGAACAACCTGAAACGCGAAGCAGCCGCCGACCCGAAAGGGAAGGCGCTGCAGGTGGCAAAACAGGTTGAGGGAATGTTCGTACAGATGATGTTGAAGAGCATGCGTGAAGCGTTGCCGCAGGATGGCATCTTCAGCAGCGACTCAACGAAGATGTACACCTCAATGTACGATCAGCAGATTGCGCAGGAAATCGGTAAACGCGGGCTGGGTATGGCGGATTTGATCGTCAAACAGATGCAGCCCGCGCAAGAGCCTGATGAAACCGCTGGCACAGTACCGATGAAGCTGGATAACAGCTTCATTTATAGCAATCTGCCTTCCAACCAACTGGAGCAGATGGTACGCAAAGCGGTGCCGCGTCTGCCGGTCTCGCCGTCCAGTTTCCCAGCGGATAGCAACGACTTTATTGCCCAGTTATCCCAACCCGCGCAGGCCGCGAGTCAGCAGAGTGGTATTCCACATCACTTGATCCTTGCCCAGGCGGCGCTGGAATCGGGTTGGGGACAACGCCAGATTCTGACGCGCGACGGCAAGCCGAGCTACAACGTGTTTGGCATCAAGGCCGGTGGTGACTGGAAGGGCGCAACCACCGACATCATGACCACAGAATATGAAGGTGGCGTGGCGAAGAAAGTGCGTGCCACCTTCCGTGTGTATGGCTCCTATATGGAAGCACTCAGCGACTACGTCAAGCTGCTGTCCAATAACCCGCGCTATGCCGCCGTTGCCAATGCCGCGACGCCGGAGCAGGGCGCACGAGCCCTGCAGGCAGCGGGCTACGCCACCGATCCGAAATATGCGCAGAAATTGGTGGGAATGATCCAGCAATTCAAAAACATGGGCGAGAAAGTCGTGAAGGCGTACAGCCAGGATATCACCGATTTGTTCTGATTTTTTACCTCAAGTTTCACTTAAGCACGCCGATAACCATCATAAGCTGCGGGCGTTTTAGCCCGCCCAATCGCACTGATGACTGCCAGCCCGGTTAACGGGAAATAAAGGAACCGAGATGTCCAGCATAATTAACTCAGCGATGAGTGGGCTGAGCGCCGCACAGGCCGCATTAAGCACCACCAGTAACAACATCAGCAACTACACGGTAGCGGGTTACTCACGTCAGACCACCATTCTGTCGCAGGCCAATAGCACCCTACAAGGCAACAGCTACTATGGCAATGGCGTGACGCTGTCTGGCGTGCAGCGTGAATATGATGAGTTTGTTACTGCTCAGTTGCGCGGATCCAATGCCAATTACAGCGCGGTGAATACCCAATACAGTCAGATTTCAAACATTGATGACCTGCTGTCGACATCGACCACCAGCCTTTCAACGTCGATTCAAAGCTTCTTTACCAATGTGCAAAACGTGGTAAGTAATGCAAACGATCCGTCTGCACGTCAATCAATGCTGAGCTATGCACAGGGGTTGGTCAATCAGTTCCAGACCACGGCGCAGTACTTGAATAACATGCAAACCAGCGTGAATACGGACATCGCCTCTAACGTTGACCAGATTAATACCTACACCAGCCAGATTGCCGATCTCAACACCCAGATTGCAAAACTGACCACCGGCAACGGTGCTGCACCGAATGATCTGCTGGATCAACGCGATCAGTTGGTGAACAACCTTAATAACATCGTTGGGGTAAACGTCTCTCAGCAAGATGGTAGCTATATCGTCTCGATGGGGAGTGTCACTCTGGTTAACGGCAAAAATTCGACTAATTTGGTCGCGATGCCTTCCAGCGCCGATAACTCGCGTATCACTGTTGGTTATGTCGACAAGCAAGCGGGTAATGTCGAAATTCCTGAAAAAACCCTGACGACCGGTTCACTGGGTGGTTTGCTGGCGTTCCGCACGCAGGATTTAGATACCGCACAGAATCAGCTTGGCCAGTTAGCGGCAGCCTTCACCACCAGCTTTAACGCCGTGCAAACTGCAGGATATGACAGTAACGGCGATCTGGGCACGAAATTCTTCAACATCGGCTCACCGAACGTAGTGAGTAACAGCAAGAATACGTCCACTGCAACGGTGACCGCAGAATGGTCTGATACCAGTGCGCTTAAAGCCTCAAACTACTCCATGAGCTATGACAGCGCCAGCAGTACCTGGTCTGTGACTCGCTTGTCTGACAACGTGAAATTTAGCGTTGCGCCTGATGCGACAGACGGCACATTGAGCTTTGATGGCCTGAAATTAACCGTTACCGGTACGCCTGATAATAAAGATAGTTTCCTGGTAAAACCGGTCCAGAACGTGATTAGCAGTATGTCTGTGGCTATCACGGATGAATCGCAAATCGCTGCTGCATCCAGTGCGACCAGTGGCGAAAGTGACAACACCAACGCCCAAAAAATGCTGGATTTGCAGGATGCGAAGTTGGTTAACGGCAACGCAACGATTGCGCAAGCGTATGCCAGCATCGTCAGCACGGTGGGTAACAAAACCAGCACGCTGGAAACGGCCAGTACCACGCAGAAAAACGTGGTCGATCAGCTTACCGACCGTCAGCAGTCGGTCTCAGGGGTGAACCTTGATGAAGAGTACGCCAACCTGACCAAATATCAGCAGTTTTATATGGCGAATGCGCAGGTATTGCAAACCGCCAGCACGATTTTCAACGCGCTGATGGACATCCGCGGCTAAGCATAGAGGATAAAAACCATGCGTCTTAGTACCAATATGATTTTTGACCAGCAGGTGCGCGGGATTACTGACTCGCAATCTTCCTGGTTAAAAGTGGGCGAACAGCTTTCCAGCGGCCGTCGTGTTAACAACCCATCTGATGATCCCATTGCGGCTTCTCGTGCTGTGGTGCTGTCCCAGTCTCAGGCGAAAAGTACCCAATACGCGACCGCGCGTAGTTTCGCAGATCAAAGCTTGTCGATGGAAGAGAATGCGCTTAAAGGCGCGACCAGTAGCATTCAGGATGCACAAACCCTGATCGTTTATGGCTCTACCGGCACACTTAGCGATGACGACCGTGCCTCTATCGCCACCCAACTGGAAGGTATTCGCGCCCAGTTGCTCAATCAGGCCAACAGCCAGGATGGTAATGGTCGCTATATTTTTGCCGGTTACAAAACCGATACGGCACCATTCACCGATACAGCCGGCACTGGCGTGAGCTATGTGGGCGGCGATCAGGCAATCACGCAGAAAGTCGATGATGGCCGCACTATGGATGTGAGCAGTACCGGATCTTCTGTGTTCATGTCGATTACCAGCAATGCGAAAGTTGAACCAGATGGAACGGCGAGCGAGACCAATGTCTTTAATATGCTCGACAGCGCCATTGCGGCCCTTAAAGTGCCGCAAGACAATGCGGATGATGCGACCAAACAAACGTTCCAGGATGCGATGGATAAAACCAACCGTGGCCTCAGTAATTCACTGAACAACGTTTTGACCGTGCGTTCTGCAGTCGGTATACAGTTGTCAGAACTCGACACGCTAAATGCGCAGGGTGACGATCGCGATACTATCATGACCTCGCAAATGAGTGATTTGGTAGATGTCGATTACACTTCCGCCATTTCCAGCTACACCATGCAACAGACAGCACTGCAAGCGTCTTACAAGACCTTCACTGATATGTCGAAGATGTCACTGTTCCAGCTGAATTCATAAGGTCTGACTTGAAAATTTGAGCGTGCTTAAACCGGGCGCGCTTAGTTTCTCCCACCGCCTTTTGGGGCCGTGGGATTTTTTTTGCCTGTCATTTCGTCGCACCGTTCATCGCACCTGGCACCTGCGGAGCCGCGGTCTGTTTGTGTACTCTGCCAGATCACCACCTCTTCGCACCTGCCTCCTGCGGCGCAGCGGTCTGTTTGTCTACTCTGCCAGATCATCACCAGTCATTGCGGCAGAGCAGAATCGACAGGCAATAAAAACCCCGAACCAGTCGGGGTTTTGTTAACGCTGATTAGCGATTAAGACTTAAACGCTTTCCGGACGTGTTGCCGGTGCCGTCGCCTGATGCGTGGCGCTATGACCGCCCGCAGAGCCACGGCCTTCGAAGTCAAACGGTGGGCGAACCCAATCGCTGTGACGAACGACTTCTGGCTCCCATGCCGGAGCAGGTGCTTTGGTCATCGGCGCCGTGGCGTGGTGCTTCCAGCGGGTTTCAGCGTTGCTCACTGCGGTATCACGTGCAGCAACAGGAGCATGCGGTTCAGTAACCGGTGCAGCAGGCGCTTCAGCAGCCACGGGTGCAGCCAGTACTTCTTCCACTTGTGCTGCAACAGCAGGCTCAACTTCAGCAGGCGCTTGCTCAGCCACTGCTTCGCTTACCTGTGGTGCGGTAATTTCCGCAGCAGGGACTTTTTCAGCCGATGTCACTTCAGTAGCAGAAACTGTTTCAGTCGATGCAGGCGCCGCAGCCGGTGCCACTTCAGACGATGCAGCAGCAACTTCCGTAGCGGGTGCAACTTCAGCCTGAATATCTTCAACGTCATTAGCGATGACCGTGTCAGCCGGTGCCGTTGTCACTTCATCGGCCGGTACGGCTTCAGCAGCGGTTTCTTGCGCAATCTGCTCAACAGCGGCAGAAATCACGGCAGGCTCTTCATTAACAGGCGCAGCGACTGGGGTCAGGTCATCGGTGTTCACCACCGGCACTTCAGTGTGTGCCTGTGGCTCAGACTCATGAACAGCCTCTTGCGCTGCTGGCTGAGTAACCTGTTCTGCTGCTGCCGCAACCGGCAGTGCGTCCGCTTCACCGGTATGTTGATAGCTGTAATCAGGCATTTCGTTCAGCGCTTCCTGAGAGGAGAACTGATCGTGGGCCTGGGCAACCGGGTAGGTAATCCAGACTTTGCCGGATGCCATCTCTGGAGAAGAGGCCGCCGATTCCAGCGGCATGGCAGATTGGGTTGGGTAACGCTCATCGCGGTAGCGACGACGACGTTGGCCGCTCACGCGCAGATGACGTGGTGAACGACGTGAGCGACGCGGCATGTTGGCGCTATCACGGTTCTCGTTATCATCCTGTTCATCCTGAGCGACTTCAGATTGCTCGTTGAATGCAGTGCGCTGTGCATTTTCCACAACCGCTTCCGTGGCTGCTGGTGCTGGGATGGCTGCCGCCACTTCGCCAGTATCACCCACGCGCACGCGCTGGGTCAGTTGACGCTGTTTACGGCGTGGCATGACCTGCACACGTTCTTCTTCCTGCGCAACGTTTTCATCAGTGATTTCGGTCTGAGCAACGGTTTCAGCGGCTTTTTGATCCTGCTGCTGATTACGTTTCTCATCCTGACGACGACGCTGGCGTTCAGCTCGCTGCTCACGACGCTGTTGCTGCTGCTCATCACGCTGCTGCAGCTGCTCATCGGTCAGCGCTGGACGTTCACCACGAGGCTCGTTCTGACGCTTGTTACGGCGATTGTCCTGATTGTCACGCGGCTCGCGGGCTTCACGTGGTTCACGCGATTCGCGTGGCTCACGCGCTTCACGCGGTTCACGGCCTTCGCGACCCTGAGCATTTTCACCGTTGCGCGGAGTGCGATCGCGACGATTATTGCTACGACGGTTGTTACGGCGGTCGCCACGCTGGTGATTATTCTCACTTTCAGCGGCTTTCTCTTCTGGTTTAGCTTCAACAGGTGCAGCAGCAGGCGCATCGCCAGCAAACAGTTTTTTCAAACCGCCTAACAGACGAGCGACAAAGCCAGTGCTGGCAACGGCAGGTGCCGCGGCGGCAGCTGCCGGTTTTGCATCCGCTTTAACCGCACTACGGCTCTCTTTTTCCACTTCAACCGGCGCAGGCGGCGCATCAGGCATCACAAAGGCGGCCAGGGCTGGCTGCTCAGGACGACGACGTTCGGCATGCTCTTCTTCCGAAGGCAGCGCCATTTCGGCTTCATGCAGTTTCGGCAGGTGGTAAGACAGTGTCTGCGTCTCTTCGCCTTTGCGCACGCGCAGCACAGAGTAATGTGGCGTTTCCATCTGATCGTTTGGCACGATGATGGCACGCACGCCACCCTGGCGTTTCTCGATCGCACTGACTGCATCACGCTTTTCGTTCAGCAGGTAAGAGGCGACGGGCACCGGTACAATCGCATGCACTTCTTTGGTGTTGTCTTTCAGCGCTTCTTCTTCAATCAGACGCAAGATAGACAGCGAGAGCGATTCGTTATCACGGATGGTGCCGGTGCCGCTACAGCGTGGGCAGACGTGATGGCTGGATTCACCCAATGATGGGCTAAGACGCTGACGCGACATTTCCAGCAGACCGAAACGCGAAATGTGACTGATTTGAATGCGTGCACGATCCTGACGAACCGCTTCACGCAGACGGTTTTCAACCGCGCGCTGGTGTCGAACCGGTGTCATGTCGATGAAGTCGATGACAATCAGGCCGCCGAGGTCGCGCAGGCGCAACTGACGAGCGATTTCATCAGCCGCTTCGAGGTTAGTATTGAATGCCGTCTCTTCGATGTCGCCACCGCGTGTTGCACGGGCGGAGTTAATATCGATGGCGGTCAGCGCTTCGGTGCTATCGATAACAATTGAGCCACCGGAAGGCAAGCGCACTTCGCGCTGGAATGCCGATTCAATCTGCGACTCAATTTGGTAGTGGCTGAACAGCGGAATTTCACCGGTGTACAGTTTGATTTTGCTGCTGAAGTCCGGGCGTCCGAGCGCAGCAATATGCTGACGGGCCAGCTCCAGCACTTTCGGGTTATCGATGAGAATCTCACCAATATCCTGACGCAGATAGTCGCGGAAGGCACGTACAATGACGTTGCTTTCCTGGTGGATCAGGAACGGGGCAGGGCGGCTATCAGCGGCTTTTTTGATCGCTTCCCAGTGCTTCAGTCGGAAACTCAGGTCCCACTGCAGCGATTCGGCAGATTTGCCAACGCCTGCGGTACGCACGATCAAACCCATACCGTCTGGCAGTTCCAGTGCGGACAGCGCTTCCTTCAGTTCGGTGCGATCGTCACCTTCAATACGGCGGGAAATACCCCCGGCACGCGGGTTATTCGGCATCAGGACTAAATAGCTACCGGCCAGAGAAATGAAGGTGGTTAAGGCTGCACCTTTATTTCCACGCTCCTCTTTATCGATTTGCACGATAACTTCCTGACCTTCACGCAACACCTCTTTGATGTTAGGACGGCCATGTGCGTTGTAATTAGCAGGGAAGTATTCGCGGGAAATTTCTTTCAGAGGGAGGAAACCGTGGCGTTCAGCACCGTAATCGACAAATGCCGCTTCGAGGCTGGGTTCAACACGGGTGATTTTACCTTTGTAGATATTGGCTTTTTTCTGCTCGTGTCCGGGGCTTTCGATATCCAGATCGTACAGACGTTGGCCGTCAACAAGGGCAACGCGCAACTCTTCCTGCTGAGATGCGTTAATTAACATTCTTTTCATCGTGACTTACTCGTTATTCTCACATGAGTGATGTAGCTGCGGGCATCGTTACCCTGGACGAGAATCAACCGATGGCCCCGTGTCTTAATGCACTGACGTCAACCTCACGGCTGTCGTCGGCTAAAGGGGCGCAAATCTTGTCGGTGGCCTGTTTTTCATAAGGAAAAACAGCGCCTGAAGGTGGAATAGCTATAGAAAATTCAGAAATCCACACATCCCAGTCTGTCGTCCAGGCTGCAACCCGCAGCCCGCTAAGTGCCTGATTTAACATTACGTCTTACGCCATTGCTGCGTGTCCGTTCAATCCGGCAAAATGACTTATTTCGCTCTTTTTTCCTGCCTGAATTTTTCCAGGGCAGAAACCCCTGCATTATTCCATTGCTCACTCACATATAGCAAGGCGACTTTTACCGAGCTGTGAAGTTTGTGCATCCTTAACCTGTTCATTTGCAGGGCTTAACATCGCATCGGCGAAAAAGTCATCATTATGACCTTTTGTCCGCGCGACAAAGAGAGAGTTAAGCACAGAAAAAGGGGTGGCGCTATCCAGGGACACTATTTAGAATCGCCGCCATGAAAACAGAGAATCCCGGCGTACTTTATGTCGCCATTACGGCTGAAAATGCCGAACAACGTATTGATAACTTTTTGCGCACTCAGCTCAAGGGCGTGCCGAAAAGTATGATTTATCGCATCTTGCGTAAAGGCGAGGTGCGCGTGAATAAAGGACGCGTGAAACCCGAGTATAAGCTGCAGGTGGGGGATGAAGTGCGCATTCCGCCAGTGCGTGTGGCCGAGCGTGAAGAGCAGGCGGTATCACCGAAACTCGATAAGGTTGCCGCGCTGGCGAATGCCATCCTGTATGAGGACGATCATCTACTGGTGCTGAACAAGCCATCAGGTACCGCCGTACACGGGGGGAGCGGTCTTAGCTTTGGTGTGATTGAAGGTCTGCGCGCGCTGCGTCCTGAAGCCCGTTTCCTCGAACTGGTACATCGTCTTGACCGCGACACTTCCGGTATTTTGCTGGTGGCAAAAAAACGTTCTGCGCTGCGTTCGCTGCATGAGCAGTTACGTGAAAAGGGCATGCAGAAAGATTATCTGGCGCTGGTGCGCGGTGACTGGCCTTCACATTTGAAAGCGGTGCAGGCACCGTTGCTGAAAAATATTTTGCAAAGCGGTGAGCGCGTGGTGCGTGTCAGTGCGGAAGGCAAGCCCTCCGAGACCCGTTTCAAAGTGGAAGAGCGTTTTGGTTTCGCCACTCTGGTAAAAGCCAGTCCGGTGACCGGGCGCACGCACCAGATCCGTGTGCACACGCTCCATGGTGGCCATCCTATTGCTTTTGACGATCGCTATGGCGATCGAGACTTTGATCGTCAGCTCGCGTCAACGGGCCTGGCGCGGTTGTTCCTGCATGCTGCAGCGCTGACCTTTACCCATCCGAATACCGGGGAAGTCCTGCGAATGGAAGCGCCGCTGGATAATGCGCTGAAACACTGCCTGGCGCAGTTGCGTCAGAAAAAAGCCTGATTTTCCGGGCATCAACCCAGCGCGTTGATGCCCACTTTGATCAGCATCTTATTTAACGCTATCAGCGGTAATCCAATCAGCGTATTGGGATCGCGCCCCTCCAGCCGCTCAAACAAGCAAATCCCCATACCTTCGCTTTTAAAGCTGCCCGCACAATTCAACGGCTGCTCTTTTTCCACATAGTGACGAATTTCTGCCTGACTTAAATGACGGAAATGTACGTTGAATGGTTCACAAACCACCTGCTGTTGTGCCGTTTGTGGCTGAATCAAGGCGAGCCCGGTATAAAATGTAATCACTTTGCCACTGGCCGCAGCCAGTTGCCGGCAGGCATTCTCCACCGTATGCGGTTTTCCGGTGATGTTGCCATCAAGCACGCAGACCTGATCGGAACCAATAATCCAGCTTTGTGGAAACCGAGCGGCTAGCGCCTTGGCTTTTGCCAGTGCTAAGCGTTGCACTAACTGCGGTGCGGTTTCGTTCGGTTGCGGCGTCTCGTCGCAATCGGGCGCAACGGCAATAAAAGGCAGGCCAAGCTTGCTCAGCAAGGCCTGACGGAATGGGGAAGTGGAGGCCAGAATTAACGGTGTCATGATTTTTTTTCAGAATAGATAGCGTAAAGATGACAGGCATTTTAAACTATGCGCCGCACTGGATGCGACTAACGGGTGAAAGATGCTGTAAACCGGCCTTTTTCTTTGACTCTATGACGTTACAAAGTTAATATGCGCGCCCTATGCAAAAGGTAAAATTACCCCTGACGATCGATCTGGCCCGCGCCGCGCAAAAGCGCCTTGATTACCAAGGTGTGTATGCACCTGAATTGGTGGCGCGCCTGGCCGAAACGGTCGTGAGTGTGGACAGTGATGTGGAATGCACCATGTCGTTTGCGATTGACAACCAGCGCTTAGCGGTTCTGCAAGGAACAGCTGATGTGCAGGTGACATTGTCGTGTCAACGCTGCAACCAGTCATTCCCGCATGCTGTCCACGTAAGCTATTGCTTCAGTCCTGTCTCTTCTGATGAGCAGGCCGAGGCACTGCCGGAAGCTTACGAGCCAGTTGATATCAATGATTTCGGCGAAATCGACTTGCTGGCAGTTATCGAAGATGAACTCATCCTCGCGCTGCCTGTAGTTCCGGTGCATGATTCTGAACACTGTGAAGTGTCCGACGCGGACATGGTATTTGGCAAGTTGCCTGAAGAGGCAGAAAAACCAAATCCCTTTGCCGTATTAGCCAGTTTAAAGCGTAAGTAATAGGAGTAAGGTCCATGGCCGTACAACAGAATAAACCAACCCGTTCTAAGCGTGGTATGCGTCGTTCGCACGATGCGCTGACCACCGCAGCTCTGTCAGTAGATAAAGTTTCTGGTGAAACTCATCTGCGTCACCATATCACTGCGGATGGTTACTACCGCGGTCGCAAGGTTATCACCAAGTAATTCTTTGCGGTTACGCAAGGCGATACCTTGACACGTTTGACCCTGGCAGTTGATGCCATGGGCGGGGATTTCGGTCCCTGCGTGACAGTGCCTGCATCCTTGCAGGCACTGGCCTCTCATACGAATCTGGTTCTTCTTCTGGTCGGTGATCCCGACATCATCTCGTCATTTCTTGCCAAAGCGGATTCCTCGTTACTGGGGCGTGTGCAGGTGATCCCTGCCGAATCGGTTATTGCAAGTGATGCCAAGCCTTCACAAGCCATTCGAAACAGCCGCGGCAGCTCGATGCGTGTGGCACTCGAACTGGTGAAAGAGGGGAACGCGCAAGCCTGTATCAGTGCAGGCAATACCGGCGCGTTAATGGGTCTGGCTAAGATGTTATTGAAGCCGCTGGATGGCATTGAGCGTCCGGCGCTGATGACCGTTCTGCCGCATCAGCAGCAGGGTAAAACGGTGGTGCTGGATCTCGGCGCAAATGTGGAATCGGATAGCGATATGTTGGTGCAGTTTGCCATCATGGGCGCTGTCATGGCCGAGGAAGTGCTGGAAATCGACAGACCGCGTGTTGCGCTGCTCAACATTGGGCAGGAAGAGACCAAGGGGCTGGAAACGATTCGCACAGCATCTGCGGTTCTGCGGGATACGCCGCAAATCAACTATATTGGTTATCTTGAGGGGAATGATCTCCTCACCGGCAAGACGGATGTGCTGGTCTGTGATGGCTTCGTGGGAAACGTCACGCTTAAAACCATGGAAGGCGTGGTAAGAATGTTTCTTTCTCTGCTCAAGTCGTCAGAGGATGGGAAAAAACGGGCGTGGTGGTTGAAATGGGTCGGGCGCTGGCTGCAAAAGCGTCTGGCTAAACGTTTCGGCCATCTCAACCCCGACCAGTACAATGGCGCTTGTCTGTTAGGATTGCGCGGAACAGTGATCAAAAGCCACGGTGCGGCGAATCAACGTGCGTTTGCCGTGGCGATAGAGCAGGCAGAGCAGGCGGTGCGCAGGCAAGTCCCAGAGAGGATTGCGGCGCGCCTTGACGCTGTATTAGCCAGGAGTGACAAAGCGTAGATGTTTACCAAAATTATCGGTACGGGCAGCTATTTGCCTGAGCAGGTTCGCTCCAATGCGGATCTGGAAAAAATGGTGGAGACTTCGGACGAGTGGATTGTCACGCGTACCGGTATCCGTGAGCGCCGTATTGCCGCGCCAGATGAAACGGTTGCCACTATGGGCTTTGCGGCTTCACAGCGCGCGCTGGAAATGGCAGGCGTTGCGGCCAGCGATGTTGGTCTGATTATCGTGGCGACCACCTCTTCCAGCCATGCCTTCCCAAGTTCAGCGTGCATGATCCAGCAGATGCTGGAGATCAATGACTGCGCTTCTTTCGATCTGGCCGCTGCATGTGCAGGTTTCACCTATGCACTTAGCGTTGCCGATCAGTACATCAAAAACGGTGTGGTCAAACACGCGCTGGTGATCGGTGCGGACGTCTTAGCCCGCACCCTCGATCCTAACGATCGTGGCACCATCATCCTGTTTGGTGACGGCGCTGGCGCTGTGGTGCTGGGGCAAAGTGAAGAGCCCGGTATCCTGTCAACGCATCTGCATGCTGACGGTCGTTATGGCAAGCTGTTGACGCTGCCGTATCAGGATCGTGAACATCAGGATGAGCCAGCCTATCTCACGATGGCCGGTAATGAAGTCTTTAAAGTCGCTGTGACCGAGCTTGCCCATATCGTGGACGAGACGCTGCAAGCCAACAACCTTGATCGCGAAATGCTCGACTGGCTGGTGCCACATCAGGCCAACCTGCGCATTATCAGCGCAACGGCCAGAAAGCTCGGCATGGGCATGGAAAAAGTGGTGGTGACGCTGGATCGTCATGGCAACACTTCAGCGGCTTCTGTGCCAAGTGCACTGGATGAAGCGGTGCGAGATGGCCGTATCAAGCCTGGCCAACTGATTTTGCTGGAAGCCTTTGGTGGCGGTTTCACCTGGGGTTCTGCGCTGGTTCGCTTTTGATTGACAGGAACGACAGATGACACAATTTGCTTTTGTTTTCCCAGGACAGGGCTCACAGACCGTCGGCATGCTGGCCGATCTGGCTGTGGAAAACCCGCAGGTTGAAGCCACTTTCCGTGAAGCTTCTGACGCACTGGGATATGACTTATGGCAGTTGGTACAACAAGGTCCAGCTGAAGAACTGAATAAGACCTGGCAGACGCAACCTGCGTTGCTGGCGGCCTCCGTCGCGATTTATCGCGTCTGGCAGAGCAAAAATGGCCCACAGCCTACGCTGATGGCCGGCCATAGCCTGGGTGAATACTCTGCGCTGGTATGTGCTGGCGTACTGAACTTTGCGGACGCAATCAAGTTAGTCGAATTACGCGGCAAACTGATGCAGGAAGCGGTTCCTGAAGGGACCGGTGCCATGCAGGCAATCATCGGGCTTGATGATGAGTCTATCCGTAAAGCGTGCGAAGAAAGCGCGCAAGGTCAGGTGGTTTCGCCGGTGAACTTCAACTCGCCAGGCCAGGTGGTTATCGCGGGTAACAAAGAAGCGGTTGAGCGTGCAGGTGCTGCCTGTAAAGCGGCCGGTGCCAAACGCGCACTGCCGTTGCCTGTGAGCGTGCCATCGCATTGCGCGTTGATGAAGCCTGCAGCAGATAAACTGGCTGTGGCACTGGAAAGCATCACTTTCAACGCACCATCTGTGCCTGTCGTCAATAACGTTGACGTCAAGTGTGAAACCGATGCCGTGGCAATCCGCAGTGCACTGGTTCGCCAGCTGTATAGCCCGGTGCGCTGGACAGAAGCTGTTGAATTTATTGCCACCCAAGGCGTTGGCCAGTTGCTGGAAATCGGTCCAGGTAAAGTCCTGACCGGTCTGACCAAACGTATTGTGGATAGCCTGACCGCTGCAGCCGTGAACGATTCTGCTTCACTCTCTGCGGCGCTTACACAGGAATAAGAGGAAAAACATGAGCTTTGAAGGTAAAGTAGCGCTGGTGACTGGCGCAAGCCGCGGCATTGGCCGTGCAATCGCGGAAACGTTGGTTGCGCGCGGTGCGAAAGTGGTGGGAACCGCCACCAGCGAAAGCGGTGCGGAAGCAATCAGTGCTTACCTCGGCGATAACGGCAAAGGTCTGCTGTTGAACGTGACCGATGCGGCCTCTATTGAGAGCGTGCTCGAGAAAGTTCGCGCTGAATTTGGCGAAGTGGACATTTTAGTCAATAATGCAGGCATTACGCGTGATAATCTGTTGATGCGCATGAAGGACGATGAGTGGGCGGATATCCTCGATACCAACCTGACATCAGTCTTCCGTCTTTCTAAGGCGGTTATGCGTGCCATGATGAAAAAACGCGTGGGCCGTATCATTACCATCGGTTCTGTAGTTGGAACCATGGGTAACGCGGGTCAAACAAACTATGCGGCAGCAAAAGCAGGTTTGATTGGCTTTAGCAAATCACTGGCGCGAGAAGTCGCGTCACGTGGCATTACCGTAAACGTCGTGGCTCCGGGCTTTATTGAAACGGACATGACGCGTGCACTGAACGAAGATCAGCGCTCGGGCATTTTGGCAGAAGTGCCGGCAGGTCGTTTAGGCGACCCGCAGGAGATTGCCAATGCTGTTGCATTCTTAGCCTCTGACGAAGCCTCTTACATCACGGGTGAGACGCTCCACGTCAATGGCGGCATGTACATGGTCTGATAATCACGAAAACATTTGCATTATCTGCGGTAAACACCGCAGAATAGCGCAAAATCGTGGTTCGACCAGCCGGGATTTTGTTGCATCTTTTTCAACATTTTATACACTACGAAAACCATCGCGAAAGCGAGTTTTGATAGGAAATTAAATAGTATGAGCGATATCGAACAACGCGTTAAGAAAATCGTAGCTGAGCAGCTGGGTGTTAAAGAAGACGAAGTGATTAACACTGCTTCTTTCGTTGAAGACCTGGGTGCAGATTCTCTTGACACCGTTGAGCTGGTAATGGCTCTGGAAGAAGAGTTTGATACTGAAATTCCAGACGAAGAAGCTGAGAAAATCACTACCGTTCAGGCAGCGATCGATTACATCAATAGCCACCAAGGCTAATGAATATCTTCAGGCGGTCACCTCGACCGCCTGAGTTTTATGTTTGCCCCACATAGCGTTATTTTTTCCCTCCCTGGAGGACGTACGTGTCTAAGCGTCGTGTAGTTGTGACTGGTCTTGGCATGTTGTCTCCTGTCGGCAATACCGTAGAGTCTACCTGGAGTGCTCTCCTTGCCGGTCAGAGCGGCATCAGCCTGATCGACCATTTTGATACTAGTGCCTACGCAACACGCTTTGCGGGCTTAGTAAGAGATTTTAATTGCGATGAATTCATCTCGCGCAAAGATCAGCGCAAGATGGATGACTTCATCCAATACGGCATTGTGGCTGGTATTCAGGCTATGGCGGACTCCGGTCTGGTCGTGACTGATGAGAATGCCGGTCGCATCGGCGCAGCTATCGGTTCCGGCATCGGCGGACTGGGTTTAATTGAAGACAACCACAGTTCACTGGTTAACGGCGGTCCGCGCAAAATCAGCCCGTTCTTTGTTCCTTCTACCATTGTTAACATGGTGGCAGGTCACCTGACCATCATGTACGGTCTGAAAGGTCCAAGCATTTCTATTGCAACCGCTTGTACTTCAGGCGTGCACAACATTGGTCATGCTGCGCGTATCATTGCGTACAACGACGCCGATGTCATGCTGGCCGGTGGTGCTGAAAAAGCCAGTACCCCGCTGGGTGTGGGTGGCTTTGGTGCTGCACGTGCGCTCTCAACCAATAACGATAATCCGCAGGCGGCAAGCCGTCCGTGGGATAAAGACCGTGATGGTTTCGTATTGGGCGATGGTGCAGGCATTGTGGTGCTGGAAGAGTACGAGCATGCGAAAAAGCGCGGTGCGAAAATTTATGCTGAAATCATCGGTTTCGGCATGAGCAGCGATGCTTACCACATGACGTCTCCACCGGAGGACGGTTCAGGTGCTGCAGCAGCGATGGTGAATGCATTGCGTGACGCGCAGCTGAATGCTGAACAGATTGGCTACGTCAACGCGCATGGCACCTCAACGCCAGCGGGTGACAAAGCTGAAGCTCAGGCGGTCAAGTCTGTATTTGGTGCAGCGGCTCACAGCGTGATGGTGAGTTCTACCAAATCCATGACTGGGCACCTGCTGGGTGCAGCAGGCGCGGTAGAAGCGATTTATTCGATTCTGGCGCTGCGCGACCAGGCGGTTCCGCCAACCATCAACCTGGATAACCCAGATGAAGGTTGTGACCTCGACTTCGTGCCGCATACAGCACGTCAGGTGAGCGGACTGGAGTACACGCTGTGTAACTCCTTTGGATTTGGCGGCACCAACGGCTCGCTGATCTTCCGCAAGGTCTAAGTTTTACCCAGCCAAACAGAGGCCCGCAATGCGGGCCTTTTTTATATTTTGTCACGCAGTGGCGTGGATTCTTACCGCTGTCAGTGGTATTCAGACTGGCAGGGTAGCCAAAGGTGAGCGGTATGTGGATAAACGGCGTAGAGCAGTTCGAACTTTCTGCGCGCGATCGCGCGGTGCAGTTTGGTGATGGCTGTTTTACCACTGCTGCAGTAGTGGCAGGCAAGATACAACTGCTGAACGCCCATTTGCAGCGATTGCAGGAAGGCTGTGAGCGTTTATTCATTCCCTTACCGGATATGGCGCAGCTGGCCGAGGAGATGCAGCATGCCGCCAATGGTCAAACCCAGTCCGTTTTAAAAGTGATTCTGACGCCAGGCGTCGGTGGACGGGGATATAGCCGAACCGGTTGCACAACCCCGACGCGCATCCTCTCCCTTTCTCCGTGGCCGCAACACTACACCACTTTGCAGCAGCAGGGTGCAGCGCTCATAACCAGCCCAGTGAGACTGGCGCGCAATCCACTGCTCGCCGGCCTCAAACATCTTAACCGACTGGAACAGGTGCTGATCCGTCAGCAGCTTGACCACACCGATGCTGATGAGGCGCTGGTGCTTGACACTGCAGGGACGGTGGTGGAATGCTGTGCGGCCAATTTATTCTGGCGCAAAGGTGATCAGGTTTTCACGCCGCGTCTTGAGCAAGCGGGTGTCGATGGCATTATGCGCCGTTATCTGATGGCGCAGATGGCGTCGGAAGGCCAGGCTTGTCAGTTGATTGAAGGAAGCAGGGAGGATGTGCTGAACGCCGATGAAGTGGTGATCTGCAATGCCCTGATGCCGGTTTTACCTGTGCGGAAAATTGACGATGTTTCGTTCACCGCACGCACGCTGTACCAGCAGCTGTATAACAGTTGCCAGAAGATGGAAGCATCATGACCCGAATGAAAAAAATACTCGCCAGCGCTGTGGCGATTGCCGGCCTCGCGGCGGCATTGAGTTATTGGCAGATTGAACGTTTTGCCGATACCCCTTTGACCATTAATCAGGAAACGATCTACACATTGCCCGCGGGTAGTGGTCGGGTCGTGCTGGAAGCGCAACTGGAAAGCCAGCACATCATTCCGGAAAGTATCTGGTTTGGGCCGCTTTTGAAACTTGAGCCTGAACTCGCGAAGTTCAAAGCCGGCACCTACCGACTGGAAAGCAATATGACAGTAAGACAGCTGTTGCAGTTGCTGGCCAGCGGTAAAGAAGCGCAATTTCCGGTGCGGTTTGTCGAGGGCTCGCGCCTGAAGGAGTGGTTGGCCGAACTGCGTCAAGCGCCCTATATCAAACATACGCTAACTGACGATCAGTTTGCGACTGTCGCCGCTGCGCTGAAAATGGATGCAAATCAGCTTGAGGGCGCTTTCTATCCCGACACCTATTTGTATACAGCTAACACCAGTGATATATCGCTGCTGGAGCGGGCACACACGCGCATGAATAAACTGGTGGATGAGATCTGGCAGGGGCGGATGGACAATCTGCCTTATAAAAATGAGCAAGATCTGGTCACCATGGCGTCGATTATCGAAAAAGAGACCGGCGTGACGGAAGAGCGCGCACGTGTCGCCTCGGTATTTATCAATCGCTTGCGCACCGGCATGAAGCTGCAAACCGACCCTACCGTGATTTACGGTATGGGTGATAACTACACCGGTACGATTACGCGTAAAGACCTCGAAACGCCGACCGATTACAATACCTACACGATTAGCGGATTGCCGCCAGGTCCTATCGCGATGCCAGGCCGAGCCTCGCTGGAAGCGGCGGCGCATCCAGAAAAAACCAACTATCTCTATTTTGTCGCGGATGGCAAAGGCGGACATACCTTTACCACCAATCTCGCCAGCCATAATAAAGCGGTGCAGGTCTATCGGCTGGCTATGAAGGAAAAAAATGAAAAGTAAGTTTATCGTCATTGAAGGCCTTGAAGGCGCGGGCAAAACCACTGCGCGTGATGCCATTGTGGCGGTGCTGCATGAGCAGGGTATCGACGATGTAGTGTTCACCCGTGAGCCCGGCGGCACGCCGCTGGCAGAACAATTACGCGTGCTGGTGAAGCAGGGAATTGATGGCGAACAGGTGACTGACAAAGCCGAACTGCTGATGCTGTATGCCGCCCGTGTTCAATTGGTCGAGAACGTGATTAAGCCTGCGTTAGCGCGTGGCGCGTGGGTGGTTGGTGATCGTCACGACCTCTCATCCCAGGCTTACCAGGGCGGTGGCCGTGGCCTGGATACGCAGTTGATGACCACCCTGCGCGATGCGGTATTGGGCGACTTCCGTCCTGATCTGACCCTCTACCTGGATGTGACACCGGAAATCGGATTGCAACGCGCGCGTGCTCGCGGGGAACTCGACCGTATTGAGCAGGAATCACTGCGTTTCTTTGAACGCACACGTGACCGTTATCTGGCGTTGGCTGCCAGCGATGACACCATTTTAACCATTGATGCCACACAAAATATTGCAGAAGTGACATCGTCACTTAAATCAGCGCTGCAAAAATGGCTGGCAGGTCAGGCGGCATGAACTGGTATCCGTGGCTGAATCAGCCCTATCGGCAGATTATCAGCCGTCATCAAAGCGGTCAGGCACACCATGCCTTGCTGATACAGGCCATTAATGGCATGGGTGACGATGCGTTAGTGTGGGGTGTTAGCCGCTGGTTAATGTGCCAACATCCGGAAGGCTTGAAGAGCTGCGGCCATTGCCACGGCTGCCAGCTGATGCAGGCGCAGACGCATCCTGACTGGTATCGTCTGGAAGCAGAAAAAGGCAAATCTTCACTGGGTATTGATGCGGTACGTGACGTCACCGAGAAACTCTACCATTTTGCTCAGCAGGGCGGAGCAAAGATTGTCTGGTTGCCGGATGCGGCGCAGCTCACTGAAGCCGCCGCCAATGCGTTGTTGAAAACCCTGGAAGAGCCTCCTGCCAACTGCTGGTTTTTCCTCAGCGTCCGTGAGCCATCACGTTTGCTGGCAACCTTACGCAGCCGCTGCATGACATGGCATCTTTCCCCGCCGGAAGAGCTGCCCAGTTTGCAATGGCTGCAGAAACAGCTGCCGCAATCCGAGCCAGTACTGCGAGCCGCTCTGCGCTTGAGCAATGGCGCACCTGCTGCGGCGTTGACCCTGCTGCAGCCTGAGCGTTGGCAGGCACGTGAGAAGCTGTGTGAAACCTTGCTCAGCGCGTTGAACAGCGATGTACTGCAACTGCTGCCCGCGCTGAACAGCGACGATGTGGCAGAGCGCCTCAGCTGGCTGATTTCATTACTGGTGGATGCCATGAAAGTGCAGCAGGGTGCCAGCAACTGGTTAAGCAACGGCGACCATCCTGAGGTCGTATCGCAACTGGCTCAGCAGCTTAACAGCAGTGCGCTCAACGCCAGCGCCCAGCAGTGGATGCAGTGTCGTGAGCAACTGTTGCATGTCGCCGCCCTGAACCGTGAACTGATTTTGACCGATCGCCTGTTAGCCTGGGGACGCTTAATGTCGCCCACGGCGGTCGGCTAAGCGCAAAAGAGAGAAGTATGTTTATTGTTGATTCGCACTGCCATCTTGATGGCCTGGATTATGAGAAGCAGCATCGCGACCTGGACGATGTGATCGCCAAAGCCGCCGCGCGTGACGTGAAGTTTATGCTGGCGATTGCCACCACGCTGCCGGATTACTACAAGATCAAGCAACTGGTCGGCGACAGGGAAAACATCGCCCTGGCGTGCGGCGTGCATCCGTTAAATCAGGAAGCACCGTACGATGTCGAAGAGTTTCGTCGACTGGCAGCTGAAGAGCAGGTGATTGCACTGGGCGAAACCGGGCTGGATTACTTCTATCAGCAGGAGACCAAAGCGCAGCAGCAAGCCTCGTTCCGTGAACACATCCGTACAGGCATCGCGCTGAATAAGCCGATCATCGTACATACCCGTGATGCACGTGAAGACACGCTGGCAATCCTGCGTGAAGAGCAGGTGGAAAAATGTGGTGGCGTTCTGCACTGCTTTACTGAAGATAAAGAGACTGCGGCGCAGTTGCTGGATATGGGCTTTTATATCTCCTTCTCCGGCATTTTGACCTTCCGCAATGCTGAGCAGATTCGTGATGCCGCGCGTTATGTGCCGCTGGATCGTATGCTGGTCGAGACTGACTCGCCGTATCTGGCGCCGGTTCCGCATCGTGGCAAAGAAAATCAGCCAGCTTTTACGCGCGATGTCGCGGATTATATGGCTGTGCTGAAAGGTGTTGATATCGAAACCCTGGCTGCAGCGACCACAGAAAACTTCTCGCGTCTGTTCCATGTCCCAATGAGCCGACTCGGCGGCTAATCCGCTTTATTTTAAACTCCGTATTAATTCTATAATCACTGACCTGTGCGGCATATAACGCGGCACGGGCAGTGATTTATTGCTGTTTCTCCAGGCAATTCAGTCAAAAACAACAGAAAGCAAGCGTTCGTCTTGAGCGAAACGTGATAGCCGTCAAAGTAACAAATATCGATTTATTTTACCCTTCGTAATAAATCAAAACACGCTCAGCGTCACCCCGGTGAAGGATCCTCCCCCTTTGCCAGCGCACTGCGCAAATATGCACTCATACTCAGGAGTTTCTATGTTCAAGAACGCATTTGCGAACCTGCAAAAAGTAGGTAAATCGCTGATGTTGCCGGTATCGGTTTTGCCGATTGCCGGTATTTTATTAGGTGTTGGTTCGGCTAACTTCAGCTGGTTGCCTGCTGTCGTTTCACATGTCATGGCGGAGGCGGGCGGTTCCGTGTTCGCCAACATGCCGCTGATCTTTGCGATTGGCGTGGCGCTCGGTTTTACCAATAACGATGGCGTATCGGCGCTGGCTTCCGTGGTGGCTTACGGCATTATGGTGAAAACCATGGCGGTGGTTGCACCACTGGTGTTGCACTTACCGCCAGCGGAAATTGAGGCCAAACACCTTGCCGATACCGGGGTACTGGGCGGGATCATTGCCGGCTCCATCGCCGCGTATATGTTTAACCGTTTTTATCGCATCAAGCTGCCTGAATATCTTGGCTTCTTCGCCGGTAAGCGTTTTGTGCCGATCATTTCCGGTCTGACCGCGATTTTCACTGGTATCGTGTTGTCCTTTATCTGGCCACCGATTGGCACCGCGATTCAGGATTTCTCACAATGGGCGGCTTATCAGAACCCGGTGGTGGCGTTCGGCATTTACGGTGTCGTTGAGCGTTCGCTGGTGCCGTTTGGTCTGCACCATATCTGGAACGTGCCTTTCCAGATGCAGATTGGTGAGTTCACCAACGCCGCAGGTCAGGTGTTCCACGGTGATATCCCACGCTATATGGCGGGCGATCCAACCGCAGGTAAACTCTCTGGCGGCTTCCTGTTCAAAATGTACGGTCTGCCTGCGGCTGCGATTGCTATCTGGCACTCGGCTAAGCCGGAAAACCGCGCCAAAGTGGGCGGCATTATGATCTCCGCCGCGCTGACCTCGTTCCTGACCGGTATCACCGAACCGATTGAATTTTCGTTTATGTTCGTGGCGCCGATTCTGTATGTCATCCATGCGATTCTGGCGGGTCTGGCATTCCCAATCTGTATTCTGCTGGGCATGCGTGATGGCACCAGCTTCTCACACGGTCTGATTGACTTTGTGGTGCTGAGCGGTAACAGCAGCAAGATCTGGTTGTTCCCGATTGTCGGTATCATTTACGGCCTGATTTATTACACCGTTTTCCGTGTGCTGATTGTGAAATTGAATCTGAAAACACCTGGACGTGAGGACACTGCAATGGAGCAGAGCAGCGCTACCGGTAGCGAGATGGCAGGCAAACTGGTGACTGCATTTGGTGGTAAAGAGAACATTACCAATCTTGATGCCTGTATTACGCGTCTGCGTGTGAGTGTCGCGGATGTGGCAAAAGTGAATCAAACTGAACTGAAAAACCTCGGCGCGCGTGGCGTGGTGGTGGCCGGTTCCGGTGTTCAGGCGATTTTCGGTACCAAGTCCGATAACCTGAAAACTGAGATGGATGATTATATT
>AEWW01029771.1_pt1 | contig 27155 bp, 22 predicted proteins | sample 267848 | NCBI WGS metagenome assembly AEWW01 (sample SAMN00713649, study PRJNA62039) | ant fungus garden metagenome | place: Panama: Gamboa | collected Apr-2009 | depth 0.5 m m | reverse complement strand
GAAAACCCAGCGCGAGCTGCTCAATTCACTGATCTCCGGCTGCGATACACTGATTCTGGAAATCACCAAGCTGAAGGTGTCGAACACGCAGTTGCAGGACGCCCTGGGTGAAGTGAAGGAAGCCACCCACCGTTATCTGTTCTGGACGGCGGATGTCAGCGCCATCGACCTGAAGTATCCGATTGACGTGGCGCGTGACTTAACCCGCCTGCTGTCGCTGGATACCTTAGGGCAACTCGGTAAAGCGCTGGCGATGATGTTTACCAGCAAAGAAACCGTGATGCCAATCATCTGCGCAGTGCTGTTAGTGGGCTTTAGCATCAGCTCGCGCCGTCATTACAATGCTTTTATGGCGCGTTCCGCCAGCAAAGTGGGCAAAGTGACTCAGGACCGCTTTAGCCTGACGTTGCGCACCGTTTTCTGGTCGATTCTGGTCGCCGTGCCGCTGCCGGTATTGTGGGCCGCGCTGGGCTTTGGTTTGCAGCATGCCTGGCCTTATCCGTTTGCCGTTGCGATTGGAGATGGCATCACTGCCACGCTGCCGCTGCTGTGGGCCTTTATGATCAGTGCTGCTTTTGCGCGTCATGATGGGCTATTTGTGGTGCACTTCCGCTGGCCGCAGGCGCGAGTCGCGCGTGCTATGCGTTACTACTCGCTGACGGTTGGCCTGATTGTGCCGCTGATCATGCTGCTGATTGCCTTTGCCAATCTCGACGATCCACAGTTCTCCGGCACGCTCGGTCGCCTGTGCTTCATTTTGATTTGCGGTGCGTTAAGTATTGTCACCGTCAGCCTTAAACGTGCAGGCATTCCGCTGTATCTGGATAAAGAGGGCAACGGCGACAACTTCGTTAACCGTATTCTGTGGAACCTGATGATTGCCATCCCGCTGGTAGCGGCGTTGGCTTCCTGCATCGGCTATCTGGCGACCGCGCAGGCGCTGCTGGCGCGCCTGGAAACCTCGGTAGGCATTTGGTTCTTCCTGCTGGTGATTTACCACATTATCCGCCGCTGGATGCTGATCCAACGCCGTCGCATCGCCTTTGATCGCGCCCGCCAACGCCGTGCCGATATGCTGGCGAACCGCGCGCGCAGTGAAGAAGAGAAAGAGCAACAGACTCCCGCCAACGCCGATACGATTGAGATCGATGAACCGAGCCTGGATCTGGATGAGATCAGTGCACAGTCGTTGCGTCTGGTGCGCTCTATTCTTACGTTGATTGCGCTGGTATCGGTGATTGTGCTGTGGTCAGAAATTCACTCGGCCTTTAGTTTCCTCGACAATATCCCACTATGGGATGCCAGCACCACGGTGCAGGGCGTGGAGAGCGTGCAGCCGATTACGCTGGGCGCGGTGCTGATTGCCATCCTGGTGTTCATTATCACCACTCAGCTGGTGCGTAACATGCCTGCCCTGCTGGAACTGGCGTTGCTGCAACACATCAGCCTGTCACCTGGCACCGGTTATGCCATCACTACCCTGACCAAATACGTGCTGATGCTGATTGGCGGATTAGTCGGCTTCTCGATCATTGGCGTTGAGTGGGCAAAACTGCAGTGGCTGGTGGCGGCGTTAGGTCTGGGATTGGGCTTTGGTATGCAGGAGATCTTCGCCAACTTTATTTCTGGTCTGATTATCTTGTTCGAAAAGCCAATTCGCATCGGCGATACCGTCACCATTCGCGATCTGACCGGCAGCATTACCCGCATCAATACCCGCGCCACCACGATTACCGATTGGGACCGTAAAGAGATCATCGTGCCTAACAAGGCCTTTATCACTGAGCAGTTCGTTAACTGGTCGTTGTCGGATTCTGTCACGCGCGTGGTGCTGACCATCCCGGCTCCGGCACACGTCAACAGTGATGAAGTCACCAACATTCTCAAGCAGGCGGCCGAGCGCTGTACCTACGTGCTGGATATGCCCGCACCGGATGTGTTCCTGGTGGATTTACAGCAAGGCATTCAGCTGTTTGAATTGCGTGTGCACGCAGCTGAGATGGGCCACCGCATGCCGCTGCGTCATGAGTTGCATCAGTTGATTCTGCGCGGCTTTGAAGAGCACGGTATTGAGATGCCGTTCCCACCATTCCAGGTGCGTATGGAAACGCTGGGACGTAAAACACCGGCCAGCAATGGCTCACCGTCCAGCCAGACCTTTAAATCTGGCGGCTTATAAATGACAACGCCCGGCAATCACCGGGCGCTGTTTTTTCTGCTGAGCGTTACTTCACAAACTCTTCGCCCTGCGCGATATCTTTCTTCAGCGTATCCAGCATCCCGTTAAGCGCCTGCTGTTCAAACGCACTCAAAGAACCCAACGGGCGACGTTCCACGATACCGTTCTTGCCGATCAGCAGCGGCTGGGAGAAGAAGCGCGCATACTCACCGTCCCCTTCAACATAAGCACATTCGACCACGTTTGCTTCGCCATGCAGCGCACGCACCAGTGAGAGACCAAAGCGCGCAGCAGCCTGCCCCATGGACAAGGTCGCCGATCCACCACCGGCTTTCGCTTCCACCACTTCGGTGCCGGCGTTCTGAATACGCTTAGTGAGGTCAGCCACTTCCTGTTCGCTGAAGCTGATGCCTTTAACCTGCGACAGCAGCGGCAAAATTGTCACGCCTGAGTGCCCCCCCACCACCGGGACCTCGATCTCGGTGGGCTGCTTGCCTTTCAACGCTGCAACAAAGGTGTTGGCGCGGATAATGTCGAGGGTTGAGACACCAAACAGACGGTTCTTGTCATACACGCCGGCTTTCTTCAGCACTTCAGCCGCAATGGCCACCGTGGTGTTAACCGGATTAGTGATCACGCCAATCAGCGCTTTCGGCGCGGTGCTGGCAACCTGCTCGATCAGGTTACGTACAATGCCCGCGTTAACGTTAAACAGGTCGGCGCGATCCATGCCGGGTTTACGTGCCACACCCGCAGAAATCAGCACAATATCGGCTCCCTGCAGCGCAGGTGTCGCGTCTTCGCCACTAAACCCTTCCACCTTCACAGAGGTAGGAATATGGCTGAGATCAACCGCCACCCCGGGCGTGACCGGGGCGATATCATAAAGTGAGAGAGCGGAACCTGCGGGTAATTGAGTTTTGAGCAGCAGTGCGAGCGCCTGGCCAATACCACCGGCTGCACCGAGAACGGCAACTTTCATCCTGAACTCCTTATGAAGGTGGGGCAGAGATATGCCGAAAATCCATCAGGTTACGAGTTTAATCAACTTCTCAGGCGATAGCGACAAACCTGTCGCGCAATAACATGACGCCGCAATCGGCTCCCGAGACATCTCCACTTCAGAAGTCGCCTGAATGATACAATCGCAGCCAGAAGACAATGGACGGCAATGATCATCGATATAGTTGTTACCACTTCAATACTATAACAACATTGCAACCTTCGCTTTGCGCGTCAGCCCGCGATTTTGGCGCGACACAAAACTCTGCTATGATGCCTGTCCGCAGTTGATTAGCGCGATTCGCTCACTACGCTTATTGCATAAAAATTCATTTAAATGCATAATAATTTATCTGCTGCTGGCCTGTTGCCTGCTGCACCCCTCTTTTATTGGTAGCTTATGCGAAACCCATCAAAACAAGACGACTTGATCAAAGCGTTCAAAGCGTTATTAAAAGAAGAAAAATTCAGCTCTCAGGGCGAAATCGTACAGGCGCTGCAGGAAGACGGCTTCGAGAACATCAACCAGTCAAAAGTTTCTCGTATGCTGACAAAGTTTGGTGCCGTGCGCACCCGTAATGCCAAAATGGAAATGGTTTATTGTTTGCCAGCCGAACTTGGCGTGCCGACCACCACCAGCCCATTGAAGAATCTGGTGCTGGATATCGATTACAACGATGCCTTAGTGGTGATTCACACCAGCCCGGGTGCTGCGCAGCTGATTGCACGCCTGCTGGATTCACTCGGTAAAGCGGAAGGCATTCTCGGTACTATCGCGGGGGATGACACCATCTTTATTACCCCTGCGCGTAGTTTCTCCGTAAAACAGCTGCACGATGCCGTGCTGGTTTTATTCGAACAGGAACTATAAAACCCTGGTTTTAACCGGCAGATCATCTGCCGGTAACATCCTTCCTGATGATCCGTTACCCGCCACGCTTGTTACAAAATCCTTTTTTAATAATAAGTTATCGATATAGCTGCCGGTTCTGCATCCGACGAAATATTGGTACGACCTTTTCCCCTTCTTAACCATTCGCGCTATTTTACACTGCTTTACATATTGTGCTCAGTGGTTATAGCTTCTAATGGCGTATCAGCCAGCGGGATCGACCATGATCTTTCGCACGAAAAGATAATTTGATGCAGATCCTTGTTTTTACGAATAAATAACAGCCAATGGTTAAGAATCAACCGTTTTTAATAACTTCCAGTTCTAAAAAGGTGCCATAAGGATAAAGAATAACAACCAAACATTATTAGCCAGATATTAATTTCATGGGTTATTAGATCTATACTTGTTTTCGTGATGCAAATCACACGAAAGAAAAAGATAAAAACAGAAGACGAGGAAAAATACCATGAACGTTAAAACTACTATCGCAACCCTGAGTGTTCTATCTGCCCTGTCATTTGGTGCTTTTGCAGCAGATTCTATCAATGCCCAACAGGCAGCGAATCTGCAACCTGCCGGCACCATCAGTGTGAGCGGCGTGGGCGGTTCTCCGATGGATATCCATGAGCAGCTGAATGCAAAAGCCGATCAGGAAGGTGCTAAAGCCTACCGTGTGATCGAAGCGAATACCGGCGACAGCTATCACGCCACCGCTGAGCTTTATAAATAAGTTGACTGAACAAGACGCAGTGTGAACGGCGACCCGTTTGAGACGCATTTGCCTCTCAGGTTGCCAAACCCCATTTCAGGAGAGTGAATCATGAAAACCAAATTAGCTATCGCCATCGTAGGTCTGGCTTCCGTATTGTCCTTCGGTGCCAGTGCTGCCAGCCTGGTTTCTAACCAACAAGCCGAGCAACTGCAACCGTTGAATCAGACCATCAGCGTAAGCGGTGTTGACGGTGATCAGACCAACGTCCGTCAGGAACTGTCGCAGAAAGCCGATGCTCAGGGTGCCAGCCATTACCGCATCATTGAGAATAATCGTGGCGACACCTTCCACGTGACTGCAGAACTGTACAAATAAGATTACATCGAACGTCGGGCGCCTGAACGGCGCCAGACAATTGATCGACGACCCGCCTCACCCACCTTTTGCCGCAGGTTGTTGATTACAACGAGGAGAAAAAATCATGAAAATCAAAGCAACCATCGCAGCCGCCAGCCTTCTTTCCTTGTTTGCCTTTGGTGCATCAGCAGCCCAACTGGTAACGGATGAGCAGGCGCAAAATCTGCAACCTACCGGCAGCACTATCACCATCAGCGGTACCGGCGGTTCGCCAATGGATTACCGTTCTGAGCTTTCTCAGAAAGCCGATGCACAAGGTGCCAGTGCTTATAAAGTGATTGAAGCGAAAACCGGCGACAGCTATCACGTGACCGCCGAGCTGTATAAATAATTCCTCGTCAATTCTGACGAACCCTTTGGCCCCGCTCGCCGGGGCCCTTTTTCGGCTTGTCACTTCACATTAAAGCGGAGCTGGCCTTCCAGCTCCTCTTCTGCTTCATCAAACAGCAGGATTAATGCGCCATACCGGCGTTTCTGCCCTGTCCCCAGATTCACAAACTCAATTTCCAGCGGCAACGGCAACTGCTCCCCAAGTATCGCATCCCAGAGATCGTCAAGATCGCTGATGGCCAGATCCGCCAGCGCAAAACGATCGCTGAACTGGCGATAGAAATGGGCTTGATCGACGATTTCGTCAAAATCAAAACGCTCGGTTCTCATCGTGATTCCCTCTTGCAGGCAGGGCCGCCCGTCAGGCAAGCCCACCAATATGCAGCGCTTTCACTTCCAGGTACTCTTCCATTCCCAGCACCGATCCTTCACGTCCCAAACCGGACTCTTTTACACCGCCAAACGGTGCCAGTTCAGTGGATACGGCGCACTCATTAATGCCAATCATCCCGGCCTCCAGCGCCGCCGAGACGCGGAACACCCGCTGCAGATTTTGCGTATAGAAATAGGCGGCTAATCCGTATTCCGTGTTATTGGCGCGCTGAATGACATCGGCTTCATCATCAAAGCGGAAGCAGGCGGCGACCGGACCAAAGGTCTCTTCCTGGGCCAGCTTCATCCCCTCATGCGCCTCGGCAATCACCGTCGGCTGCCAGAAGTTGCCTCCCAGCGGATGACGCTCGCCGCCAATCAGCAACTTACCGCCTTTGCTCAGCGCATCCTTAACGTGCTCTTCTACTTTTTCCAGCGCCGACTGCTCGATCAGCGGGCCGACTATCACGCCTTCCTCTACGCCATTACCCACTTTCAGCTTGCCCACGGCATCGGCCAGTTGATTGACGAAACGATCGTAGACCGCGTTGTGTACATAAAAGCGGTTAACGCTGACACAGACCTGGCCCGCATTGCGGAATTTGTTGGCTATTGCGCCCTGTACCGCCGCCTCAATATCCGCATCCTCAAACACGATATAGGGTGCATTGCCACCCAGCTCCATCGAGACTTTCTTCATGGTGTCCGCGGCATTGCGCATCAGCGTTTTGCCCACGGCGGTTGAACCGGTGAACGAGATTTTACGTACAGCCGGGCTCGACATAATGGCGTCGCTGATGGCATGAGTATCGCCCGCCACCGCATTCAATACGCCGTCGGGCACACCGGCTTCCTGCGCCAGCGCGGCTAACGCAAAGGCACACAGCGGAGTGTTATTGGCCGGTTTGATGATGCCGGTGCAGCCTGCTGCCAGCGCCGGGCCAAGCTTGCGTGTCAGCATCGCCATCGGGAAATTCCACGGCGTAATAGCCGCCACCACACCAATCGGTTCACGTGTTGCCAAAATGCGTGATCCGGGTTTTGCTGGCGGGATGATTTCGCCGTTGGCACGTTTAGCTTGCTCGGCAAACCATTGAATAAAGCTGGCGGCGTACTCGACTTCGCCTTCGGCTTCTTTCAGGGGTTTGCCCTGCTCGGCGGTCATCAGTTGCCCGAGCCAGCTTTTGTTCTCAATGATCAGTTGATACCAGCGATTAAGAATCTCTGCGCGCTGTTTCGCGGTTTTATCACGCCATGCCGGAAAAGCCTGCTGAGCGGCAGCGATGGCCTGCTCGGTTTCCGCCTTACCCGCGCGTGCGACTTTTGCCAGCACTTCGCCGGTTGCCGGATTAGTGACGTCAAAGGTGGCACTGGCGTTGTGCCACTGGCCCGCAGCGAAATAGCCGGTTTTGAACAGCGCGTGTTGTTGTAGAGAGGTGGACATTATTCTTCTCCTGCTAGTTTGCATCCTGTCAGGAAAGTATAGATGCCAATATCATCGGGTTTTGTGTCAGCGTGGGATCAAAAAGGCCGCTGCAACGTGCAGCGGCCGATTTCAGATTTGGATGAGGGTGTTTTGGTATTTATCCAGCATCAACGAGAGCCGTTTCACCGGTTCGGTAACGCTCTCCGGTGCCGAATAGTGATGGAGCTTTTCCTGATAAATCTCCAGTTCCTTCAACAAACGCTCAAAGTAGTAGCGCCGCTTGTCATCGCTGGTGGCTGAAATCACGCGATCGGCGGTGTATCGCAACTGACGGTGATAAGCCGAAAGCTCCGCGTTAACCGGGACTTCAGCATTACGCAGTCGCTGATGACCGATAATCAGCGTCAGCGCGATGCGGTATTTGTCGATATCGCCGGGGAACAGATTGAGCAGCAGGAACAGCTGCTGATAGAGCGCGGGCAGATGATTCTCGCGACGGCGCGCCTGATTAGTGGTCAAGGCCGCCACAGCCGCATACATAAAGCGATTCAACAATTTACGGCCGGTACGTGCTTTGGATTTATCGCGAATCAGCAGAATCACCATCATCGCCACAAAGCTGCCGATCCACTGGCCCAACGCATTATCGAGGAAGACGTTGAACTCAAACTTCATTGGATTATCCAGCACCAGCACATTGATGGTGCCAATCAACGCACCTAACGTACCAATCTGGCGTCGTTGCACGAAGATACCGCCGATAAACCCGAGTGCGCCAATCGCGATACACAACAACAACGCGCTTTGCTGGGTAGCTGGCAGGATATAGATGAAGTAGAGCATGCCGAGTGGTACGGCGAAGGCCATACCGTAGAAGAAGTCTTTCGCCATCATCAACGGATTCGGCATACGCATCGCCAGCGCGGTGATAACGGCCAGCATCACCATACAGCCGCTGCCTGAAGTCCAGCCGGTATAGAGCCAAAACAGAGAGCCGAGCGCGGTCGCCACAAAAGTACGCACGCCGTTGATCATCGCATGATGGGTTTCCGCCGAACGTGCCTGAATCACCACTTCGCGCTGCAGGATGCTCTCTTCCAGCGTAGTGATACGGCTGTTGCTGCGCACACCATTAATCAGCAGCAGATACTCTGTTGCTGCGCCGACCCAACTTGCCACCGTCATCGGCACATTTTTATTGCTGACGCTGATCAAACGACGCATCACCTTCATACGCTTATGCACGTCATCGACGTTATGGACGTCTTTCTCAATCAGCAGGCGATACTGCGTCGGAATATAATCCGGACGAGCGTTTTGAATCAGGAAGGTTTCAGCGGCTTGCGTAATTAACGTCAGCGACAGCGTATTCAGCATCTGTAACCGGCGGCTGGTATTTTTCCAGCGCGAAGATTCCATCAGCAATTGGCTGCGCATGCCGTTGAGTGCCGTGGTGCGACGTACCAGCGCGCTCCAGGTGCGATCCACCTCGTCTTTATCCGCGTGGGCGACACACAATTGCAGCAGTTTGTAATGCGCCACCAGCAGCGAATCGACTTCAGCATCAATCACTTTTTTGATCGAGCGCGGCGAAAACAACATATCCGCAAGAATCGCACACAGAATGCCAATGACGATTTCACTGCAACGTTCAACGGCAAACTGGGGTGCCAGCGTCAAACCGCCACTGGCATCGGCAGTAATCACGATAATCAGTGCCGTGTAACCCGCCAGTCCCAATGCGTAAGAGTTCTCGACCTTAATCAGCGAAGAGAGCCAGACGCACATCCCCACCCATAAACAGCACAGCAGCAGCATCACCACCGGTGCACGCACCGTGGCGATCATGATAGTGAGGGCGGCAATACAGCCAATAAATGTACCAATGATGCGCAGAATGCCGCGATAGCGCAGTGCGCCAGAATAGGGATCGCCCCCCGCAGCAAAGGCGGTACCACCAGCAACAATGCCGGCGGTCATCACCGCCCAACGCGGCGTTTCCAGATTAAAGTGAAAGCCAATCATCAGCGCCGCAACCAGCGCAAATGTCAGCTTCACCGGGAAACGCAAAAACTCAATCATAACGCCCTCGCTTAACCAAACTCGCGCAGGCGGTTAAAGAACTGCGTCAACGGCGAGACTTTGGTCTGGCGATCTTTATCACCGGTGATCACTACCGTGGCGGTAGTGCCCGCCGGGAAGCGGTTGCCCGGTTGATCGTCAAGACGAATACGCACCGGTACGCGCTGTGCCAGTCGTACCCATTCGAGGTTGGAATCGATGGTCGCCATACCTTTGCTGTCCACGCTGCTGCTGCTGTTGGTCACGCCCGCCGCGATGCTGTCCACCGTGCCGCGCAATACGGTATTACTGCCTAACGGGGTGATTTCAGCGCGGAAGCCCGGACGCACGCCATCCAGCTTGGTCTCTTCCATATACGCCAGCACGTAGAATGAGTGCTGCTGTACCAATGCCACGGCAACGGAACCACGGGTGATGAACTCGCCCTGATAAACGTTCAGGTTAGTGACCCAGCCATCTGAAGGCGCTTTGATGGTGGTGCGATCCAGGTCGATCACCGCCAAATCGCGCGTTGCCACCGATTTCGCCAGCTGATGTTCGCTGGTTTGCAGATCGTTATTAGCCTGGTCGATGGCTTCACGCGACATGGCACTGGTGCCAAGTTGATTACGGCGCGCCGCTTCACGACGCTTTTCATTGACTAATGCCTGGTAATATTCGACATCCGCCTGGGCTTCATCCAGCGCTTTCTGGTAGCGCGGGCGATCCACGACAAACAGCGTATCCCCCTGTTTCACCAGCTGGTTGTCGTGCACCGGCACGTCAGTGATAAGGCCGGTCACGTCCGGCGAGATCGCCACCACATCAGCGGAGAATTTGGCGTCACGCGTCCAGGGCGATTCGGTGTAGAACACCCATGCGCGGAAGATGATCACGATTGCGATGATAACCAGCAGGATAGTAATCGCGTAACGCGCGATTTTTCTTATGAGCGCTTTCACTTAAAACCTCAGACGAATAGACGGGATACAAGGTAAAACACGCAGCAATACAACGCTGTGTTAAAAAGTGCCGGATGCCACACCAGGTCATAAATTCCGCTGGGCGTCAGCACGCGTTTCACCAGCCAGAACAGCGCCAGAGAAACCAGTAGTTCAATGAAGATGGGCGGAAAACTCAGCCCGAATACGACAAATACCGGAAGCACACTCATTACGGTTCCTTAGTTCGACCTTGCCGGATTGCACCGATACCTGCCCTCATGCCGCATGGCACGTCGGGTTGAGAATCAGGGGATGATTGGGAGACTGATGGCAACATTCAGGCCGCGTTGAGCTAATGATAGCGTATCATCGTGTAAACACAGCCGTGTTAAGGTGCGGTGAACAGACCCAGCGTGCGTATAGTAACGCGCATGACTATACGTTTTCTACATATTGTGAGCTAAATCACTTTTTAGCCAGAGTAAACAATGGAACGACTTAAAGGCATGTCCATTTTCGCCAAAGTGGTTGAATTAGGTTCTTTTACCGCCGCGGCACGTCAGCTTCATCTTAGCGTTTCGTCAATCAGCCAAATTGTCGCCAAACTGGAAGATGAGTTGCAGGTCAAATTGTTAAATCGCAGTACGCGCAGTATTGGTCTGACCGAAGCAGGTAAGATCTACTATCAGGGCTGCCGCCGCATGCTGGCTGAAGCGTCTCAGGTGCACGAACAGCTTTATGCCTTTAATAATACGCCGATCGGTATTCTGCGTATCGGCTGCTCTTCCACCATGGCGCAAAACGTGTTGTCTGCAATGACCAGCGATATGCTGCGCGAATATCCTGGCCTGAGCGTCAATCTGGTTACCGGCATTCCCGCGCCAGATTTGATCGCTAACGGCTTGGATCTCGTAGTCCGCGTAGGCGCGTTGCAAGATTCAAACCTGTTCTCACGCCGACTGGGCGCGATGCCGATGGTGGTCTGTGCCGCAAAAAGTTATCTGGCACAGCATGGTACGCCAGACAAACCGGGTGAAATCGATAATTTTTCATGGCTGGAGTACAGCGTACGCCCGGATAACACCTTTGAACTGGTCGCACCGGAAGGTCTGGTGACGCGATTGACGCCGCAGGGTCGCTTCGTCACCAATGATTCACAGACGCTGATTCGCTGGCTGAAAGCCGGTTGCGGCATCGCCTATGTCCCCCTGATGTGGGTAATTGATGAGATTAACGCCGGGGAGATCGATATTCTGTTCCCGCAATATCACTCAGAACCGCGTCCGGTGTATGCGCTCTATACCGAGAAAGACAAGATGCCGTTGAAGGTGCAGGTATGTATCGATTATCTGACCGAGTACTTTAAGCAGGTGGCGCAACAGTATCAGCAGCATCGTAAGAGTTAACGGTCTGGGCGCCATACAGGGTGTCCCTACGATGCGCGAAACGACTATTTGTAAGGTGCGCCATAGGGAAACTCAGACTGTTCGATAATCTGTAGAGTCCGCCATGCGAACATCAACTTACGGTCATTCGTAGAGGCCGCCGTGGAATCATCATACTCCACGGCCATTCGAAATGGTGCGTCATGGGGACATCAGACTTTACTGTCATTCGGAAGGTGCGCATTGATGCGCACCAGCAATGATTATGCAGTTCCGCCGACGGTGATTTTATCCAGCTTCAGGGTTGGCTGGCCGACGCCGACCGGCACACTCTGACCCTCTTTACCGCACACGCCAACGCCTTTATCCAGCGCCAGATCGTTACCGACCATTGAGATCTGCTGCATTGCTTCAATACCCGAACCAATCAGCGTTGCACCTTTCACCGGCGTGGTGACTTTGCCGTTTTCAATCAGATAGGCTTCTGAGGTTGAGAACACAAACTTGCCGGAGGTGATATCCACCTGACCACCACCAAAGTTCGGCGCATAAATCCCATACTCAACGCTGGAAATGATGTCCTGCGGCGTGGATTTTCCTGCCAGCATATAGGTGTTGGTCATACGTGGCATCGGCAGATGCGCATAGGATTCACGACGCCCGTTACCGGTTGGCGGTACGCCCATCAGACGCGCATTGAGCTTGTCCTGCATGTAGCCTTTGAGCACACCGTTTTCGATCAGGACGTTATACTGGCCTGGCACGCCTTCGTCATCCACTGCCAGTGAGCCGCGCAGGCCTTCGATAGTGCCATCGTCAACCACGGTGCAGAGTTCAGAGGCCACCAGTTGCCCCATTTTTCCGCTGAAGACCGACGTTTCACGACGATTGAAATCGCCTTCCAGACCATGACCGACTGCTTCATGCAGCAGCACGCCCGGCCAGCCAGCGCCCAATACCACCGGCAAGGTGCCCGCAGGCGCGGCCACGGCAGACAGGTTCACCAGCGCCAGACGCACCGCTTCACGCGCCCATGCATCGGCACGCACATCACCGTTTTCATCGGCATAGAAGAACTCATAACCGGTACGCGCGCCGCCGCCGCTGGAGCCGCGTTCACGTTTACCCTGATCTTCCACCTGCACGCTGATCGACAGACGCACCAGTGGGCGGATATCCGCAGCCAGCGTACCATCGGTCGCCGCCACCAGCACCTGCTCGTACACGCCAGTCAGGCTGGCATTGACTTCCTGCACGCGCGGATCGGACGCACGTGCCACGGTATCAACACGATGCAGCAGTGCAATTTTGTCTTCGCGCGTCAGGCTGTCCAGCGGATTCACCGGCGCATATAGCGAACGGTTGATCACAGCTGAAAGTGTATGCGCTTTGCCATTGCCCTGCTCACGCACAATACTGCGCGCGGCTTCAGAAGACTGCCGGAGGGCGTTCAGGGTGATTTGGTCTGCGTAAGCGAAACCGGTTTTCTCACCACTGATAGCTCGCACACCGACACCCTGGTCGATGTGGTAAGAACCATCTTTAATGATTTTGTCTTCCAGCACCCAGGATTCATGGAAACTGGACTGGAAGTAGAGGTCGGCATAATCCAGACGACGTTCTGAAAGCTGCCCTAACAGGGAAAAAAGGTCCTGCTGATTAATGCTGTTCGCAGCTAGTAACTGCTCACTTACCAGATTCAGAGTCATCGTTTCTCACTCATTATGTGCTCGGATAGTCATAGCCTGCGGCAATTCCCCGACGGCGTCAAATTCACTTCTTGTCGTCTTCGCGCGGTTTGCGCAGCACTTCATTGATTTCCGGTTTATCCAACGGTCCGCTAATGTGATAACGCAGTAGCGAGATCTTATTCCACAGCGGGCCCAATACTTTACTGGCGGCAAATACGGCGGCCCCGATCACCGGGTTGACCACAAAGGCCGTTGCCACTCCCACCGAAGCGGAGATCTCAGGGGCAACGACCGCTTCCATATCAATCTGGCGTTTTGCCAGGTCGATCTGCCCCTGCATGGCGATATCCGCTTCAAGGCCATCAACCAGCAGGTTATCCGTGTGCATCACACCGTTTTCGATCCACGCCGTGCCGTTAATTGAATCGAAATAGAAGCCTTCACTGAAGGTGTCACTGAAATCGAAGCGCAGCTTGCGCAGCAAGGCGTCAAAACTCATCAGGCGCAACAACTGCCCCGCACGCCCGGTGTTCACATCCGCAATCTGGCCTTTGCCAAAATGGGTTTTCAGCGTACCGCTCAACGTTTCCGCTGAAGGCTGCCACGGGGCGGAACGCCAGTGCAGGTCATAATCCACGTTAAACGGCGCGTCACGAAGTGGGGTATTCATCCCAAACCAGTTAACGGCATCATTAATGTTTTTACCGCTCAGACTGCCTTTTAATGAGGTACGCTGATTGCCCGGCTTATTGACCCATTCTCCGTTGATCTTCAGCTTTGCACTGCCGGAATCCACGCTACCGTTAGTAAGTGCTAACGTATCTCCCTGCGGCTGTAATCTGGCCTGCATATGTCCAAACTTCTGCCCGCGCAGCCAGCACTCATCACAGTTTAGCTGCATCGCTGGCCAGTTACTGAAGTCTACTGTGCTGCTGTTGTCACCCAACGGCGAGGCGTTGTTGTCGCTGCTGTTCGCCCATTCTGGATTGTAGTAAAGATAGCTAAGGTCGATTTGCCATGGCGCATGCTGTGCGGTTTGCAAACTGCCTCGCGCTTCGCGGCTTTCCAGCTGGAGTTGTGTGTTGCCGGTCGGCCCTTGCGTGACGGTGGCATTAACGTCATGCCACTGCTGGCCACCGAGCATAAGTACCGGTGTCCGCAGAGTTACATCGCCTGGTAACAGCGCGCCGCCGACTTCCGTTTCGCCCTGAGCATTACGCGAACCACTGCTTCCCGCCAGCAGCCCCATCCAGGCTTCACCATCCAGCGGCGGTAAATTGAGTTCCATCCCGCGTTTTTCTGGCAGCTTCGGCGTGCTTTTCGCATCGTTGAGCCAGATGCCGCGATCCACGCGCAGCTGAGGTTCGAGAATCCAGCGGCTGTTAAAACGGTTATGCTCGCGCACGCTGCCGCTTAGCGTGAATCCTTTCAGATCACCGGTGGCGTTAATGGCGATGGGCATCGCTTCACCCGCCTGCTTATCCAGTGGCGAAGGTAAGTGACTACTTACTGTTTTTGCATCGCCCTGCAAATCGACTTTATAGGTCGCGCCCCCTTTGTGTGGCAGCGTGATGTCGACATTGCCCTGCCACGGCAGACTGCCGCTCAATTGACTGCTGACGCTGGTTGGCAACACTTTCAGTTTCGACGGCTGCCAGTCGCCCAGCAGCTTCACGTTGACACCGAAGTTGTCAGGGTTTTCGGTAGTGGTAAAACTGACGCCAGTGGGCTGACCAAACCAGTTGGCCTGCATCTCTTCACTTTCGAGGTTGCCGTTGTTGTAACGGAAACGTCCGGTGAGGTTTTCCAGCGTGGTGTTTAACGGCTTAATGTGCAGGCTGTTATTGTTCATCACAACATTACCGCTGGCATGTACCAATTCACCATCCAGCGGAATATCGAGATTCAATGAACCGCGCACATTGCCACCGATTTGCAACTGCTGCAGTGCCGCGCCCAACGTCAATTTCAGAGGCGTCTGTTCGAAGTAATCGGCAATCTGCTTGCCCTGACCGCTAAGATCGCCATTAATAATCAACTTCTCTTTGAGGTAGTCCGGGATCACCGCGCTGACGTTACGCGCATCCACTTCTCCCAATTTGGTTTTCTCGGCTTTCATCCACAGGCCGTCGTTAACAAAATCGAGGTCGATATCGAGGTTTTCCAGCGCGGGCCAACCGGGCTGGAACTGGAAGGTGGATTGACGCAGCGGCACCCATACTTCAAACATGCCGTCATTGTGCTTAAACGGGAACAGGCTGGGATTACCGGCGAACAACAGCGTGGCATTGTCCACCTTCCCGCCTTTGATCGACTCGCTGAGGAAATGGGTCAGATCATGGCCCATTAGCGGTTCCGGGAAGTAGCGCCAGGCATCACCCGCATCGGTGACGCGAATGCCCGCCAGAATATTCAGCTGTGGCGCTTTGCCGATATTTTGCTGATAGCGGAAATCACCGCGCGCCCACAGGGAACGTGCCTGAACATCAAGATTCTGACCGTCCAGCGTGAGGCCGCTGGCATCGCGCTGCCAGTTCAGTTTGCCAGTGATCTGTTGAATTTGCAGTGGCGCCTGGAACATGTCGCCATAAGGCACTTCCGCTTGTCCCATCGCCACATCCAACCGACCGTTACTCACGCTGCCGCTGGCGGTACCGTTTAGATTGCTGATCCCTGGCAACAGCTCCCAATGCTGCCACGCCAGGTTGCGCCATTTGGCTTGCAGGCGGGTTTGTTCGGGCTGATTGAGCGGAATATCCAGCGCCAGCGCATCGATGTTGCCGCGCGGCTGCAATGCACGCCAGTTATCCAGTAACGCAGGGGATAAGGGTTTGAACAGCGGCACCAACGGTGCCAGACGCTCCAGATCCAGTTGCGTGGCACGCACACGCACCTCCGCACCACTGTTGACGCCCAGCATCTGCTGGTCTTCCGGCTTCCACAGCAATGAGAAGTGTCCCGGTGCCCAGGTGATGCCATCGGTGCTGAGTCGGGTTTGCGGGACGGACAAACTCCAGCCATTTTGGAAACGCGCCAGATGCGCGGTTAAGCCATCGACCTGCAGTTGGTGATCGCCCTGTTCGCCGCGCCAGCGTGCACCGCCTTTACTGATCAACAGGTCACCGGCGTAGACATCGCCATCACGCAGATTCACCCATGCCGCCAGGCTGAAACGGGCACTTTCGAGGCTGGTGTTGTCGCGCAGCCACGGACCGATCCACGGACGCACATCGACGTCATCCGCTTGCATCCAGATGCGGCCATCGTTGAGTAATCCGTTGGTATCGTTGAGATCGAGTCGCACCTGCACTACACCATGCTGACCGGTAAAGCTGGAGAGATTGACTTCCCCTTCCGCACGGTGACGCGTGCTTTCGTTGAGCCAGGTCAGGCGCGGAATCGCCAGCTCAGCGTGCTGGCCAGAGGGCGTGAGAAAACGGATGCTGCTATCACGCAGATCAAAGTGGTCAAACTGGCGCAGAAACAGATCGTTGATTTGCGCCGGCTTAAAGCTATTTTTTTGTTGATCGCTGGTGAGCAGCGGATGATTGGTTTCGAGACGCAGTTGCCAGAAGGTAAGATCACGGAACTGCCAGCGCCAGTGCAGCAGCGATTGCCATACGTTAAGCGCCAGATTTACGCGGCCAATGGTGAGTTTGCCATCTTCAGGCATCACAACGTTGAGATTACGCACCTGCAGGGTTGGGCCGAAGTTCTCCCATTTACCCTGCAGCTCGCTGGCATCCACCGTCACTCCGCTGACGCGTGAAATCGTCTGCAGTATGTCGCTGCGATAGCTATTGAGATGCGGCATCACGAGGCGCAACCCGCTGACTAGCAGCGCCACAATAACGATGATTGCGGCGAGCAGCAGTAACAAAATCCTCGGCAACCGCCTCACACACCTCTCCTTGCTTCCCGTTGAATAACGGCGTTCAGCCTCACGACTTACATCATGACGACGTCAAACTGCTCCTGAGTATAGAGCGGCTCAACATGGACTTTAACCTGCTTACCGACAAAGATTTCCACTTCAGCCAGCGCATGTGACTCTTCGCTTTTTAACGCCTCGCCCACTGCCGGGGAAACATAAACGAGGAAACGATCGGAATCATAAGCATGATGCACACGCACGATTTCGCGCATGATTTCGTAGCAGACCGTTTCCACCGTTTTCAGCGTGCCGCGCCCTTTGCACACCGGGCAATCGGCACAGAGCACATGTTCAATACTTTCCCGCGTGCGTTTGCGCGTCATTTCCACCAGACCGAGCGCCGAGAAGCCGTTGATACCGGTTTTCACCCGATCTTTGCTCAGCGCACTTTCCAGCGAATGCAGTACGCGGCGACGATGGTCGTCATTACTCATATCGATAAAATCGATGATGATAATGCCGCCCAAATTGCGCAGACGCAGTTGGCGAGCAATCGCCTGTGTGGCTTCAATGTTGGTGTTGAAGATGGTTTCGTCGAGATTACGATGCCCAACAAATGCACCGGTATTAATATCGACGGTGGTCATGGCTTCGGTTTGATCGATGATCAGATAGCCGCCCGACTTGAGTTCAACCTTGCGCTCCAGTGAGCGCTGGATTTCATTCTCAACATCAAACAGATCGAAGATTGGCTGTTTGCCGCTGTACAGCTCCAGCTTGCTGGCCATTTCCGGGATATATTCGCCGGTAAATTCCACCAGCAGATCGCAGGTCAGACGTGAATCAACGCGAATGCGATCCAGCGCTGCGCCGGCAAAGTCGCGCAGCACGCGCTGTGCCAACGCTAATTCACCGTACAGCAGACAGCGCGTCTGATTACGTTTTTTGCGCTCGCTGACTTTGGTCCACAGACGCTTGAGGAAGGCGGCATCCTGCGCCAGATCTTCCTCACAGATGCCTTCGGCAGCAGTACGAATAATAAAGCCGCCGAGATCGTCACAGTAGGCCGCCACGACGGCTTTCAGGCGATCACGTTCGGCTTCGCTTTCAATGCGTTGTGATACTCCAACGTGTGATGCACCTGGCATAAACACCAGATAACGAGAAGGCAACGTAATATCAGTGGTGAGTCGTGCACCTTTGGTGCCGAGCGGATCTTTCACCACCTGTACCACCAGATCCTGGCCGGGACGCACCAGCTCGCTGATATCGCGTACGACAAAGTTTTTCTTCTCATCACCCGCCACGCATTCGGTGTGCGGCATGATGTCAGAAGCGTGCAGGAAGGCGGCTTTATCCATGCCGATATCGACAAACGCAGCCTGCATACCGGGCAACACGCGGCTGATGCGACCTTTATAGATATTCCCCACGATACCGCGCCGTGCTTCGCGCTCGATGTGGATTTCCTGCAAAATGCCGCCATCAATATAGGCGACACGGGTTTCAGAAGGTGTAACGTTAACCAGCAGCTCAGCCGTCATCTTGTCCCCTTAACGCACGCAGTGACTGAAAGTGGCTCAGCAACTCATTGGTTTCAACCAGCGGTAATCCCACTACGGCGTGATAGCTTCCATTAATCTTGCGGACAAAATTGCCGCCCAGACCCTGTATTCCGTACGCGCCGGCTTTGTCCATCGGCTCGCCGCTAGCAATATAGTGCGAGATTTCTTCTGCCGTGATATTGCGGAATGTCACGTCAGTGGTGACAAGGCAATCCAGCTCGCGTGCACTGTCAGCCAGCGCGACGGCGGTCATCACCTGATGCGTTTGCCCGGAGAGTTGACTCAACATCTGCGCTGCGTGTGCAGCATCGCGCGGCTTTTCCAGCACGTCATTGTTGAGTACCACGATGGTATCTGCACCCAGCACCGGTAAATCCTGCGGCGCGACCGCCACGCCAGCTCGCGCTTTGTCCAAAGCCAGACGGCGAACATACACTTCCGCCGCTTCTTCTGGCTGGCGCTGCTCTTCAACGTCCGTAATCAGACGTTCAAACTGCAGACCCAATTGCGTGAGCAGTTCACGTCGACGCGGTGAACCGGATGCGAGATACAGGCTTATCATAGTCTTCCTTACTGAACAGCGAACTGTCGGCGAATCTTTCTCATTAATAAGAATAGCCAGGGCCATAGAATGCCGTCGACCACACTGCTCCAGAAGATTTCCGGGCGAAATGAGACGTTGATGACCAGGAATTCAGCCCAGAAAACAATGACATCCACCGCGAGCGACAGCACCATAACCATTAATGCCTGCTGCCACAACGCCAGATTTCGGAATAGCTGAAATTTGAAGGCCACCAGATACGCGATGATGCTGAACGCCAGCGCGCGCACCCCCAGCGTCGAACCGGCCACCAGGTCCATCACGGCCCCTAAAAAGAAGCCTGTACCAACATTAACCCGGTGCGGTAATGCCAGAACCCAGTAAACCAGGATCAACAAAAGCCATGAAGGCCGGAACATGTAGATTTGTTCCGGCCAGGGCATGATTTGCAGAATGAGGGCAATCAGAAAGGACAGCCAGATAACCCATCGGCCCTGGCTGCGATATCGACTCAAGGCTGGCCTCCGCGTGTGTTCGCTGGGATCCCTTGCGAACGACTGCTGTTAGCGGGTGCCGGCGGCCCCATTTGCTGCGTAGGCTGCATCATATCCGGTGCCGGTGGGCCCATTTCGCCTGCTGGCGGCAAGACCTGCGGCATCATCTGCATCAGACGCTCATTCGCCACGCGGTGAACTTCATCTGGTGCCATTGGCATGTCGCCATTCTTATCCGCGCCCCACAACAGCAGCAGGTAACGCAGACGTTGCAGGCCAGCCGTCGGATGCGCCTGAATCACGGTGTAGGCACGTTGGGTATCGACTTTCACGGAAGAGACCACGCCAACCGGGTAGCCTTCAGGGAAACGCCCGCCGAGACCTGACGTCACCAGCACATCGCCGACACGAATGTCGGTGTTGCCCGGCAGATGTTCCAGCTGCAAATCTTCACTGCAGCCGTTACCCGCCGCAATCACGCGAATATCATTACGTAACACCTGAATCGGCAACGCATGCGAAGCATCACAAATCAGCAGTACACGGCTGGTCACCTGACCCACAGCCACCACCTGACCCACTACACCTTTATCACTGATCACCGGCTGGCCTTCGTAAACACCGTTTACGCTGCCTTTATCGATAACCACCTGATCGGTATACGGATCGGTGCCGGTTGAAATCACCTGGGTCACCATCTTGTGCTCATCCTGACGCAGCGGCGAGCCGAGCAGCTCACGCAGACGTGCGTTTTCCTGCTTGTATTGCCCCAGCATCAGCAGGTCACTGTTTTTCAGGAAGAGCTCACGGCGCAGCGCTTTGTTTTCCAGCTCGAGCTGCTGGCGTGAAGCCAGCGTTTCTGAGACGCCGTCAAGAAGCTGTCGCGGCCCATTGGCCAGAAAATAAAATGGACTTACCGACGTGTCCAGGTAGTTGCGGATCTGGGAGAAGGAGCTCACGCGGCTGTCTGCGATAATAATCGCGATAGCCACAATGACTGCCAGAAAGAGGCGCAACTGCAGGGAAGGCCCCCTGCTAAAAATCGGCTTCATAAATTCTGCGTGTTCCTCGACATCAGGGAAGAAGCGCCAGTCTTATGACTAACGCCTCCAGGGCTGGACGCATCTCGCCGTCGTGCGCAGCGTCGATAGGCGCGACTCCCTGCGCAATTTGACCACGGTCTCAGCCGATGAGGATTTACTCCTCGCTGAACAAATCGCCGCCGTGCATGTCGATCATTTCCAACGCTTTACCACCGCCGCGCGCGACGCAGGTCAGCGGGTCTTCTGCAACGACAACCGGAATACCGGTTTCTTCCATCAGCAGACGATCCAGATTGCGCAGCAATGCGCCACCACCGGTCAGCACCATGCCGCGCTCGGAGATATCAGAAGCCAGTTCTGGTGGGCACTGTTCCAGCGCGACCATCACTGCACTCACGATACCCGTCAACGGCTCTTGCAGCGCTTCGAGGATTTCATTGGAGTTCAGGGTAAAGCCACGCGGTACACCTTCAGCCAGGTTACGACCACGTACTTCAATTTCGTGTACTTCATCACCCGGATAGGCAGAACCAATGCCGTGCTTGATACGTTCCGCAGTGGCTTCACCAATCAGTGAACCGTAGTTGCGGCGCACATAGTTAATGATAGCTTCATCGAAGCGATCACCACCGATACGTACAGAAGAAGAGTAGACCACGCCGTTCAGGGAGATAACGGCCACTTCAGTGGTACCACCACCGATATCCACCACCATCGAACCGGTTGCTTCAGATACCGGCAGGCCTGCACCAATTGCGGCAGCCATCGGCTCTTCAATCAGAAACACTTCGCGCGCGCCTGCACCTTGTGCAGATTCACGGATAGCACGGCGCTCAACCTGAGTGGCGCCAACCGGTACGCAGACCAGCACACGTGGGCTTGGACGCATAAAGCTGTTGCTGTGCACTTGCTTAATGAAATGCTGGAGCATTTTTTCAGTCACGAAGAAATCGGCGATCACGCCATCTTTCATAGGACGGATGGCCGCGATGTTGCCTGGAGTACGACCCAGCATCTGCTTGGCGTCATGACCTACGGCCGCAACGCTCTTTGGCGAACCGGCACGATCCTGACGAATGGCAACCACGGAAGGCTCGTTCAGCACGATGCCTTGTCCTTTTACGTAAATCAGGGTATTCGCGGTACCCAGGTCAATGGACAAGTCATTGGAAAACATGCCACGAAATTTTTTAAACATACTAAGGGATAATCCTGCAAGCTGGGGGCGGAAAATAAAATCCGCCTACTTTACCAACCACGCGAAGCCGCTACAAGGCGCAAAAACGTTCTGCTTCGGTGAAAAAATACGCTGAATAATTTTTTGGGCCGATTCGCTTATCCCTGGCCGCCGTTAAATAGCGCTAAGCCGCCCTATTAAACGTAAATTCCTCCTTAATCACCGGGCGAATTTCGACATAAAATCTAACATTTCCAGCCATCATAAGCGCGGACGTAATCCACCAAAGGGCAGAAAAAGGCCCCTCAGCGCCACTTTACTGGCTGAAGACCTAAATTCGATAACGTTGTGAATGTTTTTTCACGTTACTGTTCACCGGCAATGATGGGGCAAAGAAGTCACCCTGCCCACCTGCCACGCCCAGATTCGCCAGCGTTTGCCACTCCGCGCGCGTACGCACGCCCGCAGCAAAAACTTGTGTCGAGGTGGATTTGCACACTTCCAGTAAACTTTGCACAAATAACTGGTTTTCAGTACGACGTTCAATATTACGTACCAGCCCCGGATCGAGTTTAATCACTTCGATTGGGAACTGCTTGATATAAGCACTGCTCACCACGGTCATGCCCGCCTGATCCACCGCCACACGACAACCAAACGCGGTCAACATTTGGAAAACCGGCACTAAGCGATTGATGTGTTGACAAACATCAGCCTCAGCAAGTTCAAATAAAAAACGTTTTCTTTGCGATTTTGTACATTGCAGCAAAAGCTTTTGCAGCCAGCGCTGGAATGGGCGCTGTAATAAGGAGTCAATATTGACGGGTAAAGCCAGCGTTTCATCAGGCCACACTTCAGAGAGTGCCGCGATTCGCGTCACCAGTTGGCGATCCCAACTGTCGGTCAAACCCAGTTGCAGCACCAGTGGCATAAACTCGGCCGACACCACTTCTTTGTCGCCATCGAACACGCGCGCCAGCATTTCACGGTGGTGCACTTTGCCATCCAGCAACACAGCCGGTTTTTGGTAAAGACGTGGGCCGCCGCGATTAAGCGTGTTTTCCAGCAGCGTTCGCCAGCGCACACTACCACGTCCCATGTCTAAGGTATTGCCTTCACCGACTGACCAACTGTTACCGCCCTGCAAGGCGGCACGACGGGTCGCCATCTCGACATTTTCCATCACCTGCGGCACGGTTTCTCCGCTGCGCCACGCGCTGATGCCAATGTGGATTAAATCATCGCGATCGACCATACGCATCGGCGGCAATGAGTCGACCGCGTTGATCAACTGATCGGCGATACTGTTGGCCTCTTTGAGCGTGCGGTGCGGCAATAACACGGCAAAATCGCTGCGGAAGTAGCGTGCCAGTAAAGCGCCTGGATATCGCAGAACAAATGTCGACAGCATATTAATCAGGTCAAACAGGTATTCATCCACCAGCGTTTGGCCCAGCGTTTCATGCAGCGTGTCGAGATCGGGCAGGCGCACCATCATCACCACGCCATGCGTGCCCACATCTTCCTGATCTTCCAGCAGCGTGGCTAACTGGTTATCGAAGAACAGGCGGTTGTTCAGGCCGGTGCGTGAATCCTGTGCGGCAAACGTACGGATAAGCGTATCAATGCGCAAGCGCTGCTCGCCCGCTTCCTGAAGATCGTTAAGCAAAGTGTCAATGGCGCGACTGGCTTTTGGCGGCCATTCGGCATAATGGCCGACGTAGGGCACGCGCTCACCCGCCAGAATACGCTCGGAGCGAGCTTCTAAACGCTCCATGTGCTGCCAGCGACGATTGATCCAGCGATGCGTCATCACCAGTAAAGCCGACATAATCGCCACCACGCTGAGCAGGACAATCAGCGTATAGGCACCGGTAAAGGAACGGAACCAGGTTTTCGCAGGATCGAGTACCACTACACGCAGCTCAAGGCCGGGAGAGTGCACTAACGGAAGATCGAACTGAATAAAACGATTCGGCTCATCTTCGAGCATAGGATTTTCATGGCGAGCGAGTTGAAACACCACGGTATTGCCGTTATGCATCTCAATTTGTTCCGCATTGATCACCGGCATGATGCGCGTCAACCACTGCGTCAGTTCTTGTGGCGATTGCGTTGTCAGCGCTTTATCGACTTCGGTCGCTAGCGTATTGACGCGTGTTTCAACGCGCTGTTGCGATAGCCAGATAAAACTAAAAGCGCAGCCGACCAGCATCAATAACATTGCCAGTAAGCTTAATAATGTAATAAACGCAGAAAACTTAGTTGTTAATCGCATCCCTGTGCCTGTATCACTGCGGTTCTAAACGGTCGCCATCCGACGGCGCCAACCTGCTCATTGGCGTAAACCTGAGCAAAATAGCACAAAACATCGTCTGAATCAGCGCCAGACGCGCATCAAATTAGGCGGTGCGACATGCTAATCGGACCTGCGGCGCGAGTATAGCCGCAAAGTGTAATGTCTTGCGTTTCACACGGACTTTTTCGTCCTATTCTCAACAGAGCCCGCTTGCCAGGAAATTTCATATTTTTCCGGGCAAAGTGGCGTGTCCAGCGCGAGTTGATCATGCTGAGTACAACACCACCTTTTTCGCCGGAGAATGCCATGAAGCTGAAGCAATACCTTACCGAATCCGACGTGACGCCCGAGAGAATCTTTAATATGCGCCGCCGTCAGGTGTTGAAAGCGCTGGGATTAGGCGCCGCTGCGGCAAGTTTACCCGGCGCGGCGCAGGCAGATGTGCTGAGCTGGTTTAAAGGCAATGACCGTCCACCTGCCCCCGCAGGTCGCGATCTGCAATTTACCAAACCCGCGCAGTATCAGGCCGATCTGCCGATGACACCGTTTGACAAGGTTTCTGGCTATAACAACTTTTATGAGTTTGGTCTGGATAAGGCCGATCCAGCTGCCAACGCCGGCACGCTGAAAACTGAGCCCTGGCAGTTGCGCATTGAAGGTGAAGTGGCGAAACCGATCACGCTGGATATGGACGACATCTTTAAACGTTTTGCCATGGAGCAGCGTATTTATCGCATGCGCTGTGTTGAAGCGTGGTCGATGGTGATCCCTTGGGTGGGCTTTGAGCTGAATAAATTACTCAAACTGGCTGAACCCACCAGCAATGCCCGCTTTGTCGCCTTTCAGACGTTATATGCTCCGGACCAGATGCCAGGTCAGAAAGATCGCTTTATTGGCGGTGGGCTGGATTATCCGTATGTGGAAGGGTTGCGTCTTGATGAAGCGATGCACCCTCTCACACTATTAAGCACCGGCGTGTACGGTAAAGCGCTGCCGCCACAGAATGGCGCCCCGATTCGCCTGACGGTGCCGTGGAAATACGGTTTCAAGGGCATCAAATCCATCGTTAAAATCACCCTGACGCGCGACCAGCCTCCTACCACATGGAATCAAATCGCCAATAACGAATATGGATTTTATGCCAACGTTAACCCCCATGTGAATCACCCGCGCTGGTCGCAGGCCACCGAGCGTTTTATTGGTTCCGGCGGCATTCTGAATGTCGAACGCCAGCCAACCCTGCTGTTTAACGGCTACGCTAAAGAGGTGGCTTCACTGTATCGCGGGCTCGATTTACGGGAGAACTACTGAGTGCGACTGACGTTACGCCATATCACCCTGTTAAAAGTGGTGCTGCATCTCGCGGCTTTCCTGCCGTTTGTGTATCTGTTTATGGCTGCCAGCCAGGGTTGGTTAAGTGCCGACCCGGCGAAAGATATCCAGCATTTTACCGGCAGAATGGCGTTAAAGTTGCTTCTGGCGACGCTGCTGGTGAGCCCACTCACGCGTTACCTGAAACAGCCTCTGCTGATTCGCACACGCCGCCTGCTCGGCGTGTGGTGTTTTGCCTGGGCATGTTTGCATTTGACCAGCTATTACCTGCTTGAACTGGGTTATAACCACCTGCAACTGCTGGGTAGTGAGATCGTTTCACGTCCTTATCTGTTACTGGGTATGATCTGCTGGCTGGTGCTGTTTGCCCTCGCCATCACCTCATTTCAACGTGCCCAACGTAAGCTTGGCCGTCGCTGGCAAACCCTGCACAACGGCATCTATCTTGTCGCGATCCTCGCACCTATCCACTATCTTTGGTCGGTGAAAGTCTTCTCCCCGCAGCCCTGGATTTATGCGCTGGTGGCTTTAGTGCTGTTAGGTTGGCGTTACAATAAGTTGCGTAAACTTCTGCATCGATAATCCCCGCATGGTTGTCTTCCTGCTGTGAAATCTGATAAAAGGTGTGGCTTTCGGGCCGCATCCGATCAACTTCGCAGATAAGACCAGTATTTTGCTGCGAATTGCGACGAAACGGATATAATGCCCGGCTTTATTGCAAGCGAAGTCGTCTTTTTCACTCTCAGGAGTGACAAACGACAGATGTCGCGGTATTTTACGCGATGCCTTACTGATTGCAGGAGATAGCAGCAAGATGGCGCACGAATTTCACATACTGCTTTTAAACGGCCCCAACCTGAATTTGTTGGGAACGCGCGAGCCTGAGAAGTATGGGCACACCACGTTGGCAGAAATTGTCAGCGATTTGACCCAGCAGGCCGATCAGCACCATGTGAAATTGAGTCATTTGCAATCGAATGCAGAGTTTCAGTTGATTGATCGTATTCACGAGGCCCGTGGCAATGTGGATTACATCATCATCAACCCGGCTGCATTCACGCACACCAGCGTTGCACTGCGTGATGCCCTGTTGGCGGTTAGCATCCCTTTTATTGAGGTGCATCTCTCGAACGTGCATGCACGTGAGCCGTTCCGACATCACTCCTATCTTTCTGATGTATCTGCTGGCGTCATTTGTGGACTTGGCGCTGATGGATACTCATGGGCTTTACAAACGGCAGTAAAACGCCTGTCACATTCCAATTAAACAGAGTACGGAACCACACTCATGGATATTCGTAAAATTAAGAAACTGATCGAACTGGTTGAAGAGTCTGGCATCTCCGAGCTGGAAATCTCTGAAGGCGAAGAGTCAGTTCGTATCAGCCGTTCACCTGCGAACGCTGGCTATCC
>AEWW01014535.1_pt1 | contig 27221 bp, 20 predicted proteins | sample 267848 | NCBI WGS metagenome assembly AEWW01 (sample SAMN00713649, study PRJNA62039) | ant fungus garden metagenome | place: Panama: Gamboa | collected Apr-2009 | depth 0.5 m m | reverse complement strand
GGAGTCGGCAGGCGGCGACGCCGTCTTTGTGGACCTGGAGGTTGATGAGCCGCTGCTGGCGGAGCTCGTTCAGGATGCTCCGGCGCAGTTCGCAGCCATCCAGCTCACGGGGGCCGCATTTGTTATAGATCATTACGGCCGTACGCTGGGCGCCATCAGCCTGCTGCGACACGGCTTCGTCAGCGGCTTCAAGATTGACAAGTCGCTGACTCTTGAGCTCGATACCAACATGCGCGTGCGTATGATGTTCAGGGCCATCGCGGCGCTGGGGAAAAGCCTCGGGCTCAGCGTGGCGGCGGAGGGGGTGGAGGATGTGGGGCATAGGGCGTTCGTAACTGGCGCTCAGTGCGACATCATGCAGGGCAACGGGCTGTGCAGGCCCCTTACAGCAGCGGCCTTTGAAGCTCTGCTTGCCGCGGAAAACGCCAGCATGACAATCATGGACAAATGACTAATCGGGGGAGTTACCGTCGCTGCGCATCAGAGGTGAGAAACAAAATGGAGAAAGGAAACAACCGTTCTTTAAATTCTACAAATAAAATCGGGTCCAATATTAGTGTCGTCTGCAGCCGTACGGGAAGGGTCATAGTAAAGAAGGGTTCTGATCATGAGGCTGCGAGCAGTGTATGGCCGACATTTATGACAGGCGCCCACTGGTATTATCTCCTGACGCCGTTCGTGAGTAGCTGAATCCGGAGACGTCGCGCGGCCGGGCAGAAGAAATCGCGCATGACGCAGCCTGACTGAAAAGGCGTTCATGTGGCACACGGTTAGCAGAAAGGCAGGTCATCTTCATCAGGGCAGGGACCTGATTTAGCCAATCCCTGACGGTTAGGGCTGACCTGCTGAGGCTATCGAAGACGAAAGCTGTGCCGGGCGTTTCACTATGATTCTTTATCCAGTTACTGATCTGGCTCGTCGCGGAGCTGTTCAATGGCGAACAGCAAAGAATGGGAATATTCTTCTCTGTTTTTACTTAAAGAGCTGCATCAGCTCGATGGCCAGTCGCTCACGATTTAATTCCCCGCCCTCGCTGGCGAGCCTGAGGCAGCACGTGCCGGCCGCGAAACAGGCATCATAAAAAATTTCCTCAACGGTTTCATATTCATGGATTCTCATCAGAACTCCAGTTGATGCCGTGTCAGGTAATGAAATGCAGGCTTTTAAGGAAACTGTTGTCTCAAGCGAGGCGACCCGCAGCTTGAGAGGGATTAAGCTCAGGGTAACTCCGCGGCGGGCATGGTGAGTATGAATTCTGCTCAGTTTAATGTTGTTAAAGGGCGAATGAAGCCCCGTAAATTGCCCTGATACCGTTGTACGGATGGGCGCGCAAGCTATCAGCACTCTGCAGGGAAACCCTCCGCCAGCAGGTGGTGTAGCAGCGCGTCGTTACCGGGCACTGGCACCCGACGCCAGCCCGATCGCTTCAGTATGGCATCCAGCGCAGGCAATTCGCCGGTGAGTCGTGCAGACAGCGGTGCTGTCTGTCGGCCATGCTCATCAAATCCCTTGTCCAGCGCGCTGCGGCAAAGATACACGCCGGACACCGTCGGGCTGAGCCGTAGCTGGTGCCGGCCGCACCATTCGCGCCCGGCCAGCACCATATAAATCCAGCCTGTTAGCTTTACCGCCTGCAGCGCGTGCTGCAGGCGGTAAAGGTCGTTTTGTGCTCCCAGGTTGCCGCTTCCCGCGCGCCAGAGGTAGTCCAGCTTGCCGGGCAGGTCAGCCTGCAGCCCTTTCCCGCGTCCTTCTTTCAGCAGCCAGCTGATATCGCCGGCCAGCCCCCTGGAGAAGCGTCGCTGCTTCTCAGCCACAGCCAGCCATCTGACCAGAAAAAGATTATCCTGCGCGGCTGAACTAGTGAGCCCGTCGCGGCGGGCCGTATGCAGAGCAACCAGCCCGCACCAGGTAAGATGACTGACTCCGAGGTTACCGTTGTCCATGGGTATTCCTTTAATACAGTTCCTCCCGCAAACGGAGGCACCTGAAAAAAACATTGTAAGACATCATTCATGTTCAGGTAAATGAACCGGGCGTAAGGCACCTTCAGCTTTAAAGGCGGGCTGAAGCCAGCAGCAGCCCGCCCGACACGAATCATAATTCTCTGTATCATTATCCGGCGCGGCTGTCAGTTACCGGCCTCCTGAATACGGGGGATAGGGTCAACCTTTCGCGCTTACAGGTCGCGTAAAGATGCAATGGCAACAGCATCAGATGCTCCCGGGAAATTTCTTCTCCGTAGATAGCATTACCTGACAGGCTAGCGGCAGTATTATGGCTCTGCAGAAAAGAGCGTCATCCCTTGCAGACGGACGATGAGGATATGAGATAGTCACAATCGGCGGCGGAGCCCATCCAACCTTTTGCCACCCTCAGGCTCCATGAACATCACCTGATATGGTGCGGCAACGGCATCAGTGTAGCGATGCCGAAACACTTACACTGGAGCCTGGGCGCGGTGGGGCTATTAGGCTGACAAATGAGATGCGGCACTTTGTCAGCAATTCTGTTGCGCTGGCAGCCGTTACCTGTTCCTGAGATGGGTCATGGCCTTTTTTGCGAAGCAGTTGTAAAAAGTTGCGGTGCCGGGTGCCTCCCGGTGATTCAGAGAGACTACCACCTGAATCGCCCCTGTATTCCTGCTGTACTTGTGTAGTCTGGCCCCGTCGCTAGAGGGATTCACCGCACATTGAGCATAGCACCTGCTGCGATTTTAACTTTCGTAACGTTAATATTTAGTCTGTATCCTCTTTACGCCAGTACCCATCACAGAGCCGAAAGATAAAGCGGCAGACTTTCAGTTATCTGAAAAATGGAAGGTGCTTTGCGCAATACCTTAACGGGGTTCATATTTAATGCCAGTAATACGGAGAAGGTATGAGCTGAACTGAATATATAGTGAGGTCTGAAGACAGCCAGATAGTGGCAATTTACGCACAGGACCGAATGGGAAGCGGTAAGTACGATGCCACTTGAAGCAATTTCCATTCACTACTTATGCAAGGTAATGCTGCAATACGCTACTACAGGATAATCCACTGGCTTGCGCTGCCAGAAGGGCGTAGGGAGCGTAAATTTACCTTTTTCGCGGTGAAGTCAAAAACCGGGCCAGCGCACGGTAAAAGATGCAATTTTCCATTGCACCCAGGTCCGGAACTGCTCCGGCCCCCCGATAACCTAGATCGTCTTCAAGACATGTCAAAAAATATCTGCAAAATCATCTTTTTAATTTAGAGGCCGTAAGTGAAGTTCCATGGACTAAAAAACGAGATTGTGCACGAAGCCAAGGTTACGAGGGAGCCTGCTATGTGGACTGACATCACAGGACGTGAGCCCTTCGCTTTTCCAGCGTATTATTTTACCTAACGGCATTCTGGACATGGAGGCGACCTGTCTCGGCAATAGGCGAGGGGGGCAGTATCATGCGGGAGTGCGCAACAATAAGGTCTTTAATCCTGTGGTCCCCTCACTGGAAGCCGGTCATCGCTTCTCTCTGAATGCTGAAAGAACTGGCTGAGCTGCAGCCTGGTCCTGAGTCACCGCAAGAGATATTTTCGCCCGAGGCTTACTTGAGGTATTCTACTTAACATCAGGGCGTAACCCTCACCGCATTACGATATTCGTCAGTCTTTCAGGCTCAATTTATCAACTTAATATCGCCATATTGCGGACATTTTTGCCGGGATCCCGGCATATATCATTGGGCAGGTCTTTACAGCTAGTACTCTAACTTCCGGGGTCAGCGAGTGTCCTGCCCGTCAGGGTAAAACCATGGTGGAAAGCAATCGGCATGTACAGGATGAAATCAGCAGAAAACATCTGCTATTCAAAAAATTAGATCAATCTTTTAAATGGAATCCGCGACCTGAATCTTCTTCTACAGCTTAGGCAAGCCCCGGTTAAGCCTAAGTCCTATGCGCTAATTCTGGCGATGAACTGTTATTTAACAATTAACGACAAAAGAGCGCATCAAATCCAGGTCACCGCTCAGGCTGTGTATTTTTCAATAGAGATGCTTGACATTAAAAAAGAGATTTTGTAAAAATTAAATTGCCTGATGTGTTTCATTCGCTAGTCCAATCATTCATCTCGCATATCAGGCCGGAAGCCCCTCCTCAACCGTAGGGGCTTTTTGTTTGTATTAATTCTTCCAGAGCTCAACTGAGCTTTCCACGATGCAATGCGTCAGGGTTTATTATTTTTATTATATGTTTTAGATTGTTATCAATGCGGCGAATCCCTCTAAGCGATGGGGCGACAGCAATCACTCTCCTGAGTGGCAACAAGCCTAATAGCGGGTAAGACGGGCTGGGCTTACTCACCGGGAGGCACCCGGCGGCGCAGACATTTCAAAGTCGGAACAAATCCTCCCATATGGCTTGGCATGAGATAAGAGCCAGCGCAAGTTTGCGGATGAGGGAGGCTGTTCTTCGTCTACCGGAAGGCACCCCGCGTTCCGGCAACCTGCTATTAAAAATTATTGTATATATCACCCTATGGGGTGGGGGTAAACAGCAGGACACGTGAAAGAATGAAGCGACACAGGTTGTGATGTTTCTTAGCCACGGGAGGCCTCCCGGCACCATAACTGTTACTGAATAATTGAAAAGCGCTGAATCGTCACCGAAAAGCTTCAGGGCGGCCGTGAGCACTATAAGGTTCCCGAATCAGATTTATCACTGAATTACCAGAATCCTGCTGAATATGCAGTAAGCTCGAATATGTAAAGTAAAAATATAAATAAAGCGTCAAAACTAATTGACCGTTTTTATCAAATTACGTGTTCAGCACTACTGAACTGAGAAAAATTTATTTATTCAGGTGAAGTTATCCTAACTGCGTTAGCACAAAATACAACCTAGACTGTCCATTCCGTGGTACTATCTTCCCTTAACTTAATTTAGGTCGGTGTGATGAATTTTAAAATACATGATAAGCTCATTCATGAGGTAGAGTCCCCAGAAGGCCTTCTTTACAGAATGATAATTATTTACACCTGTTTTATGACTGCGTTGATAGCCATTCTTTTTTTGGTAATAGGTGACACAACAAAAATAAATTTTTATTTCTTTATAAACTCTTGCACTGTAACAGTAATGGTATGGTTTATTAGAAAATCATTCAATATATTGTCGAGAGATATACATCTGCTGGCTTTCAGGGTAAGCTTATTTTTTCTCCTGAATTCTTCACTTGCGTCTATGGCTGGGGGCCTTAACTTGATTGATAGGGATACAGCATCTGTTATTGCCGCTCTTTTATATGTTCCAGCCATGCTGGTTATCATATATTCGTTCAATAAATTCATTGCCTATGTTAATCATAATTATAAATCCGCAGTCAGTCTGTCATTAACTGATGAACTGACCGGATTACCAAACAGACGACACCTCAATGTTAAACTTAGAGAGCTTGAAAGCAGGGCTGGTACAATTTGCATTGCAGACATTGACCATTTTAAAAAAATCAACGATACATACGGTCATGAGGCTGGAGATAAGGTGCTGAGAAACATGGGCCTGAGGCTGAGTTCGTTTGTGAAAGATGAAATTTTCATTTCAAGATCTGGGGGTGAAGAATTTGCTATTATTATTTTTGATAACACAAATGCTGAAGATGTTATCAGGAATATAAAAACTTCAGTCTCAGATAGTTGCAATGGAAGTATCGGGGTGACGTTAAGTATTGGAGTGGCAATAAAGCAGAAAGAGGACTCATCTTCCGCTGCTATTACATCTGCTGATAATGCTCTATATCGGGCAAAAAGTGCTGGAAGAGACTGTATCATGTATAGTCAACGCTATCGCAGTTAAAATATCTGATTTTTTAAAGGGCGAGATGCCCTTTTAATTTTCAAGCTATGAAGTATTTTAGTCGGGATTTTTAAGCTAATTTCTTTGTGCGTCTAATAATTTAAGTAAATGCAATACTGCTTTAGAGGGATTTCTGTGCCGCCAGGCAAAAGCTATATCAGTGTATAGGGTGTTGTTTTCAATCTCACAAATCACGATGTTCGGATTGTTCACACAGCACATTGACTCAGGCACTAATGCGATCCCACATCCTGCCCCTACCATACCAAGAGAAGACATTATTTGTGGCGCCTGAAGAAATCGCGCGGTGGTAAATCCTGCGCGTATGCATGTGCTGGCGATGAGTTCATAAAGACTGGGAGCGACTTCACGCGGAAACATAATCAATGTTTCATCCGCCAGATGCACCAACGGAACGGTGCGTTGATGACTGTATGGATGACCTGCAGGTAAAGCAATCATCATTCTCTCAGTTGCTATAACCTTCAGATTAAACGATTTACTGCTTTCACAAGGTAAGCGAATAAATGCTGCGTCTAGTAATCCATCATGCAGATCCTGCATCAGCAAAGCCATATTCTCTTCCCGGGTGATGAGTTCCATCGCCGGATAATGCGTTTTGAATCGATGAATAAGTTCAAAAACTGGCGCCCCAAAGGCCACCGAACTGGCAAAACCCAGTTGGATTTGTCCGCTTATGCCCCTAGCCATGCCGCGGGCTCTCTCAAGCGCATGATCGGCAAGCTGCACAATTTCTAAGGCATCATTGAGGAATGCCCTGCCTGCTTCGGTGAGTTCAACACCCCGCGTCTGACGTTTCAGTAAAGGTGTCCCAATTTCATGCTCCAGCCGCTGAATTTGTTGGCTTAACGGGGGTTGAGAGATGCCCAGAGCCTCAGCGGCACGAGTGAAATGCAGCGTCTCAGCGACAGTAATAAAATAACGCAGATGGCGAAGTTCCATATCAAAAACGTCTCAAAGTTAACATGTTTCGCTATTGGATTCGGTCAGCTAAAAAGACCAAGATGACATTAAGACGGCTTAACTATCGATTTGCGAGGTGGCAAATGTATAACTTTGTATCTGAGTCTAAATGCGATGAACAGTTGAGAGAAACTGTTAAAAAAATTAATGATGATTCACCAGAAAAAATCATCTATCAGACTTCACTCATGAGCGCATTACTTAGTGGGGTTTATGACGGTTCAACTACAGTTTCCGAGCTGCTGAAACAAGGTGATTTTGGTCTGGGGACCTTTAATCGGCTGGATGGAGAACTCATTGCCTTTGACAGTAATGTTTATCAACTACGCTCTGATGGCACCGCCAACCCTGCTAATCCCGGTCAAAAGACGCCTTTTGCTGTGATGACCTTTTTCAAACCAGAGTATCATCACCGCCTAGCCGAAACTGCTACACGAGAAGATGTTCATCAGGTTATCAACAGCAAAGTCACCTCAGACAATCAATTCTGCGCCATGCGCATCAGCGGACACTTCCATACTGTTCAGACACGAACAGTACCCTGTCAGTGCCGTCCTTATCGCTCGATGCCTGAAGTACTGGGTAACCAGCCCACATTCACCTTCAAGGACACCCTGGGTGAATTAATCGGCTTTCGCACACCGCAATACATGCAAGGAATCAACGTAGCAGGTTATCACGAGCACTTCATTACTGATGACCGGCAGGGTGGTGGGCACATCCTCGATTACGTGCTCAGAGAGGGAAATCTGACCTTCGGCGCGATTAGCAAGCTTATCGTTGAATTACCCAGAGACAACGAATTTCTTCGGGCAGAGCTCAATCCTCACAATCTTGATGAAGCCATTCGGTCCGTCGAAAGCTAACAGCAGGAGGCAAAATGAAAACGTTGAACAATAATGCTCTCTGGAATAGCGGCGCCGATTTAGTTGTCGCGCAGCTTGAAGCACAAGGTGTAAAACAGGTGTTTGGGATCCCCGGAGCCAAAATAGACAAAGTATTTGATTCACTGCTGGATTCACCCATTCAGCTAATCCCCGTAAGGCATGAAGCAAATGCCGCCTTTATGGCCGCCGCGGTAGGCAGACTGACGGGACATGCAGGTGTCGCACTCGTTACCTCCGGCCCGGGTTGCTCTAACCTGATTACCGGTATGGCAACCGCTACCAGTGAAGGGGATCCGGTGGTGGCAATAGGAGGAGCGGTTAAACGGTCGGATAGCGCTAAACAGGTTCACCAGAGCATGGACACCGTTTCGATGTTTCGTCCGGTCACTAAATATGCTGTTGAGGTGACAGACCCTGCCGCACTGCCCGAATGTGTGTCGAATGCCTTTCGTCATGCTGAAAATGGACGCGGCGGAGGCGCATTTATCAGCCTGCCACAGGATGTTATCGATCAGCCTGTTTCCGGTAGCCCTTTGAAAAACCATGGGCACGTCAAGCTGGGTGCCGCTCCCGATGGCCTGATTGCCGCTGTCGGCCAGGAAATCAGCCGGGCAAAAAATCCTGTCATTTTGCTGGGACTGATGGCCAGCCAGCCAGAAAACAGTGCCGCAATCCATGAATTACTGTCAAAAAGCGAGATCCCTGCGACCAGTACATATCAAGCTGCAGGCGCGGTCAGACAGGAGAACTTCTCTCGGTTCGCAGGTCGTGTAGGATTATTTAATAACCAGGCCGGTGACAGATTGTTGCAGCAGGCTGACCTGATCATCACTATTGGCTACAGCCCGGTAGAGTATGAACCGGCCATGTGGAACAGTGGTAAAGCGATTCTGGTGCATATTGATGTGTTACCAGCTGATACAGATAACCACTATCTGCCCGACGCTGAACTAGTGGGCGATATAGCGCAGACCGTAGGCAAGATTGCCGCGCACATTCACTTACCACTTCAACTCAGCAACGCCGCTTCTTCTGTACTGGAAGACCGACAGCACCAACGGCAATTGCTGGCCATGCAAGGCGCCAGCCTGAATCAGTTTGCACTGCACCCACTGCGCATCGTACGTGCGATGCAGGACATCGTTAACTCTGATATAAGTCTTACTGTTGATATGGGCAGCTTCCATATCTGGATAGCGCGTTATCTGTACAGTTTCCGGGCGCGCCAGATTATGATTTCCAACGGACAGCAGACTATGGGTGTCGCTCTGCCATGGGCTATCGGAGCCTGGTTAGTTGATCCTTCACGCAAAGTCGTGTCGGTCTCCGGGGACGGCGGATTTCTGCAGTCAAGCATGGAGCTGGAAACTGCCGTCAGGCTAAAAGCCAATATTCTGCACATCATCTGGGTCGATAACGCCTACAACATGGTCGCGATGCAGGAAGATAAAAAGTATCAGCGTATATCAGGCGTCAACTTCGGCCCGGTTAACTTTAAAGCCTATGCCGAAGCATTCGGCGCCACCGGTTTCGCAGTTAACTCTGCAGAAGAACTCGAGGCAACGTTACGCAGCGCGATGGATGTCAGCGGCCCTGCAGTGGTTGCAATCCCGGTCGACTATAGCGACAACCCGCTGCTGATGAGTCAGTTGCACCTGAGCCAAATTCTCTGATTTAAAAAGGAAAATATTATGAAAAACAGAGTCGCATTTGTGACCGGAGCCGGCTAGGGTATCGGCTCAGCTATTGCCATACGCCTGGCTAAAGACGGCTTTGCGGTTGCCATCGCGGATTTTAATGTCGAAACAGCACAGCATGTCGCTGATGAGATAGTCCGGTCGGGAGGAAAAGCTATAGCACTAAGGGTTGATGTCACCCAGCGCGAGCAGGTCTTTCATGCCGTTAATGAAGCACGCCATGTTTTGGGGGATTTTAATGTAATTGTGAACAATGCTGGTATTGCGCCATCAACTCCTATAGCGGATATCACCGAGGAGATCATCGATAAGGTTTATGATGTCAACGTCAAGGGTGTGATTTGGGGTATGCAGGCAGCAATCAGCGCGTTTGTCGCGGAGAAACACGGCGGTAAAATCATCAACGCCTGCTCTCAGGCAGGGCATGTGGGGAATCCGGATCTGGCCGTATACAGCTCCAGTAAGTTCGCCGTTCGCGGGCTCACGCAGACGGCGGCAAAAGACCTTGCAAATCGAGGTATTACTGTTAACTCCTTCTGTCCGGGTATTGTAAAAACCCCCATGTGGGAATCCATTGACAGACAAATCTCTCAAGCTGCGGGGGAACCAGCAGGCTTTGGCACGCAAGAGTTTGCAAAACGAATTACGCTGGGCCGACTCTCCGAGCCGGAAGATGTGGCCGCGTGTGTGTCATTCCTGGCGGGGCCTGATTCCAACTACATGACCGGCCAATCGCTACTCATCGATGGCGGAATGGTATTCAACTAATTCCTCAATTGTGCTTACTCACATTCCTGTGTGAGTAAGCAGTTAGCCATGCTCAAGACCAGGAGGAGGCACTTAACCAGGCATCTCGTCTTAAATACGCAGTCTGCATTCTGGTATCAGATCTCAGCCAAAAGACCCAATGTGAATCATCAGGCGGTAAGAGGCAGCTTATTGGTTAACCATAAGCAAGTTGATCCAGCCAGACCCTCACAATCAAAACGCTCTGGCAGGCTGACGTAAATTGTTCATCAATCAGCAAAGGCGCACTTCTGCTAAAAGAGGTTCGAACACATAAGGCTGTATACCTTCCTGATCCTTCATCAGATGAAAAGGTACAAAGGTCAGTCCGTGAAGAAGGTTAAGTAACGTCAGAGAATCAATGCTCATGAAACTAGTCAGTACTATCAGAAAAACTTTGTATGCGTTTCTGTAGACGGGAAATTTGTCCTGTTATATCTGCCGTCCTTTCCGCAAGTCCTCTGATAGCACTGGCAATTACGGAGAAGCCACGCCCATGTATACCCGCCCTTGCCGCTTCGATACTGGCATTGAGAGAGATAAGTTTGATCTGTGCAGCAATATTTCCGTTCTCTGAGACCAGTTCGGCAATTTCTTTCGCTGCTTCAGCTGTCTGAATGTTCCTCCTGACCTCGCTATCTTCATGCAGCCGTCGGTCTTTTCGGGCCTGAATATCAATCAGCGCCCCGACGGCACGGAGCGGAGTACCGTCGTGCGCGCGCTTTGTTTGACCGCGAGCCTGAAACCACCGGTATTCACCACTGCGAAGCTTAAGGCGATATTCTATATCGAAACCTGTCTTACCGCTGTAGTCCATCAGGTGCTTAACGAAAGCGTCAAGTGCAGCCTGCCTGTCATCCGGATGAAGGCGTGAAGCCCAGCTGTCCATCACGTCCGGAAATTCTTCGACAGTTTCAAAACCCAGCAGTTTTCTGAACTGCGGTGACCACCAGAAGACGTTATCAGGATTAAGCGGATTGCCTCCAATGATATCAAGATCCCAAAGTCCGTCGTTGAGCATTTCCCGCGACAGGTCAAAGCGCGTGGAAACAATATCAAAAAGACGTGCCTGAGTGGTCTGCTGTTCAATATTTTTGATAATGCCTACTAAACGCGGAGGCGAAAATTCCACACAATACTTTGCCTGAAATAGAAACCACTGAAAATTGGTTTTGTGAGTTTTGACCATGCACTGAAGCGGTTTTTTAGCCGGACCATGGCTGAGTGAAGAGAAAACGAAATCTGTGAAAGCATCCTGATGCTGTGTATGAACTCTCTGCATAAGAGAATGCGTTCCGACTTCTTCATCAGGGGTCAGACCTAAAAGACGACGGGCTGAGTGCGATAAAAATACGGGCGAATCACTGTACCTGTCGGGTGACTCAATGTACCAGACGCATTCATGCCCTATCTCCATCACACACTTCAGTAGTTCAGTGTCACTGTGATATGCGTAGTGCTCTTGAATATCTGGTACTTCAGATATAGCTGATTTAACCTGTACTATGGCAGGCTTTTTTTGTAGTAATTTTTTGAACATTATTTCTCCTGGTTAATTTACATCGGCACAAAATAAGACTGATATGTCATATCGGCGCCTACAGTCAGAAGTTCAGTGAATTAAATTAAGTTGTAACAATAACTGTATTAAAATGGCCTTATCATGCACTTGTCGTCAGCGCAGGATTTCATAATTTTTCTGTTGATAATAATGCCCTGCAGCTAAAGCAAACAGCTCGGGTTAACAGGCGTTAGTTCTCCTGCAACGCTACTTACTGTTCATCGATAAGGCAGTCATGACCCTGAAATCCCAGTACTGAAAAAGTCACTGTTTATTTATAATTTAAGGTTTCTTTAGGCGCATTTTAGACACGAAGTTTTTTCAAGGTCTTATTCTTTGATTACTAAAAATTAACATCGGCGATGGTGTGCCCCCGAGGACGCTGGTTGAATAGAGTATCAGTGTCGGACATTTAGAAGTTAACGCTGTGTACAGTTTTATGAATCCAAAATAGATAAATGACTGTGCTGTTTTCTATAAAATCTTCAACTTTCTGACTCTGGACAATTGATGAAAATACCATTTTTAAGATTGATTTTTCCTGTTAAAGCAGGACAGCTATCCGTAACAAGTCAGCTAATTTTAACAGTATTAGCTTGTCATATCTGTTCTGAGCATTTTATGTGCAGAAGATTCAGATCCATAAATATTAACTATAAGAACTCGGGAAAGCGCTGGCGTACCAGCGCTTATGATAAACCTGTTTTTAAAGAATAGCCGGAGAATTTAAAAACTTTCCCAGTTTACTTTACTCACATTAGCAGCAATCACATCAGGCATTTTTTGCAATTGTAATTTTTTCTGATTACCGGCCTGACACTTACCCCGGCATGGGCCTGATTTTTATCAAGGATGAAAGTGGACACCAGCCCTGACAGTGTTTCAGCCTGTTCCTGGAGTGATTTTGAGGCTGAAGAAGCCTCTTCAACCAAAGAGGCGTTCTGCTGGGTGACCTCATCCATCTGCCCGAGGGCCAGATGGACCTGCTCGATGCCCTTGCTCTGTTCAGATGTTGCGGCCGCAATCTCATTAACCAGGTCTGCAACTTGCTGAATCGCACTGGTGACGTTCTCTGTGTTACCGCCAACATGCGTTGCCTACTGAAGCCCTTGTTCGACCTGAGAAACGGAAAGTGAAATCAGGTCCTTTATCTCACGTGCAGCAGTAGAAGAACGCTGTGCCAGATTACGCACCTCAGAGGCAACAACCGCAAACCCTCTTCCATGTTCACCGGCGCGCGCGGGCTCTACCGCAGCATTAAGCGCCAGAATATTGGTCTGGAAAGCAATTCCTTCAATCAGTCCCGTAATTTCAGAAATTTTTGCTGAACTCCCGCGGATATCGGACATGGTTTCCAGCATCCCACTGACTGCGCTCCTGTTCTGACGGGATAAATCATTAGCATTGTTTGCCAGTGTGCTTGCTTCAAAAGCTCCCTCAGCATTCTGCCGAACAGAATCGCTCAGGGTAGCCATGCTTGCAGAAGTCTGTTCCAGCGACGCCGCCTGTTGTTCTGTACGAGATGAAAGATCCTCGTTTCCTGCGGCAATCTGTATTGACCCCGTACTGACTGAGTGTGCCGCCTGGTTCGCCGATAAAAGCGTTGAGGAGACCCTTTTGAGCAGATTGTTAAACGCCGATGCCGTCTTTCCTACTTCATCATTTCTGATCACGGAAGCCACTTGCGTCAGATCAAGGTGGTTGCTGACGTCAGTTATTGTGTTTTGAAGATTGTTCAGGCTGCGCTTTATACCCAGAACGATATTGATACAAAATATGCCAAGAACCAGGATAACTCCTGCCGATACAGAGGTCATTATCCAGAACGTCTGAGAATAAATTTTCTTATTAACGACTCGTAGTCCATCACTAATTTGAATATTTAAATCAATTTGTTTAGTGAATTGTGACTCCATTTCTCTCGTGGCAGCACCCACACCTTTGTCCCCCCTGAGTAGAGCCAAAGAAGCCGCATCATCATTATTACTGCCTGAGGCAGCTAAGAACGCGGGTAGGGCAGCACGAACGGCATCAATGTTACGGAATGCCTGCTCAGTCATAGCCTTATCTTCGTCACTGGAGATATCGTTCGCCATGTAATAATCAGTAAGTGACTTCAGTGTGTGAAGCAGGTCGTTGATCCTTTCTTGTGCGGCGTCCTGATCAGCTTTCGTTAAAGCCGTCTGATGACGGTACAGCGCAATACCCAGCTGATTCGTGGTACTTATGGATTTGTTCAGGTCCTTGATACTCGGTATCGCATTGGCCTGTACATATTCGAATCGCGCCTGAAAGCCCGAAATCACTGCAAGTGAAACGGCAACAATCGATAAGAGAGATACAGCCAACAAAAAAAACGCCATCAATAATCGCTGTGTAATGGTCATATGAGCCCTGGTATAAAAGTTAATAAAAAAATCAACAATGTATTATCGACGTAATCTCAACAGGCTTTAATAGATTATTTTTTCAATATCTACTGAGAGAGGCTTGATGTTTATTAAAGATCCGCTAAGCAGGTTACTATTCTGTTGTGTTATCTGACACCGAGGGGCAGATTTTGGCTTCCATCCTTCAGCAGATAAACCGGAGCTATACCATGCTGCGATATACATACGTAAACTCTGTCTGAAGTACGACCTCCGCTTCTGCGCATGTTAAATTCCCACTTTCATAGTCATGACCGATAAACACATGCTTTGAAAACAATGTTCAATGTAGTCAACATTTAAGCTACATCGAACAGCGTGATCATGGCTGTTCGAGGATTGCGGATGGAGGGAATTTTCGCAACGCAAAAAATCAATAAGTTCTCCTTTATGTTTCATCGTGTAAATTTGGCTTGTTCTTTACCTGTAACATCTTACTTTCATTAGGTACGTTTCAAACATATCAACTGGAGAGGAATATTTATGACTACGCATCATTTTCTTAAAGTAATTGAGATTTTGTGAGTTGTGATTTTCGCTCTGTTATTAGCCTGCCTGGCTGTTACCGGGACTCTGTCATCTTTAGGCATTGATCATTCCTGGGCATACCCGCACAGATAACTGACTTTTGCACCAGGGAAATTGAGAGCGCGATAAAAAGATATAAGACCCTGTGTTCATGTATTACGAAGGGTGAGGTCATGTTGCTCAAATAGGAAATTGAATTCATCAGGAAAAGATGTGTTCGGCGGCTATAAACTGTTGAATGTCATGAGGTTCAGCTAAGATAAACGTAGCCTTCCCCATAACAGGCGGGCATACATATGTTTTGCCGAATTCAGTTTATGTATCATCAGATATTGCAGCGCTTTTCTGACACCTGAGTGTGTTAAACGAAAACCAGAACGCAAGTAATAGAAAACTAAAAGACAAATAAATGCTATAGAAAACATTGTCCGTTAAGGCACTGGCTTAATCTGAGGGTATCGACCCTAATGAACCGCTTCCGGTCATGACCGCCGTAATCAACAATCCAGAGTCATCAGCGACAGGTAAAGCACGCTTTGCCGAACTGAAGCTTAAGATTTCATCAGTCGTGCTCTGTAATAACAGGTCCGATTATGCGTTTAAGGCATATCTTCGTGAAATGACTGACGTCATTCTAGGATATCTATAATGACCCTATGATATTTATAGCCGGATCCGGACACATCTGAAGTTCAAACCAAACTTACTGGCAGGTGATGTCAGACTTGCGGTTAGCTATGAAAGTCAATCCGGCCTAAATGAAATCATATGGAGAGAGACCAATGAAAGCAGTACTTGAAGCAGGTTGCGTTGCCCTGGTTATTGACTCAGTAAGTCCTGAAAATATCGGTAAATCTGTCACATTAATGAGTTGGTGCGCGGCTGGAGAGCTGTTTAATGCACCTGACGGTACCTGCGGAAGAATGCCTGAAAACACAGGTGGGTGGCTATGCGCAGGTGAAATTGTGTGTGGTGGAAAAATGTCCGTCTCGATGCGGGATTTCAGACGTTATGGATGGTGCGTTTTCCCACCTCAATACCTCATGCCAATGAACGGCGACCATTTTGGGCATCTTTATGACGGTCATAAGGATCTGTGTAATACCTGATACGCGGGAAATACTGAAAGCGACAAACTGTTGAAAATGCAATCAAGCTATAAGACCCTCACACTTTATCAGTAGTGGTGATGCAACGATCAACAGAATGCACTGATAGAACGACTTGCAGCAGAACCAGGCAGAAGAGATTACAACAATAGTAAAACTCACAAAAATGAAGCGGATCGTAAAAGCTCACGACAGGATCTGTGAATTAACCTTAAAGCCCATTAACCACCTCATATTTAATACTCAACGAATCTATCCGTATACAGGTTGTGGGGTATACTTTCGTATCAGTTCTGGAGGAAAGGTGTGGAATAAACTCTATAACAAATTCACTTAAAGAAATTATTTCGGGCGAATCATTTAAATAGACATCATGGCCTCTAACATATTCCTTGTAAGGTCGGGAATAAAGCGGACAGAGCACTGCCATCAACAGTTAGTGTTTGCCCCTCAGTAGTCAGGTGAAGGCACTTTGTAGTTGCTATAAATCAATGAGAAAGTTATCAGATATTACTGATGTGGCATGTTTAAATATGTTGTTAAAAACAACAAATGCAGTATATCATGCTTTTAATTGGTGAGAATTACGTGCGTTTCTGCACTATATGTCTTATTTCCCACTAATTGAGAACTTTCTTAGTTTAAGATTTGTCTTAGTAATTCGTTTGGCATTTTTGGAGTAAGGGGTATTGAAAAACATAAGAAGAAAGACATGGATAATGGTTTTTTTATTTTGTGTTCTATTTTGGGGGGTGGTATTTACCGCTATCTCATTCGCCAATGAGAACGGTAAGAATAAACCAGTAGCCCAAGTGAATGGGCCCACTAAGCTCGTTGATATACAAAAAATAAAGCAACTTAAGCTCAATGATAAGCAAAAGAAATTTATCGAATCGCTTATTGAACCCGCTGATAAAAAATCAGATTAACTTCTAAGCCGCGTTGCGGCTTTTTTCGTGTACATTGTAAGTGCTGGCACACTCGTTCTGATTCCCCAACGATACCAGCGAGTAACAGCCTCCAATTGTTGCTGCGGGAGAACATTGTTTGAGGCATAGGAAATCCGTGGCGGGGAAGTATGCCGCTAAAGAAAGGTCGAACGAACCTTCGCTGTCAAAATTTAACTGGCGCAGTTTTGCCGTGCCGTTGAGACTGGCCACAGAGTAGCGGTTGACCGGGCGCCGTCACAGTCGGGATGATGCCTCAATCGACAGCGGGGATTTCTTCTGCAGGTGGTGAGGTCAGTTCTTATATCTTCCGGTAGTCTCTTCGCTTTTTCCGCTGTTATTTTTACTCCCTAGAGTGTCGTGTCCGCTGAAACTGGCAATGTTAGAGGGGGGCGTTTAAGGCCTGAGGCTGGCCAGTACCGTGTACATTGCCCTGACTTTTCGGTTGGGCCTTCCCGCTCCATCTGATGCAGTACCGTCTGCATCTCATCTCGCGACGCATAAGCTGCTCTCATAACATGTAGATATCGTATTGCAGTCAGAGTTAACAGCGTATGTTCAGGCGTACATTGTTGGTCACGTTATATATGTGGCGATGATAGCGCTCTCAGCCAGAACCTCGTGGTCAGTGCGCGGCAGAAGGGTAAAAGTTAATAATTCGAAAGAGGCTGTGGGCGCTCGTGATCATCTGGCACTAGCGACATATCATAACTTTGATGCATAATCGTTTTTATTAGCTAAAGCGGTTTAGCACAGATCGAGGGGAATGACGATGACGCGTGTTTGGTGTCTGGGCGATGCGGTAGTTGATTTATTACCTGATACGGATGGGCGCTTGCTGCAGTGTCCGGGCGGCGCGCCCGCAAATGTAGCGGTAGGTGTTGCACGCCTTCGCGGTAACAGTGGCTTTATTGGGAGAGTAGGAAGCGATCCCTTCGGACAGTTTATGAAAAAGACATTGCAGCAGGAGAATGTTGATGTCTCTTACATGCGAACAGACCCTGCGCAGCGTACCTCAACGGTCTTGGTATCGCTGGATAGCGCGGGAGAACGCACATTCACCTTTATGGTTCGACCCGGTGCAGACCTGTTCCTTGAAATTGATGACCTTCCCGATTTTCAACCTTCAGAGTGGCTGCACTGTTGCTCAATCGCGCTGCTGAAAGAGCCTTCAAGAACAGCTACGCTCACCGCCATGCAGCGTATACGGGATTCTGGGGGCTTTGTCAGTTTTGACCCCAATATACGTCTGGATCTGTGGCCTGAGAAAGCGGCGCTCCGACATTGCATTGATCAGGCGCTACAACTGGCGAATGTGGTGAAACTCTCTGAAGAGGAGCTGATATATATAACGGGTTGCACGGAGGTGGATGCTGGTATTGCGCTTCTAGCGAAGCGCTTACCGGTTACCTTACTGCTGGTAACCCAAGGTAGCGCCGGCGTGCGCGGCTGGCACAATGGTACGCTCACTCATCATCCCGCTAAAGCGGTCAACAGCGTGGACACCACAGGAGCAGGCGACGCTTTTGTTGCCGGCCTGTTATGGGGACTGGCGCAGTATGGCATGCCTGCTGATGGTGATCAGCTTACCGATCGTCTGCTGTGTGCTCAGATCTGTGGCGCGCTGGCGACTATGGCCAAAGGAGCTATGACGGCTCTGCCTGACTATCATCAACTCCAGGATCACCTCTCCCGATAGATCTACCCCTTCATGTTTTGCGACTTACTTCACATCAACTAAATCGGTTTAGCAAAATTCGTTGCGCTTACAAAATTGGGGCGACTATGATGCAGGGCCTAAACCGGTTTAGCAACATAACAAATAGTTGATGACAGCCTTTCCTCTGGGATGCAAAACAGTGAATAAAACTCTAATTGCTTTAACCCTTATTACGTTATTTGCTGCTGACTCAGCATGGGCGGCGCCCGATACCCAGAGTATCGAAGCACGCTTAGCGGCAATGGAAAAAAGACTGGCCGCGGCTGAACAGCGTGCCAGTGCAGCGGAATACCGTGCGCAGGAAGCGGAAAACCAGGTACAAAAGCTCGCCACTGCACAGCAGCAGAACCCTGGCATTAACGGTAGCGTCGTGCAGCGTCCTGTCAGACCGGAGCAGAACAAGCCCATCGGAGATAACAGCGGAGAAGGTGAATTTGAATTTCATGGATACGCCCGCTCCGGGTTGCTGATGAACAGCTCTGCTGCAAAAACGCAGGGCGGTCCCACCGTTACCCCAGCGGGTGAGACCGGCGGTCACACTGGCCGTCTTGGCAATGAGCCGGATACCTACGTTGAACTCAATCTCGAACACAAGCAGGTCCTGGCCAACGGTGCCACTACCCGTTTCAAAGCGATGCTGGCCGATGGTCAGCGAACCTATAACGACTGGAGTGCTGCCAGCAGCGATCTCAATGTGCGGCAGGCGTTTGTGGAACTTGGTCAATTACCCACGTTTACCGGTGCGTTCCAAGACAGCACTGTCTGGGCTGGTAAGCGCTTTGACCGTGACAACTTCGACATTCACTGGATCGACTCCGACGTGGTGTTTCTCGCCGGCACCGGCGCGGGCATCTATGACGTGAAGTGGGCCGATGAAGTGCGCAGCAATCTGTCAGTTTACGGGCGCACTTTTGGTGATATCGAAAACAACGAGAATACCGCGCAAAACTATATTCTGACGTTGAATAACTTTGTTGGCCCGCTGCAGCTGATGGTGAGTGGGATGCGCGCAAAAGATAACAATGCACGTAGTGACATTGATGGGAACCGCGTTAAAGGCGATGCGGCAAACAGTGGTTTGCATGGATTGATCGGCCTGCGCAGCGACAGCTTCTATGGCCTGCGTGAAGGCTCAGCAAAAACGGCGCTGCTTTACGGCCATGGACTGGGTGCCGAAGTAAAAACTATAGGTGCCGATGGGGCACTCCTGCCGGAAGCGGATACCTGGCGCCTTGCCAGCTTCGGAATGACGCCGCTCGGTGGCGGCTGGCATATCGCCCCGGCGCTGCTGGCGCAGAGCAGTAAAGATCGATACGTCAGAGGCGACAGCTATGAGTGGGTTACCGCCAACCTGAGGCTGATACAGGAGATCACGCAGAATTTCGAAATGCAGTATGAGGGCTCTTACCAGTATATGGACCTGCGCCCTGAAGGCTACAACAACCGCAGTGCTGTCAGCGGTAACTTCTATAAACTTACCGTGGCGCCAACGCTGAAAGCTGGTGACGTGGGTGAATTTCTGAAACGCCCGGAAATCCGCTTGTTCGCCAGCTGGATGGACTGGGATCACCGCCTGGACAACTACGCAAGCGATGATGCCTTTGGCAGTAGCGGCTTCAGCGCCGGTGGCGAGTGGAACTTCGGCGTGCAGATGGAAACCTGGTTCTGATTATGCGGCCCCCCCGGGGCCATGTTTCTCACTGATGGCATAAAAACGAAAAACTGAGGTCATAATGGATTTTGAACACATCTCCCGCGCGCTACTGCCGCTGCTCGGGGGTCGGGAGAATATTGCCAGTGCAGCACACTGTGCAACACGACTGCGACTGGTACTGTCAGACGATGCAAAAGCGGATACCGTCGCGATCGGCAAAATAGAAGGTGTGAAGGGATGTTTTCGCAATGCAGGACAGCTGCAGGTGATCTTTGGCACTGGCGTGGTGAACAAAGTCTATGCTGCCTTTATTCGCGAAGCCGGTATCAGCGAAGCCAGCAAGTCAGAAGCCGCTGACATCGCCGCGCGTAAACTTAATCCTTTCCAGCGTATTGCGCGTCTGCTGTCGAATATTTTTGTACCCATTATTCCGGCTCTTGTGGCATCTGGCCTGCTGATGGGCCTGCTGGGAATGGTAAAAACCTACGGTTGGGTGAATCCTGATAATGCGCTTTATATCATGCTGGATATGTGCAGCTCAGCAGCCTTTATCATTCTTCCTGTCCTGATTGGCTTCACCGCCGCGCGCGAGTTTGGAGGCAACCCGTTCCTCGGCGCTACGCTGGGTGGCATCCTGACTCACCCGGCGCTGACAAACGCCTGGGGCGTGGCTGCCGGATTCCACACCATGAATTTCTTCGGTATAGAAGTGGCGATGATTGGGTATCAGGGCACCGTATTCCCGGTACTGCTGGCAGTGTGGTTTATGAGCGTATTGGAGAAACAGTTGCGCCGGGTCATCCCGGATGCGCTGGATCTGATTCTGACGCCATTCATGACGGTGATTATTTCCGGCTTTGTTGCGCTGCTGGTCATCGGCCCGGCGGGGCGTTTACTGGGGGATGGTATTTCTTTTGTGCTCAGCACACTGATTGCTCATGCTGGCTGGATGGCAGGATTAATGTTTGGCGGTCTTTACTCGGTGATTGTCATTACGGGTGTGCATCACAGCTTCCACGCGATTGAAGCCGGCTTACTCGGTAACCCCTCAATTGGCGTAAACTTTTTGCTGCCGATCTGGGCAATGGCCAACGTGGCACAAGGGGGTGCCTGCCTGGCGGTATGGTTTAAGACCAAAGACGTGAAGATTAAAGCTATTTCATTGCCATCCGGTTTCTCCGCGCTACTGGGCATTACGGAAGCAGCCATTTTCGGTATTAATCTGCGCTTTATGAAGCCATTTATTGCTGGACTGGTAGGCGGTGCACTGGGCGGAGCCTGGGTGGTTTCCGTAAATGTTTCAATGACCGCAGTGGGGCTAACCGGCATTCCGGGTCTGGCCATCGTACAGGCAAGCTCAATGCTCAATTACGCCATAGGAATGGTTATCGCGTTCAGCGCCGCGTTTATCCTATCTTTACTGCTCAAATACAAAACGGACGCAGACTAATGGACTCCTCAGCATTGCTCCCCGCCATCCTGCATGCCGTGATGCGCGGTCAGCCAAAAGCGATTAGCGACTCGTACTATCCCGGCTTTCATCTTGCCCCGGTGACCGGGTTACTCAACGACCCGAATGGGTTCATCCACTTCGCAGGAAGCTACCATCTGTTCTATCAGTGGAATGCGCTGGGCTGTCAGCATCAACATAAGTGCTGGGGCCACTGGAGCTCCGGCGATCTGGTTCACTGGAAGCATGAGCCAATTGCGCTGATGCCCGATCAAGAGTATGACCGAAGCGGCTGTTACTCCGGGAGCGCCGTCGATAATAGTGGCGTGCTGACGCTTATCTACACTGGCAACGTCAAGTTTGACGACGGTTCACGCACTGCCTGGCAGTGTCTGGCCGTGCAAAATGAAACGGGCTGTTTTGATAAGCTGGGGCCGGTTATCCCGCTACCGGCGGGTTATACAGGCCATGTCCGCGATCCAAAAGTCTGGCAGCATGCTGGTCAGTGGTATATGGTGCTGGGCGCACAAAATAACCGGAAACAGGGAACAGTACTGCTGCTACGCTCTGCGGATTTACTTCACTGGCACAATCTGGGTGAGATCGCAGGCAGCGGGCTGAACGGACTAACGGATGCCGGGTACATGTGGGAGTGCCCTGATATGTTTAGCCTTGATGACACGACTTTCCTTATTAGCTGCCCGCAGGGCATTAAGCGTGAGGAACACCGTTTTCTTAACGCGCATCCTTGTACGTGGACCGGCGGCACTCTCGATTATGCAGCGGCCAGTTATACCCATGGACCACTGAATGAACTGGATTCAGGTTTTGAGTTCTATGCGCCACAGACCACGCTGAGCACTGACGGGCGGCGCCTGCTGATTGGCTGGATGGGCGTGCCGGATGGTGAAGAGATGCGCCAGCCCACTATCGCGAATGGCTGGGTCCATCAGATGACCTGTGTTCGACAGCTCGGGACGCGGGAGGGGCGCCTCCTGCAGCGGCCGATAGAAGAACTGAAGGTGTTGCGCGGCGAGGAACATTACTTCCAGGGGCGGGCAGCGGAGGCGCCGGTGATTAGCGCGCAGCGCCTTGAGATAATGATTGCGGCACAGGGTAAAATCACGCTGGATTTTTCCGGCACCTTGCAGTTGAAATGGCACGAGGAAGGATTACGCCTTGCCCGGCGCAGCCTTGAAAGCGGTGAGTGGCAATATAGATACTGGCGGGGCGCCGTCAGCAATTTGCAGATTTTGTGTGACCATTCCAGCGTAGAGATCTTTATCAACGATGGAGAAAGCGTAATGAGCAGCCGATACTTTCCTGCGCAGGCGGCGCAATTAACCCTGAGCGGAGACGCAGAAGTAGAAGCCCGATACTGGCCGTTGCGTCACACCGTGATAGAATAAGTCATTGTTTCATTGACTGATGCATTGACGTGAGAAAAACAAAACGCGTTACCATTGCTGATATTGCTTCGCTGGCGGGCGTTTCTAAAGCGACTGCCAGCCTGGTGCTAAACGGGCGGGGCAAAGAGCTACGTGTAGCAAAAGAGACGCGGGAGCGTGTGCTTATGCTCGCGCGCGAACATCATTATCAGGCCAGCATCCATGCGCGGATGTTACGTGATAATCGCAGCCACACATTGGGGCTGGTGGTGCCCGAAATAACCAACCATGGCTTTGCGGTTTTTTCTCATGCGCTGGAAAACCTGTGTCGCGAGGCGGGCTTACAGCTACTTATTTCCTGTACGGATGAAAATGCTGGTCAGGAGCGGGTCGTGGTGGATAATTTAGTGGCGCGACAGGTCGACGGACTGATTGTGGCGTCCAGCATGCTCAGCGACAGCGATTACGTGAAACTGAGCGAGCAGCTCCCGATCGTGTTGTTTGACCGCTATATGGGTGATACACAGCTACCACTGGTAGTGACGGAAGCTGTAACGCCAACTGCAGATCTGGTCGAGCGGCTGGCCCGTACTAACCCCGATGAGATCTATTTTATAGGCGGACAGCCTCGTCTTTCACCTACCAAAGACCGTCTTGCTGGCTTTAAGCAGGGGCTGGAGAGAGCAGGGATCACGCCGCGCCCGGAGTGGATCATCAACGGCAACTACCATCCCAGCAGCGGCTATGAGATGTTCGCCGCGCTCTGTGCCCAACTGGGGCGTCCTCCTAAAGCTATATTCACCGCTGCCTGCGGCCTGATGGAAGGGGTGCTGCGCTACATGAGTCAGCACCACTTACTTGACTGTGATATCCGCGTGGCCAGCTTTGACGACCACTATCTCTATGACTCGCTTTCTATCGATATTGATACCGTTAAGCAGGATATTCCTCGTCTGGCGCAGGAATGCTTTTCTCTGGTAACGGCGCTTATTGCTGGCGAGGAGCCTGACTTTACCCGACGTTTTCTTACTGCGACATTGTGTTTACGTCACTACCAAACCAATTAAAGTGCGCGGTTTGTGCCTAAAGAACGGGGTACAACGCTGCTTAAACTTTCATTTTTGCGACCGTTAAACTGATTTCACTCTGGTGTACAGGCCGTTTTTTACCTACCGACTGTTCAGGCTAATTTTTTCCAGCAGCTGCTCTGCACCCTTGTCTACCCCCGTTTCTGCCGCACTCATTGAACCGAATGTAGCACCCACGTTCATGGCGTTAGGATACTGCTCCGCTACGTAGGCAAGGAGAAGCTCGCCCGTAGCGTCGTCTTTTACTTCAACGGCATAGTTAACGTACCCGCTCATCAGTCCGCGCCCGCCTCGCACAGACTGAACGATGTTATACGGCCCGCCGGCAAGGTCGAATTTAGTAAAGGTGCCCACAACCTGTGGCGTGGTCTCCGCGCCGGTCAGCGACAGCTTCAGGCGGAGTGAGGGAGCAGTGCCGGCACTGGCGTTGACTGTAAACTTCTGCGCCAGCACCTCTGCAAACTTCTTCTGCATATAGTCGGCCAGATTTCGCCGATCTTCCTGTGAAAGGTCATTAAACTGCGCGTCGCTGCCGCCATAGATTTCTATGGGGTCCAGTATGATGTTGCGGTATTTACTCCAGTCAACGGGGATGGCGTAGCGAAAGGGGATTCGGTCGCTGTCGTCAGCCGTGTTGGGCGTCATTCGGGACGTGGCCCCGATGCCGGTATACTTTACTGGTGAAGTGGAAGAACACCCCGCAGCGGTAATGACGGCGGTCAGAATAAGCGCGTGCGAAAGCTGTTGTGTCAGACGAACCATAAAATCTCCGGTAAGTTTTTTTCATAAATGAACTGTACGGTATAGTTAATTTGGTTTATTATGACTCTGTCAAGAAAATGTTACAGTTCGTGTCTGTAACTTTCAGAAGAGGAGCGCGGCATGCTTTACATTTACCCGGATCTTTCGTCTTCAGACATCACCTACGTTTCACGAGCCCGGCAGGTGAACAGGCCGGCGAGAAGTGAGGAATGGCCGGCACCTGAATTCAAAGAGAACGGTGAAAGCGGCGGCTTTGTCTGGAGTCTGCCTCTCCGCTATTCCGGCCTGTCGGTGCGGCGAAGGCTGATAAGAATGATGCTGGCACTGCAGAAGTGTGGAGACGCTATGGGCAGAGATGATTCCCGGAACCGGTACTCCTTTACACCAGCAGCGGACTATGCGCGCAGCGTTATTGATACGGCGATGCTGCGCGGAGAGTTGCGTTGCCGCCCCTCCGGTGAAATGGCGCGCGACTACCTGGCGCAGGCGGAGGCACTAATGAAAGTAATGAACGGCACTCATCAGCACAAGTCGCTGCTCCGTAAAGAAGTCAGGCGAAGAACGGCTGATTTTCTGCGGCGTTACGCGGCGGGAGCAGAGGCATGAAGGTGTTACTTCTCAGAGCTGCTCTGGTACTTGTTTTTATGGCTGGTGGCTTCCTCACCGAATATGGCATCCGTTTTGCCTGATGAATGAGTGGCTGTCAGCGAATGACCCGGAGAATCTGTCGCCCCGGCAATGGTTCTCGAAAAGGGTCATGTTCCTGACCGGGGCGTGCACCTTGCTACGGGCCGTATCCCGCCTCCGGGAGATGAATCGCCTTTGCCGGCCCGTGCAGCGTCGGGCACGGTATTATGCCGTAAGAGAGTAGGGGGCCGTCAGGGCCGTTGCGAATATTTCCGGGGACAGAATGCCTTGCAGTCAATGCGCTGTGCGCGCTGACTATGCTGGTTCTCAGTAACGTCACCCTTATATGAATGCTATACGCACTATCAGTATGGTAATCACGGGTATGGCCTGCAGAAGGCTTCAGCGACTTTAAAAGGGGAGGATCCAATGGTAGAAAAGCTGTCGGGAATCAGAGGTGACGCATCCTGGATGGACTGGGGCATGATAAGTATCCTGATTTTATTTGGCACTCTTACTGCAACCGTCATGATTATGTGGTGGCGCGTAATAAGTAATATATCCGAAGTCATCCGTATCAGGCGCCTGAAAGCCAGTCGCGGGCGAAAATATGCTGAAGGTGCCTGGGGAACCCGCCAGAATTCACTGATAACGCTGCTTCTCGCAGAAATTCTGGTGGCTCTGGCCATCAGCGGTTTGATTGTACTCATGCTGGCGGGCGCGTCATTTTAGCTGCTAACAGTCAGCATTAAAAAACCCGCCTGGAGGGCGGGCTGATAAGGTTCAGATGTGGCTGCCGATGGAAAGACACCCGGAGAGCATCATCACGGCTATACCCGTAACGAGACTGTAAACAAGACGCATGTCAGCTCCTCAGAATAACGAAACGCAGCCGCTCAGTAAAAGCGAACTCAAGGCCAGGACGGCCACCACTACAAAGCGATATGACATCGTTGCACCCTCATAAGTAAACTGTACGTATCAGTTTACTTATGCCTTATGATTAGTCAATCACTTATGTTAAAAATTAAGCCAGTCTGACGTTATCAGCGAGGGGAGGCGCCCGCTACGAAGATCTCCACAGCGCTTTTCACCATCGTGATGATGTCGCTGCGCGTATACACCGGCATACTATGCAGGAGAAAAATTTCATCAGCCTCGGCCCTGACCAGTGCAGAAAATTGTTTTGCCCTGAGATCTCGCCGGGCGGGCAGCAGGTCGCCGGCTTCAATGTGGTGCTCCATCAGTGCCGCCAGAGCGTTCATGCTTTCACGGACGCCGGACTCATGGAAAATATCTCCGATGTCCGAGTGACCTGCCTCGCCGATTACCATGCGATACAGCTGTAATCCCTTCCAGTCCGACGTCATGGCACCCAGCATGCCTTCACCAAAGCGCTGCAGCCTGTCAGATAAAGGGAGATGACGATTTTCATGACTGTATATATCGTCTGCCGCCCGTGTCAGAAAATTGGTGCCGTAGGTCCTGACAACGGCTTCAAGGAGACTTTCTTTGGAGGAAAAGTAATTATAAAGCGTGGCTTTGGAGCACCCTGCAGTTCTTGCTACAGCCTCCATGGAGGCACGCTCGTAGCCCTGCTCGAGAAAAACGGTCATGGCCGCATTCAGAATGTCAGTTCGTTTCTGTTCAGTCAGCGTTCGCATGTTAATTCTCCCTGTTTAGATTTTTATTTTAACAGAACCGTATAGTTCATTAAACGTGTACATTTTTTAGTTTAAAACAAGAACGGCAGAATTAGTTTTTCAAGACAAGGTTATGCAAAGCCGTTTT
>AEWW01014613.1_pt1 | contig 27455 bp, 30 predicted proteins | sample 267848 | NCBI WGS metagenome assembly AEWW01 (sample SAMN00713649, study PRJNA62039) | ant fungus garden metagenome | place: Panama: Gamboa | collected Apr-2009 | depth 0.5 m m | reverse complement strand
AGGGCAAACGCCCGGCTTATTTATTTCCTGTTACTCATTTCTTTCCACCGCTTTAACGTTTCCTGCTGCCAAAGCTTCGCTTTTTATCCACTTCCCCGCATGATGACGGCTTCCTGTTAAACGTGCTGGAATCATCATGGATAGATTTGAAGAACTTCAGGTATTTGTCGCGGTGATTCAGCAAGGCAGCCTGGCCAGTGCTGCACGTTTTTTACAGCGATCTCCTCCAGTCATTACTCGCACATTGAATGCCCTCGAGTCCCGGTTGGGCACGACCCTGATTGAACGCACCACTCGTCAACTGGCGCCCACAGAAGCGGGCTGGCAGCTGTTCGAACGGGCTCAGCAAATATTAGGTGATTATCAGCACGCGCTCGATAGCGCGCATCACAGTGGCCTGCAGGGGCTGCTGCGCATCACCGCACCCGTGCCTTTCGGCCGCCGCCATATCATGCCGCTGGTGAATGCCTTCTTGCAGCAACATCCCGAGATGCAAATCGAAGTGGTGCTGAGTGACAGCTATCAGGATTTAATTGAGAACGGGTTGGATATCGCGCTGCGCATTGGCGAATTACAGGATTCTTCAATGGTGGCACGCAAAGTAGGCAGCGTGCGTTCGACGTTGGTGGCGAGCCCGGAATATCTTCGGCTTGCAGGTGCTCCCGCCCATCCGGCAGAGCTGCAGCAACATACGGTGATCACCAGTTTGCGTCACACACGTGAATGGCGCTTTGCCCAGGATTTACGCGTGCGCATTTTGCCTCGTCTGCGCGTAAACGATATTGAAAGCCAGCTGGAAACGCTGCGTGGCGGTCAGGGGATTGGACGTTTGCTGTCGTACCAGGTGCTGGATGATATTCGTGATGGCAAACTGATCCGTTTATTACCCGAGTGGGAGCCTGCCCCCTTGCCGGTACAACTGGTCACACAGCGGGTTAAAAACATGACGCCTAAGGTGCGTCAGTTCTGGGACTATGCGCTGGAACAATTGCCTGCGCTACCTTGTTTTACGCAGGAAAAGTTTAAAACGGACCGTAATTCCTGATCGCGGTCACTGGTAAAAAATTTTCGCAGATTTATGCTAATTCGATCACAACCACACTTCCAGGAGAAGCCATGATGAAACTCTATTGCAAGCCCGGTGCCTGTTCGTTGTCACCGCATATTGTTGCGCGTGAATGCGGGTTGGACTTTACCCAGGTCAATGTTGATCTGCAGAAAAAGGTCACCGAGCAGGGAGAAGATTACTGGCAGATTAACCCCAAAGGACAGGTTCCAGCGCTGCAGTTTGATGACGGCAGCTTGTTAACCGAAGGCGTTGCCATTGTGCAGTATCTGGCGGATCTGAAGCCGGATCGCAATTTACTGGCACCGACCGGCAGCCTGACGCGCTACCACACCCTTGAATGGTTGAGCTTTGTCAGCAGTGAACTGCATAAAACCTTCTCGCCGCTGTTCCGTCCGGACACGCCGGAAGAGTACAAAGCGATTGTACGGGCGCAGTTAGAGAAAAAATATCAGGCGGTGAATGAAGCGCTGCAGGATAAGCAGTGGCTGATGGGACTGCGTTTCACCGTGGCCGATGTCTACCTGTTTGTGGTCACGCGTTGGGCAAAAGCCATCAAGTTGGATTTGAGCGGGTTAACGGCGCTTGAAGCCTGGTTTGATCGCGTGGCGGAGCGCCCTGCGGTGCAGGCAGCATTGAAAGCAGAAGGTTTGGTTTAAGCCGATTCAGGCGCACCCTGTGCGCCTGTTTTGCCTCGTGTCTGCAGGCCACCGGATGGTCGCCTGCAGATTTCGCAGCCGTTACAGCTTCTCAGCAGCAAAGTGCTGAGTCGGTTGTGCAATCGCATCCTGCGCTGCCACCAGTTGCAACTCGTACTCGCCCATCTCGTGAGTTTTCAGCATCACTTCATACACTGCAGCGGTAACGTGTTCCAGTGCATCCTGTAACGATTTGCCGTGCAGCAGATCGACCAGCAGCAAACCACTGGTGAGATCGCCCACGCCCACCGGCTGACGAACTCCGAAATCCACCAGCGGACGGCTGATATGCCAGCACTCGTCAGCGGTGACCAGCAGCATCTCAAAGCGATCGCTGCGACGTCCGGCACGCGCCAGATGTTTCACCAGCACCACTTTCGGTCCCTGCGCCACTAACGCGCGTGCCGCCACTACCGCCTGCTCAACATTCGCCACTTCGTGGCCGCTGAGCATTTCCAGCTCCAGCAGGTTCGGCGCGATGATATCGCTGGCTGGCATCGCCATCTTGCAATGGAACTCCGCGACGCCAGGCGCCACAATGCAGCCCTTTTCAGGGTGGCCCATCACCGGATCGCAGAAGAACCTGGCGTTGGGGTTGGCGGCTTTCACCTGTCGCACGATTTCCAGAATCTGCTCGCCCTGCTCTGCAGACCCTAGATAGCCGCTCAGCACCGCATCACAGGTCTTCAGACGGTCAATCGCCGCAATGCCTTTGACGATGTCGGTGAGATGCGTAGCGGGCATCACAGTACCGGTCCAGTGACCGTATTGCGTGTGATTAGAAAACTGTACGGTGTTTAACGGCCAAACGTTTGCGCCCATACGGCGCATGGGGAATTCGGCGGCGCTGTTACCGGCGTGGCCGTAAACCACATGAGACTGGATTGCGAGGATATTTTTCATTATTGCCCTGTACTGCCTTGCCATAAAAAAGGGCCGGAAACCGGCCCTCGAACCTTACTGCCAGTTAATCAGGCAGTAGTGTTTTTTACCGCGACGCAACAGCGTGAAGCGACCAAACAGTTTGTCGCTGTCGCTGAAACGATACTCGGCGTCAGATTGTTTTTCACCGTTTAGCGACACGGCGTTAGAACCGATCATGGTACGCGCCTGGCCACGAGACGGCACCAGTTCAGCCGCCACCAGCGCCTGCTGCAGGTCATCTTCTGCATTCAGATTGATCACCGGCATACCGTCTTGCGCCAGCTGTTCGAAGTCCGCTTCGGTCATCTCGGTCAGGCTGCCTGAGAACAGGCTGTCGGTAATACGTTTTGCCGCCGTCAGACCCGCTTCGCCGTGCACCAGACGTGTTACCTGCTCTGCCAGCACGTATTGGGCGCGTGGCGCTTTACCGCTGTTCTTGTCTTCTTCTTCCAGCGCATTGATCTCTTCAATGCTCATAAAGGTGAAGAACTTCAGGAAGCGATACACGTCAGCATCGGCGGTGTTGATCCAGAACTGGTAGAATTTGTATGGGCTGGTTTTCTTCGCATCGAGCCACACTGCGCCACCTTCGGTTTTACCGAATTTGGTGCCATCGGATTTGGTGATCAGCGGAACGGTCAAGCCCCACGCCTGCTGCTGATGCAGACGGCGCGTCAGATCGATACCTGACGTGATGTTGCCCCACTGGTCAGAACCGCCAATCTGCAGCACCACATCGTGACGCTTGTTCAGTTCCGCAAAGTCGTAACCCTGCAGCAGGTTGTAGGAGAACTCGGTGTAAGAAATCCCCTGATCTTCACGGTTCAGACGCTGTTTCACCGCTTCGCGGTTGATCATCTGGTTCACCGAGAAGTGCTTACCGATGTCACGCAGGAAAGTCAGCACGTTCATGCCGCCAAACCAGTCGTAGTTGTTCGCTGCGATAGCACTATTATCGCCGCAGTCGAAGCTGAGGAAAGGCGCAACCTGGTTGCGGATCTTCTCAACCCATTCGCCCACGGTATCAGCGGTGTTAAGTTTACGTTCTGCTGCTTTAAAGCTGGGATCGCCAATCAGACCGGTGGCACCACCCACCAGCGCGACCGGCTTGTGTCCGGCGTCCTGAAAACGTTTCAGGCAGAGCAGCGGCACCAGATGGCCCAAATGCAAGCTATCAGCGGTCGGATCGAAGCCGCAATAGAGTGCAATTGGCCCTTGCGCCAGTCGCTCTGCTAACGCTTCCTCGTCCGTTACCTGGGCGACTAAGCCCCTTTCTTGCAATTGTTGTATCAGGTTACTGCTGGTCATCACTGACTCCAAATTGATCAGACTGCACCTAGGCTGGTACACAGCTTTCCGCTGAGATGCGGATACGAAAAAAATGAGGGCTATAGCATAAAGCGCTGACGCCAACTGCGCCAGCGTTGAAAGGGGGTAAAACGCAGTTTTACGGCGCTAAACGGTCAATCGTCCAGCCGTTGCCTTCACGTTGGTAGAGGAAGCGGTCGTGCAGGCGATGTTCGCCGCCCTGCCAGAACTCCACGGTATGGAATTTGACGCGATATCCGCCCCAGAAACTGGGTAAAGGCACTTCGCCTTGCTGGAATTTTTGCTTAAGTTCAAGGAACTTGCCTTCCAGTACACCACGCGCCGAAATACGGCTTGATTGCTTTGACACCCAGGCACCGATCTGGCTATCCCGTGGGCGGCTGCTAAAGTATTTCAGCACTTCCAGTGGCGACAGTTTTTCCACTTCCCCTAATACCATCACCTGGCGTTCAAGAAAGTGCCATGGGAAATGCAGCGAGATGCGCGGATTGTCCGCCAGCTGCAGCGCTTTGCGGCTGCCCAGATTGGTGTAAAACACCATGCCTTGTTCATCGTAGTGCTTCAGCAACACAATACGCTGATAAGGCTGGCCGCTGCTGTCAACGGTGGCGACGGTCATTGCTGTAGGATCGGGCAGTTGGGCATCGCACGCCTGCTTGAGCCAGTGTTCAAACAACGCCAGCGGATTGTCTGGCAGATCGTTACGTCTAAGCCCGCCGCGAGTATACTCACGACGTAAATGGGCAATGTTTTGCAAGCTGTCACTGTCGCTCATGCTGATTCTCTTCGTTACTGGGCGGACGTATCCGCATTTTGCAATTCACAGTCATTAATCACGATTTTGTCATTACGCTCAACAAAAGCGCCACTGCCTTTCGACCAGAAGACATAAGTGCCGTCGCTGTAGCGCGCGCCGGAAGCTGATACGGTTTGGGTTAAGGTGAGCGGTTTACCATCCAGAATAAAGCTCACCTGCTGCTTCGGATTGTCCAGTGTCACCGTTAACGGTAACGTGCCGCACTGATAGCGCAATGTCTGTGGTGTAGGCTGCTCTTTGTGCATCATGCCACAGCCACTCATCGCGACGACACAGCTCAACAGAATAACGATTTTTTTCATCTTTCACTCCTTAATGTGTCAATCGGGCATTCGCCGGATAAATGGCGCCCAATACACTCATTTCCCGTGCACCGGTGACGGCAGGCAAATTGCCTGGCAAACCGGACAAGGTGCGAAACGCCAGCCAGGCGAAGGCCAACGCTTCCATATCATCACCACTGATCCCGGCGTCATCCGTCGTCCCCACTTCTGTACCCGGCAAATGGGCCGCCAGCCGCGCCATCAGCAATGGGTTGCGACTGCCGCCACCACACACCAGCAGGCGATCGCAGCCATCATTGAGCTGAACTTGTTGAGCAATGGTCAATGCGGTGAGTTCGCTGAGTGTGGCCTGCACATCCTGCGGTGCCAGCGCCGGGAAACGCTGTAATTGACGTTCAACCCAGCCGAGATTGAAGTATTCACGACCGGTACTTTTCGGTGGTGGCAGCGCGAACCAGGGGTCGTTGAGCATTTCCTCCAGCAGTGCAGGCACCACCTGACCACTGCGCGCCCAGCTAGCATCCTTATCATAGGGCACGCCCTTATGACGCCAAATCCAGGCATCAATCAACATATTGCCAGGCCCGGTATCAAAGCCACGCACAGGCTGACCGGGGATCAATAACGACAGATTGGCAATACCGCCAATGTTGAGCACCATGCGCCGTTCAACGCTGTCCATCAGCAGCGCCTGATGGAACGCGGGAACCAGTGGCGCGCCTTGTCCGCCTAAGGCCATGTCGCGACGACGAAAATCGGCCACCACGGTAATTCCCGTGGCGGCGGCGATTTGATTGCTGTCCCCAATCTGTAGCGTATTCGGGGCGTCGCTCTGCGGCTCATGCCACACGGTCTGACCATGACAACCTATTGCCATGATGTCGCTGGCTTCCAGCGATTGCTGCTGCATTAGCGTTAACACCGCTTCGGCAAATAGCTTGCCCAGCCGTGTATCCAGTTGGCCGAGTTGCGACAGCGTCAGCGATTGCCCCTGACAGATTGCCAGCACCTGTTGCCGAATCTCCTGCGGCATCGGGTGACAATAGCTGGCCTGCTGCGCGACCATATGATTATCAATCACCGCCAGTACCACATCGACACCGTCGAGGCTGGTGCCGGACATCACACCAATATAGCGTCCTGATTTCATAGCGGTTCCTTACTCACGCGCGAGTCTTCAATTCGATTCTGTTTAGCCTGGCAAATATCAGCGGCTAATTCTATGATAAAATTCCGCTTTTCAACCGCACCGCACACGGCATTTCAGCGATAAAATATTTTCAGCACGAAATTGAATTTTTGTTGAGGGGCAATGGTCTATCCTTCGCCTCAGCCGCGTATTATTTGGACATAGAGTCAATTGCCAGCTTTCTGTCTTATACTCTTGCTGTAGAGGACGAGAACATGGCGTTTTTTTGCATTAAGGAGCTTTCTGATGATTAAGCGTTTTGTAGCCGTGGCACTGACCGGCCTGACGCTGGCAGGTTGTGTCAGCAATGACACCCTTTCCGGTGATGTGTATAGCGCCAATGAAGCCAAACAAGTACAAAGTGTCTCATACGGTACTCTGGTGTCGGTTCGCCCGGTTAAAATCCAGGGTGGCGATGAAAATAACGTGATTGGCGCGATTGGTGGTGCGGTGCTGGGTGGTTTCCTCGGTAACACCATTGGTGGTGGCACCGGTCGCAGCCTGGCCACAGCAGGCGGTGCGGTACTTGGCGGCGTAGCAGGCCAGGGCGTGCAGGGTGCGGTCAACAAGTCTGACGGTGTTGAGCTGGAAATCCGTAAAGACGACGGCAACACCATTATGGTGGTGCAGAAGCAGGCCGCAACCCGTTACTCAGTGGGTCAGCGCGTCGTCATGGCGTCGAATGGCAGCCAGGTGACCGTTTCACCACGCTAAGCGAACAGATAAAAAAAACCGACGCCAGCGCGTCGGTTTTTTTATTTCTCGCGGTTTTGGAACTCGAGAATGTTTTTTTCCAGTCGAGCAATCAGCGTGACCATTTGATTAATCTCTTCGAGGCTGATGCCCGAAAGGATGTCATCGCGGGTCGCATCAATCACATTTTCAACCTGCTCGATAATCGGCTCGGCCTGCTTCGTCAACTTAATGCGTTTGGCACGACGGTCGTTAGCACAGGTGGCACGCGTGATGAGTCCCTTCTCTTCCAACTGATCCAGCGTACGCACCAGCGAAGGTTGTTCAATACCAATGGCTTTGGCCAGCTGGATCTGCGACTGCTCTGGCGGAAGTTGATGAATATTGTGTAACGTCACCCAATGCGTTTGTGTCAACTCAAGCGGCTTCAAACGCTGGTCAATCAAGGCACGCCAGATGCGTACCAGCCGAGACAGGTCTGTACCGAGGGGCGTATCCATTTCATCTCCTTATAATTAGCTTGCTAGCTATCAAGCCAGATTTTACACTATTCTGCGAGTTTACAGGACAAATTACAAATCCCAGGCCAGACGGCACGCTCTCTTCTACGCTAGTTTGAGAGAGAACCTGGGACAATGAAGGATGAAGACACGTGTCCATTACCGCACTTTCCGCCACCGCTCCGCTTACCGACCTGGTATTTGGTGCCTCGCTGTTCTTTCCGCCGCTGTTTAAAGCTGTGCTGCTGGGTTTCTTTTTCTGGTTACTGATTCACCCGTTGCTGCGCGGCTGGATGTACTCCGGCGACATCTGGCATCCCACCTTAATGGATCTTTCCCTGTTTGTTCTGTGCGTCACTGGCGCACTGTGGATACTGAGCCTCGGATAAATCACCATGAAATTCAACCCTTTTAAATACTTTTCAACACTGGTGGTGTTTGCCCTGGCCCTGATTGCCGGCTGGTGGATGTGGAACTACTACATGCAGTCACCGTGGACACGTGATGGCAAAGTGCGCGCTGAGCTGGTGGATATCACACCGGAAGTGTCTGGCCGCATCATTGATCTCAAGGTGCATGACAACCAGTTTGTGCATAAAGGGGACATCCTTTTAAAGATCGATCCCGTGCCCTGGCAAATTGCGCTGGACAATGCGGATGCCCAACTGGCGAAGGCGCAATCCGATTTGGCCAAAGCCCAACACGAAGCCAATCGTCGTGCCAGCCTGCCACGTAATGTGATTTCAGCAGAAGATATGGATGCCGCACGCCTGACAGCGAACGCCGCCGCAGCAACGGCTAAAGCGGCACAGGCGAGTCTGGATCAGGCGCGCTGGAATCTGGAACAAACCACCCTTACCGCGCCCACCGACGGTTGGATCAGCAACCTGACGCTGCGTCCCGGCAACTACGCCACCGCCGGAACACCGTTGTTCGCCCTGGTGGATAGCCACTCCTATTATGTGATGGGCTATTTCGAAGAGACCAAACTGCGTCATATTCAACCCGGCGCCGACGCGCAAATCGTACTCTACAGTAATGGCACTCGCTTACAGGGAAAAGTGGAGAGCATCGGGCGCGCTATTTACGATCAGAGCGTTTCAACCGATGGCGGTTTAGTGCCAGACATCAAACCCAACGTGCCTTGGGTGCGCCTGGCACAGCGTGTGCCGGTACGCATTCGTTTGGATGCGATTCCGGATGATGTCCCGCTCGTGGCGGGCACCACCTGTACGATTTCCATCGCACATTGAGGCCGTCATGAATCTGCAGTGGCTGGCCTGGCAAAATCTGCCGTGGATTAAAGCAACCGGCGGCGAATGGCGCTATGCCTTGCGTAATGCGATTGCCATGTGTCTGGCGCTCACCATCGCCTATGCGCTGCAACTGGATGAACCCTATTGGGCGATGACCTCCGCCGCCGTGGTGAGTTTTCCCACCGTGGGCGGTGCGATCAGTAAAAGTCTGGGGCGTATTGTCGGCAGCCTGCTCGGTGCCACCGCCGCCCTGCTGATTGCCGGGCATACGCTCAACGAACCCTGGTTGTTTGCCTTTTTCATGGCCGGCTGGCTGGCGTTTTGTACCTGGATCGCCAACCACTATCAAAACAATGTCGCCTACGCATTCTCACTGGCCGGGTACACCGCAGCGATCATTGCCTTTAGCAGCGTCAATATTACCGATGTGACCCAATTGTGGGATATCACTCAGGCGCGCGTTTGCGAGGTGATTTCAGGCATTTTATGTGCCGGACTGATGATGATGGTTTTGCCCAGCACGTCGGACGGTAACACCTTGATGAATTCGCTGCGGCAGATGCACGCCCGTCTGCTGGATCATGCGGTTTTACTGCTGCAACAAAGCAGCACTGATAACGTGCGCACCGCGCACGAGAATGTCATCAGCCAGATTCTCACTATGAACTTGCTGCGTATTCAGGCCTTCTGGAGCCATTACCGCTATCGCCGTCAGAACAACGTGCTTAACTATGTTTTGCACCAGCAGTTGCGCCTGACCAGCGTTCTCTCCAGCCTGCGCCGCATGCTGCTGAACTGGCCGGATGCACCACCGGAACTTTACACCGCCATTCAACAGTTGTTACACGAACTCGCATTGCCGCAGTGTGATAAGTATCGTCTGGCGCGCATACTGCGCAGTGTGACACCGGACGCCACCGGCGATTATCGTCAGCGCGCTTTTGTTCAACGTCTACGTTATTTCTGCTGGGTTTACCTCAACGTTAATCGCTGGATACGTTTGATTGAGCGCGCAGACGCCGATACGCGCTTTCAACCGCCAAAAGTGCCCTCTCTGGCACGTGAAAGTGACAGCGCTGAAGCCGGCTGGAGTGCGTTGCGCACCTTCAGCATGATCATGCTGGGCTGCGCTTTCTGGATTGGCACACAATGGGATGCAGGCGCAGCAGCGTTAACGCTGACAGCGATTGCCTGCGTGCTCTACTCTTCCGCTCCCTCCCCCAGCGGCAGCGTGTCACTGCTGCTGAAAACCCTACTGTGGCTGTCGGTGTTTAGTTTTCTGCTGCAATACGGTTTGATGGTACAAATCAGCGCCCTGTGGCAATTTCTGCTGGTGCTGTTTCCGCTGCTGATCACCTTGCAACTGTTTAAGCTGCAGCAGAAAAAACGCGCGGGGATGTGGGGACAATTTATTGTTTTTATGGGTTCATTTATTGCCGTTACCAACCCGCCAGACTGGGATTACCAAAGCTTTCTCAACGATAATCTGGCCAAAGTGTGTGGCGTGCTGCTGGCATGGATGGCTTTTCAGGTACTGCGCCCCAGCTCCGATGCGCGCCGTAGCCGTCGGCATATTCGCGCGTTACGCCATGCATTTCTTGACCAGTTGCGACGCCATCCACGTCTCAGCGAAAGCCACTTTGAATCGCAGATTTACCATCACATCAGCCAGCTGAGTAGTAGCCGCGATGAACAGGCGCGTGTCTGGCTGCTGCGTTGGGGCGTGGTGCTGCTCAACTGTTCCCATATTGTCTGGCAATTACGCGAATGGCGGCCAGCCTCAGTCACTCTGGCGCAAATGCGCGATAGCAGTTTGCAGGATCTGCAACGGATTATGAGCCTGCGCGGTGTGCGTCATACTTCGCTGCAGGCCACGCTGGATGAGCTGGAAGGGATGATTGCGCAACTGCAGCAGCAGCCTGATAGCGAAGCCAATACGCTGGCGGGCATTTTATGGCGCCTGCGCTGCTCGTTAGCACAGTTAAGTCAGGCGGTGCCGGATTAATTACTGGCAATATTGTGTGGTCTGGCGGTTAAAATCGTCCTGCAACTGCTGCAAGGTTTTGTGCCCTTCAAAACGGGTTTTGTCTTGCTCGGTCATCGGCTCAATCACCAGGTATCGCTCCTCATACGAATAGATAAAGCGACGATCGAGAAATGTGCCGGTGAAACTTTTACCCCGGATTGAGCCGCAAACCGTGGTTAACGTGCGGTGAAAAAACTCGGTGTGCAGGAAATTGGTTTCGGTGGCGCTGCGCAGCACATTCTGACAGCCCTGTGCCTGTAACTGTTCGAGCGTGTGCGGGGTAAGCCACTCGCGTCCGCGAGCGATATCTTCACAACTTGCACGCAGCGGGTTGGTATCAATGGTGCGCTGTAACTGGCGGCTGGTGTCTAACCTCAACTGCGTTTCGTTGGGTTGATCACATCCCGCGAGTAATACACATAACAGCAAAATCCCACGCGTTTTCATTCCTGCCCCTGAGAGGTTTTATTCCTGAATCAACATCATAGGACGGATAGCGTACGGAGTGTAGCGGGAAAGTGGGTCAGAATTTTTCCGGCAGTGAAAAGATGCAGACGGCAGATTGCCTGCCGCCTGAGACTTTAAATCACACCGCAGGCAAATCGGGCACCGCCTCCCCCTAACGGCTGCGGATGATCTGCATGATTATCGCCACCCACATGAACCATTAATGCCTTCCCTTTCACTTCGCTCAGCGATTTTATACGCGGCGCCACCACCGGGTAATCGGCCTTGCCATCGTCAGTGACATACAGAGCAGGCAGATCGCCCAGATGACCGTCGGCGTAAGGCCCGAGATGTTTGCCGGTGTTTTGTGGATCCAGATGTCCACCCGCTGCGCCGGCCGCAACAGTTTTGCCATCCGATTGACCAGGCTCACAACTGCCTTTGGCATGCACATGGAAGCCGTGAATACCTGGTTTAAGGCCGGTTAGCGCGGGCGCGAACTGCAAACCATATGGCGTTTCACTGATAGTGACTTTACCAATGGCGGCGCCGATACCCTGTGTGGTGACCTCATGCAATGTCACCTCTTCAGAGGCGGCCTGAGCGCCAGCAGCACAGACCAGCGCCAGTGTGGCGATGAGAATTTTTTTCATAACGTCTCCTTACGGTTGAAATGCCCTGTAAGCCTGGACCGGAATAGGCCAGGCTGCCGTAATTTGACGTAGTTTTACGCTTCAGGGCACATCAAAACCCAGTGCCGCTTTGCGAATGCGGAACCACTGCTGACGATCGAGCGTCAGTTGGCAAGCGCCTGCCGCTTCGCTGACGCGCGTGGCTTTACCGGATCCAATGATTGGCAGTGGGCGGCTTGGCAATTTCATCACCCACGCATACACCACCTGTTCAATGCTGCTCGCGCCGATTTCCTGTTTGACCTGCTCAAGCTCATCACGCAGCGGCTGATAATGCGCATCGTTAAACAGACGTCCACCGCCTAAACAGGACCATGCCATCGGCCGGATGCGCACCTGCTGACACTGATCGAGCGTGCCATCGAGCAATGTTGATTGCTCTAGCGGTGAGATTTCCAGTTGGTTGGTCACCAGGCTAAACGGCAGGCGAGATTGCAGCAGCGTGAACTGGGAAGCGGTAAAGTTCGACACGCCGAAGTGACGCACTTTGCCGCTCTGATGCAGTGCCATAAAGGCTTCGGCCATTTCATCTGCATCCATTAACGGATCCGGGCGATGAATCAGCAGCAGATCGAGATAATCGGTGTTGAAGTAGCGCAGGGAATTTTCCGCACTGTGCAGGATGTGGCTGGCCTCGGTAATGTAATGGCCAATTTTATGTTCCGGTTTGGCGCGTGTTGCAATGCCGCATTTGGTGACAATCTGCAGTTTTTCACGCAGCCCCGGTGCCAGACGCAGCGCCTCGCCAAAAGCGGCTTCACAACCGTAGTTACCATAAATATCGGCGTGATCGACCGTGGTGATGCCCAATGACAGATGATGCTCGATAAAAGCCACTAACTGCTGCGGCGTCATGCCCCACTCCAGCAGGCGCCAGTAGCCAACGATCATCGGTGAGAATTGAGGTCCCTGCGGGGCGATAGTTTGCGGTTGTAACATCGGTAAACTCCCTTGAACGCGAAAGCGGAAAGCGAAGCTGGGAGTATAACGGAAAGGCAAATCATCGTTTTCTTAAAACAGTGAGGGTTGTTCCGGATCATGATTCTCATCGACTTTTTGTTGTCGATGCAGGCGCAGCCAGCGTTGGCGACATAACCGCAACACATCACGTTTTTGCGCATCGGTAAACTTCATCCAGTTAAAGCGTTCCTCACGGCTACGCAGACAGCCGCGACAATAGCCGCGCGCATCACTCTGACAGATGCCGCGACACGGGCTGGGAACAGGAAAGAACTCTAATTGCTCGGCCACATCCACTCCGGTTTAACAATAAGCTTTATATTGATAACAGTTTAGTGACATTGTGCAAAGCGTATACGCAGTTCGCCCAGATTTCATCCAGCCATCACCACGGAAATGGATATTTACCATTGTTCTCAGCGTAAAAACCTTTGGTTGGGTACTGTTTAATAAGCGTTAAGGTTTTCCTCATATTGAATTCATACGATTGTCACATTCCATCCTGCTACTGAGTTTTCATGAAATTCCCGAACAAGTTACAGTGCCATGCCAGCAGTTTTAATCTGATTGCCGCCCTGTTTTTTACCCTCGTGCTCAACGCCCTGTTTCTACTGCGCGCGTGGGAAATTATCCCTTACGATCGCATTCACGATTACCTGTTTGCTGCCAGCATTCCGGTGGTGTTGGCCTCTGCGTTCTATCTGATTTTCTCGTTGCTGGCGTGGCCCTACGTTCGCAAGCCGCTGCTTATTCTGTTGGTGCTGGCCAGCGCCGCCGCTAACTACTTTATGCACAGCTTCGGTACGGTGATCGACACCAACATGATCGAAAACGTGTTTGAGTCGGATGCTCAGGAAGCGGGAGCACTGATCAGCAGTGGTTATGTGGTGTGGATGATCTTGATGGGGTTGGTGCCCGTCGCCGCCATCTGCATGGTGCGCATTAAAACGGGCCAACGCTGGTGGTGGAGCCTGCTGCAACGCCTGGCCGGGGCGATGGGTGCGATTTTGCTGATTCTGCTGATGGCGGTGCTGTTCTACAAAGATTACGCTTCGCTGATTCGCAACAATAAAGGGCTGGTGAAGATGATCACCCCGGCCAATATTGTCAGCGGCACCGGTCATTACGTTGATCAGCGTTATCTGCAAGGCAGCCAGGCGCTAGTCAAAATTGGCCAGGATGCCAAAAAAGGCCCGCTGATCACCGCGGAACCGAAGAAAACGCTGGTGGTATTAGTGGTCGGCGAAACCGGACGTGCTGAGAACTTCTCTCTTGGCGGCTATGCGCGTGAAACCAATCCTGAACTGAAAAAACAGCAGGTTATCTACTATCCCGACGCCAGTTCCTGTGGCACGGAGACCGCCATTTCAGTGCCCTGCATGTTCTCCAACATGCCGCGAGAGCATTACGACGCCAACCTGGCGCATCATCAGGAAGGCGTGTTAGATATTCTCGCCCACGCCGGGGTCAGTGTGTTGTGGCGCGAAAACGATGGCGGCTGTAAAGGCGCCTGCGATCGCGTGCCGCACACCGATATGACACAGTGGAATTTATCGCAATATTGCCACGATGGTTTCTGTCTCGATGATGTTCTGCTGCATCGTTTTGATAACTATGTGGACAGTCTGCACAATGACGGGATTATCGTGTTACATCAAATGGGCAGCCACGGTCCGGCCTATTATCAGCGTTATCCGGCGGAATTCCGTCGCTTCACGCCAACCTGCGATAGCAACCAGATTCAGGATTGCGATCATCAGGCGTTGGTGAATACCTATGATAACTCTCTGTTGTACACCGACGATATGGTGAGCCGCACCATTGATAAACTCAAAGCTTTGAGCGATCGCTTCAACGTAGCGCTGGTCTATCTCTCAGATCACGGTGAATCACTGGGTGAACACGGTATGTATCTGCACGGTGCGCCTTATATGTTTGCGCCCTCACAGCAGACACATATCCCACTGTTGATATGGATGTCACCAGGCTATGCGTCGGCGTTCCACATTAACGAGACCTGTTTACGCCAGCAGGCCGCGAGTGAGAAAGTGTCGCAAGACAATCTTTTCCATACGGTTTTGGGCATGTTCAACATCCAAACGCAAGAGTACCAACCGCAACTGGACATGATCAGATCGTGCCAAAATGCCGGATAAGGTTTGCATTAGACCGACTGGTCTAATACTGTGTGGCCCATGAACAAGACTGTGCAACGCAACGAAACCCGTGAACATCTGCTCGCTACTGGCGAGCAGGTTTGTCTGCAACGCGGTTTTACCGGCATGGGCCTGAGCGAAATGCTGGCGCTGGCGGAAGTGCCCAAAGGATCGTTTTACCACTACTTCCGCTCCAAAGAAGCTTTTGGCGTGGCGTTGCTGGAACGCTATTTCGTTAACTACCTGCAGCAGGTCGATCAGCAGTTAAATCAGCCGGGCTTGTCAGCACGAGAACGTTTGCTGGCCCACTTCCGCTATGGCGCCACGCTATTTATCGAGCAAGGCCATATCGTGGGCTGTTTGGGTGTGAAGTTATCGGCTGAAGTCTGCGATTTATCAGAACCGATGCGTGATGCCTTGCAGCATGGTGCCAGCGCCATGATCGCGACTTATGCCCGCTGTTTGAGCGAAGTCGCCGCTGAGCAGCCGTTGCCGTATGGACAAACGCCCGAGCAACTGGCACAGCGCTGTTACCTGTTGTGGCTAGGCGCCAGTTTGCAAAGCAAGATTTCACGAGAGTCAGGCCCGATTAGCCTGGCACTTGAAACCATTGAACAGTGGCTGAATGGCCACTGATTTTTAAAAACCGCAGTTTCTAGACGACCGGTCTACTTATAGGAGTCATCATGGCGAGTAAACAGCTGTTCTCCCCACTCAAAGTGGGCGCGATTACCGTACCTAACCGTGTATTTATGGCACCGCTGACGCGTCTGCGCAGCATTGAGCCGGGCGACATCCCAACCCCGCTGATGGCGGAATATTATCAGCAGCGCGCCAGCGCCGGTCTGATCATTACTGAAGCAACGCAGATCTCTTTCCAGGCGAAAGGTTATGCTGGTGCACCGGGTTTGCATACTCAGCAGCAAATTGCCGCGTGGAAAGTGATCAACGAAAGCATTCATGCGGCGAAAGGTCACAGCGCGGTGCAACTGTGGCACACCGGCCGTATCTCGCATAACAGCGTTCAGCCGGAAGGCAAAGCGCCTGTTGCACCTTCAGCTCTGGCTGCGGGCACGCGTACCTCATTGCGTGCTGAAGATGGCACCGTTTACCGTGAAGATACCTCCCTGCCGCGTGAATTGAGCGTGGCGGAAATTCAGCAGATCGTAAAAGATTTCGGTCAGGCGGCGGCAAACGCGCGTGAAGCCGATTTCGACCTGCTGGAGCTGCATTCTGCCCACGGCTACCTGATGCACCAGTTCCTGGCACCGGGTTCTAACCAGCGTACCGATGAATACGGTGGTTCGATTGAGAAACGCGGTCGATTCGCGCTGGAAGTGGTGGATGCGGCGATTGCTAACTGGTCTGCCGATCGTATCGGCATTCGTATCTCGCCAATCGGAGCCTTCCAGAATCTGGAAAATGGAGCCGATGAAGAAGCTGCCGCGCTGTGGTACATCTCCGAGCTGGGCCAGCGTGGTCTCGCGTATCTGCACCTGTCTGAACCAGACTGGGCCGGTGGCCAGCCTTACAGCGATGCTTTCCGTGCAAAAGTGCGTGCGCTGTTCCCAGGCGTAATTATCGGTGCGGGTGCTTACAGCGTTGAGAAAGCTGACGACCTGATTGCACGTGGCTTGATTGACGCCGTGGCCTTTGGTCGCGACTTTATTGCTAACCCGGATCTGGTTGAGCGTCTGCAGCAAGACGCACCGCTGAATCCACAGCGTCCGGAAAGCTTCTACGGCGGCGGCGCTGAAGGCTATACGGATTACCCAAGCCTGTAAGAATCAAGCTGCCGCACCGGATGTGCGGCAGTGCTGTTTCTTCAGGGCATTAACTGGCTATACTTGCTAGTCTTTGTCATTCCCTGATGACTTTTCAAAAGAGGATGTTATGCGTTTACTTCACACCATGTTACGCGTTGGCGATCTGCAACGTTCTATCGATTTTTATACCCGTGTGCTGGGCATGCGCGTACTGCGTCAGAGCGAAAACACCGAATACAAATACACCCTGGCTTTCGTGGGTTACACCGAAGAGAGTGAAGGCGCGGTGATCGAACTGACCTACAACTGGGGCGTGGACAAGTACGACCTCGGTAATGCTTATGGTCATATCGCGCTGGGCGTCGATAACGTCGCTGAGACCTGCGAGCGCATCCGCAGTGTCGGTGGCAACGTGACGCGTGAAGCCGGTCCGGTAAAAGGCGGCACCACCATTATTGCCTTTGTTGAAGATCCCGATGGCTACAAAATCGAGCTGATCGAAAACAAACATGCTGGTCACGGCCTCGGTCACTGATGCCGTTAGTCAGTCTGCTAATTTGCAGGCTGACTTCCCTCTCCTGCTGCACCCTCCTGTAATTTTTGCCATAATGCGCGCTGCCCCATTTCTTGCTATGAGATCCTGATGTCTGAATCGAACGCCTTAAACGCTCTTCATCAACGCTTCCGTGGTTTTTATCCTGTGGTTATTGACGTCGAAACCGCTGGCTTTAACGCGCAAACCGATGCACTGCTGGAAATTGCGGCCACTACGCTCAAGATGGATGAGGACGGTTGGTTACACCGTGATGAAACCCTGCACTTTCACGTTGAGCCGTTCGAAGGCGCGATCCTGAATCCTGCGGCGCTGGCGTTTACCGGTATCGATCCCTCCAACCCTTTACGCGGCGCGGTGAGCGAATACGAAGCGCTGCATGCTATCTTCAAGATGGTGCGCAAAGGCACCAAAGATCATGGCTGTAATCGCGCAATTATCGTGGCGCACAATGCAACTTTCGATTTGAACTTTGTGATGGCCGCCGCCGAACGCGCCAGCCTGAAGCGTAATCCCTTCCATCCGTTTGCGACCTTTGATACCGCGGCACTGAGCGGTTTGGTGTTGGGACAGACGGTATTGGCAAAAGCCTGCAAAGCGGCGGGGATGGAGTTTGATAGCACGCAGGCGCACTCCGCGCTGTACGACACCGAGCAAACGGCCACGCTGTTCTGTGAGTTGGTGAACCGCTGGAAACGTTTGGGGGGCTGGCCACTGGCTTTCAGTGAAGAACAGACTGAAGACGATGCCTCTGCCTGATGGGTTGATTGGCTGATTGGCTGATTGGCTGATTGGCTGATTGGCTGATTGGCTGATTGGCTGATTGGCTGATTGCCGGATGAGTACGCAAAGAAAAGGCCGACATGTGTCGGCCTTCGCAATTATTCCGCTTCTTTATACTTCTCAGCGGTTTCTTTCACCAGCGGCTGCAATTCGCCACGCTGGAACATCTCAACGATAATGTCGCAACCGCCGACCAGCTCGCCATCCACCCACAACTGCGGGAAAGTCGGCCAGTTGGCGTATTTTGGCAATTCTGCACGGATATCCGGGTTTTGCAGAATATCCACATACGCGAAGCGCTCACCACAGGCAGAAAGCGCCTGCACAGCCTGTGCAGAGAAACCGCAGCTTGGCAGTTTCGGGGAACCTTTCATGTATAACAGAATCGGGTTTTCTGCGATCTGGCGCTGAATTTTTTCAACAGTACTCATTATTGCCTTCCTTAATCCTTCACTTCGTGTTTGTTTATTGTAGCGACTTCAGCCCCGCACTGAAAACGGGATTTTGCGTTACCGACCGGCTGATCGCCATGTTTGTTAAGTGCTGAGTGTACAGATAACATTTTCCTATCATTAATAAGCATGAACAAATTAATAATTAGCAATAATTTCGCTGCGTTAAACAGCTGAAATCGCTCAATTTAGCGACATTATCTGCCTGGTAACAGATTAATAGAAAAAGGCCTTACCTTTTGGAAAAAAAGTGGATTAGAATTGCTTCGGCGCTGATCGTTGATCAGATTTCTCTTACTCTGCCGCAGCCTGCTTTTTGCCAGACTGCTTAACCTGTAACCGGACTATGCGTTTACTGATTACGCTTTTCATACTGGCTTTTGCCCAACTGTTCTTTAACGTGGCTTCTGCTTCTCAGCATGCCCCGATTAATGCCAGTTTGCATAATGCTGAGAAAAAAAGTGCGCGTGAAGATGAGCGCCGCAAGCGACGCCCGGTTAAAACAACGGCTAAAAAGTCTCGCCTGACCACCGTGCAGAAGCTCAAGCTGAAAAAGCAGAGTAAAACCGAAACCGCCTTAAACAAATCCAGCCGCAAAAAATCCCTGCTGAAGTCGCCACTGAAAAAGTATGGCCATCAACGCCTCGCGAAAAAGTCCCCTGATGTGGATGATGAAGTTCAGGGGCTGACCGGCATCAAGATGAGCAAATCTCACCGCCTGCGCTATCAGAAAGCACGCGAAACCGCGATGACAAAGTTGATGGGCCAGCTGGGTAAACCTTATCAGTGGGGCGGCACTTCACCCCATACCGGTTTCGATTGCAGTGGTTTGGTGTGGTATGCCTACAAAGATCTCGTCAAATACAAATTCCCGCGCACGGCGAATGAGATGTATCACCTGCACGATGCCGCGCCCATTAAGCGTGAGATGCTGGAGAAAGGGGATTTGGTATTCTTCCGCATCAATAATCGCGGGACTGCCGATCATGTGGGCGTTTACCTCGGCAACGGTAAATTTATTCAGTCACCCCGCACCGGTAAAGACATTCAGATTAGCGCATTGGGCGAAGACTACTGGCAGAAACACTATGTCGGTGCGCGCCGTATGATGACACCAAAAACTATTCGCTAATTGTTGCGCAACATCCTGTGGCTCTCGCCACAAAAAAAGCCGGACGCTTAATCAGTGCCGGCTTTTTTTATTGATGCGCTTTGAATTAATGAAGAATGGCGGTGAAGCTAAACGCAATAATCATCAACAGTGCGCCAACCGTGGTCATTAGCGCCAGCTTTAAATCTGTACTCATCACTACTCCTTAGTCACACATTTATTAGGGTTAAAACAATTTTCGCACAGCGGTGGGCAAAAATCTCGTCTTATCCGCGCTGGCTTGCTAGAATCGCCGCCTTTCGTTGCGCAACTGATTTTGCGCATGCTGTATTTACAGCCTGCTGAAGTGATTTTCCCTGCCTGAAACGGCAGATTTGCCCCCCCTTTTAGGGCATAAAACCCTTCGCAGACGCAAACGTTTAACAATATACTTATCAGTAAGTTGCGATAAGCCGGGGAGTACCTTTTTCATGGCAACAATTAAAGATGTAGCGAAACGCGCAGGTGTATCTACCACCACCGTTTCGCATGTCATCAACAAAACGCGTTTTGTCGCAGAGGAAACGCGTAACGCCGTATGGGAAGCGATTAAAGAGCTGCACTATTCGCCGAGCGCCGTTGCGCGCAGTTTGAAGGTGAATCACACCAAAACGCTGGGACTGTTAGCCACTTCCAGCGAAGCGCCCTACTTTGCCGAAATTATCGAAGCGGTTGAGAACCACTGTTTCGAACGCGGCTATACCTTGATTCTGGGCAACGCACATAACGATTTGCAAAAGCAGCGCGCTTACCTGTCGATGATGGCGCAAAAGCGTGTGGATGGTCTGTTAGTCATGTGCTCCGAGTATCCTGACGATTTGCTGCAGATGCTGGAAGACAGCCGCAACATTCCGATGGTCGTGATGGACTGGGGCGCCTCTCGCGGCGACTTCACCGATACCGTACAGGATAACGCCTTCCAGGGGGGTTACCTGGCTGGACGCTACCTTATCGAGCGCGGTCACCGGGATATCGGTGCGATTCCGGGTCAAATGGAGCGCAACACCGGCGGCGGGCGCCATGCGGGCTTCCTGCAGGCGATGAGCGAAGGCGGTGTGACCGTGCGGCCGGAATGGGTGGTTCAGGGCGACTTCGAGCCAGAATCGGGTTATCAGGCGATGCAGCAGATCCTTAATCAGAAACAGCGTCCGACCGCCGTGTTCTGCGGGGGCGATATCATGGCGATGGGCGCGATTTGTGCCGCCGATGAGATGGGACTGCGCGTGCCGCAGGACATCTCCGTGATTGGCTATGATAACGTGCGCAACGCGCGCTACTTCACCCCTGCGCTCACTACAGTTCACCAGCCGAAAGCGGAGTTGGGCAAAAAAGCGCTGGAAATGCTGCTGGATCGCATCACCAGCAAACGCGAAGAGCCTCAAACCATTGAGGTCCAGCCTACACTGATTGAGCGTCGCTCCGTGGCGGACGGTCCATTCCGTGATTACCGCCGTTAAAGCTGATTTTCGCTGAGCCACTCGTGGTTCAGCGTTTCAGCATCGCCAAGATAGGCGAGTAACCACTCCAGCGCGGGTGACGCACGCTGTTCTGACCAACTGACGCAGCAGGGACTTTCCGGAAACGGCTGCGGCAGTGATAGCTCCACCAGCGCGCCACTGTCGAGTAAAGGTCGCGCGAGGTGGCCTGGCACCATGCCCACGCACAATCCCGCCTGCAAACAATCCATCCCTGTTTCCCACTCTGGCACCACTAAACGCCGCTGATTATCCAATGTCCAGGTCATGCGTCGTGGTAATGCGCGAGAGGTATCTTCCAGTACCAGCGATGGCCAGGCACGCAGCGCTTCTTCGTTGAGATCGGCACTCGCGGCCAGAGGATGATCAGGACTGACCACACAACGCCAGTTGAGGGCACCCATATCCTGAAAGGCAAAACGTCCACCCACCGGGATCGCCTGGGTGGCGCCAATCGCCACATCGACCCGCCCGTCCGCTAAGGCATCCCATACACCGTTAAATACCTCGTAGCTGATGATCAATTCCATATCCGGGAAATGCCGGTAAAAGTCCTTTACCAGTTGACGGGTACGCTGGGGTTTTACAATGCAGTCCACGGCAATACTGAGCTGTCCGCGCCAGCCATTCGCCAGTTGCTGGCACTGCCTGCGGGTTGCCAGCATTTTTTTGATAACAGATCGCCCTTCACGCACAAAATGCTCGCCTGCAGGAGTTAACACCACCTCACGGTGCTGACGCTCAAACAACGGCACGGCCAGCCAGGTTTCCAGCTGACGCACCGTATAGCTGACGGCAGAGGGCACGCGATGTAATTCCTGCGCCGCTGCGCTGAAACTGCCATTGCGCGCGACGGCGTCCACTACTTCCAGCGCATACTCAGACCACATACTTTTGCCTTCAAAAATTTTAACAGCACTGCGCAAATATTAGCGTTTCACAAAGAATGACGCACTCTTTTACACTCCCCGACGTTCAATCTGCCAATGAGAATTACTATGTTGTCGTCAAAAGGATTTATGCCCTATCTTGCCGTGCTCAGCATGCTCGGCTTCCTCGCTACGGATATGTATCTGCCTGCTTTTGGCGATATGCAGCGTGACTTCGCCACCGCGCCGGGCACCATCAGCGCCAGCCTCAGTCTATTTCTCGGTGGTTTTGCCTGCGCCCAGGTATTCTGGGGACCGTTGTCAGATCGCTTTGGACGTAAACCCATTTTATTGGCAGGTTTGACGATTTTTGCCCTGGGTTGCCTGGGGATGTTATGGGTGACGGACGTCAATATGATGCTGGCACTGCGCTTTGTGCAGGCGGTTGGCGTGTGCGCCGCCGCGGTCAGCTGGCAGGCACTGGTGGTCGATCGCTACCCCAAAGCCCAGGCCAATAAAGTTTTTGCTACCATAATGCCACTGGTTGCCCTTTCTCCTGCGCTGGCGCCTTTGTTAGGTGCATGGCTGATGGGCCATTTCCACTGGCGCAGTATCTTTGTCGTGCTGACGATCATTGCCGTGCTGCTGGTCATCGGCACGCTGCAGCTTGCTGCGCCTAAAAAAGCCCAAGCAGATAATGCTCCGCAACCCGGCTGGCTGAATCTGCTTTCCACGCGTGTCTTCAGCGGCAACGTGCTGATCTACTCTGCCTGTTCTGCCAGTTTCTTTGCCTGGCTAACCGGTTCGCCGTTTATCCTGGCGTCTGCGGGTTTAACTCCCGCCGATATTGGTCTGAGCTATATTCCGCAAACCATCGCATTTTTGATTGGTGGCTTTGGTTGCCGCGCGATGCTGAGCCGATATCAAGGATCGCAACTGCTGCCGTGGCTGTTGGTGCTTTACAGCCTGAGCATATTAAGTCTGTTTGTCGTCGCGATGCTGCCTGCGCCTTCGTTGATTGCTCTGTTGCTGCCTTTCTGTGGCATGGCGCTGGCCAATGGCGCCATTTACCCGATTGTGGTTTCCAGCGCATTAGCGCCCTTTCCGCACGCTACGGGCAAGGCCGCAGGTTTGCAAAATCTGCTGCAACTGGGTTTGTGCTTTATCGCCAGCCTGTTGGTCTCTGCCGGATTACAACAGGCGCTCTACAACACCACACTGGTGATGGTCGCCACTGTGGTGCTGGCCTGGGCTGGCTTCATCTGGCAACGCAGCTTAAACGCACAAAGTGATATTGCTCACACCTCCCGTCCCTGCGAAGATAATCACTGATGCAACGATTATCGTTAGCAAACTAACGATAACTCGTTGAATATTGACCCGCGTGAGCATATACTCAGTGGGTCAGCATTTCTGCAACAAATCAATAACATAATTGCATTAATTTTAAGCGACTCTGTCGCTGGGATGGCGTCTGCACGATCTTCCTCTCCTGATTGGTGCCAGACATTTCTATTCAGATTCATACCTCTGTAAAACGTCGGATATCTGGCGCACGGATTTTCCGTGAGTTCTCTCACAGGCCTTAGGAAATTGACTATTATTTCCACAGGTTCAAATCGGAAGGGTGATGGAGAAGCTATGAGTTCATCGTGTATAGAAGAAGTGAGCCTTGAAGAAAACCACTGGTTTCGCATCGTCAACGAATTACTGGAACGCGCTGATGTTGCAGTCAATGGCACACGCCCCTGGGATATTCAGGTCAAGCATCCGGATTTTTTTAAACGTGTTTTGCAGGAAGGATCGCTAGGTCTGGGTGAAAGTTATATGGATGGCTGGTGGGATTGCGAACAATTGGATGTCTTTTTCCATCGCGTTCTGCAACAACATCTGGATAAACAACTCCCGCGTCATTTTAAAGATACCTTGCGTATTGCGGCCGCGCGTTTAACCAATTTACAGTCTAAGAAACGCGCCTGGATTGTCGGGAAAGAACATTACGATCTCGGTAACGATCTTTTTTCACTGATGCTCGATCCCTTTATGCAGTACTCCTGCGGTTACTGGAAAGACGCTGAAACACTGGAACAGGCTCAGTATGCCAAGCTGGATATGATCTGCCGCAAATTGCAGCTTGAACCCGGCATGACGTTGCTGGATATCGGCTGCGGCTGGGGCGGACTGGCTGAATTTGCCGCGCGCAATTATGGCGTCAAAGTGCATGGCGTCACCATTTCGGCTGAGCAGCAGAAGTTAGCCCAGCAGCGCTGTGAAGGGCTGGACGTGACTATTTTGCTGCAGGATTACCGTGATTTGAATTTGCAGTTCGATCGCATTGTATCCGTCGGCATGTTCGAACACGTGGGGCCGAAAAACTATGCCACTTATTTTGACGTTGCCGATCGCAATCTCAAACCAGACGGCATATTTTTACTGCATACCATTGGCGCCATCACCACCGATATGAATGTAGATCCCTGGATTGATAAATATATCTTCCCCAACGGGTGTTTACCGTCTGTGCGTCAAATTGCTGATGCCAGCGAGAAGCATTTCATTATGGAAGACTGGCATAATTTTGGTGCGGATTATGACACCACCCTGATGGCCTGGCATGAACGATTCCAGAAGACCTGGCCGCAACTGGAAGAAAAATACGGCGATCGCTTCAAACGGATGTTTAGTTATTATCTCAATGCTTGCGCCGGCGCTTTCCGCGCGCGTGACATCCAATTGTGGCAGGTGGTATTCAGTCGCGGTAAAGAAGGTGGTTTACGCGTTGCACGGTAATCAAGGATAAGAATTTAAAAAGGCGCCGCAGCGCCTTTTTTTATTGGATTACTCAGCGTCTGCGGCTTGCGCCAGCGCGATAGCCGCGGCTTCACGTTGGGCCAAAACGCGTTCCACCGTCTCGACAATCGCCTGAGTATGGGGATCGATCTCAATGTTCACTTTGTGCCCCAGTTTTTTCGCACCCAGCGTGGTGCGCTCCAGCGTTTCCGGAATCAGGTGCACACAGAATTTGCTTTTAGTGACGTCACCCACGGTCAGGCTGATGCCATCGATACCGACGAAACCTTTATGCAGGATATATTTGATCTGAGAAGCATCCTGTAATTTAAACCACACTTCACGGTTATTTTCAGACTGGATGATTTTGCAGATTTCTGCTGTGGTCATAATATGGCCAGACATTAAATGTCCGCCAATTTCGTCACTGAACTTCGCCGCGCGCTCAATATTCACCACATCGCCCACCGCTAATTCACCCAGGTTGGTAATGCGCAGGGTTTCTTTGATAAGGTCGAAGCTCACGCGATCGCCCTCAATCGCCGTCACCGTCAGGCAGCAGCCGTTGTGCGCCACCGAGGCGCCCAACGCTAATCCCGGTAAAAGTTCTTCCGGCAGACGTACGATATGGGTACGAAACAACTCTTTTTCTTCTACGGCGATAATTTCGGCCGTGCCCTGCACAATTCCAGTAAACATACTCTCAGCCTCTGCGAAGTTTGCGCCAGTTTATCACAGCTTGAGCAGCGCGGTTTAATTTGCCGGAGTTCAAACTTTACACAATTAACTTAACAAAATGCGATCAAAGTTTGGTGGAACGCAGCGCTACCGCTACACTAGCCGCGCATTCTTTGGGGATATCTCCCCTCTTCTCTTCTTAATTTAAGCAGGTGTTACGTGCAGAAGTATTTAACAGAAGCGCGTCAATTGCTGGCCCTCGCGATCCCGGTCATCCTTGCTCAGGTGGCTCAGACGGCGATGGGTTTTGTGGATACCATTATGGCCGGTGCGGTGAGCGCCACGGATATGGCCGCCGTTGCTGTCGGCACCTCTATCTGGCTTCCCGCCATTCTGTTCGGTCATGGTCTTCTGCTGGCGTTGACGCCCACCGTTGCGCAATTCAACGGTTCAGGACGCCGCGAACGCATCGCGGAACAAGTGCGTCAGGGTTACTGGCTGGCACTGGCCGTCGCATTGCTGATCATGGTGGTGTTGTGGAATGCCGGCTATTTGATTCATGCCATGCACGATATCGATCCGCAACTGGCGGCTAAAGCCGAAGGCTATCTCCATGCATTACTGTGGGGTGCACCCGGATACCTGTTCTTCCAGGTGGCGCGTAATCAGTGCGATGGTTTATCAAAAACCAAGCCAGCCATGCTGCTGGGCTTTTTAGGTTTGCTGGTTAACATTCCCCTGAACTACGTCTTTATTTACGGTCATTTCGGTATGCCCGCACTCGGGGGCGTAGGCTGTGGTGTCGCCACCGCTTCGGTTTACTGGGTGATGTTTATGGTGATGCGTTTCTGGCTGAAACGCATGGCAAGCATGCGCGATATTCGCATGAACAGCCGCTGGTCACCACCCTCACGCGTCATCTTGTCTCGGCTGTTTACCCTCGGGTTACCGGTGGCGCTGGCACTGTTCTTTGAGGTCACTTTGTTTGCGGTGGTGGCACTGCTGGTCTCTCCGCTGGGGATCGTCAAAGTCGCGGGTCATCAGATTGCGCTGAACTTCAGTTCGCTGATGTTCGTTCTGCCACTGTCACTCGGTGTCGCGACCACCATCCGCGTGGGCTATCGTCTTGGGCAGGGCTCAACGGAACAGGCGCGCGTGGCGGCATGGACGGGACAAGGTGTCGGTATCAGCATGGCCGCTATCACAGCGATCTTCACCATCACCTTCCGTGAACATATCGCCGCACTGTATACCGCCAATCCAGAAGTGATTACGCTGGCCGCCCAGCTGATGCTGCTCGCTGCCATCTATCAGTTCTCAGATTCCATTCAGGTCATTGGTAGCGGGATTCTGCGCGGCTACAAAGATACGCGCTCTATCTTCTTTATCACCCTGATTGCCTATTGGGTACTGGGTTTACCGGTGGGTTATATTCTGGCGCTGACCGACTGGGTGGTACCGCAACTCGGTCCGGCGGGATTCTGGTGCGGATTTATAGTCGGCCTGACGTCTGCTGCCGTGATGATGATTTGGCGTATTCTTCGGTTGCAACGTTTGCCGGCGCAGATAATTTTGGCGCGCGCGGCCCGCTAAGTCGCTGAACAGGCCGTTATTTGCCCCCGCAATGCCTAAAAAAACAGCGGGTCGCACAGATGCTGGTCAGTCGTCATGGAAAATCATTTTTCCCTTGCCAGCATCGCGGCCTGCCGTTAATATTCGTCCCCGCTGTCGCCCTGACAGCATGTTGCGCTCTTAGCTCAGTTGGTTAGAGCACCACCTTGACATGGTGGGGGTCGATGGTTCGAGTCCATTAGAGCGCACCAAGTGCGTCCGTAGCTCAGTTGGTTAGAGCACCACCTTGACATGGTGGGGGTCGGTGGTTCGAGTCCACTCGGACGCACC
>AEWW01033515.1_pt1 | contig 28135 bp, 27 predicted proteins | sample 267848 | NCBI WGS metagenome assembly AEWW01 (sample SAMN00713649, study PRJNA62039) | ant fungus garden metagenome | place: Panama: Gamboa | collected Apr-2009 | depth 0.5 m m | reverse complement strand
CGTTTGATTTCATCGGTGGTGCTACGGAAGCTGTTTTGGCCGATATCGCCGATGTTCGGGAAAGGCTCATCAAGCGGGTATTGTGAGAAGTCGTGGTGATCGAAGAAGCGACCGAGGTAGTTCAATGCATCTTTGATGGAAACCAGTGCGGCGGTAGTTTGGTACTGACGCTCAACGTCTTCGGCATCATCGCCAACGATTACGCCAACGCCCTGGAAGATATGCAGATCCTGCGGTTCACGCCCGTTCGCCACCAGTTGCTTTTTCACATCTTTATAGAAAGCCTGCGCCTCTTCGCGCGTCGGCTGATGGGTGAAAATGGCATCGGCGTGGCGCGCTGCAAGTTTCTTCCCATCCTCTGACGCACCGGCCTGAAAGACGATCGGGCGTCCCTGCGGCGTACGTTCGATGTTCAGTGGCCCCTGCACCTGGAAGAAATCACCGTGGTGATTAAGGGTATGCAGTTTAGCGGCATCAAAGAACTGGCCGCTCTCTTTGTTCCGCACAAAGGCATCGCTTTCCCACGAATCCCACAGCCCTTTCACCACCTGCAAATACTCATCGGCGATGCGATAGCGCAGCGCGTGCTCCGGGTGCTGCTGGCGCGAAAAGTTCTTCGCCGATCCTTCCAAAGGCGAGGTCACCACGTTCCAGCCTGCACGCCCGCCGCTAAGGTGATCGAGGCTGGCAAACTGACGCGCGACGGTGAAAGGTTCGCTGTAAGAGGTGGAGACCGTGCCGACCAATCCTAAATGCTCAGTCACCCCCGCCAGCGCCGACAGCAGCGTCAGCGGTTCGAAGCGATTGAGAAAATGGGGAATGGATTTTTCATTGATAAACAAACCGTCGGCGACAAACAGAAAATCCAGCTTGCCGGCTTCCGCTTTGCGCGCAATATGCTTCGCATAGTCAAAATTGATGCTGGCATTGGCCTGCGCCGCCGGATGACGCCAGGCGGACATATTGCCGGATGCGCCATGCAGAATAGTGCCAAGTCGCAGTTGTCTTGCAGTCATAGTGTTCTCTCTTTTCCATGGCATAGCCTGACGGCGACGGTTTCGTCGCCATACAAAGCGGAGGATATTGGGTTAAATGGGCTAACTCAGAATTGCGTCACGACATCGTGCATTGAGATGCTGCAAGGCCTGCTGCGCCAGTTGGGTGAAGTAGTGCGCGGCAGGCGCGATCAGTGCTTCATCGGGGTTGAAACCGCCGTGATGCAGACCAAATTCACTGGCGCTGCCAATGCTGACAAACGCGCCGGGAATCTGTTGTAAGTAATAGGCAAAATCTTCGCCGCCGAGGTGCAGTTCTGCGGTTTGCACCCGATACCCCACCTGCTGAGCAATTTCACTGGCAAACTGCGCCCAGCGTGCATCGTTTTCTAGCACCGGCGGGCCCGGATGCCAGCTGAAGGTCGCGGTCGCACCGTTTGCCGCCGCAATGTGCTCGACAATCTGACGCGCGCGCTGTTCCAGTTGCGCCCGCACCTGCTTGTCATGGGTGCGCACCGTGCCGCCAAACTCAGCTTCTCTCGGTAAAGTGTTGCCTGATTGACCGGCATCGATGCGCGTCACGCTCAACACCAGGCTATCCAGGGTGTTAAAACTGCGGCTGGTGAGTGATTGCAGTGCCTGAATGATCTGACTGGCCACCAGGATGGCATCCACGCCTTGTTCAGGGCTGGCGACGCGCACCACAAACTTGTCGGCATTGGCGTAAAACGCCCCGCCGCGCGTAGCGAAAGCACCCGTCGGTAAGCCGGGTTCGTTGTGCATACCAAAGATCGCCTGCACATCTTGCAACACGCCAGCATGGATAAACTTGCGCGCACCGGTAGCATTCTCTTCGGCTGGCTGGAACAAAATACGGATGCGTCCCGGCAGTTGATCTTCTAGCGCATGGAGTTGCAATGCCGCACCCAGCATCACCGCGCTGTGCACGTCATGGCCGCAGGCGTGCATCACACCCGCATTACGCGAACGGTAGGCGAGGCCGGTGGCTTCATGAATCGGCAGGGCATCAATATCAGCTCGCAACGCGATCAGCGTTTCACCCTGACCCACTTCCACCACCAGACCGGTTTCTAGCGGATAATCGAGCAACCGCAAGCCAGCGTCCTGTAGCCAGCGGCGCAAACGCGCCGTGGTTTCCACCTCATATCCAGACAGCTCAGGCCAGCTGTGCAGCTCGCGTCGCCAGTCAATCAGTTGCTGTTCGCTTGTGTGAGTCATGGTTATCTCCGAATTACGCCGCAACCAGTCGATGCGTTGCCAGCAGTTCGAGAGACTTCACTCGCGCCTGCTCCTCAGCAATCGGGGTATCAATCACGAACTCTTCAATGCCGAAATTCTGGTGCAAGGCGTCCAGTTTGGCGTGCACCTGCGCGGCAGTGCCTTTCAGCAACGATGGCGTGCGCGGCTCAATGACATAATCGGTATAACCGCCCTGACGCACGTAACGTTCAGCTTGCTCAACGCTGCCCACATTGACGCTCGGGCCGTCTTTCACACTGACGTGATAGACGCGCAGGTTATCCACCAGCAAATCAGCCTCAGCCGGGGAATCAGCGACCACCACCTGCACGGCCACCAGCGCCTGCTTGCCGTTGCTGTAATGGCGATAGCTGTTAAGCACCTGTTCCATTAACAGCGGATCGCCGTTGTGATGTGCCGCAAACACCAGTTGCCAGCCCAGTTCTGCTGCCAGCCTGGCACTTTGTTCGCTGGCACCCAGCAGGAATCGGTTTGCCGGACGTGGCGGCTGCGGCGTGGCGCGCAGGATCTCTTCATCACCCACCGGCGGAACATCCAGCCAGCTATCCAGCAGTGAAAGCTGTTCAGCAAAGCTGCCCTTTTCTTCCTGATGGATGCCCTGCTGTAAAGCGCGGGTGGAGAGCGGTAAACCGCCGGGCGCTTTACCCACACCGAGATCGATACGGCCTGGCGCGAGTGAAGCTAACAGGTTGAAGTTTTCAGCGACTTTATAAGGACTGTAGTGTTGCAACATCACGCCACCAGAGCCGACACGAATATGCTGCGTCTGCCCAATGATCCAGGCGATCAGCAATTCAGGAGAGGGGCTCGCCAGACGGTCTGTGTTGTGATGCTCTGCCAGCCAGAAGCGGTGATAGCCCCAGGCCTCAGCCTGCTGCGCCAGCTGTAATGTGCGATGCAGGGCATGCGACGCGCTCTCTCCATCGGCAATCGGCGATTTATCTAACAAGCTCAGTCGATATGACATACGCCAAATCCTTTTCCTCAATGATGATGGCGAGCAGTGTGTGATGGCGGCGGGTAATGGGTAAAACATATTATTGTCGTATGCATTTTTAATTAATGCATATCAGAGGGATACGGAATATTGATGGGTAAATAAATCTTATAAAACAGATGGTTGCGCATCAATCAGCATTGCGAATAACGATTGATTATGCGTAATAAACTAATCGGGAAAGGTTTGCACTATTGGATATAAGTCTGACGGAATACACTCTTCGTTATAATATTGAACAGCAAAACGCACCGGAATAAATACCGGCGCGTTTATATGGGATTTATTATTTTATCTGTGTCAACGCCGCTTCAATTCGCTGAGCCACCGCTTCCTCTCCCTGAGCGATAAACACCGCCTGGAGTTCGGCAAGTTGTGATTTGTCGAAGCCGACATTCATGCTGATGCGCAGATGCGACTGCAGTTGCGACTCGACACCGCTCATTCCGGCTAAAGCGCCCACGGTGGCTAACTCACGACTTTTCCAGTCCAGGTTGTCGCGCGCGAAAATGTCGCCAAACAAATGCGCTTTGAGGAACTGGTCAATCGCCGGGGCGAATTCAAACAATGGCCCTTTCACCGGACTGCCGACCAGCGCCGTCTGATTGCGCGTACCGGCGGAAAGCATGTTTTCGGGCGCAGGAACCGACCCGGCCTCGTTGCCTGGCTGGTCATTTTTGCCCTGTAAGCGGCGGGCATCAATCACTTTCATCAATTCTCCCAGCGCGTTGAGGCTACGAGGGAAACCGGCATAGGCATAAAGTTGCACCAGCACCTCACGGCACTGGCTGAGGGTCAGGCCCGCATCCAATCCCTGATTCAGCGCGTCATTCAGTTTGGCAATATTGCCTGTCGCGGCATGGGCCGCAATCACCGCGATACTCTTTTGTTGCAGGGTCAATGGATGAGTCTGTTTTTGCCGTAGCGCGACATATTTTTTCTGTTCAGGCTCGGAGGGTTCATCAGCCAGACTCACTGAAGAGGCGAGCGCAGCGCACATCATTAACGAGGCATTGATGCTTTTCGTCATCTTTTACTCCTTACAGAGAGGCCGTGGAACCGTACTGCTCATCGCTGACTTTCTCCAGCCACTCCACCACCTGGCCGTTTTCAGCTTCAGCAATAGCAATGTGCGACATGCTGTTTTCTGGTGCGGCACCATGCCAATGTTTTACGCCTGCCGGGATCCACACAACATCGCCAGGACGGATATCACGTGCTTCACCGCCCCACTCCTGCACACGCCCCAGACCTGCTGTCACAATCAGCGTTTGCCCGAGCGGATGGGTATGCCATGCCGTGCGCGCGGAGGGTTCAAAGGTCACCGTTGCGCCGCCGATACGTGCAGGTTCGCTTCCCTGAAACGGCGCATCAATACGCACCGTACCGGTGAAATACTCTGAGTTGCCTTTAACCGAAGGTTTTTCACCACTTTGCCAGACAGTGATCATCGATGTGTTCTCCTTTGCAGAAACAGCTGAGACAGATAACGCCAGTATGAGGGCAACAGCCATTCTCATTATGTCGGCTCCGTGCTTCAGGTTCGGGGGGTGACCGCTCTGGAATGGGCGGCCACATTGATAGCAGCTAAGAGTGTAGGATCACGCGGATTGATTGATAAGGTAGTCAAATCAGGATGGGTTTATGAGCAAAATTCAACAATCAAAGCGGAGTAATTATCCCTCGCTCTACGCTTCCTCTTTAGCCTTCGGATAACCGCTGAGCTAACAGGCTGAGCATCGCGGGCGTATCAACATCCTGCAGGCACCCCTGATCGGTTAATTTGACTGGCATTGCGGGATGGGTGCTGAGCAACGCACGCGCGCCATTATCACCCTCTAACTGAATCAAATCGGCATAAAATAGTTTTTGAAAAGCCACCGGATGACCGGGTATACCGTTTACTTCGCTGCGCACCAAAGGGGATGTCTTTAGCGCCCGCCCCACCGCCAGATAGCTGGCGGTGGTCAGTAATGGCATATCTGCCAGCACAATTAACCAGCCATCATATTGTGATGTGGCTGCAACACCTGCGGCAATGGAGTGGCCCAATCCTGCGCTTGCCACTTTAATCAGGTGCGCCCGACTGGCCAGCAGATGAATGTCTCTGTCTTCAGGCCGGGACACCACGTAGACATCCATTTCACTGGCAAGTGCCTGCTCAAGTGTATGCTGCAGAACAGGTTTGCCTTGTAGCAACGCCAGCAATTTATGCCCGCTATTTGCCTGCTTGAAACGTTGGCTTAAGCCAGCAGCCATTATCAATATGGCGAACTTCATGGATGCGCAGCGCTCACGTCATGTGCCGTGGCGACCTCAGATCGGCACACACCGTTTTTATAGCGAACAATATCCGCCATGATCGACAGCGCGATTTCAGCGGGTGTTTTGCTACCAATATCGATACCCACCGGTGCATGGATTCTGCTGACCTGACGGGGCTCTAATTCACCAATCCGCACCAGGCGTTCTTTACGTCGCTGGCTGTTGTTCATCGATCCCATCGCACCAATGTAAAACGCTGGCAGATTCACCGCCTCCATCATCGTGAGATCGTCAATCCGCGGATCGTGGGTCAATGAAAGGATCGCCGTGCCGGGATGGCAGCCCTCTCGTTCCAGATAAGCCGCCGGGAATTGACTGATCAGTGTGATGCCACTATCCAGATTGCCCGCCAGGTTGAGCAGCACCTCTTCACGGTGTTCACACACCAGCGTTTCGAATCCCAGAGCCAGCGCGAAATTAGCGCAATACAGCGCGACGTTCGACAGGCCAGCAATAATCACTCTGGGCGGAGCAGACAGTGTTAACACCACTTCAGCCCCCTTGATTTGAGCAAAGGTGTGACTGGCATAAGCTCCGGGTTTAACAGCATGGCAGGCATGAGGTAATACCAGCCGCTTCTCCAGTGAGCGGGCACTGATCATCGCTTGTTGCATGCGCTGCAGATAGTCCGTTGCGGCAATGCCGGGTAGCAATTTCTCCACCAGAATATCCAGCACGCCACCGCAGGGCAGCGCGCGATCGGGCGCAAAGCCACCCTCACCGTAACGCACTATCTGGCTAGCAGCTGAGAATACCGCATCGCTAATGCGTGCGAGAAAGTTCTCTTCCACACATCCGCCTGACAGCGAACCGCAGTAACGCCCATCTTCTCTGATCACCATCATTGCGCCCGGCGGCCGCGGTGATGAGCCATAGGTGCTGAGCACCGTACAGAGCCATACGGGAGATTCCTCTGCCCACATCAGCGCAGTACTGATGACCTGCACATCAAGATTCTGCATGGAGTTCTCCCGTTTGGCATTCCATCGTCTTATCAAAAGTCGCTAGTTTCATGGCTAACGCATCTGCAAAATAATCACGTTACTGCTGGCCGGATCGGTTTTACCCCGCAGCTCACTGACCGCTTTTGCATCCACTTTCTCACCCTGATTTCCCCATGAAGTACGGATAAAATTCAGTACCTCAGCAGTTTGCTGATCGGTCAGCTGTTTCCGGTACGGTGGCATGCGGTAAGCATCTGGCACGCCATCGGCGACAATACGGGCTGAACCATTCAGGACCACGTTGATAGCCGAAGCTGAATCCACTTGCATTGAGGTTGCACCCGCCAGTGGCGGGATCCACGGCGCCTGACCACGACCATCGGCACCGTGACAACTGCTGCATCGCGCCGTGTAAATCTGACCACCAGAATGGTTATCTGCGGGCGTGCTTTGCGTATTTTGATACTGCCATCTGCTGCCTGCATTCTGACTGCCCGATGGCAGCGCTTTTAGGTAGTGCGCAATCGAACGCAGATCGTCCTCATTCATAAACTGCGTGGAGTTATTGAAGGCGTCAGCCATTGATCCAAACACCACTGCATGCTGGTTACGTCCCTGTTTGAGGAACGTCACCACATCCTGTTCACTCCAGCGACTGATGCCGGTATTTGCGTCATTACGCAGGCTCGGTGCGTACCAGCCGTCCAATAATGCCCCCGCCAGGTAATCAGGGCTGCTGGCATCCAGCGCTTTTTCATTAAATGCCAGTCCGCGCGGCGTATGGCAGCTACCACAGTGACCGGGACCTTCAACCAAATACGCACCACGATTCCACAGAGCGTCATGCCCTTCCTGCGACTGATAAGGTCCGCCACGTGAAAATGCCGCGCTCCAGAATGCCAGCGGCCAGCGCATGTTCAATGGCCAGGGAATCTCAGAAGCAATGTTCTGGCGAGAAACCGGTTTCACACCCTGTTTCATAAACGCATACAGCGCCGCAATATCGTCATCTGACAGCTTCTGATAAGAGGGAAACGGCATAGCGGGATAGAGACGATGGCCGTCCTGCGCAAAGCCATGGCGTACTGCACGATCGAAATCAGCCAGTGTGTAGCGTCCAATACCGGTATCGTTATCTGGCGTGATGTTAGTGGTAAAGATCTTGCCCACCGGCGTGGCCATCGCCAGTCCGCCGCTGAACGGCGGTGCATCAGGTGTGCTATGGCAAGCGACACAATCGCTAAGACGGGCGACATATTCGCCTTTGCGCACCATGTCCGCCGAAGCCACAGTCTGCGTCACGGGTTGATCATCAAAATGCGAAGCGGGCGCGCGCATGAGCCAAAGCGATGCCAGCACAGCCACGCAAACCACGACAGCTGATATCAGCCCAAACCTTTTGAGTTTCATGGTCTATTCCTGTCAGCTGAAGGTAAAGCGAGAGAGAGGCATGGCGCGAATGCGCTCGCCAGTCAGTCGGGACACCGCATTCGCCACGGCGGGCGGCACCGCAGGCAGCGGCGGTTCACCGATACCGCCCATTTTTGCGCCGCTCTCCACGATACGTACGTGCACCTGCGCCATACGTGAGGGTGGCAAGATGGGATACATATCGTAGTTACGCGCTACCGGCTGCCCTTTCTCATACACACTTTCTTCCAGCAGAACCTGTGATAACCCCAGCGCCACGGCGCCGTTAACCTGCGCCTCAACTATCGCCGGATTGACAATGCTGCCGGGATCAATGGCTTCCCATATCTGATGCACGGTGACCTGACCGTTTTCGATAGAGACTTCAGCAATGGCTGCCGCCTCAGTGCCAAACGGCGAGGCCATCGCCACACCGCGTGCACGACGAGTACCATCAGCCGCCGTGTAGGGCCCCGCCTGCCAGCCACCTGAAAGCTCTGCCACCGCATTCAGCAAAGTGGTTAAACGTTCGTTGCCCTGTAGCAAATGCAGACGCAAGGCAAAGGGATCGAGTTTGCTGTGATCGGCAATTTCGTCGAGGAAGCACTCATAAAGAAAATCATTCATCGAGTTCCCCACTGACCGCCAATAACCGAGTTTGACCGGACCCTTCTTATAAATCTGCGCGATGCGAACGTTAGGAATCGCGTAGGATTTCCCTGCCAGTCCCTCCACCGCCGTGGGATCCAGTTTGCTACCGTGTTTACCGGCTATTCCTTCTGTAGGCCCTTCGCATATGCTGATGGCCTCCAGTGCAACCGGGTAGCCTTGAGCATCCAGCCCTGCCTGGAAGCGGACGGCAGCCATAGGCCGGTGGGTATCACGTAAGAACTCTTCTTCACGGCTCCAAATCAGTTTGACGGGATGACCCACCGCTTTTGCCAGCTGAATCGCCTGCGGATAGACCATCGCTGTGTCATAAACAAAGTGGCGGCCAAAAAATCCTCCGAGGAGCGGAGAGTGGATGATGATGTTTTCCGCTGCCAGGCCGGTGCGTTTAGCGATATCCGCCTGAAACATCTCCGGGGCCTGATTGGGGATCCACAATTCCAGCGTGCCATCGTTATTAAAGCGCGCGAGTGCCGACGGCGGCTCTAGCTGAGCGTGATTGAGATACTGGCTGTGATAGGTCGCGCTAAGCGTCGTTTTCGCCGCTGACATCCCCTGGGCGAAATCCCCTTTCACTTCCGCATCTTCACCGTTGCCGGGCTCCTGCGCCAGTGCTGCGGCAAACGCCTCCGTGGAGAAATCGGCAGGCATGTAATTCGCATCTGGCGTTTGCGGCTCTTGCCAGGCAACCTGGAGCGTTTCGGCCGCGCGTTTGGCTTGCCACCAGCGTTCAGCGACCACGGCAACCGCGCCAGTCAGCACATGGACTGAATGTACACCTTTCATGCCTTGCACCTGTTGCAGATTACGGATGTCGCCCGCTGTCAGCCCCAGTCGTGGCGCGTGCTGAACGGCCGCATGCAGCATGTCATCAACCCGGCAATCAATAGTGTAAATGGCCTGCCCGGTGGATTTCTCATGCATATCCAGGCGCTGAACGGGCTTGCCGATCCAGCGAAACTGCGCGGGATCTTTAAGCTTAATTGTTTCAGGTGACGGCACCGGTAAATCGCGCGCACGCTCAGCCAGTTCTCCATAAGTGAGGGAGCGACCAGAGGCGGCGTGAATGACACGTCCCGGTTCAGTGTGCAGTTGATCAACCGGTACGGAGAGCGCAGCAGCCGCAGCCTGCAATAACATCTGTCGCGCCAGCGCACCCAGGCGTCGCATCGTGGTATAGCTGGAACGAACGGACTGGCTGCCCCCGGTGATGCGCATTCCACTGTCCATTACTTTGTATTGCGAACCCGCGGGCGCATTCTCAACCACAAAGGTAGCGGGATCGGCATCCAGTTCTTCCCCGACAATTTGCGCCATGGCGGTAAAGATCCCTTGTCCGCCTTCAACAAAAGGCGAAAGGAATTTGATCGAGCTATCGGGGCGAATTTCCAGGAAGGCTGGCACACGCGTGCCGGGAGGCAGAGAAACATCCGCAGATTGCGCCCGCCCTTCAGCAATCGGTAAACCTACGCCCAGCACAAAAGCACCCGCGAGGCTGCTGCTGGCCAGCAAAAAGCGGCGACGTGAGAGATTCGCGGGCTGCTCGCCCAGTGTTTCGACAGTTTCTGCAAAGCGAATCATGCTTTCGCCTCCAGGCCAGCGACTTCATGAATCGCCGCACGGATGGCGTTGTAGGTTCCGCAACGACACAGGTTCACCATGGCGGCGGCAATCTCCTCCTCGGAAGGATGTGGATTATGTTGCAACAGTGCCCTTGCGGCCATCACTTGGCCCGACTGGCAGTAGCCACATTGCGGTACCTGATATTTGATCCACGCATCCACCAGCCGCTTGCCTAAGTCATCACTTTCGATGGCTTCGATGGTGGTGATCTGTTTACCCACTGCTTTCTCCACCGGAGTCACGCAGGAACGAACAACTTGTCCGTCGATCATCACTGAACATGCCCCACATTGCGCCAGGCCGCAGCCATACTTGGTACCCGTCATAGCCAGATCATCACGGATCACCCATAGCAGTGGCGTGTCCGCTTCAGCATCAGTTTGGTAGGTCTTATTGTTGATGTGCAGTTCCATCGGTATGCGCTCCCATTGGTAGTACAACGCTCACAAAGGCGAATCGGAGGGGAATTTTTTATCCTTACAAATAATAGTGAAATGCGGAATACCCGCCAGCCGAATGCCTCTATGAGTAAAATTCACCAATGTATGAGTGCTACTGATGGAAGCGAACCAGTAAGCATGGTCACCATTCAGGGGGCGGATGCGGCAGAAAGCAGATGAAGCAAAGCGAATTAAAAGGCAACTTATTCAGAGTGAAAAAATCGCCTTAGTATGGGTTCGGAGTGACTTTGACGGCGTGGTGAGTTTTGAAAATAGAGTGCGCCTAAAAATACTCAGCCTTGATAGCGCACCGCTTCAATCAATTTAGAAAACGCCGCCGTATGCTGTTTGCGGCTGGGATAATAGAGGTAATAACCACTAAAAGGTTCACACCAGTCAATTAGTACACACTGCAACAAACCTTCATCGATATATTTCCGTACGGAATCTTCAGGCGCATACAAAATCCCCATACCGCTGAGTGCCGCTTCAATACGCGAACTGAGGTTATTGAAAATAAGCTGACCTTCCACTTTGACGCGAATCTCTTTTTTATCTTTGGTGAACTCCCAGTTATACAATCCACCCAATGTCGGCAAGCGCATATTGATACAGTTGTGATGCTGCAATTCATACGGCGTTTCAGGAATACCGTGATGTTTAAAATACTCGGGCGTAGCAACCACCAGCATTCTCCAGTCAGGACCGATGCGCACCGCCACCATATCCTTTTCCACCTGCTCGCCTAATCTCACCCCGGCATCAAAACGCCCGCTCACAATGTCGGTAAGGGTGTTATCGACGGAGAGTTCAATGTTCACGTCAGGGTATTCCTGCAGATAGGGCTTAATTAATGGCCAAAGCGTGGAGTGCAGCGCATGTTCACCGGCGGTAATCCGGATATTGCCCGAGGTGCGCGTCTGGTGTTCGGTCAAAGCCACCAGCGCTTTTTCAATCTCTGACATCAAGGGCGCAATATTCTGGATAAGTTGCTCGCCAGCTTCCGTGGGTGCCACGCTGCGGGTGGTGCGCGTCAACAGACGCGTCTTAAGCCGCTCTTCAAGGCCGCGCATGGCATGGCTTAGCGCGGATTGAGATACACCCAATTTGGCGGCGGCACGGGTAAAACTGCGTTCCCGGGCGACCATCACCAGATAAACCAGATCGCTGAAATTTTCTCTTAGCATCGCCTACTCACATCTCTGTCCGGATTCAATGAAACTATCATAAACAAGCTGAAACATATGTGGCTATCTCACATATCGCGGCTTACCGCAGGTGTTCACTTTGAAGTGGATCACTCTATAGCATCTGTACCACCAACTTGTTCACTTTATGATGCATTATTCATGAGCACCGATCATAAAGCTTATCTGATTCCACATGCTAATAATCTGTATCTTGTAATGTTACTCTTAATTCAGTCGCAAGAGATATCGTTCACTGGCGAGATAGATTCGAAAGCACAACATACCGTCTTAATAGCTTATCCGCTCAATTAAACAGAGCGCCGGGCATTCTATTGCTTTCAATTGTTTCGCCTTTACTTTGATTAAGAATAGAACGGGTGAAATTATGGATCGTTATGAAAAAATTGTTTATGAACTGGCCGAGTGGATTAAAGCTAACATTCATTCTCCGTTAAAAATAGAACAGGTTGCCGAGCGTGCAGGATACTCCAAATGGCATCTGCAAAGAATGTTTCATCGTATTATGCATGTCAGCCTTGGTCACTACATTCGTGACCGAAAGCTGGAATCTGCAGCCAAAGACTTGCTGCGTAGCCACGAGACGGTTATCGATATTTCAGTGAAATATGGTTATGACTCACAACAGTCATTTACCCGATCTTTTGTGCGCAAATATAACCTCCCACCTGCAAGATTTCGTCGATTAAATACGCAGCACCTCACTATACCAATATAATTTCACTTACAAGGGATCTCAGTAATGCCGATTAAATGGGCGCTAACCCCCAGTGCGCTATTCTGTTCATTTATTGCATTGACGCTTTCAGGTTGTGATAACTCGACGGGCAGTGAAACGCCGGCGAAAAATGCGCCCAAGGTAAACGTGGTTACGCTACATGCCCAATCCCTGCCGGTTACCACCGAACTTCCCGGACGTACTTCTGCCTTTCGCGTGGCAGAAGTACGTCCGCAGGTATCGGGTTTGGTATTAAAGCGTGCTTTTACCGAAGGCAGTGATGTAACCGCCGGACAAAAACTATATCAAATCGATCCCGCGCCATTTCAGGCAGCTTATGACAATGCGCGCGCCGCACTGGCGGAATCAGAAGCTAACGCCCGCATGGCACAAGCCACATTGCAACGTTATCGCCCCTTAGCCGGCACGCAATACATCAGCCGTCAGGATCTGGATCAGGCGGAAGCCACTGCAGCTCAGACGCGCGCTAACGTAGACTCGGCAAAGGCAGCACTCAACAGTGCGCGCATCAACCTCAACTGGAGCAGCATTGCGGCTCCCATTGCAGGGCGCATTGGCCGTTCTTCCGTTACCGAAGGAGCACTGGTGCAAAATGGCCAGACGGATGCGCTGGCAACCGTGCAACAACTCGATCCTTTGTACGTTGATGTCACTCAATCCAGCCAGGATTTCCTCCGGTTGCAACAGGAGCTGGCTTCAGGTCAGTTGCAGCAAAACAACGGCAAAGCGCTGGTGCACGTGATCCTGACCGACGGTTCCGTCTACCCGCAACAGGGCACCTTAGCCTTCTCTGATGTCACCGTGGATCAGACCACTGGCTCAATCACCCTGCGCGCTATCGTACCTAACCCGGATCACGCCTTGCTGCCGGGCATGTTTGTTCGCGCACGTCTTGATGAGGGCACCAATCCACAGGCCATTCTGATCCCGCAACAGGCAGTGACGCGCACACCACGTGGCGATGCCACCACTTTGGTGGTGAGTCCTGACAATAAAGTGGAAGTTCGCAATCTATCGGTCTCACAAACCGAAGGTGATCAATGGCTGGTGACGGGCGGTGTTCAGGCCGGGGAACGGGTGATTGTCTCGGGCATTCAGCGCGCTCAACCCGGCCAACGTGTCGCCCCGATTGATATGACTGCCAATGCTGCTGCACAAGGAACTGCTCACTGATGTCCAAATTCTTTATTAATCGCCCGATTTTTGCCTGGGTGCTGGCCATAATTGTCATGCTGGCAGGGGCTATTTCCATCATGCGATTGTCGGTGGAGCAATATCCTGACGTCGCACCGACCGCTATTCAGATCCGCGTAACTTATCCCGGCGCCGATGCCACTACCCTGCAAAATACCGTCACCCAGGTGATCGAACAGAATATGAGCGGGCTGGACGGGCTGATGTATATGTCATCGACCAGCGATTCATCCGGCACGCTGGAACTGAAACTCTCCTTCGAAAATGGCACCGATGCGGATATCGCCCAGGTACAGGTGCAAAATAAGCTGCAGCTGGCGACACCGCTGCTGCCGCAAGAGGTCCAGCAACAGGGGATTACCGTTCGTAAATCCTCCAGCACCTTCTTCCTGGTACCGGCATTTGTCGATGAAACCGGCAAAATGAGCATGGAAGATATCGCCGATTACGTTGGCTCGAATATCAAAGATCCCCTCAGTCGTATCAGCGGCGTCGGTGATTCCACGCTGTTCGGTTCGCAATACGCTATGCGCATCTGGCTCGATCCCAATAAGCTGAATAACTACCAGCTGACGCCGGTGGATGTGATGAGCATGATCGAATCTCAAAACGCGCAGATTGCTGCCGGGCAGTTAGGTGGTGCGCCACCGGTGAAAGGCCAGCAGCTGAATGCCTCTATCATCGCGCAGACGAGACTCACCTCACCGGAAGAGTTCGGCAATATTCTGTTGAAGGTGAATGCGGATGGATCGCAGGTGCGTCTGCATGATGTGGCGCGCATCGAGCGCGGCGGCGAAAACTATAACTTTGTGGTGAAGGTGAACGGCAAACCGGCCTCTGCGCTGGGGATCCAGCTGGCCACCGGTGCCAACGCGTTAGACACCGCCAAAGCCATCCGGGCCAAAATCGCGCAGCTTCAACCCTACTTCCCTCAGGGTATGAAGGTGGTTTATCCCTACGACACCACGCCATTTATCAACATCTCGATTCATGAAGTGGTGAAGACCCTCGCCGAAGCCATCATCCTGGTCTTCCTGGTGATGTATCTGTTCCTGCAGAGTTTCCGCGCCACGCTGATCCCGACCATTGCCGTACCCGTAGTGTTACTGGGCACCTTCGGCATCCTCAGCATGTTTGGCTATTCGATTAACACCCTGACCATGTTCGGCATGGTGCTGGCAATCGGGCTACTGGTTGATGATGCCATCGTGGTAGTTGAAAACGTTGAGCGCGTGATGGCCGAGGAAGGTCTCAAACCCAAGGCAGCCACGCGTAAATCGATGGAGCAGATTCAGGGCGCGCTGGTCGGCATTGCGCTGGTGCTCTCCGCAGTGTTTGTTCCCATGGCCTTTTTCGGCGGCAGTACTGGCGTTATCTATCGCCAGTTCTCAGTCACCATCGTCTCTGCCATGGCGCTCTCAGTGCTGGTGGCATTAATTCTCACCCCGGCGTTATGCGTCACCATCCTCAAACCGGTTAAGCCGGGTCAACACGGCCATCAGCGCGGATTCTTTGGCTGGTTCAACCGTAAGTTTGATCAAAGCGCGGAGCATTACACCTCTTCCGTTGGCCGCATGGTGCATAAATCAGGCCGCTACCTGCTGATTTATGGTGTGATTGTGGTGGGGATGGCGGTGTTGTTTATGCGCCTGCCCACCTCATTCTTACCGGCTGAAGATCAGGGCGTTTTCGCGACGCAGGCGATTCTGCCAGCGGGTGCGACGCAGGAACGCACGCAAAAGGTGCTCGACGAGATCAATGACTACTATCTGACACAGGAAAAAGCCAACGTTGAAAACGTGCTTACTGTGAACGGTTTTGGCTTTGCCGGACGCGGTCAGAATGTCGGCATCGCGTTCATAGGGTTAAAGGACTGGGAACAGCGCGCTGGGGCGGAGAATAATGTCGATGCCATTGTCAGCCGCGCCACACAGGCTTTTTCCAGCATCGTCGATGGTACGGTCGTCGCGTTCAACCTGCCGCCAATTATTGCGCTGGGTAATGCCACGGGATTTGATTTTGAACTGATTGACCAGGCAAACCTCGGCCATGACAAACTGATTGAAGCCCGTAATAAGCTGCTGGATCTGGCGCGTCAGCATCCCGATGTCCTGACCGCCGTGCGTCCCAACGGCATGGAAGATAACCCGCAATACAAAATCAATATCGATCAGGAAAAAGCCACCGCGCTTGGCGTACGCTGGACGATATTAATACCACGCTGAGTGCCGCCTGGGGTGGCAGCTACGTGAATGATTTTATCGATCACGGCAGGGTGAAAAAAGTCTACGTGATGAGTGATGCACCCTATCGCATGATGCCGAAAGACATGGGCGACTGGTACGTGCGCGCCAGCAACGGGAAAATGGTGCCCTTCTCCAGCTTCTCAACCGCGCAATGGGTTTATGGCTCACCGCGTCTGGAGCGTTACAACGGTTTATCTTCGGTAGAGATCCTCGGACAGCCCGCGGCGGGACGTAGTTCCGGTGAAGCCATGGCGCTGATGGAGCAACTCGCTTCTCAGTTACCTGACGGCATCGGCTATGACTGGACAGGCATGTCTTACCAGGAACGTCTTTCCGGCGATCAGGCTCCTGCGCTGTATGCGTTATCGTTAATCGTGGTGTTCCTGTGCCTCGCCGCGCTGTATGAGAGCTGGTCGATTCCTTTCTCGGTGATGCTGGTGGTGCCGCTAGGTGTGGTCGGTGCGCTGGCCGCGACGACGCTCAGAGGTCTAAGCAATGATGTCTACTTCGTGGTCGGCCAGCTCACCACCATTGGCCTGGCGGCGAAGAACGCGATTCTGATCGTGGAATTCGCCAAGGACCTGACGGAGAAAGAGGGTAAAGGCATCATCGAAGCCACCCTTGAAGCCTCACGCATGCGCTTACGCCCTATTTTGATGACGTCGCTGGCGTTTATCCTCGGTGTTATGCCGCTGGCAATCAGCACCGGCGCCGGCTCGGGTGCGCAAAACGCGGTGGGCACCGGGGTCATTGGCGGTATGGTCGCTGCAACGTTACTGGCGATCTATTTTGTGCCGGTGTTCTTTGTGGTGGTGCGCAGCCGCTTTGCTGGCAAGACAGATGACGAGGACGATGACGCGTAATTCTACTGCTGGTATTTGAATTCGACGCGGTAAATTATTCCCCGTGGCGGTATCGCCGCCACGGGAAAGTGTCAGACTAAATATTCTTATCGAAGAACGGATCAAGTTGGCTCATCGCCTGATCGACATAACGCGGCACCCAATAGGTTTCGATATGGGTAGCGCCTTCAATCAGATAAAGCTTTTTGTTCGCGGTTCCCGTTGCTTTGCTAAAGGCACTTTGCGTCATATACAGCGAATCTGCTTTGCTACCGGCCATCATTAATAAAGGCTGATTGATCAGATCCATATTGCTTTGCGCGTCAAAACGCATCAGTTCTAAAAGACTGCTGGTGGTGTAGCGAAAAGTGGAGTTCGGATGCGCGTGGGTTTTCCAGTAGTACTCATAGCCCTGACGATAGAGATCAAACGGCAGTTTAGCGATCTGCTCGTCCGTCAGATTGGCATCGCCGGAATAAGTCACTTCCCCGGTTAAGGTCTCTTTGCTACGAGCATCACTGGCCACTTGCAAACGCTCTTGACGCGTCACCAGCTGTGAATCCTGATAACCGTTGCGCCGCACCAGGCCAGAATCAAACATACTCAGTGTGGCCAGTGCTTTAAAACGTTTGTCGGTCTGGGCGGCTTTGAGTGAATATCCGCCGCCTCCACAGATGCCCAGCAAACCGATGCGTTCACCATCCACACCGGGATAGCGACTAAGGTAATCCGCCATGCCGTGAATATCTTCGATGCGGTTAGCCGGTTTATCCACGCTGCGTGGCATACCGCCGCTGGCACCCTGATAAGCCGCATCGGCGGTAATGGTGATGTAGCCGTGTTCTGCGAGTCGCTGCGCATATAGGCCAGCCACTTGCTCTTTCACACCGCCGTTGGGATGTGCCACCACGATTGCCGGATATTTTTTCGCTGGATCGTAGTTCGCGGGTGTGTAGACGTTGGCAGCGATTTGCAAGCCATGGAGATCATATTTCACCGGACGAATATTGACCTTGCCCGCCACGTTTTCCCTGATGGCGCCTTCATACGTCAGGGTAAACGGATTTTGTTTATAGTCGGCAGCCTGTGCGCTTGCTGCCATAGCCGTGATGAGTAGTGCATGCATTACCGTAAATTTCATATCAGCTCCCGAGAATGTATCGCATCCAGCAAATGTGGATACGAATGAGGTTTCGCGGATTAGCTTAGGAATGCAGGGCTGTCAGCATCATGACCGCAGGATAACAACGTTGTCAGTCTTTACTGGGCTTTCCTGACAACGCTGTCAGGAAACTGTCAGTCAGATGTTGGCGAGCAACCTGCAAAATACGCTCTACAGATCGAATCAAGGAAAAATGCTCTATGCGCTTATTGTTGGTTGAAGACGAAGAAAAGACCTCCTCCTATTTGAGTCGTGCGCTGGGTGAGTCGGGCTTTACCGTCGATGTCTCTGCCGATGGCGCAGAAGGACTGCACTTTGCGTTGGAGTACGATTACGACGCGGTGATCCTCGATGTTATGTTGCCTGGTATGGACGGCTATCGTGTACTCGAAGGAATTCGCAGCAGCAAAAAACGCCGGTTTTGATGTTGTCTGCGCGAGGTTCAGTCGATGAGCGAGTGAAAGGCTTGAGGTTAGGCGCGGATGATTATCTGCCAAAGCCTTTCTCGCTGATTGAACTGGTCGCGCGTATTCAAGCGCTGGTTCGTCGTCGAACCAGCGACGGTGCTGACATCACACAACTGCACATTCATGACCTGCACCTCGATCTGCTGGCACGGCGTGTTTTTCGTCAGAGCAATCGGCTGGAGTTAACGGCAAAAGAGTTTTCCCTCCTCAGCCTGTTAGCACGCCATCAGGGTGAAATATTGTCAAAGATGATGATCGCGGAACAGGTGTGGGACATGAATTTTGACAGCGACGCCAACGTAGTTGAGGTGGCGATAAAGCGACTGCGCGCCAAAATTGATACGCCCTTCTCCGTTAAGCTGCTACATACCGTGCGCGGCATGGGGTATGTGCTGGAAGTACGGGAGAATCCACATGTTTAAACGCTCTATTTCCGCGCGCCTCGCACTGATGTTTGTACTGAGTATCATCCTGATTGTCTCCACGATCGGCTGGCTGTTACGCAGTTCGCTGCACGACTCGCTGCAAAAGCAGATGCACAACGAGCTGCTGTTTCGTGAGTCGTTGATGAGTCCGTGGATTAGCGCACGCAGTTCAAGTGAAGGCTGGTCGATGCTGGCCAGCAAATTCACCGATTTGACTAGTTCAGAAGGCGAGCGGGTGCGTTACTGGATTTTAAGTGACGATGCACGTTTCAACGTAGGAGGCGTGCCGCCGCTGGGAGTGAAATGGGCAGCGCTAAAGGAAGGGTTTAATAAAGTACCGGGCGCTGCCGAAACTGCCTGCTCACTTTTTCTATTGGTTAAGACGATCCCAGCTAACGGTGAACGACCAACGCTGCGCTATGTGGTGGCGATTGATTCCACACCCTATATGGGCACGCTCGATGCCTTTACCCGCACACTCCTGATCATTTCTGCGATTGGGGTCTTTATTGTGGCACTGCTTGGATATGCCGTATCCCGCATCGGTTTGCGGCCGGTTAGCGCGTTGAGCCAGCAAGCTCATCAGTTAGCACCTGGCGATCACGCTCAGCGACTCAATACCGATGATCTACCGGATGAACTCAAGCCATTAGCCACTTCGTTTAACGGCGTGCTGGAAAGGCAGGCGATTGCCTGGCGACAGCTGGAAAGTTTCAACGCCGATGTAGCACATGAATTGCGCACGCCGCTGACGAATTTAATTGGTCAAACCCAGTTAGGGTTATCACGCCGACGCTCATTCGACGAGCTGGAAGAGTTGCTCGGTTCCAACCTGGAAGAGCTGGAACGTATGGCCTCGATCGTCAACGATATGCTGTTCCTGTCTCACGCCCATGCGGGTGAACATGCCTCGCAGCTGGCAGCGGTATCTTTGCGTGCCGAAACCAACAAGACCGCAGAGTATGTGGAACCCTCGTTCGCCGAAAAGCAGCTGACGTTGCAGGTTGAAGGCGATGAGTGGGCACATATTGACCGCCGATTGTTTCACCGGTCACTAGCAAACCTGTTAGAAAACAGCGCGCGTTATGCTGCAACGCACAGTGTAATTACAGTTAGCCTAACAAGAACGGCAACACACGCGGTGGTGGCGGTTTCAAATCACGGCACCGCGATAGATCATGGCCAATTGCCTCGATTATTTGAGCGTTTTTATCGTGTCGATTCTTCGCGGACTAAAAGCACCACCCATCATGGGCTGGGTTTATCCATTGTGCGCGCTGTCGCCATCATGCATCGTGGCGATGTGTTCGCACGCAGTGAAAATGGCGTCAACACCTTCGGCCTGACCTTTGCTCTGACATCTGAATCTGGTCAATGCCCTGACTCAGCGCAGGCCATCTTGCCTGCTTTCTTACTGAATTCTGACAGCATTGTCAGTAAGCCGTCAGCCTGAGGACATCTCAGCCTCGTTAAAATCATTGCAACACAGCCTTCGCGTTTAACTCATAAGGACGCCTTGCATGACAGCTAAATGGGGTTATCTCGGGCTTTTACTGCCCTTCATCACTTTCGCATCTCTTCCTGGAGAGCACGACGTCCATATTGCCCCGGCTGGCAGCCAAAAATCGGTGACGGGGCCGGCCATCTACTTCACCGGCCATGTTCGGGTCGATCCGCTGTTTGTCGCCGATAACGCCATCAATGCATCGGCTGCGTATGTCACCTTTGAGCCGGGTGCACGATCAGCCTGGCACACTCATCCCGCCGGACAACGACTCATCGTGACATCCGGCGTGGGGTTAACTCAACAGGAAGGACAACCTGTGCAGGTTATCCGTCCGGGCGATGTGGTGTCGTGCCCGCCGGGCGTGAAACATTGGCATGGCGCCAGCGCCAACAGTGCAATGACCCATCTCGCCGTTACAGGCAATGTTGATGGAAAAAACGTTAGCTGGATGGAGAAAGTGACCGATGAACAATACCGCGCGAATTAAGCAGTTGGCTGCCCGGCTAATGGTCATTAGCTGTTGCAGTCTGGCACCTTATTCGGCTGCCATTGACACGCCCGCCCCTGCCACAACGATGGCTAAGTTGCTGTCCGTTCGCCAGCAAGCCATTCCACCGATCGCTGCTTTTATGGCAACCAGCAACATGGCAAAGCTGGATATCGCACTTAATCAGGGGCTGGATGCGGGTTTGACGGTGAATGAAGTTAAAGAAATTTTGGTGCAACTCTATGCCTATACCGGGTTCCCTCGCAGTCTGAATGCTTTGAACGCGCTGATGAAAGTCACCGAAGCGCGTAAGCAGCGCGGCATCAACGATGTGGCCGGCAAAGAACCCACCCAGCCAATTCCTGTAGGAGAGGCATTACGCCAGGTGGGCACCGACAATCAAACCAAAATATCAGGCGCGCCCGTTAAAGGACCTGTTTTTGAGTTTGCTCCGGTGATCAATCAGTTTCTGCAAGCTCATCTGTTTGGCGATATTTTTGCCCGTGACAACCTCGACTGGCAAAGCCGTGAGTTGGCCACTGTAGGTGCACTAGCCGCCACGCCGGGCGTAGAAGCGCAATTGCTTTCGCATATCCGTGCCAGCTTGCGTGTGGGGTTAACGCGAGAACAGCTGCATCAGGTCGTAGAGATATTACGGGCCGATGGCGACGAGCAGGCTGCGGCACGCGCAGAAATTGCGCTGAGTGCTATTCAATAACTTTCTGACCGATGGAGTGAAATGATGTCCGACTCACCGGATGCCCACCGAAGAATGTTGCTCACTGCGCTGGCGGGCGTGGCACTGTCCAGTTCTATACTCCCCCACGCAGAGGCCCGAACGTCCAACGGACAAAGCAACAACACTACGCTGGTGGCCTATTTTTCCCGAAGTGGTAACACCCGCGTGATTGCGGGTGTCATTCATCGTCATCTCAGCACTGACCTGTTCGAAATTGAACCGGCCACTGCCTATCCCGAAGACTATTTCGCAACGGTTGAGCAGGCAAAAAAACAAAGCGCTCAAAATTTCAAACCGGAATTAAAAAATAGTGTCGGGAATTTTGAAAGCTATCAAACCGTCTATCTTGGCTTTCCGATTTGGGGCATGACGGTGCCACCGATCGTACAGACTTTTCTCAGTCGTGGTGACTGGAGCAACAAACTGATTATCCCGTTTATCACCCATGGTGGTTACGGGGTGGGTAACAGTGAAGAGGTTCTCTCCACATTGGCAGCCACGGCAAAAAGAGAAAAAACGCTGGTTATCGAATGCAATCAGGAAAGGAAAACCACCGAAACCGTCACTCACTGGCTAACAGCGATTCGTCGCTGAGGTTATATATGAAGAGGGAAAATGTATGGGAAGAAAACTAAGTGCCTGGTGGATCTGTCTGTTGGTTACAGGCTTTGTCACCACGTCGAAAGCTGTCCCCTTGGTAATAGCGGAACAAGGAAGCTTTGCTGCTGGCGGCACGGTAGTTACTGCGCCAGGGGAATTTGATGCAAGAAAACCACTGGACTCTGCAGGCCAGACGTATCACGGCGACCACGCAGCGGTGTTTTATCAAATACCTCAAAATCCACACAAATATCCCATCGTCATGCTCCATGGCGCAGGACAGTTCTCGCGAACCTGGGAAAGCACGCCAGATGGCCGTGAAGGATTTCAGAACCTTTTCCTCCGTCGGGGATTCACCACCTATCTGGTTGATCAACCACGCCGCGGCAGTGCTGGGCGCAGCACAATAGCCGCCACGCTGACAGCGAAACCGGATGAGCAACTATGGTTCAATCAGTTCCGCCTTGGTGTATGGCCCACATTTTTTTAAAGGTGTGCAGTTTTCTCAGGATAAAGAGGCACTGAACCAGTATTTCCGCCAAATGACGCCGAATACCGGACCGTTTGACGTCAATGTGATCTCCGATGCCATGTCCGCTGTTATCGACAAAAGCGGCCCTGCCATATTATTCACCCATTCACAGGGCGGCGGCCCTGGCTGGTATACCGCCATCAAGAACAGCAAGGTCAAAGCGATAGTCGCTTTTGAACCTGGAAGCGGCTTTGTTTTCCCCGAAAATGAACTCCCGGCCCCGATGCCCAGCGCATTCGATACGCTCAAGGGCGAGTCAATTGCGCTTGATAAGTTTATGGCCTTAACCAGAATGCCCATTCTGATTATCTATGGCGATAACATCCCGGATAAACCCAGTGCGATGCCAGCGCAGGACAGTTGGCGTGTGCGGCTGGCGATGGCTCGCCAATGGCGCGATGTTGTGAACAAACACGGTGGAGATGTGAAAGTCATCCATCTTCCGGAGATTGGCATTACAGGAAATACCCACTTCCCCTTCTCGGATCTCAACAATGTACAAATCGCCGATCTGGTGAGTCAGTTTTTAAAAGAAAAAAATCTGCAGTAGCGTAACCGCCGGGGTTTATTAATGAATTGAACTAATAAACCCTAGCTGATTACAGGGTCTAATCAAATCAATCTCCTGACGTTATGCTTTTCGAAATTCACGAAAGGGTAATCTCATGCAGACAGTAAAACTTAATAACGGTCTCGATATGCCTCTGCTGGGCTTTGGTGTGTTTCAGATGACGGATGCCACCGAGTGCGAACGCGCAGTGATTGATGCTATCGAAACCGGCTATCGCCTGATCGACACTGCGGCCTCTTATCAAAACGAAACGCAGGTTGGTAATGCGCTACAACAAAGCGGCATAGCGCGCGACGAGTTGTTTGTGACCACCAAATTGTGGCTGCAGGATACAAATTATGAAGGCGCAAAAGCTCAGTTTGAACGCTCTTTGAATCGACTGCAGATGGACTATGTCGATCTTTATTTGATCCATCAACCGTACGGCGATGTTCATGGCGCGTGGCGTGCGATGGAAGAGCTGTACGAAGCGGGCAAAATTAAAGCCATTGGCGTCAGCAATTTCCAGCCCGATCGCCTGGCCGATCTCATCGCCTTTAACAAAATTGTGCCCGCTGTGAATCAGATTGAAGTGAATCCCTTTCAGCAGCAGCTGCATGCGGTGCCATGGATGAAGAGCCGAAACATCCAGCCAGAGGCATGGGCGCCCTTTGCCGAAGGTAAAAATGGTTTATTCCAGCATCCAGTTCTGGCTGCGATAGGTGAAAAGCATGGCAAAAGTGTGGGCCAGGTGGTGTTGCGTTGGATCTTCCAGCGTGGCGTGGTGTCTCTCGCAAAATCAGTGCGCAAAGCGCGAATGGCAGAAAATATTAACGTGCTCGATTTCGAATTAAGCAGCGATGAAATGGGCCGTATTACCGCGCTGGATACCGCAACCAGCGCCTTCTTCTCGCATCGCGATCCGGCCATGGTGGAGTGGCTGACCGGGCGAAAACTTGATGTCTAATCCCTTGTTTCCAAACTTATAGGAGTGACCAATGCAAACACGATATCTTGGAAACACTAAGCTCGAAGTCTCTGCGATTGGCTTGGGGTGTATGGGCCTGAGTCATGGCTACGGCCCTGCGGTCAGCAAGCAGCATGCCATTGAACTGATCCGCAGCGCCTACGAAAAGGGCGTGACGTTTTTTGATACGGCGGAAGTTTATGGTCCTTACCTCAATGAAGAGGTAGTGGGCGAAGCGCTAGCCCCGTATCGCGACAAAGTCGTAATTGCCACCAAGTTTGGCTTCACCTTTGGCGGTGATAATAAGCAGCAGAACCTCAACAGCCGACCAGAACATATTCGCGAGGCGATTGAAGGTTCATTAAAACGCCTGAGAACCGATGTAATTGACCTGTATTACCAGCATCGGGTTGATCCTGAAGTGCCTATTGAAGATGTCGTGGGGACGATTAAAGATCTGATTGCTGAAGGGAAAGTAAAACACTTTGGTCTTTCTGAAGCAGGTCCAGAGACCATCAAACGTGCGCATGCCCTGCAACCGGTGACCGCGTTGCAAAGCGAATACTCAATGTGGTGGCGTGAGCCGGAAGAAAAAATCCTGCCTTTGCTTGAAGAACTGGGCATTGGTTTTGTGCCGTTCTCTCCGCTCGGTAAAGGTTTTCTTACCGGCACCATAGATGCGCAAATGACATTTGGAGAAGATGACTTTCGCAGCAAAGTGCCACGATTTGCTGCCGAAGCCAGGGAAGCCAACCTGCAACTGGTGACGTTGGTGCAAAATATCGCGACCGAAAATGGGGTAACGCCTGCACAAATTGCGCTTGCCTGGTTACTGGCGCAAAAACCGTGGATCGTGCCTATTCCTGGTACGACGAAATTGCATCGCCTGGATGAAAATTTAGGCGCGTCGCAAGTAGCGTTAAACACGCATGAAATACAAAAAATCACCACAGCTCTTCAGGCTATCGATGTGGTTGGCGAGCGTTATCCAGAATCCCTTAGGGCGCGGGTAGGTAGGTAAATTACTGGGGTGAACCTGGTTCACTCCGTAATGTTTTCAAGTTGAGGTCAGATTATCGTTGGTGCACTGCATGGTTTTATCTGGCATCAACTTCTGCTGTCCTCAACTCTTACTCAATGTGTAAGTAAACACCCGGCCATTCTTGGTTTGCACGGTAAGTGTCTTGCCTGCGGTGGTATCCAGCGTACGGGCTTCGCTGTATTTCCACATCAAAAGGCGTTGCCCTTCCGGATAAGGGGATTCAGAATCAGGCGGCCCAAACATATTTATCAACTCGGCTCTGGTGGTTTTACCGGTCTGTATTTTCTGAATGTTCGCACTATCGAAATTATGCCCGACGGAGCTTGAGCACGCTGACAGCATAAACATTAAACCCGGGATCCAATATGCTCTCATTAAACTCCCCCCTCATGCTGTAAGCCATAAATATAAAACCTCTACATTATAGAGAGTTAACGCCACTTTTAATCGGCGAAGAATCTTAATTAATTCCCACAAGTCCATTCATTTTATTTTTTTCGCAAAAGCTTAGTGCAATTCCTTGGTTCTCCTCGCGGGTGCGGCATTTGATGATGAAATCCGCCCGCCGGGCTATTGAATCATAAGGAATTCACCATGAGTAAGCATTTTCACTTGCAGGCATTGAGCTTAGCCCTGCTGACAGGGATATTTAGCGCGCACGCGGCGGACACTCCGGTCAAGGGAGGTACGCTGGTGTATCTTGAACAGCAACCGCATACCAACCTCTATCCGCCTGCCGGTGGTTTCTACCCCAACGGCGGTATCCTCAACCAGATCACCGATAAACTGACGTGGCAGAATCCAAAGACGCTGCAGGTTGAACCCTGGGTAGCGGAAAGCTGGAGCAGCAACGCCGATAAAACTGAATACACTTTTAAAATTCGTCCGGGCGTCACCTTCTCCGATGGCACGCCACTGGATGCCAACGCGGTGGCCAAAAATTTTGATACCTACGGTCTCGGTAATAAAGCCCTGCGCTTGCCGGTTTCGGAAGTGATCAATAACTACGACCACAGTGAAGTCATCGATCCGCTGACGGTGAAGTTCTATTTTAAAAAACCCTCTCCGGGATTTTTACAGGGCACCGCAACCATCGGATCTGGCTTAGTTTCTCTGAGCACTTTGCAACGAAGCTTCGATCAACTGGGTGACGCGCGCCATATTATTGGCTCCGGTCCGTTTGTGGTCAGTGATGAAAAACTCGGGCGTGAAGTCGATCTCACCGCGCGTAAAGATTATCAGTGGGGGCCGAAAAATATCACCCAGCAAGGCCCGGCCAATCTCGATGGCATCAAGATTATCGTCACGCCGGAAGACAGCGTGCGCATCGGCGCATTGCTGGCGGGCCAGGCGGACTTTATCCGCCAGGTGCAAGCCTATGACGAAAAACAGGCGCAGCAGCAAAACTTCCCGATTTATGCCGCACCCACACGCGGTGTAAACGACAGCATCAGCTTCCGTCCTGACAATGCGCTGGTCAGTGATCTGAAGGTGCGCCAGGCGCTGTTGCACGCCACCAACGCGCAGCAAGTGGTGCAGACACTGTTCTCGCCTAACTATCCGCAGGCCAGGTCGGTTATTGCCCATTCTGCAGCCGGTTACGTCAATCTCGCCGACAAGCTGAAGTACGACCCAACTCTGGCAAAACAGCTGCTTGATGAAGCAGGCTGGAAGGTCGGTAGCGATGGCATCCGTGAGAAAGAGGGTAAAAAACTCGCCCTCGCCATCTACGAATCCCTGCCTCAGCCGCAGAACAAAGAAGTGTTGCAATTGGTGGCACAGCAGTGGCGTCAGGTGGGCGTCGCCTTAGCGGTGAAAGCGGGCGATGCGGGCAGCGCCACGCTGGATAATCTCGATCCGCTGAAAACGCCGCTCAACGTCACGGAAGTCGGCCGTGCCGATCCGGATGTGATCAAAAGCAGTTTCTACCCCACCAACCGTAACGCGTTGCTGCAAAAAGGCGGCTCCAGCGACAAGGTGCAAAACTTCCGCGACGACAAGCTGAATGCACTGCTGGTGGATATCTCAGCTGAAGTGGATCCGGCTAAACGTCTGGATCTGACCGGTGATGTCCAACGCTATCTGCTCGATCAGGCTTACGTGATCCCGATCTTCGAAGAGCCGCAAGTGTTCGCGGGTGCTCCCTGGTTCAAAGGCGTGAGCTTTGAAGCGGTGGGTCGTCCTTCGTTCTACGGCGCGTGGCTGGAAAAACACTAAGGCAGGCTGATGATGCAACGTTCTCTGCTGCGAAGAGTGGGTCAAAGCGTGCTGGTATTATGGGCCGCGTTTACCCTGTCGTTCTTGCTGCTGCAGGTGCTGCCGGGCGATGCGGTGCTGATTAAATTCCAGAACCCGGATTTGGGCTTGAGCCCGGATCAGATCGCTGAGATGCGGCTGGCTTATGGCGCGGATAATCCACTGTGGCAGCAATATTTCCATACGCTGCTGGCGATGCTGCACGGTGATTTTGGCTATTCAGTACAGGCAGGCGTGTCAGTGAGCGATTTGTTGATCAGCAACCTGCCCGCCACCCTGCAGCTGGCGGTGCTGGGTTTTGCGCTGGCCACGTTACTGGCCTTTGCGCTGGCGGCACTGTCTCGCTTGCCCGCACTGCGTCTGCTGCGTTCGTTGCTGCAATCCGTTCCTGCGCTGTTTATTTCGCTGCCGACCTTCTGGCTCGGCATCGCGTTAATTCAGCTGTTCTCCTTCCAGTTGCGCTGGATACCGGTGATCAACCCGTCGCC
>AEWW01017932.1_pt1 | contig 29255 bp, 24 predicted proteins | sample 267848 | NCBI WGS metagenome assembly AEWW01 (sample SAMN00713649, study PRJNA62039) | ant fungus garden metagenome | place: Panama: Gamboa | collected Apr-2009 | depth 0.5 m m | reverse complement strand
CGCCACTACCGGCACACCTTCGGCGATCGCTAGCTCAACGGCGGCGTGCAGATAAGCCTCTTCATCGGCGCGACCGGTGCGCGTTAATTCAAGGTAGTAACGATTGGGGAAGTGTTCCTGATAGAAACTAAGACACTGAGAGACCAGCGCACTGTTACCGCGCAGCAAACTGCGACCAACATCACCTTTGCGTCCACCAGAGAGCAGAATGATGCCTTCACCTAACTCGATCAGCCAGTCACGGTCAATAATCGGCCCGGCAATGCCATATCCACGCTGATACGCTCGTGAAATCAACAACGTAAGGTTCTGATAACCGGTGTTGTTGGCGGCCAGAACCGTGAGTTGCGTCAGCTCATCGCCCATCAGCTCGCTGGCGACGTGAAAGTCAGCACCGATAATTGGCTTAACACCGGCATCGTGCGCGCTACCGTAAAAACGCACCAACCCGCAAAGGTTGATGTAATCGGTGATCGCGATGGCCGGCATGCCCAGCGCAGCCGCCTTCTTGACCAATGGCTTGGTTTTCGCCAGGCCATCGACCATCGAATAGTCGCTGTGTACGCGCAGATGTATAAAACGAGGTTCAGCCATATCAGTTTCCGATTAAAACAGCGTCAGGCTATTAAAGCGCAGTCGGCTGACGCGCGGCCAGCACATCAGCATCAATCAGGGCATTTCGCACCGGTGCAAAGCTGCGGCGATGATGTGGCGTGGCACCAAACTGCGTCAATTTTTCCATATGCAACGCAGTTGGGTAGCCTTTGTGCTGGGCAAATCCATATTCCGGGAACAACAGATCCAGCTCGGCCATTTCACGATCACGCGTGACTTTCGCGATGATCGAGGCTGCACTGATCTCTTGTACCAGGCTATCGCCCTTCACCACCGCCTGCGATGGCATGGGCAATGCCGGACAACGGTTGCCATCGATCAACACAAAATCAGGCGTAACAGGCAGACCCGCTACCGCACGCTGCATCGCCAGCATAGTGGCGTGCAGAATGTTGAGTTGGTCGATCTCTTCAGGCTCCGCACGGCCCAGACTCCAGGCGAGCGCTTTCTCTTTGATTTCGTCATAGAGCGCCAGACGACGCTTTTCGGAGAGTTTCTTCGAGTCGGCCAGGCCTTTAATCGGATTGGCAGGATCGAGAATGACAGCTGCAGTGACAACGGCGCCGACCAGCGGACCTCGCCCCACTTCATCCACGCCAGCAATGCGCTGTGCGTTTGGGTAGATAAACTCAGTCATTGGCAATCTCCAGTACGGCGTCCGCGGCTTGCTCATCAGCATTCCAGCGAATCTGTTGATGCAACTCGTTGAAGGTGTTCAGCAGGTCATCGCGCTCTGGTCCGGCATGCAACAGAGGTTCCAGCGCAGCCGCCAGTGCCTCTGGCTGGCACTCTTCCTGCAACAGCTCTTTGACCAACTCCCGACCCGCCAGCAGATTGGGCAGTGAAACGTACGGCGTTTTCACCAAACGCTTCGCCAGCCAGAAGGTAAAGGGTTTCATGCGGTAACTGACCACCATCGGACACTTCGCCAGCATGCACTCCAGCGCAGCAGTGCCGGATGCGAGAATCGCCGCATCGCTGGCGATCATCGCCTGACGGCCTTTGCCATCCAGCAAATGCATCGGTAGCTCGGGTGCCACTTCAGCTTTAATCTGTTCAAACTGTTCGCGGCGTTTGGCATTGACCAGCGGCACCACGATTTCCAGCGCGGGATAACGCTGACGCAATAACTGCGCCGCACGCAAGAAATCCGCACTCAGCATTTCCACTTCTGCACCACGGCTACCCGGCAGCAAGCCCAGACAGATCGCATCCTCCGCGATGCCTAACTCACGTCTCGCCGCAGATTTGTCTGGCTGCAGCGGCATGGCATCTGCCATGGTGTGGCCGATAAAGCGGCAAGGTACGTTGAATCGATCGTAAAACGCTTTTTCAAACGGCAGAAACGCCAGTACCAGGTTGGTATTGCGGCCAATTTTGAACACGCGTTTTTGTCGCCACGCCCACACGGAAGGACTGACGTAATGAATGGTGCGAATTCCTGCGCGCTTCAGGCTGCCTTCCAATGTGATATTGAAATCTGGCGCATCAATGCCAACAAACACATCCGGCTTGAGTTCGGTGAAGCGCTGCGTCAAATCCTTGCGAATTTTCAGCAAGCGGCGCAAGCGGCCGAGCACTTCAACAATGCCCATCACCGCCAGCTCTTCCATCTCATACCAGACTTCACAGCCTTCAGCCTGCATCAGCGGACCGGCAACGCCGACAAAGCGGGCATCGGGATGACGCGCTTTGAGCGCACGGATAAGACCTGCACCAAGAATATCGCCGGAGGTTTCTCCGGCGACCAGGGCAATCGTTAAGGGACGCACTGACATGGATTAACGAATCAATCCACGCGTCGAACGGGCAAAGAAGTCATAGAAAGGCTGCACTTCGCTGTGTTGTTTTGCCAGCTCTTCAATCTCTGGTTTCACTTCATCCAGCGTTTTACCACTGCGATACAGCAGTTTGTACGCATTGCGAATCGCGTGCAGTGCTTCTTTGCTAAAGCCACGGCGTTTGAGGCCTTCGATGTTGATACCGAACGGGGTCGCGTGGTTACCCTGCGCAATAACGTACGGTGGGACATCCTGCGCGACGCCTGAACAACCGCCAACCATCACGTGTGCACCAATGGTGCACCACTGGTGGACTGCCGTCATCCCGCCGATAATCGCGAAATCATCCACGGTGACATGGCCACCCAGCGTGGCGTTGTTGGCAAAGATGCAACGGTTACCAATGACGCAATCATGCGCGATATGCGCATTGACCATCAGCAGGTTATCACTGCCGACTTTAGTGAGGTTGCCACCCTGCGTGGTGCCACGGTGAATAGTCACACTCTCGCGGATGCGGTTGCGATCGCCGATTTCAACACGGGTCGGCTCACCGGCATATTTCAGGTCCTGGTTCACTTCACCAATCGAAGCAAACTGATAGATCTGATTGTCTTTGCCGATACGCGTGTGGCCGTTCACCACCACGTGCGATTTGAGCACCGTACCTTCACCAATTTCCACGTTAGCGCCGACAAAGCAGAACGGGCCGATGTGAACATTGGCGCCGATGACGGCACCTTCTTCAATAACGGAACTGGGATGAATATTGGCGGTTGAATCAATCACTAATTATGCCTCCCGGCTACGGGCACACATCATGGTCGCTTCACAGACAATCTTGCCGTCTACAGTTGCCACGCCTTTGAAGCGCGTCAGACCACGACGAGTTTTCTCGAAGGTCACTTCCATGATCATCTGATCACCCGGTACCACTGGACGTTTGAAGCGGGCTTCGTCGATACCGGCGAAGTAGTACAGCTCGCCTGGTTCCAGTTTTCCAACGCTTTTGAACGCCAGAATACCGGTTGCCTGCGCCATTGCTTCCAGAATCAGAACGCCTGGGAAAATCGGCTTACCAGGGAAGTGTCCCTGGAAAAACGGTTCATTAACAGAAACGTTCTTCACCGCACGCAGATATTTATGCTCTTCAAATTCCAGCACGCGGTCAACCAGCAAGAACGGATAGCGGTGCGGCAGCAGTTCTAAAATCTCTTCGATTTTCAGAGTATGCGTTTCAGTTGTCAAAATACTCTTCCTGTCCTAAAAAATCTGATGGCAATAATAACACGGCCTGCACAGATCAAAATGATCCTCCGCAGGCCGCAAATCAGTTCGGTGGCGTAACGCTTTCCTGAGAGACCTCCTCACACGCATTCGGGGTAAGCCGAAGTCGCAAGAAGGCACGCTGCTTTATTATGAAAGCGGGTCGCGAGCGATGCGTTTAGTCGTCTTTGCCGACCTTGCGTTCGATGGCTTTTAAGCGTTTGCTTATTTCATCGATATTCATCACCAGCGCTGCCGTTTTACGCCAGGTTTTATTGGGTTGCAGTGGGATACCCGATGAGTATACCCCAGGCTCTGTGATTGGGCGCATTACCATGCCCATGCCCGTTACGGTCACTTTGTCACAGATTTCCATATGGCCGTTAATGACGCTGGCGCCGCCAATCATACAATAACGTCCAATCTTCAGACTACCCGCCATGATCACACCGCCCGCAACGGCCGTGTTATCTCCAATCACAACGTTGTGCGCAATCTGACACTGGTTGTCTATGATAACACCATTGCCGATCAGAGTGTTATCCAGTGCACCGCGATCGATAGTGGTACAGGCACCAATTTCTACCCGATCCCCAATCACGACAGTACCTAGCTGTGGAATTTTTATCCAATTGCCACGGTCGTTAGCATACCCGAAACCATCGGCGCCGATAACGGTGCCGGATTGAATCAGACAATCCTGACCAATCTGGATCTCGTGGTAAATCGTGACGTTAGCCCACAAACGTGAGCCGCGACCGATACGCGTCTGCTTACCGACAAAACATCCTGCGCCAATCACGACATCGTCACCCAGCTCAACGCCAGATTCGATCACCGCATTCGCGCCCACCGAAACGTTCTTACCCAGCGTCGCTGTCGAATCGATCACCGCACTGGGCGCGATATTCTGCGCGGGCTGCGGCGTTGTGTCCAGCAGTTGTGCCATGCGAGCGTACGTTAGGTAAGGATTTTTCACCACCAGGGCAGCGGTTTTACACCACTCCAGATCCGCTTCCGTCAGCACCACGGCTGAAGCCTGGATATGAGCGAGCTGCTCGCGGTAGCGGCTGTTTGCAAGAAAAGTGATTTGACCAGTGGTGGCGGATTGCATAGAAGCAATGCCGGAGATGGCGATATCGCCATCTCCGTGCAATTCTGCATCCAACTGCTGGGCTAAATCAGCCAGTCGAATTGATGACATCGATTATTTAACCTGTTTTACAACGTCAGCAGTGATGTCTTTAGCATCAGCAGAGGAGTACAGAACGGCCTGAGAATCCAGCACCAGATCGTAACCATCGCTTTTCGCTACAGACTGAACAGCGGTCTGGATTTTAGCCAGCAGCTTGTTACGCTCCTGCATCTGACGAGTCTGGTTGTCTTTGTCGAAAGCCTGCGCTTTCTGTTCAAAAGCAGCACGCTCAGAAGCAATCTGCTTCTCTTTCTTGGTGCGGTCGCTGGCCTTCATGGTTGACGCATTGCGCTGCAGATCCTGGATTTCACCCTGGATTTTCTGCTGCTGCGCCTGGAGGTCAGAAGCACGGCTTGAGAACTCACCCTCAAGCTGTTTAGCAACAGCGGCACGCTGCGGAGATTGCTGGAAAACCTGGCTCAGGTTCACGACGGCGATTTTATCGGCCGCCTGGGCACCCGCAGAAGCAGCTAATGCAACACCCAGAGCAGCAGCACAGAACAACTTTTTCACTATAAACTCCTTACCTCAACGTGTGTGTTTGCAGCGTGTCACGCTCGTGCGCGACACGTATGCAAGACGGTATTTTCACTTCCTTGTTCAGAGCCTTACCAGGTTTTACCAATGTTAAACTGGAACTGCTCTGACTTGTCTCCCTCGACTTTCTTCATCGGCTGAGCATATGAGAATACCAGCGGACCTAATGGCGACATCCATTGCAGAGCAACACCCGCAGAGACACGAATGTTATTCGGATCGCTGTAGTCCGGAATGCCCGCCGCACGCGTTTCTGCGGTGTTCTGCCATTTGGTATCCCAGACAGTACCGGCGTCCATAAACACCGAAGTACGAACTGAGTTAGCGTATTTCTCGCTCAGGAACGGCGTTGGTGTGATCAGCTCAAGGCTGGCAATCGCCATCGCGTTACCACCCACTGCATCATCTGACTTACAGATACCATTTGGATCTGTCAGCGTACAGGTTGATGAGCCGTCATTCAGATAAGCCGCTTTCGGACCAATGGTATTGGACTGGAAGCCACGCACCGTACTTGAACCACCGCCGTAGAAGTTCTCATAGAACGGCATCTCTTTTCCACCGAGCCCGTCACCATATCCGACACGGCCACGTCCCAGCACCACCCAGGTGCCATCACGATTCAGCGGCACGTACTGCTGGGTATCCAACGTCGCTTTGTAGAAGGCGTTGTCAGAACCCGGAATGGTCACTTTGCCGTTCAGGTTGGTACGGTTACCCTTGGTTGGGAAGAATCCACGGTCCAGAGTGTTATACGTCCAACCGTAGTTGAAGGTGAAATCATCTGCTGAGAAATCACCATCATCATTCAGACCCTGATGGCGTCCAACCGAGTCCAGATAACGCCACATCGCAACCTGCGGCTGCATGTTGGACAGGTCGTTATGCACATAACCCAGGCCCACACGCAATGTGTTGTTTTCGTTAACCGGGAAGCCCAACGTGCCGTCCACACCATAACTTCTGTTGGTGTAGTCTGACAGGTCAGCATCGTCCGCTTTAAAGTCGTTATAGAATACGCGGCCACCTAAGCTCACACCGTCGACCGTGAAGTACGGATCGGTGAGTGAGAATTCAGCGTAAGTCTGGTAATCGTTTTTGGTACCGCTGATGCCAACGGTATTACCGGTACCAAGCCAGTTTTCCTGGGTCACACCCACCTGGAAGCTGACGCCACTTTCAGTACCGTAACCGACACCAAAGTTGAAGGTACCGGTGTTACGCTCTTTCACCTTGTAGACGACATCCACCTGGTCCGGAGAACCTGGCACGCGCTGGGTGTCCACATCAACGGTTTCAAAGTAACCGGTACGGTTCAGACGCTCTTTACCCTGATCAACCAGGTCGCTGCCCAGCCATGCGCCTTCCATCTGACGCATCTCACGGCGCAGCACGGAATCTTTCGACGTATCGTTACCTTCGAAGCGCACTTTACGCACGTAATAACGGTTACCGGCATCCACATTGATATGCAGTTTAACGGTTTTGTCTGCATCGTTAATTTCCGGTTGTGTCACCACACGCGGATAGGCATAGCCATAACGACCCAGCAGTTTTTTGATGTCGTCTTCCATCTGGGTGACTTTGGTGCCGTTGTACAGCTCACCCGATGGAATACGCGTCATCTTTTCGATTTCCGCAGAGTGGCCCGCCATGCTGCCGTTCACGATCACGCCGGCAATCTTATACTGATCGCCTTCGTTGATGTTCACAGTGATGTAGATGCCTTTTTTATCTGGCGTCAGGCTCACCTGAGTGGAATCGATGTTGAAGCGCGCATAACCGCGATCCAGATAGAAGCTACGCAGGGTCTCAAGATCCCCGGCCAGCTTTTGTTTCTGGTATTTACGATCGCCAACCACGTTCCACCATGGCACTTCATCACGCAGTGAGAAGCGCGAGATCAATTCGTCAGAGCTAAAGGCTTTGTTGCCAACGATGTTGATCTGCTGAATCTGAGCTGACACGCCTTCCTGGAAGACGAATTTCAGATCCACGCGGTTACGGGGCAGCGGTGTCGCAATCGCTTTCACGCTGGCGGTGTATTTACCGACGCTGTAGTAGAAGTCTTCCAGGCCCTTCTCAATCGAAGAAAGCGTGGTGCGGTCGAGTGCTTCACCGACGCGCACACCAGAAGCTTCAAGGTTCTGCTTCAGCTGATCTTCTTTCACCGCTTTGTTGCCGGAGAAAGTGATGCTGGCAATGGTCGGACGCTCTTTCACCTGAACAATCAGGGTTGTTCCATCACGCAGAACCTGAACATCTTCAAAGTTGCCGGTGGCGAACAGAGAGCGAATGGTGTTTCTGACGTCATCGTCAGAAATGGTATCACCGACACGTACGGGCATGCTGAGCAGAGCCGCGCCGACGGCGACTCGCTGGAGACCTTCGAAATGAATGTCCTTCACTACGAAATCGTCTGCACCGTAAACGGTGGCGCTGCTAAACAGCAGCGACGCTATGAGCAACTTTTTCATCGCCATCGTTGTTATGCGTTTTCCTAACACATCCCGCGCCTGTCCGCAGTCCAGCTATTACAGACGTGAGAAATCATTGAAAAGTGCAAGCCCCATTAATAACACCAGCAGAATTGAGCCAATGCGATAACTGAAGTCCTGAACTCGCTCGGACACCGGTCCACCTTTGATCTTTTCGATCGCCAGAAAGAGCAGATGTCCACCATCTAATACCGGCAGAGGGAACAGGTTGATGATCCCCAGATTGACGCTGATCAGCGCCAGGAACATCAGATAATAAATCACCCCGTATTCCGCTGATAACCCTGCACCTTGCGCAATCGAAATTGGCCCGCTCAGATTATTCAGCTTCACATCCCCGGTAATCAACTTGCCCAGCATTGAGACCGTTAACTTCATCAGTTGCCAGGTTTTGACACTGGCTTCACCGATAGCGGCAAAGGGCCCATACTGCCTAACCGTTTTATACTCATCCGGCAGCGGAATGACGCGCGGAATCACTCCCGCAAAGCCTTCCGCTTCATTGCCCGGTTTCGCTTCTGGCGTTAACGTCAACGCCACGAGTTCGCCGTTACGTTCCACATCCAGCGCCATGTTTTTGCGCGGATTATCGCGCACCTGCGCCGCAAAAGCCTGCCATTGTGTTAACGGCTGACCATCGACTTTAACGATCCTGTCGCCTGCTTGCAAACCGGCAGCGCTGGCCGGCGAATTTGCCTGCACTTCAGCTAAGGTCGTTTCGATTTGTGGCCCACGAGGACGAATCCCTAATGCCACAACCGGGTCCTGTTTATCCGGTTCGAACTGCCATTCGCGCAAATCGACCTGCTTCTGCTGCGTGGCATCTTCACCGAATTGCGAGACGGTAAGCGTGGTACTGCTGTCGCCGATTTTTCCGATCAGCGCCATGCGCACTGCATCCCAATCAGGCGTTTCGATACCATCTACCGCTTTAAGTTCCATACCGGAGGTAATTTGCGCTTCAGCCGCGACGGAACCGTTCAGAATTTCGCCAACAACCGGACGCACACCGGGTACGCCGTGGATAAAGACGACCCAATAAGCGAAGACGGCAAAGATAAAGTTAGCAATGGGGCCGGCCGCGATGATCGAAGCACGCTGCAGCACAGTTTTATTGTTGAAGGCCTGATGGCGGAGTTCAGCGGGAACGCTCTCTACGCGTTCGTCGAGCATTTTGACGTAGCCGCCGAGCGGGATCAGGGCAATGACGTATTCCGTGCCCTGACGGTCGCTACGACGCCACAACGCTTTGCCAAAGCCAATCGAGAAACGTTCGACTTTGACACCGCAGCGGCGGGCGACCCAAAAGTGGCCGAATTCGTGCACGGTGATCAGTACGCCAAGTGCCACGATAAAGGCGACAAAACTCCAGAGTATGCTCAACATTGTCGCTAATCCTCAGAGGGTGCGGAACACCAGCAGCAGCAGGCAGGCAAAAACCGGCACCGCAGCGGTCAGGCTGTCGATACGATCGAGGATACCACCGTGACCCGGAATCAAGTTACCGCTGTCTTTGATGCCCGCTTCACGTTTGAACATGCTCTCGGTCAGATCCCCCAGAACCGAAGCCAGCGTAGCAATAACGGCACAGATAATCAGCGTACCCGGCGCCACAGAAAGCGGAGCCAGCAGCGCAAACAGCCAGGCGATAATCGCGGATGACAGCAGGCCGCCAAAGAAGCCTTCCCAGGTTTTACCCGGTGACACTTTTGGCGCCAGCTTATGTTTACCAAACAAACGGCCGAACATGTAAGCGCCAGAATCTGCGCCCCAGACCAGCAGCATCACAAACAGCAACCACCATGCTCCCGCAAAGTGATCGGTATCGTAATGATACTGGCGCAGCGCCATCATGCCCCAGAAGAAGGGAATCACGGTCAGGATGCCGAATAACACGCGGAGTGGGCGCGAAGTGCGCCACAACGCCGCAGAGGCAGGATAAAACAGCACGAGAAACAGGGCGACAATCCACCATCCCAGCGCGGCCCAAAGTGAGCCCTCCATCTGGAACTGGTGCAGATTGCGTTGATAGGGTTGCAGGGTGAACAGCATCACTGAGAGCAATAAACCGCATAACACGGCGAGCCAGATACGCTGCTGACGTGTCTTCATACCCGCCAGCTGCCCCCATTCCCAGGCGGCAAGCATACAGATGATGATAGTGGTAATCGCAAATCCGGACAGCGGTAACCAAAACAGAGCAGCGATCACCAGCGGAATCAGAATAAACGCGGTGATCAGACGAGACTTCAGCAAAGGTTACCCCCAGATTGCTCAGGCGCCGCCTGGTGCCGCGCCGCCAAAGCGTCGCTCCCGCGAAGAGAATGCATTCAGTGCACCTTCAAAAACGTGTTCATCAAAATCAGGCCAAAGAACATCGGTAAACCAAAACTCAGCATAGGCAATCTGCCACAGCAGGAAGTTGCTAATCCGATGCTCTCCCCCGGTCCTTATCACTAAATCCACCGGCGCCAGCTCCTGCATACACAGATAGGGAGCCAGACTTTCTTCGGTTATCTGGTCAGGACGTAATAAACCTTCCTGAACCTGTTCAGCCAGTTTTCTGGCACCCTGGATAATATCCCAACGGCCACCATAGTTGGCAGCAATGTTGAGGGTGAGTCCATTATTTTGCTGAGTCAGTTCCTCGGCGCGACGAATGCGTTCCTGAATACGATTATTGAAACGACTGATATCGCCAATCACGCGCAGACGCACGTTATGCTTGTGCAGGCTTTTGACTTCGCTGTCGAGCGCCCAGACAAACAATTCCATTAAGGCCGTCACTTCCTGTACCGGTCGGCTCCAGTTTTCACTGCTGAACGCATAGAGCGTGAGCGCTTCCAGTTTATGGCTGACCGCAAAGCTGACGGCCCGGCGTACTGATTTTACCCCGGCTTTGTGGCCTGAAATACGCAGTTTGCCCTGATTTTTTGCCCAGCGACCATTACCATCCATAATGATGGCCACGTGACGTGGCGTGCAGTACGACTCGTCATCGATTGTGTTGTGATTGTTGGACGACATAACGCGTAATAATTCCTTTCATCAGAAATGCTGTGGTTTCTGAATACATTGCGCCTGCGGCAAACCCCGGCATCGCTACCAGATGACATCGAAACAATGTCGGGCCGAAAAACGCGAGCGAGCGACTATACCATTTTCACCCTGAGCGAACAAATAGCGGGAAGTATCAACCTGCTAAACGAAAGCGTGGTAGCAATTCTGTGGCACAGATACGCGCTAACCGATCGATCTCCATCACATCCTCAATGCTGCCCGGCTCCTGGCATATCAGGGACGCCAGCACTTCGCTGTTGATGGCGGCGATGTCGGTAAAGCGAATCTGATGCTGCAGAAATGCCGCAACGGCCACTTCGTTTGCCGCATTCAGCGTGGTGGTGGCGGCTTGCCCTGTTGAGCAAGCATCGATTGCCAGCTTCAGGCAGGGATAGCGCTCATAGTCCGGCTCAGCAAACGTCAGTGACTTCATTCGCGTGAAATCGAGTGGCGTTACGCCGGCCGAAATACGTGCTGGCCATGCCATGCTGTGCGCGATAGGGGTTCGCATATCAGGCGACCCTAGCTGCGCCAGCACACTGCCATCGCAGTAACGCACCATGGAGTGAATCACCGACTGCGGATGCAGGATGACTTCCATCTGTGCGTCAGTGGCATTAAATAGCCAGCGGGCTTCAATGTATTCAAGACCTTTATTCATCATGGTGGCCGAATCAACGGAGATTTTACGCCCCATTGACCAGTTCGGATGTGCACACGCCTGATCTGGCGACATAGCGGCCAAATCCGCTAATGGCGTGTCACGAAAAGGACCACCCGATCCCGTAAGGAGAATAGAATCAATGCCATTCTCTCGCAGATCAGCGTACCCCAACTGATGCTGTATGGAAGCGGGTAAACTCTGAAAAATGGCGTTGTGCTCGCTGTCGACCGGCAACAGCTGTGCCTTGTGATGACGCACGGCCTCCATAAACAGGCGGCCGCACGTGACAAGTGACTCTTTATTCGCGAGTAGAACGGTTTTGCCAGCACGAATTGCGGCAAGTGTGGGTTGCAGCCCGGAAGCGCCAACAATAGCCGCCATCACCTGATCCACTTCATCGAGTGCCGCCAGCTCGCAAGCCGCCTGAACGCCGGAGAGCACTTCGGTAGGAAGATTCAATGCTCTCAGTCGCTCACGCAGCGCTTGTGCGGAGGCTTCATCAGACATCGCCGCATAGCGTGGGGTAAATTGCTGACACTGTTCAGCCATCAGCGCTACGTTTTGACCCGCCACCAACGCGGTGACCTGGTACAAGTCTGGATTGGCTGCGATGACTGCCAGTGTGCTGGTACCAATCGAGCCGGTGGAACCCAGCAGAGTTAATCGCTTCATCATGCTATCCCTGTGACGTCGTGGATCGTGCCTGCAACAGCGCCAGGCACAATGTAAAACGCCGCCAGAGTCGCACAACGTCTCTGAACGGCGTTTTTAAAGGCAGTAGATGGAATTAGAAATCCATCAGTTCCTTTTCTTTTTCGGCCAATGCGACATCAACATTTTTGATGTAGCCATCGGTCATTTTTTGGATCTCATCCTGCGAGCGACGTTCGTCGTCTTCGCTGATCTCTTTGTCTTTCAGCAGCGCTTTGATCTTGTCGTTAGCATCGCGGCGCACGTTACGAACAGAAACACGCCCCTGCTCCGCTTCACCACGCACGACCTTGATCAGATCTTTACGACGCTCTTCGGTCAGCGCTGGCAGTGGCACACGAATATCGGTACCTGCTGAGCTTGGGTTCAGACCCAGGTCAGATGCCATAATCGCTTTTTCAACGGCCGGGCTCAGTGAGCGGTCAAACACGTTGATTTTCAGCGTACGAGAATCTTCTACCGTGACGCTAGCCAGCTGACGCAATGGCGTAGGTGTACCGTAGTAAGGCACCATAATGCCGTCGAGCAGTGAAGGCGAAGCACGACCGGTGCGCACTTTGCTGATTTGGTTTTTGAATGCTTCCACGCATTTTTCCATGCGCGTGTCGGCATCTTTTTTAATGTCGTTAATCACGTTAAAACCCTTGGATTCGGTTTGACCTGGCCATCTCCGGGCAGCCCGGAAGTGGTATCGATAAACATCGATCATCCTGAAAGCTGCGCGATGCCACTGCATCGCGCCAACAGAATATACCTTATTTTATCTTGCGTCGGGTATTAATGCGTAATCAGAGTGCCTTCTTTTTCACCCATCACTACGCGACGCAGTGCGCCAGGCTTGTTCATGTTGAAGACGCGGATCGGCAGTTGATGGTCGCGAGCCAATGTAAAGGCCGCCAGATCCATCACTTTCAGCTCTTTATCCAGTACTTCGCCATAGGTCAGCTGTTCATACAGCGTCGCGTCCGGTTTTTTCACCGGATCATCTGAATAAACACCGTCAACTTTGGTCGCTTTCAATACCACATCGGCTTCGATTTCGATGCCACGCAGACAAGCGGCGGAGTCAGTGGTAAAGAACGGGTTGCCAGTACCGGCGGCGAAAATCACCACGCGGTTATTGCGCAGCAGGCTGATCGCTTCTGCCCAGCTGTAGTTATCACACACGCCATTCAGCGGAATCGCGGACATCAGACGCGCGTTAACATACGCACGGTGCAATGCGTCTCGCATTGCCAGACCGTTCATCACGGTTGCCAGCATACCCATGTGATCGCCGACCACACGGTTCATGCCTGCCTGTGCCAGGCCAGCGCCACGGAACAGGTTACCGCCACCAATAACCACACCCACCTGGATGCCCAGCTCAACCAGCTCTTTCACCTCTTGCGCCATACGGTCAAGCACGCTCGCGTCAATACCAAAACCTTCGGCACCTTGCAGTGCTTCGCCACTCAGTTTTAGCAGGATACGTTGATATACAGGTTTTGCGTTGGTCGCCATGGTCAATTCTTCCTGGAGGATATGATGAATGAGAAGTTAAATCTGATCGATCATCCGCTTAGCGAACGAAAAAAGCTATTGGGATGAGACTGAAAAGTGGTCCACGCAAAACGCAGACAAAAAAGAACCGCCTTCCGGCGGTTCTTTCGGAGCATTAAGACTGTTTGGACATTGCAGCAACTTCTGCTGCGAAGTCAGCTTCAACTTTCTCGATGCCTTCGCCCACTTCGAAGCGGATGAAGTTAATCACGTCTGCGCCTTTCTCTTTCAGAGCCTGGCCAACAGTTTTGCTTGGATCGATAACGAAAGCCTGACCGGTCAGAGAAACTTCGCCGGTGAATTTCTTCATGCGGCCTTCAACCATTTTCTCTGCGATTTCTTTAGGCTTGCCAGACTGCATGGCGATGTCCAGCTGAACCTGGTACTCTTTCTCAACCACATCAGCAGACACGTCTTCTGGCTTAACGAATTCTGGCTTGCTTGCCGCAACGTGCATCGCAACTTGCTTGCTCAGCTCTTCATCAGCACCGGAGGTAGAAACCACTACGCCGATACGTGCGCCGTGCTGGTAGCTGTTCAGCTGAGCACCTTCCAGGATAGCAACACGACGGATGTTGATGTTCTCACCGATTTTAGCAACCAGCGCTACGCGTTCTTCTTCGAACTGCGCTTTCAGAGCTTCAACATCAGTCACTTTACCAGCAACAGCTGCATCCAGCACTTTGTCAGCGAAAGCCTGGAAACCAGCATCTTTAGCAACGAAGTCAGTCTGGCAGTTAACTTCCAGAATCACTGCGAAACCATCAGCGATTTTGGTTTTGATCACGCCGTCAGCAGCAACGTTGCCTGCTTTCTTAGCGGCTTTGATCGCGCCAGATTTACGCATGTTCTCAATCGCCAGCTCGATGTCGCCGTTCGCTTCGGTCAGCGCTTTTTTGCAATCCATCATGCCTGCGCCAGTACGCTCACGCAGTTCTTTTACCAATGCAGCGGTAATTTCAGCCATTCCAGAATCCTCGATTCGTCTCTGTGTGCGTTAACACTGTCAGAAACTTGTTGCGGAAAATTTACTCTGCCCCGCTTACCCGAAAGAAGCGTGACAAACTTAGATAAATAAAAGGGGCCTGTGCGGCCCCCTTAACAGATAACATCTGATGTCTAAGGGCTCTTAGAAAGAGCGAACCTTATTAAGCTTCAGCAGCTTCTTCAGCCTGCTCAGCCAGATCCTGTGAACGGCCTTCGCGCACGGTGGTCGCAACAGCAGTCAGGTACAGGCTTACAGCACGGATCGCATCGTCGTTACCTGGGATAACGAAATCAACGCCATCTGGATCAGAGTTGGTATCAACGATAGCAAATACTGGGATACCCAAGTTGTTTGCTTCTTTGATTGCGATGTGTTCGTGGTCAGCGTCAACAACGAACAGTGCATCCGGCAGACCGCCCATATCTTTGATACCGCCCAGGCTGTTTTCCAGCTTGGCCAGTTCACGAGCACGCATCAGTGCTTCTTTTTTGGTCAGTTTGTCGAAAGTACCGTCCTGAGACTGAGTTTCCAGATCTTTCAGACGCTTGATTGACTGACGAACAGTTTTCCAGTTGGTCAGCATACCACCCAACCAGCGGTGGTTAACGAAGAACTGGTCGCAGCTCAGAGCTGACTCTTTTACCGCTTCGGCAGCAGCGCGCTTAGTACCAACGAAAAGGATTTTGCCTTTACGTGAAGAGATCTTCTGCAACTCAGCCAGAGCTTCGTTGAACATTGGTACAGTTTTCTCAAGGTTGATGATGTGAACCTTGTTACGAGCACCGAAGATGAATGGCTTCATTTTCGGGTTCCAGTAACGGGTCTGGTGACCAAAGTGAACACCAGCCTTGAGCATGTCGCGCATTGAAACAGTTGCCATGATTACCTCTAAAGTATGATTGGGGTTGGGCCTCCATGTATCCCATACAACCGACCTCTTTCAAGGCACCCCGGCGTATGTGTCGATACATGTGTGTTTTAGTACACATAATGAGTTTTATGCGTTTCCTGCCAGCCAACGAAACGAAGGTGACAGAGAATCGTCGGCGCGCTTTATACCATAACGCGCAGGAATACGCCAACAGTTGTTAGCAGCGTGAGCGAGGAGTCATCCCGATTTGGCAGCCTAATGACTGACTGCTAACATGACTGCCACAGAACTCATTATTGTCGAAAATGTCGGCAATTGCGGATTATTTAATGGCCATTTCAATCAAAACCCCTGAAGAAATCGAAAAAATGCGCGTGGCGGGCCGTCTGGCTGCTGAAGTGCTGGAAATGATCGCCCCGCACGTGGTGCCGGGTGTGACCACAGGTGAACTCGACCGCCTCTGCCACGATCACATCACGAATAAGCAGCAGGCTATCTCAGCCTGCCTTGGCTATCACGGCTTCCCGAAATCGGTGTGTATTTCGGTTAATGAAGTGGTGTGCCACGGCATCCCGAGCGATGACCGCGTTTTAAAAGATGGCGATGTAGTCAACGTTGACGTCACGGTGATCAAAGACGAGTATCACGGCGATACCTCGAAGATGTTCATCGTCGGCAAACCGACTATTCAGGGCGAGCGCTTGTGCCGTGTCACCCAGGAAAGCCTCTACATTGCGCTGCGTCTGGTTAAACCGGGCATCCGCCTGCGTGAGCTGGGTCGTGCGATTCAGCAATATGTTGAAGCACAGGATTTCTCTGTGGTACGTGAATACTGCGGCCACGGCATCGGCAAAGGTTTCCACGAAGAACCACAAGTGTTGCACTATGATGCCGATGACGGCGGCGTGGTGTTGCAGGCGGGGATGACCTTTACCGTTGAGCCGATGGTCAATGCCGGTGATTATCGTATCCGCACCATGAAGGATGGCTGGACCGTAAAAACCAAAGATCGCAGCTTGTCCGCGCAGTATGAGCATACTATTGTGGTGACAGAAAACGGCTGTGAGATTCTTACGCTGCGTGAAGATGACACCATTGCTGCGGTGCTCGAAAACAACGCGTAACGTTCTTCAAGACAGTACCAGGCCGGCATAATGCCGGCCTTTTTTATGGCGCTTACGAGGCATGTCGATGAGTGGTAGCGTGACCGAAGCAGTACACAAAGGCCTGACTGATTCCCCCGCCAGCTGGCCCGATGAAGCCCTGACGCGTGACAAATTAAAACTCTATCTGGAGCAATTCCAGCAGCATCTCGGTATGGCCTTTGATGCCGGTACTGACGTTGAATCACTGATTGATGCCCGCACGCTATTTATCGATCGTCTGTTGCGCCGACTGTGGCGCTTCTACGGCTTCGATAAAATGAAAGAGATTGCGTTGGTTGCGGTGGGCGGCTATGGCCGTGGTGAACTGCATCCGCTCTCCGATATCGATGTCTTGATACTCAGCCGCCAGCCACTGGATGATGCGGCCGCGCAACGCACCAGCGAACTCCTGACGCTGATGTGGGATTTAAAACTCGAAGTTGGCCACAGTGTGCGCACGCTGGAAGAGTGTTTACTGGAGGGGTTGTCCGATCTTACTGTCGCGACCAACCTGATCGAATCCCGCATGCTGACAGGCGATGTCGCCCTGTTCCTTGAGTTGCAGAAGAACATTTTCAGCGATGGCTTCTGGCCGTCCTCTCGCTTTTTCGCGGCCAAGATTGAAGAGCAGCAGGAACGTCATCAGCGCTATCACGGTACCAGCTACAATCTCGAACCCGATATTAAAAGCAGCCCGGGCGGCCTGCGCGACATCCACACCTTACAGTGGGTGGCGCGCCGCCATTTCGGTGCCACTACCATGGATGAGATGGTGGGGTTTGGCTTTATCACGGAGGCCGAGCGTAATGAAATTAATGAATGCCAGGAGTTCCTCTGGCGGATTCGCTTCGCGCTGCACTTAACGCTCACACGCTACGACAACCGCTTGTTGTTTGATCGCCAGCTCACCGTGGCACAGCGGCTCAACTATCTCGGCGAAGGCAATGAGCCGGTTGAGCGCATGATGAAAGATTTTTACCGGGTGACGCGCCGCATTGGTGAGCTCAATCAGATGCTGTTGCAGCTGTTTGATGAAGCGATCCTCGCGCTCTCCACCACCGAGAAACCGCGCAGCATTGATGATGATTTCCAGCTGCGCGGCAATTTGATTGATCTGCGTGACCCCACATTGTTCGAACGTGAACCGCAGGCCATTCTGCGCATGTTTTATGTGATGGTACGTAATGAGAACATCACCGGCATTTACTCCACCACGCTACGTCATTTACGCCATGCGCGTCGTCATCTGAAGCAGCCGCTGTGCCAGATTGCCGAAGCGCGTGACACCTTTATGGCGATTCTGCGCCATCCGGGCGCGGTGAAGCGGGCGCTGGTGCCGATGCATCGCCACAGTGTCCTTTGGGCGTATACGCCGCTGTGGGGCAATATTGTCGGCCAGATGCAGTTTGACCTGTTCCATGCTTACACGGTGGATGAGCACACCATTCGCGTCCTGCAAAAGCTGGAAAGTTTCGCCAACGAAGCCACGCGTCCGATGCACCCATTGTGTGTAGAACTCTGGCCGCGTTTGCCACAGATCGAACTGCTGCTGATGGCCGCCTTGTTGCACGATATCGCCAAAGGGCGCGGCGGTGACCACTCGATTCTGGGGGCGCAGGACGCGCTTGATTTTGCCGAATTGCACGGGCTCAACTCGCGGGAAACGCAGTTGGTGGCCTGGCTGGTGCGCCATCATCTGTTGATGTCGGTCACCGCCCAGCGCCGTGATATTCAGGACCCGACGGTGATTCAGCAATTCGCTGAAGTCATGCAGAATGAAAACCGCCTGCGTTATCTGGTGTGTCTCACCGTAGCCGACATCTGCGCCACTAACGAAAGTCTGTGGAACAGCTGGAAGCAGAGCCTGCTGCGTGAATTGTTCTTCGCGACCGAAAAACAGCTGCGTCGCGGTATGGAAAACAGCCCGGACTTGCGCGAACGCGTGCGTCATCATCGCTTACAGGCTCTCGCGCTGTTGCGGATGGAAAACCTTAACGAAGAGCGCCTGCACCATATCTGGAGCCGCTGCCGTGCTGACTATTTCCTGCGTCACACGCCGAATCAACTGGCATGGCACGCGCGTCATCTGATCGACCATGACCTTACAAAGCCGCTGGTGCTGGTCAGCCCGCAGGCCACTCGCGGCGGGACTGAAATCTTTATCTGGAGCCCGGACCGCCCTCACCTGTTCGCCGCAGTAGCCGGTGAGCTGGACCGCCGCAATCTGAGCGTGCACGATGCCCAGATCTTTACCAGCCGCGACGGTATGGCGATGGATACCTTTATTGTGCTGGAACCGGATGGCAGTCCGCTGGCCGCCGATCGTCATCCGATGATTATGCAGGCACTGGAGCAAGCGATTACCCAAACCGAATGGGTGCCGCCGCGCACACGTCGCCAGTCTGCTCGCCTCAAGCACTTCAGTGTCGATACCGAAGTGAATTTCCTGCCGACGCACACCGATCGTCGTAGCTATCTGGAACTGGTCGCGCTGGATCAACCAGGCTTGCTGGCGCGTGTAGGGGAAGTGTTTGCCGACCTCGGTGTGTCACTGCACGGCGCGCGCATCAGTACGATTGGCGAACGAGTTGAGGATCTTTTCATCCTGGCGGACAGCGAACGGCGCGCACTTGATGTCGAAATGCGCAATGTGCTGCAACAACGGTTGACAGAGGCCCTCAATCCAAACGATAAAGTGTGACCGCAATCGATTTATCGACTTAATTCTCTGTGTCAGCGCGACGCTGGCACCCGTATGACAGACTCAGGAAATTATTATGCAACAGTTACAGAGCGTTATTGAATCTGCCTTTGAGCGCCGCGCCGATATCACGCCAGCCAGCGTGGACAGCGTGACCCGTGAAGCCATCGAACAGGTTATTGGCCTGCTGGATAGCGGCGAACTGCGCGTGTCTGAAAAGATCAACGGAGAGTGGGTAACGCATCAGTGGCTGAAGAAAGCAGTGCTGCTGTCGTTCCGCATCAATGACAACCAGGTGATTGACGGCGCAGAAACTCGCTTCTACGACAAAGTGCCAATGAAGTTCGCTAACTGGGATGAAGCACGCTTCAAAAATGCCGGTTTCCGCGTTGTTCCCCCTGCTGCCGTGCGTCAGGGCGCGTTCATTGCACGTAATACCGTGCTGATGCCTTCATACGTCAACATCGGCGCTTTCGTTGATGAAGGCACCATGGTTGACACCTGGGCCACCGTAGGTTCTTGTGCGCAGATCGGTAAAAACGTTCACCTGTCTGGCGGCGTCGGCATCGGTGGTGTTCTGGAGCCACTGCAGGCTAACCCAACCATCATTGAAGACAACTGCTTCATCGGCGCACGTTCTGAAATCGTTGAAGGCGTGATCGTTGAAGAAGGTTCAGTGATCTCCATGGGCGTTTACATCGGTCAGAGCACCAAAATTTACGACCGTGAAACCGGCGAAGTGCATTACGGTCGTGTGCCAGCGGGTTCCGTGGTGGTTTCAGGTAACCTGCCGTCTAAAGATGGTAGCTACAGCCTGTACTGTGCCGTAATCGTGAAGAAAGTGGATGCTAAAACGCTGGCGAAAACGGGCATCAACGAACTGCTGCGTACCATCGACTAAGTTAGAAATTAGTTCGGTTACTCTGCCAACGGGCCTGTATTCGGGCCCGTAATTTTTTCTTTACACTCTCACCCAAACAACCTGCTTCGCGCCGCGAATTAACTGGTGCGTTTATTTTTCAAACAGTTCATAATCCGCGCCAGTTAACTACGGTCGCGCACTGTTCATCCCGGTTTTTGTGTCTACAGTTGATTAAGTATGCCGTAAGCGTTCCGGTTGCTGCGTATCTGCCGCATCCCGAATGATGATGATAGTCCTGCGCGCTCACCCACTCTTAGATGGAATATAAACGCTATGTACGACAACCTGAAAAGCTTAGGTATCAGCTCTCCTGAAGACATCGACCGTTACAGCCTGCGTCAGGAAGCCAGCAACGACATTCTGAAAATCTACTTCCGCAAAGACAAAGGTGAATTCTTCGCCAAAAGCGTGAAATTCAAATACCCGCGTCAGCGCAAAACTGTCGTCGCCGATCACACCAGCCAGGGCTATAAAGAAGTACAGGAAATCAGCCCGAACCTGCGTTACGTGATCGACGAACTGGACCAGATCTGCCAGCGCGATCAGGTTGAAGTCGATCTGAAACGCAAAATCCTTGCTGATCTGCGTCATCTGGAAAACGTGGTATCCAATAAGATCGCTGAAATTGAATCCGATCTGGATCAACTGACCCGCAACGGTCGTTAATTTCCTCCCCGCGTTCCCAGGGCCAGCTTATGCTGGCCTTTTTTTGCCTTAATTCAGTTTTATCTGGGCCTGTTTCACCTATCTGAATTCATAATCCCTGGCTAGTATCGGGTTATGTCTGACTTCAGGTATCACAAAAACCATGCAATTTGCAGCCATCACCTCAGGACAGCGCGGTCTGGATGTTCATATCGCCGGTGACCTCGCGCAAAAAATTCTCTCTGGAACGCTAAAGGCTGGTGATGTTCTGCCCAGCGAAGTCGAGTTGTGCAGCCACTTTGGCGTCAGCCGAACTGCCGTGCGTGAGGCGCTCAAACTCCTCTCTTCGAAGGGATTAATAGAATCGCGTCCCAAACTCGGCACGCATGTGCGCGACCGCACATACTGGAATCTGCTTGATGTGCAGCTGCTGGAATGGATGAAGGGCATCGAATCTACGGCAGAAATGTATCAACAGTTTCTGGACTTCCGTGAGGCTATCGAACCGCAGGCTGCCAGACTGGCTGCACTACACGCTACGCAGGCACAACGCACCGAACTTTCTCTGTTATTTCGCGAAATGATCGCTGTTTGCGCTGCGAGTAAATTCGATCTTGCTCGCTGGCTGGAGGCAGACAGTGCCTTTCATCGCCTGATCTTTCACTCTACCGACAACTGTTTTTACATCCCGTTCGGTAATTTGCTGGAAACCATCTTTAAATGCTTTTTTACCTGGCCTTCCAGCGCGCAGGATATTTTTTTGGACGAACACCGCAAGATTTATGAAGCGATCATGATCGGCGATGCCGATGCGGCGCACAGGGCGTCGATGAATCTAATGCTTAACAGCACACAGCCTCGGCTATAACTCTCCCCTCACCGATACGTGGGTGGGCGCGATAACAACCACAGATCACGCAGCGCTTCTCTTTCCGCACCGCGCGCTGCTGGGCTGATAGGGGCCGTCGATTGCGTTTCGATCGCGCGATGAATCCAGGGCTGAAAACGGTCGCTGTTCAGGCTGCGATCCGTGAGCGAGAGCAGTGGAATCAAGCGCAGACTGACACGATCGCGATTTTTCCATGGCCAGGTTTTGCTGTCATCACTAAACGGTGCCATATAATTCAGCGCACTCAACATTGAACCGCTCTGCTGTTGATAGTGCCAAAGATCGCCCGCGCCGCTTCGCTGTGCCAGTTGCGCGAGGCTGGTCAGAGCCTGCAAATTGAAATAGCTATAGTGGAACGAGCGTGTGCGTGCCAGTTCCATTGGCTGCGTTCCGTCCGCACGAATTTGCCCGGCGATTTTATCCTGAGCTAAAACCACCATCTGCTTAATCACCTGAGGTTGATGCAAATACCACGCGATGCCCGCCACCTGTGCGGCATACCAACTGCCATGGTTATTAGGTGCATCACGCTCGCCTTGTGCCAACTGACTGTGCAATAGCCAGCCGAGATAATCGCTAAACCATGCATGTATCGCAGCTTGATCCTGCGGGTGCCAGCCGGGCGAATCGTGCAGTAGCTGCAGTGCATCCACTATGCGCGTGGCAAAGTAACGCCCATCCAGCACACCGGTGTGTCGGCCCTCAGCCTTACCCGGCACACCCTGAGCATAATTAAGATTGGGATTCATGCGGGTGGTGGGGTCGATGAACCAGCTGCGAATCATCGATTGGGCTTTGGCTGCATAACGGGTTTCGCCGGAGAAATACCAGGCAAGCGCCAATGCCTGCACGTCTGCGGTGAAACGAGCCAGACGCACACCATCGCTTTGGTCGTTTTTACTCGCCGGATTGACCGCACCATCACGGCGTTCCCATGGCAAGCCATTGGGCTTGTCGGGATTCGGCCACCAGTAGGCACTCAGGCTGAGATAATCATGGCGGGAACCGCTGGGAGGTAACATCCCTTTCTGCGTCACGCTGGGATTGGGCTGATTAAGCGCGCGATCGGCAGCCTGCTTGAGTTGCTGCCACGCCTGCTCAGTCTGTGGCGCAGCCTGATGATTTTGCAGCGCAGTTCGCGTCTGTTGCATCTCTTCGCCAGATAAAAAGGCCAGCGAAACGGCTTTGGCATGACAGGTCGCGGTCATCAGCAAGCCGGCCAACAGCCAGATCAGGCGCACATTCAATCGGGGCATCTTCCTCTCCTGGCCCTGCTAAGGGTTAGCTCTGTTCATCCAGTTGCAGCGCCACATACAGCAGCAATCGATCATCAAAATTGCCGAGGTTTAATCCGGTCAGCTCGGAGATGCGGTTCAGGCGATACTCGAGCGTATTACGATGGATAAATAGTGCGCGTGCCGTGGCGCTGGGCTGCACGTTATGACTGAACCACGCCACCAGCGTACGTCGCAATAATCCATTATTATCATTGGCTTTGAGTTTCGCCAACGGGCGCGCCAGTTCATTCGCTTGCCAGCCACCGCGCAGGCTATCCAGCAGTACGGGCAGCACCAAATCCTGATAGAAGAAACTGCGCTGTTCCGGCATGCGCTGTTTACCCACCATCATGGTGGTGCGCGCCGTACGGTAGGAACGCGCAATACTGCCGGGACCGGTAAAGAAATTACCCAGCGCGATGCGCATTCGCACCTGCCCACTCTCTTTCATACGCTGTAATAACTGATCCACGCGACGGCGGTGATCGTCTTGATCGTAACGGCCGTGGGCATTGAGCGCCGGCTTCAACACCACCATTTCAGTGAGTGAAACGATAGCAATCAGGTTGTCACGATCCGGCGTTGTCAGCAGAGTTTGTAAATGCTGCAATTCCGACATCGCACTGTCAACGCCAAGCTGGCCGCTGTCGACTTCCACCACCGCCACCACGCGCGGTTGATTGAGATCGATGCCCAGGCGCTGCGCCCACTCGCTCAACGCCGGTGAAAGCGTATCGCTACGAATCAGGTTCAGCACCAGCTCTTCGCGCAAACGGCTATCCTGCGCCAGCATGTGCAACAGCCGCGCTTGTTCCAGCATCATTTCGGCGGTCATACACACCAGTTCACCGTAGTGACGCAGCGCTGCCGGCTGGCCGGTCAGGCCAATTACACCGACAATCTCACCATCAATGCGCAACGGCAGGTTGATACCAGGACGCACGCCGTGCAGATGTTTCGCCACGGCTTCATCAATGTCCACTACCCTTCCCTGCGATAACACCAGCAACGCACCTTCGTGCAATTCGCCAATACGCTCACGATCGCCGCTGCCAATAATGCGGCCGCGTGCATCCATCACGTTGACATTACTGTCAATAATTTGCATGGTGCGGGCAACAATATCCTGAGCCAGTCGCGCATCGAGATGATAGGTGGCCATCAATCACTCCAGAGAAAGGGAAGAATTGACAGAATACGCATCACGCGCTCGGCTGGCATTGTGCAACTGCACATAGCCGGATAGAGAATACGGGAATTGCGGTAGGCGTCACATTGCGAAACGGACATCTGCACAATGTGGACCACACTAAAAAGGTGTTGATGCTAGCCAGGAGCGCAGCTGCGCCAGACAAAACAAAAAAGGCGAGCCGAAGCTCGCCTGTACTCAATTATCTAAGACTTACTGCATTAGCAGATAGAGGCTGCTGTCGCCACGCTGCACGTTCAGGGCCAGCACGGACGGTTTGGTATCGAGGATTTTGCGCAGTTCACCAAGGTTGGCAATCGCCTGCTGGTTAACGCCCCTAATCACGTCACCTTTCTTCAGACCAATACGCGCTGCAGCACTGCCTGCCTTCACATTATCCACGCGCACGCCTTTCTGGCCGTTGCTGTCGATGTTGCTCAGGTCGGCACCTTCAATGCCGGTGTAGATCGTGGCGGACTGCACTTTTTCCTGCGAGCTCTGCTGCAGTTCAACCGTAATCGTCACCGGTTTACCGTCACGTAACAGACCCAGCTGCAGTTTAGTGCCCACTGGCAGTGAACCCACTTCTGCACGCAGCGCGGCAAAACTGGTCAGCGGTTTGCCATTCATCGACACCACGACATCGCCGGCTTTCACACCCGCTTTTGCCGCTGCCGAGTTAGGCAGGACCTGGCTCACAAAGGCACCGCGCTGGGCATCGACTTTCATCGCTTTCGCCAGCTCAGAGTTAAGCTCGGTACCCATAATGCCCAGCTCGCCACGCTTCACCTGACCATACTCGATCATCTGCGCCGTCAGGTTTTTCACCATCGCGCTTGGGATAGCAAAGCCGATACCGATATTGCCGCCGTCTGGCGCCAGAATCGCGGTGTTAATCCCAATCAGTTCACCGTTCAGGTTCACCAGCGCACCACCAGAGTTACCACGGTTGATGGCGGCATCGGTCTGGATGAAGTTCTCGTAGTTCTCGACGTTCAAGCCGCTGCGGCCCAACGCTGAAACGATACCGGAGGTCACCGTTTCGCCAAGTCCATACGGGTTACCGATCGCTACCGTGTAATCACCGACACGTAAGTCATCGGAGTCAGCGATCTTAATCGCCGTCAGGTTCTTGGCGTCCTGCAGTTGAATTAGAGCAATATCAGACTGCGGATCTTTACCAATCACTTTGGCGTCATAGCGACGGCCATCGCTCAGCTGCACCTGAATTTTGGTGGCGTTATCTACCACATGGTTGTTGGTGACGACATAGCCTTTATCGGCATTAATCACGACACCCGAACCGAGTGCACGGAATTTTTGCTGCTGGGTGTTGGCGCCGCCGTTGTCACCGCCCTGGCTACCATCACCGCCGCCCTGGCACATTGGCGAGCTTTGGAATGGCGAACCGTCCTGGCAGAATGGCGAGTTATCACCAAAGAATTGCTGGAATTGCTGCGGCATGCGCGGGGTTTTCACCGTGGTGCTGCCTTCAACGCTAATACTTACCACGGAAGGCATCACTTTTTCCAGCATCGGCGCCAGGCTTGGCAACTGTTGATTCGAGGAGGAAGCACTTTCCGCCGCGAAACTGACAGGGCTCAATGCCATGCCCAGACTAAGCGCCAGCGCACTTAACATTAATGTGCTTTTTTTCATTTGTCTGTGTCTCTCTAAGATTTACGGCCAGACCATTGCTGTGGTCGTGATGGTGAGATTAAGTTTTTAGCGCGAAGTTCCTAATAAAGTTTTGGGCAAAGGTAAAAATTTATTCTTCATCTTTACAAAACTCGGCTTATTCCACGGCCATCAAACGACGATACTCATCCCACGCATAATTGTCTGTCATTCCGCTGATATAGTCCTGAATCAAGCGCGAACGGTAATAACGCTCCCACAACAAACGTTGATATTTATGCTCGACAATCAGTGTACGCATCTGCTGCTGATAAGCTTTGCGATGTTTTCCTGAAAGCTTATGAAACAGTCGCGTTTCTATCGGATATTTCGGCAGAAAATCGTCGTTCATCAGCGTAGTAAATTGTTCATAATCCAGCAACATTAATGACTGATAGATTTCCAGCAACCCTTTTATTACCCGATAACCTTGTAATTCGAGTTGCTCAACTTCCGGATGATTAAATACCTGCTGGCGCGCCACGGTTTTAAATAATTTCAACAGACGGCCTTCATCACCGTCATCTTCCAGCAGCGCATGATTGAAGTTTCCTTCAAAAATAGCCGGGAGATTATCGACAAAACGGCGCACGGCATGGCTAACCAACACATTTTGCACGTTAACCCGTAATGACATGAAAAATTGATCGCTCAGGCTACGGCGTTTTTTCTGGTTGGCTTCTTTCCATGCCTCGCTCACTGTGCGACTGAACGCATCACCACTATTTACCGTCCCCCAAGCTTTGAGCAGAGACTTATACAAGGTCTCAACATCAAAAATGTCTTTTTCGACCGCATCATCTAAATCGGCAATACAGTAGGAGATATCGTCCGCGGCTTCCATAATCCAGGTGAGAGGATAGCGATGATGCTCCTTAATATGGGTCGCAGCGCGTAAGTCAGCCACATATTCACGCTCGGACAAATAAAAACCAGGCTTCTTCATCAGCACGCTAAATTCTGCCGGCTTATCGCCCTGCCACCATGCGGGGGCGGTATATTTTAAAATACAGGCCACCTGCGCATAGCTAAGATTAAGCTGCAGCAGCGTATGCACCAGGCGAATCGCCTGCGCATTGCCTTCGAAGTGGCACAAATCCTGACGAATCATTGCATTTAGCTGGTCAAAATCAGTGCGCTGATGCTCATCTGCCACGCCCGCCACCAGCGGGTCCACGAGTTCAAGAGGCAGATTGTCGTCAAACCAGTCATTGATCGCGGCTTCACCAAAGTGACCAAACGGCGGATTACCCACATCATGCAGCAGGCAGGCCATCTCAATCAGACTCTCAAACGCGCCTTCAAACTCATCCAGCCCGTAATTTGCCAGTCCACCGCCCTGCGTTTTCAGGTATTGCAGGATCTCTTTGGTGATATAGCGCCCGGTTTGCTGCACTTCAAGCGAGTGGGTCAAACGTGAACGCACCGCTGCATTACGCTCCAGAGGAAATACCTGAGTCTTTTGTTGCAGGCGGCGGATCGCGGCAGAATTGATGATGCGGCCACGGTCACTCTCAAAGTGCCGTGTAATAAAGTATTCGCCCTCTGGATCTTTGCGGCTGGTATAAGGGCGGGTGAAACTGATCTTATTTTTGAAATTGATCGGCGCCATCATTACCCCTTATTTTTTGGTGAATTCATCCTCTGCCAGCCATGGTAGACTATGCCTCACTTTTAAGCTTTACATCCATAACTACAGCGAGATTCTTTATGAAAGCAGGCATTATTGGCGCGATGGAGCAGGAAGTCACCCTGCTGCGTGACAAAATCGAAAACCGTCAGACGCTGACGCTGGCTGGTTGTGAAATTTATACCGGCACGCTGAACGGTGTTGAGGTTGCTCTGCTGAAATCAGGCATCGGTAAAACCGCAGCAGCGCTCGGCACGACCCTGTTGCTGGAGCTGTGCAAACCCGATGTGGTGATCAACACCGGTTCTGCGGGTGGTCTGGCCGCTTCACTGAAAGTGGGCGATATCGTGGTTTCCGATGAAGTGCGCTATCACGATGCCGACGTCACCGCATTCGGTTACGAACCGGGCCAGATGGCCGGTTGCCCGGCAGCCTTTGTGGCGGATGAAAAACTGATCGCCGCTGCGGAGCAAGTGATTAAGCAGCTGGATCTCAACGCAGTGCGCGGTTTAGTGGTCAGCGGGGATGCGTTCATCAACGGTGCTGAACCTCTGGCACGCATTCGCACCACCTTCCCACAGGCGATCGCCGTGGAGATGGAAGCCACCGCCATCGGTCATGTTTGCCATCAGTTCAAAGTGCCGTTTGTGGTGGTGCGCGCGATCTCCGATGTCGCAGATAAAGAATCCCACCTGAGCTTTGATGAGTTCCTCGTCGTTGCCGCTAAACAATCGTCACTGATGGTTGAAAACCTGCTGGCACAGCTGGCGCGTGGCTAAATATCTGCTGCTGGGGCTATTGCTGATCGGCAATAGCCTGTTTGCCGCTACCCCGCGCGTTATTACGCTATCGCCCCATCTGACCGAACTGGCTTTCGCAGCGGGCATTACGCCGGTGGCGGTGAGTGCTTATTCGGATTTCCCGGCGCAGGCCAATCAGCTGGAGCAGGTGGCAAACTGGCAGGGCATCAAAGTCGAGCGCATCCTGCAACTGAAACCGGATGTGGTGCTGGCCTGGCGCGGTGGTAATCCACAGCGGCAGATCGACCAACTGCAACGTTTAGGCGTTAAGGTTGAGTGGATCGATCCGCAATCTATCGATCAGATGATTGATGCGTTGGCTGCGCTCAAACAGTGGAGTCCACAACCTCAGCAGGCGCTAGACGCCGCCCAATCACTGCGCGAGCAGGAAAATGAGCTGCGTGAGCAGTATCAACAGCGCACGCCAATTCCACTGTTTCTGCAGTTTGGCCAGCAGCCGCTGTTTACAGCCTCACGCAATACGTTGCAAAACGAAGTGATCACGCTGTGTGGCGGTAAAAATATCTTTGCTGACAGTCGCGTAAGCTGGCCACAGGTGAGCCGCGAGCAAGTGCTGGCGCGCCATCCCGAGGCGATTGTGATTGGCGGTGACCGTGCGCAAGCCGCGAATATTGTGAAATTCTGGCAGCCA
>AEWW01008038.1_pt1 | contig 30368 bp, 23 predicted proteins | sample 267848 | NCBI WGS metagenome assembly AEWW01 (sample SAMN00713649, study PRJNA62039) | ant fungus garden metagenome | place: Panama: Gamboa | collected Apr-2009 | depth 0.5 m m | reverse complement strand
GGGTGTTGTTAAAGGCCAGATAGGTTTTACCCTTTACCGCTGAGCGGTAATGGTTGCCGAAATGCAGGGTGTGAATCAGCGCTGAAGCGTGCTCCAGTTCGCCGTTCAGACCGACGACGGCGCTTTTGCCATAAGCCACAACCTTGTCGCCGCCGCCCGCTTCTTTCACGATTAACCCGGTCAGTAACTCGCCCAATACGGGTGCCATTTCACGAATCTTAGGCGCGAGATCTTCCACGAAACCCTCACCTGCCCACGGATTCTTCACCACGGCAGCCGCCGCAATCATCACCAGCGGTGTCGTCGCCGCTTTGCCGCCGTCGGAGTAAATGGTCTCGGTGGTAACGAACGTCTTGCGTATATCTGGATGCATAGTTTCAACCTTGAAGTGAGGATGGGAGTTAATTCATCTTAAATGTTCAATTTGGCATACCATAATATGGCATTCTTATTTGGCATTGTTGTTCTTATGGGTGGAGGTTAAGAATTCAGGGTTGTAACTGGACTATAAAAAATTAAACTTAAATCTTTGCATTCATAAGTGAACTTTTTAATGGCTATTAAGCACTGATGTGGTGCAATTCTATCTGTATGCTTTTAAAAGTTTTTTGTTTATTTTAAATGCGCCTCCTTAACTTGGTGCTAATTTAATGCCTCACAACATCAAACTTGAAGAAATATTCTCCTAGGTAAATATAAGGTCGCATTTTAGTTATCGTCTTTGGTGCTTGGTGCACCTTTACTATTTCAAGATGGTGGTGGTGGGGTATTTTACAGTATGTGTTTTTTTCATATATAGATGCATTGTGTTCTATCGGCAATATAAATTTTTCTTATGGCTATTATGGGGTTTATTGCGTTATTTTGTGAGAATGGGAAATTGAATGGAAAAAATGAGTGAGAGCTGAGGTGTTTCAAGATTAACAATTAGTAAGCTTCATCATTCTCAATGTAATGAACAATAGACAATAGTCGTATAGGTATTTGTAGTAGTTTTTCTGGACCATGTGGCACACCGCCGTCAAATGACAAGCTATCGCCCGGAGACATGGAGTAAAGGCGTGTGCCATGGCGATAAATCAATTCTCCTTCCAACAAATAGAGAAATTCATGCCCTGGATGACAGAAATTGGGAAACTCTTCACTGGCATCGTCCATGGTGACCAGAAAGGGTTCGTACAGTTTGTGCGGGCCTTGCGCATAACTGAGTAAATGATAGGAGTGGCCGACTTCGGTGCCAGTGCGCACTACTTCCATGCCCTCACCCGCTTTAATCAACTGGGCGCCGCGCTTGGCCACATCATAATCGCTAAATAATTTGGAAACCGGCAAACCGATGGCGTCACACAGCCGACTGAGAATATCGAGACTGGTGGAAACATGGGCGTTCTCCACCTTGCTGACCATACCAACGCTGACACCCGCAATACGTGCCACATCTGAGATTTTATAACCCTGAGAAATGCGCCGCTGCTTCAGCGAACGCGCAATATGCTGCTCCAGACTCAACGGGCTCTCACGCTGGCTGGTGGTGACCGATTTGCTCATCGAGGCTTAATTTTCTCCGACATTTTGCGCAGGTTTCCAAGCTCGAACGAAATACGTTGCGCAGTGGCTAATAACGCATTACGCACCACCTCCTTCTGATGAGGATCTTCCATCAACGCATCAGGTCCTGAGACGTTGATCGCCGCCACAATCTGGTTGTGATGATCGCGCAGCGCACAGGCAATCGCGGTGGCGAAATCGGACTGGTGCTCAACCCAGCCTTGTATGCTGTCCTGCTGCACGGTTTGCTTCAGTTCTGGCAAGGTGCGCGGCGCTGAAACCGAATAGCCATCCAGTCGCACATGTTGATAGAGGCTATCCAGTTCTGCATCATTTAAGCCGGTGAGCAACACCCGCCCCATGGCGCTGCAGTGACAGGGAATACGCGTACCAATAGGCACATTCACCGACAGGCGCTGTGACGCAAATGAGCGATAAATATAGACCGCTTCCTGGCCTTCACGAATGCTGAGATGGCATGACATGGAAACGGTATTACGCAGCGTATTCAAATGCGGCATGGCGATATCCACCACATCCCGGCTGGCCAGGTAACTAAATCCATTGGAAATGACCTGTGGACCGAGTTGATAAGTATTTTTCGCCACCTTATCGAGATAGTTCATCTCAGTCAGCGTCGTGACAATACGGTAAATCGATGAGGTAGATACACCAAGATGATCGGCAAAATCCTGCACCGTTAGTACCCGGTCACGACTATTGAACATTTCAATGATGGTCAGCCCGCGAAAGAGTGCGGGCACCGTGTAATCATTTTCAGTAATAGCAGCCAGAGACATACACACCTGCATATGTGAAACCGGGCCGTGGCCCGGAGAGTGGAAATCAGCGAGCAAACTCCGCCGTGGCATCAAGCAATACATCCCAGAAATATGCTGCCATGGAGTAATCCACCAGCAGCCAAAACTGTTCTTTATCCGGCAGCGAGGCATTGATGATTAACGCATTGGCGCGCGCGACGGAGGTTTGTGCCACTGCGCCAGGCAAAAATTTATCCGACGAGAGATCAACCGCGCACAACTTCGCCATCATTGCCGCTTGCTGAGCGCCGTTTATCGCCAGCCACGCATGGGTATCCTGGCGCGGTAGCATAAAGCACGACAGCTCATTCATTTGCCATGACTGCTCCTCGTGTTGAATCCGCGAGGGGGCGTTATCTGCGGCCAGAATTAAAAATTCAGTCTGTGATAAACGCGCGACCAGTGAGCCGTCGCTTTGCCAGCAACACTGATTTGGCTGATCGGGCAGCACAAAGCCGCGTTGTTGCAGATACCACGCGGCGTGGCGTCCGCGAAAACCCACGCGCGCCTGATGCGAGCAGTCGTGCAGTGCGATTGCGCCGTTATCAATCGACGCCGCCTCAAGATGATCCAGCGGTCCTGCCGCCAAAACGTGCATGTTTTGCATCATTACAGCTCCTGTCGCTGGTTTTCAGCATCATAAAAGGGCAACTTCACCACTAATGCAGTGACGTCCCTGCCGCCTTCAGTGCGAATGGTAATGCTATCGCCCGGGGTTGCCCGATCTGCTGATGCATAGGACATGCCAATTATCGCTTTGAGCGTGGGTGAATATTCGCAGGATGTTACATTGCCGGTGATACGCTCACCTTCTAAAACTAAATGACCTTCCAGCGGGAGCGGGGATGCTGCAGGCAGTGTGAAAGCCACAAGTTTGCGCACCGGTGGGTGAGATTCCAGAATATCGATGGCGCGACGGCCAATAAATTCCGGCTTAACACGATTAACCGCCCAGCTCATGCTGATTTCTCCTGGATGGCTCATACCATCGGTATCCTGACCGATAATCACGTGCCCCTTTTCCAGGCGCAACAAACGCTGTGCTTCGACACCAAAGGGTTTTATCCCGTCATTGCTCCCCGCTTGCATCAGCGCATCCCATAAGGCCTGACCATAACGGGTCGGCACATGGATCTCATAGCCCAGTTCGCCAACAAAGCCCACACGCAGCAGACGCGCCGGTATACCGGCCACCTTTCCTTCACGACAGGCTAAATAGGGGAACGCTTCGGCACTCAAATCCAGTTCATCACACAACTTACTCAGCACCTTACGCGACTGGGGTCCCGCCAGATTGACCGCCGCCCACGCGGAGGAGACGTTAGCGATATCCACATCCAGCCGCCAGCGCGTATTCCACTGCAACATCGATTGATACACCCGTGCCACACCGCTGGTGGTCGCAGTGACATAGAAGTGGTTCTCCGCCAAACGACAAGCCACGCCATCGTCAATCACCACGCCCTGTTCATTGGTCATCAACGCATAGCGCGTGCGTCCCACAGGCTGTTTGATAAAGGCGAAAGTATAAAGACGGTTAAGGAACTCTGCGGCATCCGGGCCGCGCAACTCAATGCCGCCCAAGGTTGAAACATCAATCAGTCCGACGTTATTACGCACATTGAGCGCCTCTGCCTGCACGGCTGTTTTTTTGTCGGTGGCAGGCACAGTTTGATACCAGCCAGGGCGCAGCCAGTTGCCTGCTGGCATCATTTGCGCCTGCAAAGCCAGATGGCGTTGATGTATGGCCGTGACACGCCACGGGTCGAAATGACGTCCCGCCAGATGCGCCAGGCTCTCTGCACTGAATGGGGGGCGCGCGGTGGTGACTCCGGTTTCGCTCACGCTGCGTGCAGTAGCCTGCGCCACTAAACGTGCGGTCGGTAGTGCTGAATGCCTCCCTTGAGACGGCCCCATACCGACGGTGGAAAAGCGTTTTACCAGCTGCACATCGCGATAGCCATGTTTGGTGGCGTTGATGATGTCGTTGATTTGCAGGTCTTCGTCGAAATCGACAAACTCTTTGCCTTTCGGATGGGCGAAGATTGGCCAGGGATAGTTAATCCGTGTTTTTTCTCCCTGCTGCGGTGGCAAGGTGCTGATGTTGTTATTGATTCCTAACTGTTGCAGCACCATGCGTCCGGCGCGGGTGCCATCCTGAACCACCTCTTCCAGCGTATGCCAGCCGTTAATCGAACCGGCGGTGAACATGCCCGCGGGCAAATGGCTCAGCGTAAAACTGGCGCTGGCATCGTCATAGCTGAGTTTGCCACCTGCCTGACACGGCAGTTGCCAGGCCGGCATATACCCCGCAGACATGCAGAGTAAATCGCATTCAATACGTTTGCCGCTCGCTGCCACTTTGCCTTGGCCGACAATGCTGCGGACTTCAACCGCTGAAACCTGACCCGCACTCGCAGCCAATGCCTCATAAACCGTAGCATTGGCGATCAGCTCAATACCCGCACGCTGTAAAGGTTGTGTCAGGGCCGCTGACGGCAGTTCAGTGCGTAAGTCGATAATGGCCGCAACCGTCACACCCTGCTCATACATCATCAGCGCTGCCAGATAAGCATCATCATTGCCGGTTAACAACACGGCGCGCTGACCCGGTTTGACGCCGTAATGCTGCATCAAACGCTGGGCGGCACTGGTTAGCATCACACCTGGCAAGTCGTTATTGCGAAAGATCACCGGCTGGTCGTAGGCACCCGCAGCGATAACACTGCTGGTTGCACGTACTTTGTACATGCGCTGCCCCTGAATCACGGGTAAATAGTGATCTTTGAACCAACCATTGCAAGTCGCATTAAGCAGTACACGAATGTTCGGGTGCGTTTCCACACGGCTAGTCATGAACTGCAAGACCTGTTCCGTTTGTTGCGCCTCGGCTGCCATCCGCGCCCAACTGAGTGCGCCACCGATAAGCGGCAGTTGCTCAACCACAATCACCTGCGCACCACTGTCTGCAGCGGTCAGCGCGGCCTGTAATCCTGCCGGCCCCCCACCGACCACCAGCACGTCACAGAACAGATACGCTTTGTCGTAATACGCTGCTTCGATTTTGAGATTCAATACTCCCAGACCCGCTTTGCGGCGGATTAGCGGCTCCCATCGTTTCCACATTCCCTTGGGTTTGTAAAAAGCGCGATAGTAAAAGCCCACCGGCATAAAGCGTGAAAACAGCTGCATTTTCGCGTCACGGTCGTTATCCAGCGATCCGTTGTAATTTTGTCCGGTGACGGTGAGTCCCTGCGCTATTGGCTGTACATCGGCCAGCACGTTGGGTTCATCCGTTAGTTGTACCAGCGTATTGGCATCCTGACCAAACATGCTGAGTACACCGCGCGGGCGATGGTATTTGAAGGAGCGCGACAACAAATGACGTCCGCTGGCAATCACCGCACTGGCAATCGAATCACCAGCAAATCCGCTGATCTGCTCGCCCTCAAAAGTAAATTGCAGCGGTTGGCGACGGTCAATCAGCCGTCCCATAGGGGCTGCTAAACGCTTCTGGGTCATGATGCCACCTCCATGGCTGCGCTGATGCTGGCGGGCAGCGCACTGCTGTGCGGGTTGGGGAAGACTTCGTTGGCGTCAAAGGTACGGATCAATTCATCGGTTAGGGTATTGCGCTGTGCAAGAAACCAATAACTCGACGGCGTGTGGAACCACCATTCAGTCACTACCCCTGCCCGATTATCTTCATAGAACACGTAGTCCGCCCATTCACGATCGCTACAGCTCAGCTGATCAGGCAGGGTTTTCAATTCGCCACCGTAGGCGAATTCAGTGATATTGCGCGGCCCGTTGAGCGGGCAATGCATGATTTTCATCTGTCTTTCCTTTAGTGGCTGGCCGCCGTAGCGCCCATTTCATTGACCTGCTGAAAGCGCGCAAAACGTTCCAGCTGAAACGGTGCGATCAGTTCCGGCGTTTTACCGCCGCTGGCGACCAACTCCGCCATGGTTTTGCCGCAGATCGGCGTAGCTTTGAAGCCCCACGTACCCCATCCGGCGTCGAGGTAGTAGTTCTTCACCGGGCTTGCGCCCATGATTGGACTGTAATCGGGTGTCATGTCGGTGATCCCCGCCCACTGACGCATCAAGCGCGCTTTCGCCAGGAACGGGAACATCTCTATACCATGGGCGATCAGACTCTCTTTCAGATCCAACGTCGATCGAGTGTTGTAGAGCGGATAAGGATCGGAGCCACCGCCAAACACCACTTCGCCACGGCTGGTTTGCTGCACGTAACAGTGCAACGCCGAGGAACTGACCAGCGGATCGAGAAAGGGTTTCACCGGCTGCGTCACCATGGCCTGTAGGGGATACGACACCACCGGCAAGCGGAAACCGGCTTTTTGTGCCAGCAGCGAACTGTGCCCCGCGACAGCCTGTACCGCACAACCACAACCCACGGTTCCGCGGTTGGTTTTCACCGCCGTAATGCGCCCCTCGGCGATCACCAAATCTTCCACCTCGGTCATTTGGTGAATTTCCACACCGCGCTTTGCTGCCTCTTTGGCATATCCCCAGGCCACTGCATCGTGGCGCGCAGTGGCACCGTCGATATGCCAGAGTCCTGCCAGCACCGGCAGATTACCGGGGTCAAGGTTTAAGGTTGGCACCAGCTCTTTGATCTGCTGACGATCAATCATCTCGGTGCGACCACCAAAGTGCTTATTGACCTCAGCACGCTGTCGAAAGGCGCGCACCGTGCTGTCGGTATGGGCCAGGGTCAGCTGTCCGCGTTCGGAATACATGATGTTGAAGTCAAATTCGTTCGACAGATTCTGGAACAGCTTAACCGATTCACTGTAAAAACGTACGCCTTCAGAGGTGAGATAATTAGAGCGAATCACTGCGGTATTTCGCGCCGTATTGCCACCTGCCAGATAGCCTTTTTCCAGCACGGCCACATTGGTGATGCCGTGGTATTTCGCCAGATAATAGGCAATGGCTAAGCCATGACCGCCGCCGCCGATGATCACCACGTCATAGTGTTTTTTCAGTTCACGCGGTGCGGGAATATCCACTTCTGCCGGATATTCTGACGACAGCCCGTATTTCAATAACGCTAATGGCATCTTCCCTCTCCTTAACCCGCTGCTTGCTGAAGTTGCAACTCAGCCGCCAGCACGGTGTTTTGCATCAGACAAGCGATAGTCATGGGGCCGACACCGCCGGGTACAGGGGTGATCGCTTTTGCCACCAGACTCACGCTGTCGTAATCCACATCCCCCACCAGTCGAGTGCTGCCGTCTGGTCGGGTTACACGGTTAATGCCGACATCAATCACTAGCGCGCCGGGCTTTACCCAGCTGGCATCAATCATCTGTGGCTGGCCTACAGCAGCAATCAGGATGTCTGCCTGGCGCGCCAGCTGCGCGGCATCACGGCTGCGCGAATGCAACGTGGTAACCGAACAGTGCGCATGCAGCAACAAACTGGCCATCGGTTTGCCCACGATGTTGGAGCGACCAATCACCACCGCGTGTTTACCACTCAGATCACCGCCATACTCCTGCAACAGCAGCAGGCAACCCAGCGGAGTACATGGCGTGATCACCCGTTGGCCTTGAACCAAGCCGCCGGCATTTTGCGGATGAAAACCATCCACATCTTTCACAGGTGAAATGGCCCGTACAATTGCGCTTTCATTAATCTGTTGAGGTAATGGCAACTGCACTAATATGCCGTGCACCGCGGGATCATTATTTAATTCGTCAATAGTGGCGAGCAAACGCGCCTCGGTTAATTGCGCATCAAAGCGTAATTCAATAGATTTTATGCCGACCTGTTCGGCGGTACGTAATTTATTGCGCACATAAACATGACTAGCGGCATCATCTCCCACCAGTACCACAGCTAAACAGGGCGTTATGCCCTGCTGTTTTAACTGGCATACTTCTTGGGCGGTATTTTCGAGTAGTTTGGCAGCGCTTTTTTTGCCATCGATATTGATGGCTATCGGTTGCGAGGTCAGCGTGGTTGTCATCAGAAAATCACCGTTTTATTTTCGTCGAGGAAAACGCGATGTTCAGTGTGATATTTCACCGCGCGCGCCAGTGCGATGGTTTCGGTATTTCGTCCCACTACAATCAGATCGTTAGGGCGATGTGTGTGATTTACGCGTTGCACTTCTTGATCAATAATCGGGCCTTCGTCCAGATCGGAAGTGACATAGTGCGCCGTGGCACCAATTAGTTTCACACCACGCTCATACGCCTGATGATAAGGCATCGCACCTTTAAAACCGGGTAAGAACGAGTGATGAATATTGATAGCCCGACCGGCCAGCTGTTTGCACAGATTATCCGAGAGAATCTGCATATAACGTGCTAACACCACCAGTTCCGTTTGCGTTTCCTCCACGATTTTTAACAGCTCAGCTTCTTGCTGTATCTTGTTTTCTTTGTTGACCGGCAAGTAAACAAAGCGAATACCTTCACGCTCCGCCATAGGTCGTAGATCCAAATGATTGGAGACAATGGCGGTGATGTTAATATTCAGTTCACCTTTATTTCGTCGATAAAGCAGATCTGCCAGGCAATGGTCAAACTTACTTACCATCAGCAAAACACGCATCGGCTCTGAGGTATCGAAAATATCCCATTGCATGGCTAAACGCTCGGCAATGGCGGCGAAATCTTTTTTTAGCGTGACAATATCCGCGCTGAGGTTTTCATTAAAACGAAAACGCGCACGCAGAAAGAAATGCCCTAAGTGCTCATCGTCATATTGCGACAACTCACTGATGTAACATTGGCTCTGACTTAGAAAACCCGTCACGGCGGCGATAATTCCAGAGGTTGCAGGACAAGTTGCAGTAATAATGAAATCACGAACAGATGCAGACATAGTCACTCCACACAGGTGAATGAATTAATTTATAAGCGAATGAATATCAGCTTTGCGACAATCAAAAAACCACATTGCGATTCTTATTTAACACATTTAATTCATCTTCCCGCGCTTGTCTAGCGACATTTTATAAATAGCCCTAAACCACCCCGCATCAAATTAATTTTTTATATATAAGTATATCATTTCAAATTTGAATATTTTCACTCATTTTATTTATCCATGAAGATCTGTGTGCAAATAGGGAGTTAAAAGTCCCAAAACTAAGCCCCAATTTGGGGAATCCACTCCTGCTAGATATTCATTACTGATGATTGAGGTTGGCGAAATCAGGTTTCCATACGGCTTAATTCAACCGCCCTGATTTACGGATGAGATTTAATGGCATGAAATAAAAGGTTTTTTTACTTTTCATCCAACAACTCAGCCATTCTGGCACAGCTCCTGCATTTTCCTGTCAGTGAAAAAATATTCCTCACGAGAATACAACAAGGCCCACGCACTCAAGCAGCGTGCTCCATTTCATCGCGGTTAAGAGGTAGTTATGTCACCTGAACAGGCCAGGCAGTTTTTACAAGACAACAATGTGCGCTATCTGCTCGCACAGTTCGTTGATATTCACGGCGCAGCCAAAACCAAATCGGTGCCGGCTAAGTGCTTGATGGATGTGGTTGAGAAAGGTGCGGGCTTTGCCGGTTTCGCCATTTCAGGTATGGGCATGGAACCGCAAGGCCCCGATTTCTGTGCTCGTGGCGATCTCACTACCTTGTCACTGGTGCCATGGCAACCGGGTTATGCGCGTATTGCCTGCAACGGTTATGTGAATAAACAACCGCACCCCTACGACAGCCGTGTGGTGTTAATGAAACAGGTTGAGCGCCTGGCCGAAAAAGGCTGGACACTGAATAGTGGACTCGAACCAGAGTTCTCGCTGTTCACCCGCGGTGAAAATGGCACCCTCTTGCCTGCCGATAGCAGCGATACGCTGGCAAAACCCTGCTACGACTATAAAGGCTTGTCCCGCGTACGTCCGTTCCTGGAAAAACTCACCGAGTCGTTGCAGGAGGTCGGTTTTGATGTCTACCAAATCGACCATGAAGACGCCAACGGCCAGTTCGAGATTAATTACACCTACAGCGACGCATTGACCTCAGCTGACCGCTTTACTTTTGTGCGCATGGCTGCGGCGGAAATCGCCCATGACCAAGGTCTGTTGTGCTCATTTATGCCAAAACCCTTCGCTGACCGGCCTGGTAACGGCATGCATTTCCATCTGTCGATGGCAGATCACCAGGGCAATAACATCTTCCACGATGACAGCGATCCGCAAGGCCTGGGTTTATCGAAAACGGCGTATCACTTTATGGCGGGCATGCTGCATCACGCGAAAGCCCTTTGCGCCTTCGCCGCGCCCACCGTTAACTCTTACAAACGCTTAACCAATGGCGGTTCTGCCACGGGCGCCACCTGGGCTCCAGTGTTTATCACTTACGGTGACAACAACCGCTCAGCCATGGTGCGAATCCCTTATGGTCGCCTTGAGCTGCGACTGCCTGACACTGGTGCCAATCCTTACCTGGTGCATGCGGCCATTATCGCAGCCGGACTGGACGGCGTAGCCCGTCAACTTGAGCCAGGTCAAGCGCAGAACGGCAATCTGTATGCCCTTACGGCTCAGGATTGCCAACGCGAAGGCATCGAATTACTGCCGCAAAACCTGAAAGAAGCCCTGGATGCCCTCGCGGCTGACGAGATTCTGCGCGAATGCGTGGGCGCGGAGATCGTTGACGAGTTCATTAAGGTCAAGCGCCAGGAGTGGCACGAATATCACCGTCATGTTAGCGAGTGGGAAACCCGTCGCTACCTCGAATTCTTTTAATGTAACCCTGCAAAGCAAAGGAAATTCTATGTGTGGAATTGTCGGACTCTATTTTAAAAATGCGGCGATGGAGCAGCAGCTGGGCGACCTGTTCCGCCCGATGCTGATCTCGATGACCGAACGTGGCTGCGACAGTGCAGGCTTTGCCGTTTACGGCGACGAATATGACGCGGGCATCAAACTGACGCTGCGCAGTGATGATGCCAGCTTTAACTGGGACGGTCTGGCCGACCGCCTGGCAACCGACTTTGGCAAGGTTGATGAGTGGTTCCAGAACAACAGCGTCGCGGTTTTTAAGCTGCCAACCGATGAAGCAAGCGCACTGGCGTGGCTGGCACAGCATGCACCGGAAATCGAAGTCATGAGCGCCGGACATAGCATCGAAATCCTTAAAGGGGTCGGTTTGCCTGCTGAAGTCGCCAATCACTTCAATCTCGGCAAGATGAAAGGCAGCCATGCGATTGGCCATACCCGTCTTGCTACGGAAAGTGCCGTGACGATACAGGGCAGCCATCCGTTCTCCACCGGCATGGACCTTTGCCTGGTGCACAACGGTTCTCTCTCTAACCACAATCGCCTGCGCGAAAAACTCAAGCGCGCCGGGATTCAGTTCAAGACAGAGAACGATTCCGAAGTGGCTGCGGGCTATCTCGCGTGGCGCTTAACGCAAGGTGATTCGTTGCAGGTGGCGCTGGAGAACGCGCTCAAAGATCTCGATGGCTTCTTTACCTTCACCATCGGCACGCGAGACGGCTTTGCGGTACTGCGCGATCCCATCGCCTGTAAACCGGCTGTGATCGCAGAAACCGATGACTACGTCGCCATGGCCTCCGAATACCGTGCGCTGGCAAATCTGCCGGGTATCAAGGACGCCAAAGTGTGGGAGCCGGAACCGGCAAAACTTTACGTGTGGGAGCGCAACAGCACCCAGACCGCAGGAGCAGTGTGAACATGAAAACTTACGACTTAAGTCATGGCGTGCGCGAACTGAATCAGGCATTGCACGATGCCAACCTGACAAAAGAGATCAAAAACTGGCAGGTGATTAATCCAGCCGGCGCACACAACATCGCCTGCGGCGTGAATGATGAACTGGCTATCACCATTGAGGGTCATGCCGGTTATTACTGTGCGGGCATGAATCAGAAAGCGGTGATTACCGTGCAAGGTAACGTTGGCGTCGGCGTAGCGGAAAACATGATGTCCGGTTCTGTACGCGTAAAAGGCGATGCCTCGCAATCTGCAGGCGCAACTGGCAACGGTGGTTTGTTAGTAATTGAAGGTAATGCGGCCGCTCGCTGCGGCATCTCAATGAAAGGCATCAACATCGTAGTGAAAGGCGATATCGGTCCAATGAGCGCCTTTATGGCTCAGGCCGGATGTCTGGTGGTGTGTGGCAATGCCGGTGAAGCACTCGGCGATTCATTGTACGAGGCACACATCTATGTGAAAGGCACTGTCGCCTCATTGGGTGCAGATTGTGTGCAGAAAGAGATGCGCGCGGAACATATCGAAGAACTCGGTTTGCTCCTGCAACAAGCAGGCTTCGATGAGTCACCCACCGCCTTTACGCGCTACGGCTCGGCCCGCCAGCTTTACAACTTCAAAGTGGATAACGCGTCAGCGTATTAAGTGGAGAACACCATGAGTGATAAATACAATCCGGCGTTACGCGAATCCGCCACTTATACCCGTTCAGTGATTGCCGAAATCCAACGTGCCGCTGACACCGGCATCTATGATATCCGCGGCTGGGGTGCCAAACGTCAGGTGCCACATTTCGACGATTTGCTGTTTCTCGGTGCCAGCATGTCGCGCTATCCGCTGGAAGGCTATCGCGAAAAATGCAGTACCGAAGTGGTGCTAGGTACGCGTTATGCCAAAAAGCCGCTGGTGATCAGTACGCCGGTGACGATTGCGGGCATGAGTTTTGGTGCCCTGTCGGCGCAGGCAAAAGAAGCCTTAGGTCGTGGTGCTTCAGCCGTCGGCACTTCAACCACCACCGGCGACGGCGGTATGACGTCGGAAGAGCGCGGGCAATCAAGCAAGCTGGTGTATCAATATCTGCCATCACGTTATGGCATGAACCCGGACGATCTGCGTAAAGCCGACGCCATCGAAGTGGTGCTCGGCCAGGGTGCAAAACCTGGTGGCGGCGGTATGTTGCTGGGACAGAAAATCTCTGAACGCGTAGCCAAAATGCGCTGCCTGCCACAGGGCATCGACCAACGTAGTGCCTGTCGTCATCCCGACTGGACCGGCCCGGATGATTTGGCGATTAAGATCGCGGAACTGCGTGAGATCACTGACTGGCAGGTGCCGATTTACGTGAAAGTGGGTGCAACCCGTACTTATTATGATGTGAAACTGGCGGTACAAGCCGGTGCTGATGTCGTGGTAGTCGACGGCATGCAGGGCGGGACAGCGGCGACCCAGGATGTGTTTATCGAGCATGTAGGCATTCCAACCATGGCGGCAATCCCGCTGGCGGTTGAGGCATTGCAGGAGCTGGGCGTGCACCGTGAGGTACAGCTCATCATCTCCGGCGGTATCCGTAATGGCGCGGATGTGGCCAAAGCTATCGCCTTAGGTGCCGACGCGGTGGCAATCGGTACTGCGGCACTAATTGCCTTGGGTGATAACAATCCGCGTTATGAAGAGGAGTATAAAAAGCTGGGCTCAGCTGCTGGTTTTTATGACGACTTCCAGGAAGGCAAAGATCCTGCTGGGATTACCACCCAAGATCCCGAGCTGAGCAAAAGTCTCGATCCTGAACTGGCTGGCAAGAAGCTCGCCAATTACCTGCGGGTGTTAACGCTTGAAGCGCAAACTCTGGCGCGCGCCTGCGGTAAATCACATCTGCACAATCTGGAGCCCGAAGATTTGGTGGCATTAAATGTGGAAGCGGCTGCCATGGCACGCGTCCCACTGGCCGGAACCAACTGGATTCCCGGTCAGGACCTGAAATAACTCCCCTTCACGCCTCTGCTCTGCGGAGGCGTTTTTTTGACTGCTACTGCTGAGGTGCGTAATGAAACGAACGATGCTATTCGCGTTGCCTGTTGTGCTGTGCAGCTTTCCGGCGTTTGCCGCGCCAATGTTAAACAGCGGCGACGCGGCTTTCATGTTTGTCACAGCATTGCTGGTGCTGCTGATGACCTTACCAGGATTGGCACTGTTCTATGGTGGTATGGCGCAGAGTAAGAATGTGTTGTCCGTGTTGATGCAGGTGTTTAGCGTCACGGCGCTGGTCGCGATTCTGTTTACGCTATACGGCTATAGCTTTACCTTCACCGATGGCAAAACGCTGAATAGTGTCATAGGCAGTGGTGAAAAAGTTTTCCTGAAGAATATCACGGTTGATTCGCTGGTTGGCACGGTGCCTGAGTACGTCTACATCTTCTTTATGATGACCTTTGCAGCGATTACACCCGCATTAATCACCGGCTCGTTCGCCGAGAGAGTTAAATTCAGTGCGGTTTTAGTGTTCATGGGGATCTGGGCCACCATTAATTACATCCCTTTGGCGCATATGGCATGGGGCGGCGGTTGGATGGCGGCCTTGTCGGTGCAAGATTTTGCCGGTGGCAACGTGGTCCACATCAACTCCGGTATTGCGTCTTTAGTGGCCGCGCTAATAATCGGTCGTCGCCAGAACTTCGGTAGCGTGGCACTCACCCCGCACAACATGACGATGACCATGACCGGCGGTGCAATGCTGATGTTAGGCTGGCTGGGTTTCTGTGGCGGGTGCGCACTGGCGATTAACGGTTACGCCATGCTGGTCGTGCTGAATACGCTGTTGGGGGCATTCGGGGGGGCTGTGGCGTGGATGTTTATTGAGTGGCGGCTGCAAAAACGGCCCAGCTTGCTGGGTGTCGTCAGTGGTGCTGTGGCCGGTATGGTCGGCATTACGCCCGCCTGCGGCTATGTCGGGCCGGTGGGCGCCATTTGTGTTGGCATCCTGACCGCGCCCTGCTGCATGGCGTTCGTCACACTCATCAAACACCGTTTAAATCTGGATGATGCCTTTGATGTTTTCGCCATTCACGGTATCGGCGGCATTGTGGGTGGCCTACTGACGCCAATTTTTGCCCTGACTAGCTTAGGTGGCAGCGGTTTTGTTGCCGGGCGCTTGATCGGCGAACAGTTGTTGGTCAACGCGGGCGTGATCGTCTTTAGTATCCTGTTTTCAACCATCACCAGTTGGATTGCGTTAAAACTTACAGGCGTATTATGTAATGGCTTAAGGGTGGACCGCGAAGACGAGTTCGATGGGTTAGATCTCACTACACATGGCGAAGTTGGTTATAGACATAGCAATTCTTAATTTATTCAAACCAACTTGTAGTGAAACTTCTAGTTGGTTTGAATTTCTCATATGCAAAAAAGAATAGGATATCTCTTCGTTTTTATTATACAGAATCAAGCTACTGCATGTACTTATGATGTCAAATCAGGCCTGAAATTATTGATAATGCCGGTGCTAACCCACTTTGACCACCATACAACGTTGCCATCAGCAATCGCTATGGCAATCATTTAGTTATTTATAAAGTAACTGCGACATCCTTTGCGTATGGATTATGAACGGTGGGCGGAGAAATATAGGACAAAAATGTACCTTTTAATATCATTAATTTGAGTGTCAAAGAGTTAAAGAGTGTATACTCGCATCATAATTTTTATGCAAAACTGACTGATAGTTGCTGTCACGGTGTTTTGTCGTCGTTTGTATTAAACTGCCGTGCCTTTTGAGTTCAGTCATCCGGCTATGTATAAATGAATTACTGAAGCCGGAATAATAATTTTCTTTTATTCCAAAAGTGTATTGGATTACTAGGAAGGCCGTAGGTAAGAATGAAATTATTAACTTGTTTTATGAAAGTGCTTTATGCTTTTAAAGTTTTTTGGCTTGAATGCAAAAAAACTAAATGATTTTACACGCTTGCCGATAACAACTCTAAGATGATTATTGGATGCATTTAAGGATTGATTTTGCAAAATAAAACCACTAACGTTTTAAGAGAAAGTTATCTAGCAGCTCAGGTTTATAAAAGGGAAATAAAAAAAGAAGAATTATTTTGTTATCTAAAATTCCTAGCATCATAAAGTATTTGTTGATGATTTTGTTTTTGCTTTGGACTATCGCGCACTTTGCTAGTGACAATATAGTTAATTTATCATCTAGAATAATAAATGCGCTTGCAAATGGCGACTCTTCTTTTTTTATTGCTCTACCAGTTATTTTAGTGGCTTTTGCTGGATTGGTTGGCGTCATTTCGAATAGGAGTGTGGGAAAAGCACCCACATCATCTATCGCCAGTGCACGGATGAGGCTAAATGATCTTGAGGAACAGTTGGCTTCTTATAAAGAACACAATGATAATCTTCATGGTGATATATCTAGATATTTGAATAAAGATCATAAAAAAGATTTGTACGACATGGTTTTTAATTCTTTAAAATCTGATGTACTCGATAATTATATTGATGATTTAAAATCGAGAATACAAAACAATAATACATTATCTAGGGTTGAAGATTATTTTGTTGAGATTAAAGAGATGCTAGTTCTTAGATCTAATTCCCTAAATGTCACATCTAGTATAAATTTGTTCATTGGCATCAGCATAGCCGCCACAGGAATAAGTATATTGTTGTATTTTGTTTTTAATATTAATCATTCAAACAATGATAATACACTTATGTTTTTTGAGTTATCATCAAAAGCTGGAGTCAATTTAGCAATAGAATTGTTATCTTTTTTAGTTCTGAATTTATATAAACGAAACCTTCAAGAAATTAAGTATATCCAAAATGAAATAACAAACATTGAGGCTAAGAAAGTTTCGTTAGTAATGTCAGCTGAACTTCCAGACAAGCTTAAATTTAAAATTTTTGAGTCTTTGTCTAAGACTGATCGAAACTTCATATTAGAAAAATGGCAGTCAACAGTAGAGATCGCTCAAAATAAATCTGATTCTACTTCGCTACTTAACACTATGAAGAAAGTTTTAGATTCAATCAAAGACAATAAGAAATAATGTTTTTTAATTTATAAATCACGTCAACATCTCGGCCATGGTAAAGGCCGAGCGTGTTTCATATATAATTTTTATTAGCTGACTTAGCTTAAGTTACATACTACAACCCGAAGCTTATGAACAATTTTTTGAGTATAAATTAAACATTATTTATACCATCACTAGCTCTTCGCAACCTGTGACTTATGAGGTAATTGGCACCTTATATAATTAGCGTTTAATGACAGTCAGAGCTACTTTCTCCGTACTGCCCGAACGGCTAACAAAGTTCTTAACTTATAGAATATAGGTTAAAGTAAAATGCCTCATTAATGAGCACCCTACCACGATGGAATCATCCATTCAACATTAACTTCATATAATAGGTTTTATATGAAGCTAGGATCCAGTTGAGGATCCGCGTATTATAGGGATCTCTGTCACGACCGAGCCCTGAGCCTGCCTGCACCGTGCGGAGTTGGCGATTTTAACGGCAGCGCTACGTGAATTCTGCAGGGTAACAGCCCTGATCTTATCTCAGAATTCACACAGCAACGCCTCCACGATGACGGCATAAAAACCGGACGATATGAACGAAAAATACCCTGCTTCCGCACTGATTCTGGCCTCCGATGGCGACATTGCCCACCGGCTGCGCGAGTTCGTGCAGGACCGGGAAGCGTTCTCTGAAAACACGTGGCGCCAACTGCTCAGTGTAATGCGGATCTGCGCCAAATGGGCAGAGGAAAATGGTCGTACTGTTCTGCCTATGTCCTCCGCCTGCCTGCGCGACTATCTCCTGTGGTTACAGGCGTCTGGACGAGCCTCTTCCACTGTCAGCACGCATGCTGCGCTGATATCAATGTTACACCGTAACGCCGGACTGGTGCCACCGAACACCTCGCCGCTGGTTTTTCGTGCGGTGAAGCGCATCAACCGCACTGCCGTTGTTCAGGGCGAGCGTGCCGGCCAGGCCATACCGTTTCGTATTACTGACCTGCTGAAGCTGGATACTGTCTGGTCCGGTTCCAATCGTCTTATGCAGACGCGCGATCTGGCCTTCCTGCACGTGGCTTATGCGACCCTGCTGCGCATCAGCGAACTCGGCAGGCTCAGGGTACGGGACGTGACCCGGGCATCTGACGGACGCATTATTCTGGACGTGGCCTGGACAAAAACGATCGTGCAGACCGGCGGACTCATCAAAGCACTCGGCGAGCTCTCAACGACTCGCCTGACGGAATGGCTGACTCAGTCCGGACTGATCTCTGAACCAGACGCCTACATCTTTGGGCCGGTGCATCGTTCAAATCAGGCCGTCGTCAGCACCATTAATCCCCTCTCAACCCGCGCCATTGAGGATATTTTCGGCCGTGCGTGGCGGGCTGTCGGATCTCCGGGTGATGTGAAAGCCAATAAAGGGCGATACCGGGGCTGGACCGGACACAGTACGCGCGTTGGTGCAGCGGTCGATATGGCCATGAAGAAATACAGTACCGCGCAGATCATGCAGGAAGGAACCTGGAAAAAACCGGAGACGGTGATGCGCTATATCCGCCATGTGGATGCGCACGCCGGTGCCATGGTTGATTTTATGGACAACCATCTTTCAAGATGATGATAGCTGGGGTTATCAGTTCTGATTGCGGAAGGTGTCCGCATAGTGCTGGAAGTTACGCATGAGTGCATTGTTTCGTGCGCGGGCTCCAGAACGGCCAGGATGCTGTAAGCGTCTTCATTAAAAAATCCCCGGGTGTAGACCAGTGCCGTATCACTCACCTGCCGGAACTGCACCCACTGCCCGTTGAAGGGAACCTTTGAGATAAGGTCCAGATGGTTGTGGTAGATCTCAGAACTGATAATGGATTCAGGGCGATCGTAGCGGCAGTCACGGCCAAAATAGTCTGGCTTACGCCCGAAACGTTTATACAGCTCAAAATCACACAGTAAATCATCCGCGAGTTGTTGAGGCACATCCGGATGAGACGCAAAAACGCGCGAAAGTAACGGTCGCAGGAGTTTTTATTGAGATTGACGCTTAAGCTCATCAGGCGTTAATCAGTGACGGGTGCCGGCGGTACGTGTTCCGTGCTCTGCAAGCCTGCGAAGGTGCATCAGGTTGATATTGATCTCCTGACGCTCGGCTTCACCGGTCATCTGCTTCAGTAAATCCTGTAGATCGCGCGCGGCTTCTCTTGCAAATGAAACAGGTCGCAGATAGGCCTGTTGTGCAGTATCCGTCTTCCCCGCCATTTTTACGGCAGACTCGAGTGCGCGCCACTCGAGAAGAGGATCGAGACCGACTCATGGATACTGTCACCAATCCGGGTCGCTTCATCAAAGTCTGACATGCTGGCGAGGACATGGTAGGTGGTGCGGAGGTCTTCGCGGACGCGCGCCAGATCTTCCTGAGCCTGCGACAGCGGATAGGCCTGACCAATAACATCACTTATGCCTGCTGAACGTGTCCCTTGGAGCCATGCCTTTGATTTGCGGAAGTGCGCGTTGAATGCGGCCGCAATGTATGGCATGTCACAGGCAAAGTTATTTATGTTACTCATATCAGTCCCGGCTCCTCGGTGAGGTTTGTCGTTTTACACCAACTGCACCGGGCTGTCTCAGGGTTAAGCAGACAGGAAGATCCTATACGGTCTGATAGCCACTCACTTTCTGATGAGTGAACCCTCAAATGTCGTGTGGGGTATGAGAGCTGAGCATCTGAACTGAAGCCTGTCCAGGCTGCAGGTAATATAGATTGCATGTACTGGCAACTGGCGTTATCCACGGCCTCACGTATGACATGAAGGAAAACCTAATGGCAGTCGATAAAAACGGATTTATCTCCCAGCCCGGGTTCGTGGGATTTCAGCCTGCTTTTTCGCAGCTTGTCACTGACAGCGTGCATCAGCTTACCACTGCGGTGCCGGACCTGATACATAGCATCTACGTTTATGGCAGCCTGGCTGAAGGCCGGGCTGTTGAAATGCAGTCTGATGCCGATCTTACCGTGATTTTTCGTCTGCAGCCGGACCAAGACGCTCTCGAAAAAATAGCTGCTGTTAAATATGCTCTTGAGAGTCATTATCCGATGATCAGTAAAATCGAAGTCGACCCGGGCGTACTCGATGATGTTTTGCTGCCTGAGAATCGGGATCGGTGGGGATACTGGCTCAGACATCACTGTATCTGCGTTTATGGCGAAGACCTGCGTGAGCACTTTGAGCCTTTCAGACCCTCGAAGAATATCGCGATTGCCGTCAACGGGGATTTTTTTAGTGTGCTTAATGGCTATATCTCCTGGATGAAATCTTCATTAGAGCCTTCGCAGCGGCATGCGCTGCACCGGGCGGCAGCCCGAAAAGCCATTCGTTCGACGAATATCCTGAGAGATGAAAACGATTCAGACTGGCCGGCAACGCTTGAGGAACACCGCACCAAATTCAACGACAGGTATCCGGCCCTCGAAGAAGAAATGGACTATCTGCTGAGTATCAGCCAACGTCCGCGCGGCGATATCATGACTTTTGCCAGCAGGATCACGACGTTTACCTACTGGCTAAATGCGGAATTCCATTCCAGGCAGCACTAATTTTGAAGCAAAGTTCTGATATGCAAATTTGCGCTAGATTAAATCAATTTCGGATTGTCATCACGGTGTGGAATTCTTATGCAGTCGTTTAAAAAAACCGGATTAAATTTTTTGCATAGGATAATGCTGATTAATGTTCTAACTAGTGTATCAGCCTGTTATAAAGATATTATCTTCGTTTTCTCTGGATGATCTTAAAGGATCCTTATCTCAGCAATAAAACGTCCAATGTAGCTTTTCCTTCTGCAATTCCATTAGAGAAGCAGAGTCATTTCTAAATAAATGTGAATTAACTGCAAAATGACACTTTACTGACTTTATTCTCAGGTCACATTATGCTGTACTACCTGTAGAGATATCTGAGTATTTAGATAAATAATTTTCAGGGGCGCCATTTCAGACTGACGCAGGCAACTAAAAGCAATCGAGAATCTGATTTTAACCTGCACGGGTTTACTTTTCACCTGTCGTTACAGAACCCTTTGCGCAGAGTCGTGTGAAAACTCGCTGAATGGTTTAAATCCGCACTTATCTTCGTTCTCATTGGGGCTAATAATAAGCGATGCCCGATTATGACGTGGATCATTTGCCCTTTCATGACTTCATGTATGCGACATGTCAGAGAGATCACAAGGCTGAAGTCATTGATGAGAATAAACAGAGAGTATGGCCTTAACCTTACACACTCTCTGTTCCCGGAGCAGTCCGAACTTTTAATAACGAACTCTGCTGTTGAAATACAATGACTGCGCAACGGGCGGCTGCATGTCATCTATCTTGCCAGGCATGTGGTCAAGGCAGGACAGAAACCGCTCAGCCCACTTGTGGCAGTTATTAAGATGCAGTCCCTTCATCAGGCGCGCGTGGTGGCTGCGTCGCTCCCTGAGCGACAGCGATAGCGCAGTATGGATGGCGTTCGCCATGACATCGGGATCGTAGGGATTAACGATGATAGCCCCGTCCATCTGCTCCGCAGCGCCGGCAAACTGTGACAGGATGAGGACACCTGGATTTTCTGGATCCTGTAACGCTACGTACATTTTGGCCATCAGGCTCATGCCTGATACCAGAGGCGTGACAAGTGCAACGCGCGATGCGCGGTAAATTCCCGCCTGCTCCTCACGGCTGTATGCCTGAGTCAGGCAACTCACAGGATACCAATCCATCATGCCGTGCACGCCGTTTAACTCTCCGCACAGGCTCTCGAGGTTATGACTGATTTCCGGCGCACTGTGAGCATGGCCCGCTGCCGGTGACGCTAGCTGTAGCAGCGTAATATTTTTCTGATACTGTGTATGTTCCCGCAGTAGTACTTCAACCGCGCTGATGCGATAGGGAAGACCGGCACTGTCATCAAGGTGTCCGCCGCTGAGTACAGTATTTTCCGGTAACTCCTCGCGGCACTGCTGCTCCATGTAGTTGCAGCTATTGCTATCGCGCAAGCACTGTGCATCGTCAAGGTCAATGCCCACGGGAAAAACACCCGTGCTGACAATACGGCCCTGAACGCGGAAAGTATTAGCTGACAGGCGTTCAGTGCGAAACTCACTTTCCAGCCAGACAATGAAATTATTCATATCCTGGACCGTCTGAAAACCGATCAGGTCACAGCAAAGCAGGGATTCGACCAGCCAGCGCCAGTCGGGCACCGCTTCGAAAACTTTGCCGGACGGAAAAGGCTGATGCAGGAAAAAACCCACCGGATTGGTCAGGCCCGCTTCACGCACATAGCGGGCGCAGGCCAGCAGGTGGTAGTCCTGAATCCAGATGATGTCATCCGGCATGGCATACTCACAGATAGCACACGCATAGGACTCATTGAGACTCTGATATTCCCGACGCCCTTGGGTAGAAAATCGTGCAAGGTCCGGGCGCTGGTGGAATACTGGCCACAGGCCTTGATGCACGTAATTATGGTAGCCCTCCTGGACTTCCCTGGGGGAAAGTGCAAAAGAGAGCGTGTCATACTGACCCTTTTGCCGGAAGGTCAGAGGCCGTGTAGTGTCGGGTGCCTGAACTTCTGTTTCGCCATTCCAGCTTATCCAGAGCCCGCCGCAGCGGGAGAGAATGCTTTCATAAATGGCTGAAAGAGTGGATCGCTGTGACTGATTATGTGACACCAGAATGAGACCTGACATGGAGTTTCCTTTTTAGACAACTGGCCATCTCTGACGCTGCGCTGTGACCGGGGACCGTTGAACGTGTTACGGAGAAGGAACTGAATAATGCCGCTCATCGCCGCCCTGCCCGTTAATGTCTGATTAAATCGTCTGAGTGCCCTAACTCGGCGTAACCCGAGTGTTCGACATTAACCCCGTATATTTCCGGGAATGCCGGATTGCTTCTGAATCCGCATTTTTCCAGGAACTCTGGCGCGGTTTCACTCAGGCAAATCACGGTGCGGCATCTCCTTGCGGCAGGATGTGAAACGCAGCAGCTGAGCATCCAGGAACCCAGTCCGATAAAGCGATACTCCGGGGTGATATACAGGTCCCTGATCACCGCGGTATCAACCATGTCAGTGACGATTCGGGCGAAGCCTATCTGCCGTTCGTTACGGTAGAGGCCAAAGCAGAGGCTACTGCTGATCCCCAGCGCAAGGTGACGTGCATCCGGCGATTTATCTCCCAGCCACTGAAATATCAGTCGGTGATCCAGAAGGGACGAATCGGTGTTGATTTCAAGAGCATCCCTGAACCATTTACGCGGTGACAGCAGGCGAAGACGCTGCTGCTCAGCCAGGTCAGCTACTGCGGAGAAGCTGCTAGTTGTACGGGTACATGCCGGGTTAACGCTTTTCATCAACTGCTTCCTTTTGCTTGAGCGCATCTGCGCCCGGTGCAGATGATTAAAGCGCCCGGCATATAAAAATTGCGTAAAATAAGCATGATGAGTCATAAAAAAAAGAAAACGACCCAAGACTGAGCTCTGATACATCAGTTCAAAGTGGTGATTATGGTGAGGTTGTTTTCTTGGATGGCGGAATAAATGAAAGCAGACGTTTTTTCTGGTTGGTAATCGTTCAAGTGACAGGGACAGGCTAAGACCTGTCCAGATGGATGGCTTGTCTTCTGGCTTTAGTTACCCAGAATTATAGTATACTTAATTAGATTAAATTGTTGATATTAATAACTAAATTATAACATTTATCCTGTTAATTTTATTTTTATGAATGGGTTTTTAATAAAAAATTACAGTCATATTTGCAGGGGGAGTTATCAAGAAAAACTAAATTTATATTATTTTTACGCGATTCATTGTTATTTTTACAGGGTTTTTATATAGCGAAAAATTCGCGCGATTTATACTGCCATCCATCGCCGAAAGGTATACATGCCCGGATATTATGAACTCATTAATGAAGCAACTTTTTTCAAGCAACTTTCGTGAAGACAATGTTCTTACGGCTTCTGATTCTGTACCCGTTACCCGAGAAAAAGTCGCTGGAAGAGATCAGTATTTTTCCGAGGACAGGTTTCACCAGGAAGTCTCCGATTACCTCGCTCTTTATCCCGGCACACGCCACGTCGATGTTTATCTCAACGATATGAACGGCACCTTTCGGGGGAAGAGGATTGCTGTCGACGATCTGAAAGGCCTTTCAGGCGGCTGCTACTTCCCACAGTCAGTGTATTCTGTGGACTGGGAAGGCAAAGTGCTGAGCAAAACCGCTGATGACATTATGCTGAGTGAACCTGACAGGTTATGTTTACCCGTTGCTGGCACGCTTCGCCCCTCTGCACACGGACCAGTTGAAAACGCTCAGCTTTTACTGACGATGAAAGATGACGGCGGGAAGCCTTACGCGCTGGAACCCAGAACAATTTTAGAAAACGTACTCCATAAATTGCAGGATCGGGGTTACTTTCCGGTAGTCGCACCCGAACTGGAGTTCTATATGATCGACCCCCAGGCTAAGGATGTCCGCGGATGGGGCAGTTTCCATATGGCCGTGCCCTCCGCATACTCTGCGTTTATAGAAAAACTGGAAAGAGCAGCAGAAGCGCAAAATCTTCCCCTGGCAGGTCTGGTAAGCGAAGCGGAACCGGGACAGTTTGAGCTCAATTTAAAACATTCTCATCAGGTGCTTCAGGTGTGTGAAAATGCACTGGCACTGCGTCGTCTGACCAGTATTGTAGCGGAGGAGTCTGGTTTTAAGGCTAACTTCATGGCGAAACCTTTTTCAGACTTGGCAGGTAACGGCTTACATTTTCATATCAGCCTCAATGATATTTACGGTGATAATGTTTTCGCCTCTGCGCCGGATGAACTGAACGAAACGATAAAGCTGTGCCTGCTTGGATTGCTGAACCTTATGCCTGCCTCTATTGCCATTATGGCGCCGCACGTGAATTCCTATCGAAGGATGCGTAAAAGCCTCGATGAGCCTTTTCTCAGCTCATGGGGATACAACAAGCGTTCAGCGGCTCTGCGTATCCCCTGCTCAAAAGAGGAGAGCCGACGGATCGAATATCGTCTCGCCGGGTCAGACGCTAACCCCTATCTGGTAATGGCCACCATTCTCAGCGGTTTCCTGTACGGGCTCGAACACATCAATGACGGTGAGCTGGACGACACCGTTCTTAACGACTCTGTCATCCCTTTGTTCCAGAAACAGGCCATAGAGCTTTTTGAACAGAATGCCTTCCTGAGAGAACATTTGGGAGCGGAATTCTGCGAGCAGTGGGTACACAGCAAGCTGGCAGAGCTGACATGGTTTGAAAGTCAGGTCAGTGTGAACGAGTTTGAATATTGAGGAGGGCTTTTCTGCAGTCCAGTAAAGGGGAGAGAAACTTTATGTTATCGCGAGCATAAATACTGTCAGCGGTGCGTTCCGCTATGTCCTTTCCTTCAACATTCACAACAAACATTCCAGTCTCACTGATAAAGCGTCGGTGGTACGGCACCAGATCCCTGGTTTGTTGCTGATTAACTGAGGGTAGTAGCCGGGCTTTAGGCCCGGTGCAGCCTGTCAATGTGTACGGTGAGAGACTTATATACCGTATTTGGTGTCGCACTTTCCCAGCCAGTATATCCCCCTGCCCGACTGCCGTTTAAGCAGCGGCGTTGCAGGCGCATTGAAGTCAGATGGTCGCAGACGAAAGAAAGACCCCGCGGCGATACTCACAGCAACGTAGAACTTAGTAGTTACAGCATTCAATCTAAAGCCTTAAACGACTTACCGGCCCTATGGGCCGAGCGGCGGGGACTGGTCAGTGGGGGCAACCGGGGTTCGTGCACGGCGTGGGTCTGGGTTAAGAGGGGCGCGGGGTTTCTGGTACTGCTCGGTGCAGGTGTAAACAGGATTATTAATGTGTGTTGTAACTAATCCGTGGCTTGCTCACCGCCTGCCCGTGGATGCGACAATCGCGGCCACTGAACGTATCCACAATGCATGCCGGCATGAAAAACCTTCTTTATTACTTTGATTACTTCTTTCTGACGTAAGTCAGGAATGTTTTGCGCGTAGTGGAGATTCTGCATGCGTGTGAACGTTGGATACTCATTGCGGGTAATGGTGTTAAAAAAAGTGGCGCACGCTCAGTGGCCACAATGGCCCCCGTCGCTCAGACAAATTACGGCGTCGCTGTGCGAATTCTGGCTCGCAACAAACGCCACCACCGCTAGTTAAGACGATAAAAGAGTATCAAGATGTCAGTACAGATTCGTAGTCTAGGCCGAGTTCCAGCTGGCGGAGGCACTTCCAGACCTGGCTATCAAAATCCTGAGGCGATGAGTTACGCCAAAAATGAGCCGGGCGGGCACGCAGCAGTTTGGCCACCGCGTTCCGTCTGTCATCGAACGGAAGTTTACTCATACGTTTGCGGCGCTTTTGTTTTGACGCTTTTTCGCGGCGGCTGATCAGCATGCTCATTCGCATCTGTTCATACCAGCGCCGGCCCGCGGCGCGAACGTAGATGTGCGTGCTTGGCTCGATGATGCCGTCGGCTTCCGCTGCCAGCCGTTAATTGCGCTCTGCCAAAAAGTTATCCATGCTGATGCCGCACAGTTGCCAGAATTGTTCGGTCAGTACGATATGACGCGGCATGCAATAGCCCGTCACAGAGTCCATTCCATTTCAAGACCCGGACGCTCAATCAGGCCTTAGCGCCCCCATTCTTCAAACTGTTGGGAAAGCCGGCAGGGTTCAACGCGTGTTTCCGGTATCCCTGCCGTTAAAGGCTGGAAGGCATTCCGGAGGTCACGGTTTGTCTCAGTAATGCAGCGTGTAATCTGTGCCTTCTGACCACCTTGCATTCCAGTGCTGCAGATACTGACTGGCGACTTCCGGGGCGCTGCTGATGACCATCGCGTTTTCACTGTTCATGTGCGCTGCGGCCCGGGTGTAATTGAAGCTGCCGGTTTCGACCGTCTGACGGTCCGCCACAATGAACTTGTCATGCAGCGCCGCGAACCGGCCGTTCAGCCGGACAGGAATGTCGCCACCCGCGAGAAGACCGATGGCCGCCTGGCTTTTGCGGTTCTGATTTGCCCTTTCATCCAGCACGACGAGAACGTCCACGCCGCGCGCTTTAGCCCTGATAAGCGACCGGGCCACCTCAGGTGACGTGAAGCTGTAACCGGCCAGCCTGATTTCTGCACGGGCGCTGTCAATGACGCTGAGCACCAGCGTTTCAGCGCCGCCGTCCGGTGAGAAGGCGACCCTGACTGCAGGCGCTTCTGCACGGACTGCCGGACAAAGCAGGATGAGGCCGCTCATAAGCAGCAGGATTTTTTTCATGGGGTTTACCTCAGAGGGTCGTGAGCGTGCCGGATTTTTAACCCTGGACGCGACGGACCGGCCAACCGCAGGGCGGCAGCCGGCAGGGTGTCAGTCAGGTTTACCGGTGATCAGCACGTTCAGCAGGCTCATGTCCGAGTACGCCTGCTTCACCAGCTGCACGCCGGCCACGAAAGCGGCCACGTTCAGCAGCGGAAAAATCCACAGGCTGATGTTGTGCAGCGCGATGCCCGTAACCGGCGGGAATATCAGCGCGATGACAATCAGACCGGCAATCACGGTGGTCAGGTTACGCCCCCGCACGAAGCGTCCGTGCTCTCGCCTCACCAGCTGCGGATGCAGCAGGAGCGTCACCGGCATCATGGCGGGGCGCACCTTCATGTCGCGCACGCGCGCCGCGTCCTCCTCCGGCAGACTGTGCACCCGGGCAAACACGCCGACGGCGTTGTCCACCGCCTGTCCGATGCCCGGAATGCCCGGGCCATCCCCGCCACGGCTCCAGCGCCGCAGCAGCGGTCCTGCCTCGCGCATCTTCGGCAGCCAGACCAGCAGCATCAGCAGAGAAACCGCCACGGTGGCGGTAATAAGCAGTGTCGTCATCATTACTCCAGTGTCTTCTCAGGTTTATGGCCAAACTCCGGCTCGGGTTCGCTGCGCTCATGGCGCACCACGTTCACTTCGTCATTCATCATTGCCGCGCGGTCCTCGCGCTCAGGCGACAGGTCGTAGTCGCGGTAGTCCAGCGCCTCCTCGCTCTGCAGCTCCTCCAGCGCAGCCTCGAGGTCCGCATCCCGCTCTTCGGGTGCGTTGCCAGACTCTTCGCGCAGGGGGCGTCCGGCTCTTTCTCCTCCTGACCCAGTGCGTCCTTCAGCGCCTTCTCCAGCACTTCCGCCTCGCGGCGGTCCAGCTCCTCGCCGCCGGCTGCTGCATCGCGTGACTCTGCGGTGCCATAGGTGCCTGAACGTTCACTGTGGTCAGCAGCGAGCACGACGGGGCTCTCAGGGTTCTCCTTCATCAGCGCCAGCGCCTCCGCTAAATCCGTGGCCTCCAGCACCTTTCCGTGCTTTTCACCGCGCTGCAGCACGATGCGCTCACCGTCCAACGCCCCCTCATAGTGGGCGCCGGCAAAGCTGATTTCGCCTGAAGCAGGAGACACGGGCACGTGCCAGTTGCCCCGCTGGCGCCCGTGTTCATTAAGCACCGGCCAGAGCAGCTCCGGCGTTTTGCCCGCAAGAAAGCGGGCGTCAGCGGTGAGCTGCTGGTCGGTACGGTCACCGAGCCGCGTTTCGTGCACCGGCAGGCTTTTGTCCCACTGCTGCACCTCACGGCCCGCGCGCACGTCCTCCCTGCGCATCACCACGTCGTGCACGGTTTCGCGCCGTCCGCTCCTGTTCTCAACCCGCGTGGTCCAGCCTGAAAGGTTGTCAAAGTACGTCTGAACGTGCTCCTTCGCCCTTGAAAGCTGCACGTAGGTGCTGTCGAGCGCCGCCATCATTTTTCGTGCCCCCTCCTCGCCGAACAGGCCTATCAGGTATTTAACGGATGCGCCCTGCGAGCTGTACGTCGTCACGGCGTAGCCGTAGTCCATGTGACGATCGGCGTAGCGCTCTGTGGGCGAAAAACTCAGCTGCCGGTCGCCCGTATCCAGCGTAACCCGCCCGTCTCCGGTAATGCCCGACACTACCGCCATGTCGCTGGCCCGCAGGTTGCGGTCGCGGTCGGTCGCCGTCAGGCGCACTTTGTCGCCGGTGCTGAACTCACGCTGCACCTCCTCAAACACCGCTACTTCCTCCTTGCGCAGCTCCGCCGGACTCATCCAGCGGTCCGGCGCACCGTCCAGCCCCTTCATGTGCACCACGCCGCTGTCCTTATCGGTCTGGCCTGCGCGCCAGTAAGACTCGCCCCGGCGCACCACGTTGCCCTCCTGCGCTCTCCAGAAGGCCTGACGGCCAAGGTCCGCGTTGCTGTTATTCACGCGTGACAGCAGCGGGACGGTGACACCGTCACGCAAATCCCCCTGCGCTTTAAGTTTTTCGTGAACGGCCCGGTTGATGCCCACCCGGTCATCGTTCAGCTCAGCCACGATGAGCGTATTATCACGCGCCTCCGGCGTCCGCCCGGCGTAGTCATCAGCAATCAGCCCGATAAGGTCCGGCTTGTCCGCCTCACCGGGCGCCGCGTCCGGGCCGGTCGCTTCCTTCGCGAGCCGGCCACCGTCCATGACGCTGCTCTCCGGCACATATGCCCCCCTGCTTCGCGGCACGGTGTCCGGGCTGATTTCCGCCGACACGCGCACCGCCTCGCGCACGTTTCCGGCGATGACCGCCTCCACGGCGGGCTTCAGCGCGGGGATCTGACGCACGATTTCCTTCATGACCGCCGCATCCGCCGCGCTGCGGTCGAGCGCCAGCGCGAACGGCGCGCCGGACTCCAGCGATTTGAGCTGGTCCCGGTCGCCGCTCACCACCGCGCGGCCCCCGCCGCCTGCAATAACGTTCATCAGGGCGGCCATCTGGGCGTTGCCGTTCATGGAGGACTCATCGATGACAAATACCGTGTTGCTGAAGTCTCGCGCCTGACCGGCGGCCTGCCACTGGCTGCTCTCGCTGAGGAAGCTGGCGATGGTCTGGGCGGGAATGCCCGCCCCGGACAGTTCGCTCACGGCGCGGTGCGTGGGCGCCAGCCCCCGGATTTCAGGGCCGTCTTCCAGCGCACCGAGCGCGGCAGAAACCGTGCGGAACTGCGTGGTTTTCCCCACGCCGGCGTATCCCTGGATGGCCACAAAGCGATCGCGCGTGGTGAGGATAAGATTGCCTGCGTCGCGCTGGCCACCGGTCAGGCCCGCCGCGTTCTCTACGCTCAGGCCTGCCGGCAGCAGCGGCTTCACGCTGTTTTTG
>AEWW01030601.1_pt1 | contig 30803 bp, 32 predicted proteins | sample 267848 | NCBI WGS metagenome assembly AEWW01 (sample SAMN00713649, study PRJNA62039) | ant fungus garden metagenome | place: Panama: Gamboa | collected Apr-2009 | depth 0.5 m m | reverse complement strand
GGGCGACCCGATCCCGGGCCTCAGTGCGGAGGTAGCGGAAAATCTGGCCAGTCTGAATGCGCTGAGCGGCATGAAGCTGACCCGTGCGGAAATGCGCGAATTTCTGCATGTCTCCCTGCATGACCTGATGGAGGCGCTTTACCGGACACAGGTCGGGAGCGTGCTGCCGCAGGCGTCCATGCGGGCGCTGGTTGAGGCTGCGCACATTGTGCATGACGGCTTTGGCGAGGCGGGGGATGTGCTGTGGGGCAACGCGTGCAGCCGTCTCAAAGACTGGCTTACGAAAGGCCGGACGGGCGAACAACAGGCGTAAAAAAAGCGGGGCCACTACCCCCCGCTTTCCTCACGGTCAGGCGTATTAGCGCCGCCGGACCCATCAAAAACAACAACTCAGGAGAGTTTTATGATTTCTGACAGCGACATCCTCGCACAGGCGCGCGCCTTTGTATACGGGCTGAAGGAGGGAAAGGGCGTGCACGTGCCCGCGATGACCTTCAGGCAGTGGCCGCGTTTTATTCGGCTGGTGCATCAGCTGCAGGCCGTCACCCCGGAATAACCCGCAGGGGCCACCTCCTGAGAGGTGGCCAGCAGAAACCTTTACACGCATAGCAGAGGTGCAGAACATGAACATGTCACAGACAATGAAGCGCGCGCTGGTTCCCGGTCAGGTCGTTTATTCAATTCTTTATAATCGCGGTCGCGGCGTTATTGTGTCCATCCAGGGCGAGCAGAAACCGGCGTCAGTGGGATCGCTTTCTGGCGTGGTTTCGTACGGTGGAAATGCGACCTTTAATATTGCCTTTGAAAACGGCGATATTACGCGTGGCCTTCCTGAAAGCATTCTGTACGGCAGACAGTGGCAGATATTCGATGAAATTAAATCGCCAGCGGAAACAGCAGAAATACTGAAAAATGCAGAGGAAGAAGAGCAGCGCCGTAGGCAGGAGAGTGAAGAAGAAGCCCGGCAGTTTAAGGCAGAATGTGAGCGGCTGAAGTCAGCGCCCGAATATTCTCAGTTGTCGCAGGAAAAAAAAGGAGCCGTACAGGTCACCGGTAATTTACGCCGCGAGCTTAAAGCAGCGTTCCCGGGAGTGAAGTTTTCAGTCAGAAAACGCGGCTATGACAGCGCCAGCGTGAACTGGACGGACGGTCCTACCGAAGAGCAGGTTAAAAGTATTACGGGTAAATACCGCGACAGTTATTTTGACGGCATGCAGGATATGTCTGTTTCCTGTTCTTCGCCCTTCAATGAAATTTATGGCGGCGTTGGCTACGTTTTTGTGGATCGTGAATATTCGGACAGTATGAAAAAAAGAGGTATCGGGATCCTCAAGGTGAAATATGATCACCTGATTGGCGACGAAGAAATTACGCTTTCCCGTTATAACGCGGGAGAACTTTACAACGTCCGACCGGACTACTTTGGACACGGGGGTGGTGTGCAGGGTGAAATAAATAAAATTTTGTCAGTTACCACTGAGTAGTCAGTCGGGAGCCTTCGGGCTCCTTTTTTTACCCTCCTGCCATGCTCTTTTATTTTTAATCGTGAGTGCATCCGGATCATCGTTGTTTGCTGAAGGTGGGGATCTTTACTCCTTGATAGCCCGCCCCGCGCCACTGAAAAAAATCGCTGCTGCCTGAAAGGCCAAATCATCAGTAAAAGTCCGGACTTATTATTGCGTTCAGGTAATCAATGCGTATTTAAATCGTTCTGACCCGCATCGGCTATATCATTGCGGAAAGGCGACGCGCGGGATTTTACCTGCCTTGATACCTTTGTAATGACCGTCAATGAGCATAGCGTAATTGTAACGGTTCTGGATGGTGACCGGGATATTTTTCATCCCCGCGTTGTACATGCCGACCGCCAGCCAGTTCGTGCCGTACTGATTGAAATTACGACGCAGCAGCATCGCGCCGATGTAAATATTCAGGCACGGATCGGACATCAGCTTATCCCGGTTAAGGCCGGGGTACTCTTTCTGCAATCCCCGCATGGTAACGGAATTAATCTGCATAAGGCCGTAATCGCTGCTGCCGGGTTTTACGTTACTGGTGACATTCGTATTAACCGCCCGGGGGTTGTAGCGGGATTCCTGCCACGCTATAGCGCGTAGATAATCGGGATCGATGGAATACCATTGCCCTGCATTAATAAAGCAGTCTGCGCGCGCGCTGGCGTTTAAAATGCCTGTTGCCAGCAGGGCCGCAGCGCACATAAATAAGCGCATTGCCGCTCCTGATTTGAAAAGTTCGGGGGTGCCGGTACATCCAATAATATCATAAGAAAGTGTTTTTCACACACCACTCGCAAAATTATTTATGCAATATTATGCGTTCAAAAACAGTGAGTTAGTTAAATTTTGTAGAAATATTAGCCAGTGAAAGGATTACTACACAGTGCTTAGCAAGTACCCTAACTGTGTTTCGGGTGTAACTTTGTAGTGTCTACAATAAAATCAGTGGCTTATACATGAAAAGTTATAGCTTGTGTCTACGCAGGCACTTGATATACCCTTCTGAGTTACTGCGCAGTGTTCAATAATGATGGTTTTTTGACCCCCCGTTTTCAGTGGACTGTCACATCCAGTTGTTGAAGCTAAGCATGGTCACTATTTACACATACTATTAAAGCGAGGAAATAATATGTCAGAGGCTGCAAGATCCAAAACCAACAGGGTTAATCTCACCGTTCCTTTTTCATTAATAGAGAAGGTTGATCATCACGTTGAGAAAAGACTTGAAGATGGAGAGTCACGAGAAACTGCTAATCGCTCTGCTTTTGTGATGGAAATGTTCAAACTCGGTCTTCGTGTTTATGAAAATAAGATTAGTAAAGATGCCTCCGAGAAGACCCTGGACCAGAAACTGGAGTTTATTGCTAAAAATGTTCTTGTTAGTGGATTCATAACTGACGCCATTTTCGGCATACAAAAGGAAACAGTCGATCCCAGTAAAGTTGTTAAAAACGAGATGATGCTAGATCCAGAATGGGTCAAGGCAGTTAATGAGCGAGTGGCAGGGAAATTACAGGAATATTTTAAGTAATGCTATTGAGGGCCGAAATCCGGCCCTGCTGTTCTACCCGAAATCAATCTTCTTTCTTCTTTTTAGCCTCGCGAGCTTCCTTTCTGCGAAGCTTTTCTTCCTCTTCCTTTTGAGCCGCCCGGATATAACGACGCAGCGTCAGCGCATTTATACCGTACTGCTTATAAATTTGCACGCGCGTGTGTCCACCCTTCAGAACGGCATTGACAGCCTGATCCCTGTCTCGTTTGGAAAGCGGATTTCGGTTGTCATATTTAACCCGCATTTTCTTCGTTTCAGGCGCGTTCTTTTTTTCTTTCCACGCTTTTTTAACTACCCCAATGCTGACCCCGAGAATATCTGCGGTCGCCTGAAGCGTCTTACCCTGCATCCTGAGCCTGACTACACTTTCATAAACTTCAGGCGGAATCACGCGATAATCATCGCTGTGACCCACGTATTTAATCAGGGTATCGGTGGTAATGCTGAATTCACTGAGAATATCCTTTCTCAGGGTTCCTTCGGCGAGTTTTTTCTTAATAACCTCAACGTCTTTTTTACTGAGCTTTCTGTCGCGCTTTTTTTCGAAGAGTACAAGGCCATCACGGAAGGCGATTTTTTTGACCGCATTATATACCGCCGCCCGGCTTAATCCGCAGGCCTCTTCTATCTGGTTAAGCGTTTTCTTTGGTTCGCCATGATACATATCGGAGACCATCTGCCATTGCAGCCATCGATATTCCATGGCGGACATCCCGCGACGGATTTTTATCAGCTTGTACACGTAGGCCTCAGAGCACTTCATCTCAGCGCATATTTCTTTTACACGTCCTCCCTGAAGAAGCAACTGCAGGACTTTATCTGCATCAGGCGAATCCGAGCGTTTCTTTCGTCCTCTTGATGTCGGGTTAATTTCGTTTTTCTCACCCTCATCCGGTAAAGATCTCTGCGCCGGCGCTTCCTGTTGGCTTATTAGTTCTGCATGTACTTCGCCGGTCTGTCTTACGGGACTGCCCGTCAGTATGGGGTTATTTGCAACAGCCTCTTCTGGTACATCCTGCGCAGTGACCATGACCGATTTCTCCAATCCGGCCTTTAGCCTTCCCGCCTGCCATAAATTAACGCCGGCCGGGAAGGGGAGCAAGAAATTCCTGGCTTAATAATATCCAGATTTCCGGATCGGCCCGGCCAGTATCACCGCGAATGAATGTGCGGGCCCGTTCAGAAAAGGCTGCTGCGAGCCTGCCGGGTATGCGGCGGCTCAGGTAAATCAGAAAGGGAAGGGGCACCACGCGGCAGGCATACCACGGGCTTCCCATCGCTTCGACCTTAAACCATCCGGGGTCCCGCGCGTAATGGAATAAGGCTTCCTGAGTCAGCTTCCATAAGGATTCCTCATCATTTTTCCAAAAAAATGCCGCAGTTATTCCTGCCGGACTAGCCATATAAAGCATCAATTCTGCTGGCAGCGTCATTCAGTTCTCTACTTTATTCAGTTAGTTATCTATGCATAAAAATGGATTCATTCTTTACGATAAATTAAATAGATCAATAAGATCAATAATTTATATTGAATCAAAAAATCTGTGAGCGTAAAAAATCGTCACTCGGGTAATGAAACGTAAAATTACGAAGATATATGACTGAAAAACGAAAGGAGGTGTAACAAATTCATCATAAATTCATCGTGCTGCCATACCTGCAGTCAAAAGTAATTATTTAAACAACTAATCATTATAACCCTAACTAAGGAAATTACCTATGAAGGGCGCATTAACTACGTGCTTAAAGTACTGCCGCAAGGCAGGGGCGGTAGCGTGGAAGAAACTGAATCGTCTCACGCTGCTTTCTTCCATCGCGTTCCTGTCCGTTCCGGCCTTCCAGGCGCACGCTGAAGACCTGTTCTCAGGCGGTAAAACAACCATCTCGGATACGTTCGGGAGTGGATCTACCGTGGTGTGGATTCTTTATATAATTGAGATACTTGCGGCTGTTTTCACCTACGTGAAGACGAAGAACCTGGCCATGTTCGGGGGCATTGCTGCGGTGATGGTGTTTATTAACGTTGCCTTCGGCATCATTCCAACTTAAGCCGAGCTTATGGAAAAACGTAACCGGTTTCAATATGCGGCTACGTTTTCCGAGCAAAGGCGCTTCGTGGGGCTTCCACCGGATGAGTTTTTTGTCTACGTGCCGCTGGCACTGCTGGCCATCTTTCTCAACATGTGGATTTTCGGCCCCACGCTCTTAGCCGCCGTGGTTGGAATACGTCACCTCAAGAAAGGCCGCGGATCTCAGTATCTTCTCAACCTCGCGTACTGGTGCCTGCCCACCTCAGTGATGCGCTTTTTCATCGGCATCCTGCCCGAAAGCTACAAACGGCACTGGGTCGCCTGACCCCCTACCGGAGACATCATGGAATACAAGCTGCGCTCTGCGGGCAACCGCAATATGGCCGTGGCCATTATGGTGCTGCTCGTTATCACTATTCTTGCGCTGGTCCTCTGCTGGCGCATTTACAGCGATAACCGGGCGCTGATGAATCAGCTCGTCAGCAACCGGCAGACCATTGTGGTGCCCTACGGCGCCGACACGCCGTTCAGCTTCACGGGAGAGCGCGGCGACGCCCGCTACCTGCGCCTTATGGCGCTGGCGTGGCTGAACCTTCGCCTCAACATCACCGACAGCAACGCGGATGCGAGTCACGAAATGCTGCTCGCCGCCGCCTGCGACGGCGCGGATAAAGCCCTGAAGGGCGTGCTGGCCGACGAGGCTTCGCGCGTAAAGGGCAACAGCGGCGGGTCGGTGTTCTATCCCAGAGATTTTGGCGTCTGGCCTGATAAAGGCATCGTTGATATCAGCGGCGACCTGCAGCTCAACTACGGCCTGCACGACGCCCGTCCTGTTAAAAAGCACTATCGCATCCGCACGGACACCCGCAATAACCGTCTCTGCTGGAGCGCGTTCCTGGAGGTTCCCGATGCTTAAAACCCTTGCCCAGTCCGCTGCCCCGTTGCTTCTCTTTCTGCTGGCGGGTGCCCTGATGAACCGGGCTTCAGCCGAACAGCTGACCCTGAACCCCGGCGCCCGCGTGAATGCGGCAGTGAGCAACAACAACCCGAACTACCTGCGCGTCAGCGACGACCGCATCCTCAGCGTTCAGGCCGCGCAGGGCGTGATCAGCGCCAAATCGCCCACGCCGGAAGGCGCGATTGTGTTCTCCACCGTTACCGATAAGCCCTTCACCCTGTTTGTACAGACGGCGTCGGGCTTTGCGTTTTCTCTGCAGGCCACCCCCGGCAAGCGGGCAGGGCTGAGTCTGACGGTGGATAACCGCGAGGTGCAGGGCACGGAAGAGGCGCGGGCGTTCGAGCAGAAGCAGGACACCTACAGCGCGCTGATCAGCGGCCTGGTGGGGCGCTTTATCAACAACCGCAAGCCCGAAGGCTACGTGTTCAGTAAGAACACCGACGTTCCGGTGAGCGGGGCGGTAAGCAGCGCGTTTGCCCTGCGTCCGGTGACGGCCTGGCAGGGTGACCGCGTCCGCATCGTGCGCACGGAGCTGACCAGCCTGTCGTCGCAGCGCCTGCGACTGAGCGAGCGCTACTTCTGGAGCCCGGGCGTGATGGCGGTGGCGTTCCACCCGCAGCTGGATGCGCTGGAGCCGGGCGCGAAGGTTTCCGTCATCACCGTGTTCCGCACGAAGGGAGGCGCCGATGAACATTAACCGTCTCATCCAGGGCAAGCAGCGCCGGCTGATGACCTACATTGCCGGGGCGGTGGTGCTGGTTATCACCGGACTCTGGCTGGCCAACCGGGGCGCGTCCGGGCACGCGTCGAAAAAGGCGGACAAGGCGGACGTCACCGCCGCCGAGCCCAACCTGACCGGCGGGTCTGTCACCAACTCGTTTGACGGTGCGGGGCAGGGCTCACTGCTGGTCAGCGCGCAGAACCGTGAAAAGGAGGCGCGCGAGCAGCTGGCCGGGATGCAGAAGGACTTTAAATCACTCAGGGACCAGATGTCGGACGTGATGAGCAACAACCAGTCGCTGCAGAAGACCGTGGGCGAGCTGATGGACAAACTGAAGGAACAGCAGAATCCGCCAAAGCAGGGCGCGTCCGCACAGGCTGGCGGCAATGCGCCTCCGCGTGCCGAATACGCTTTTTCACCTCCGGCGCCGCAGCCGGGGCAGATTGACAGCGCAACGTTCGACTATTCGCAGTTTGAGCCAAAGGCAAAGGACACCTCCTTCTGGGTGCCCACCGGCACCTTCTCCGACGCCATCGTCATTGAGGGCGCTGATGCCAACGCCTCCGTGCGCGGCGAAAACAATCTCGTTCCGATGCAGTTCAAGCTCAAGGGGCTGGCGCACCTGCCGGGCAACAACAAGCTGGTGCACCTCGACAACTGTTTCGTGACGGCGGCGGCCTACGGCGATATTTCCAGCGAGCGCGCCATCGTCCAGCTGCAGCGCCTTTCCTGCATCATCGACGGCAAGCACATCGATCAGGCCGTTAAGGGGCACGTGGCCTTTTACGGCAAGAACGGCATCAAGGGCGTGCCGGTCATGCGCAACGGAAAAATCCTCGGGCTGGCGTTTACCTCTGGTGCGCTGGGCGGGCTCGGCCAGAGCGCCTCGCAGGTGGGCCAGACGGTCACTGGCATCGGTGCAACCAGCACCATTAGCGGCGGAGACGTGGTGCGGGGCGCCTTGGGCGGCGGCATGAGCAAAGGGGCCGACAAGCTGGCCGATTACTACATCGAACGCGCCGAGCAGTATCACCCCATCATCCCGATTGGCGCGGCTAACCGCGTAGAAGTGGTGTTTATCGAAGGTTTCCGCGCGAAGTTCATCGAGGACGAGGAGGCGGCGAAGCTCGCAAAAGAGCAGAAGCGTACCGGCGGCGAATCGCAGGATACGCAGACGCAGGCGCGGGGCAACAGCGGCCTGCCGCCTGACCTGGTCGGGCGCCTGGGGGATGCCACCCGCCTGAACGTTAACGACTTTGTGGCACCCGTCAGCGGCAACGGCGGACAGCAGCGGGCGACCCCGCAGGGCGTGGCGCAATGACGGCGGGCAAGATGCGTATGGCGCACGCCGAGCACTGTGGCTGGATGGTGTTCACCGAACGCAACGTGACCTGCTTTGGACGTGAGGCGGACGGCCGCGTCGCCGGGCTGCAGGCGATGGGCTTTGGAGTCAAGAAGCTCTACTGCAAGCCCGGCCTCATCCCTGATGACGGCTACGTGGCGCTCTTTGGCGAAACGCTGCGCCGCCTGCTGGAAGTGTCCCCCGGCGACACCTTTGCGCTGGGGCTGCTGTCCCGCCTGGGCACCAGCGGCAAAAACGGCGACCTCTTTATCGACTTTACCGAAGTGACTGACCTCAACGGAGATCACCATGAATAACCCCTTTGATGAACGCGACACGTCACCTGAACAGGGTGCTCAGCCTGCACATTACATGGTCACCGGACAGACCGGCGCCGGGAAAAGCACGCTGCTGATGAATCTGTACAAGCCGTTTCTGACTCCCCCTGAAGACGGAGAAAATCATGAATAAAGTACGCTTCCTCGCCCCCTTTGCGCTGGCCGCTCTGCTCAGCGGCTGCGCGGGCATGAACAGCGAGTTTGAGTTTGATAAGCCGGCGAAGGATACCGGCGTCTGGATGTCGCAGGCCGACGATATGTCTGCGGGCAGCAGCGGTAACGCTCCCGCTGCAACCGGTGCCGGCATGACCGGCGCGGGCATCCGCCTCGATGACTACCGCCTGATTGATACCGGCAACATCCGGCTGGATCCGCAGGGCGAAGCGCCGGGCAGCGGACAGAACTGGCGCGAGGGGATACCGGTGCGCGTGGCGTCAGCCGGCACGGTACGCCCTTTCACGCGTGATAACGGCGCGCTGCGTCCTGCAGGTAACCAGACGGCTTACTGCAGCGCGGCACATTGCTTCCCGGAACCGTCCGCCGCGTTTCGCCGTCCCGACGGCGTGGCGCGCATCTGGATCGCACCTTACGTTTCCCCGGACAACAGCGTCCACATGGGGGAGGTGATTTACAGCGTTTCCGGTCACGGCGACTGGAACGGCATTCTGATGTGAGGTCAGCATGAAACTACCTAAAGGCCTGCGCTTTGACCCCCTGAACGTGGTGGAGACGGTGGCGGGGATCCTCGGCGAGCGCGACACCACCGGCGAGACGCGGGAAAAGCTGCAGGAAATGGACTTCCCGCACATCCGGGATCTGCTGCCCTATAAGGATTACGACAGCGAGAGTCAGATCTGGGTTAACAAAACGTCCGTGGGATTTGTGGTGGAGTCGCAGCCGCTTATCGGCGCCAACGAAAAGCTCGCCGACAGCCTGGAGTACCTGCTGCGCGACGTAGCGCCCCGGGATATTCCGCTGCAGGTGATGCTGGTCTCCAGTCGTGCGGTTAAAGAGCAGGTTCAGCACGGGCTGAAAAACTTTGCCTGGCAGGGGCACCGCGCGGGTGAATGTAATGACATTACCGCACGCTTTTACCTGAACGGCGCGCGTTACACCTACGGCAACGGTCTTGATCATCCGCTGACCCTGCGCGACTACCGCCTGTTTTTCATCTGGGCGACGCCGGTTAAGAACGTTACCGACACGGACCTTATCCGCGTGCGCGACGTCCGGCGCAACCTTCTGAATGCCCTCAACGCGGCGGATATCTGGTCCTCCGCCATCGGCGTGACCGAATTCAGCAGCGTGCTGCGCGAGTTTCTGAACCACGACCCGGCGCGGCTTGAGCGCTACGACAGCAACTATGACCCGTCGGCGGACCTCAGCACGCAGTTCGTTGACCGCACCACGTCCTGGCGCGTAAAGCCCTCGCACATCCGCATCGAGGGCAGCGATCGTCAGAGCCGGCCTTTTGCCGCACGCATGGTGAACCTGAACCTCGACACCAACCCGCAGGAGCACTATCTGTGGCAGAACGGCAACATCATTCAGGACCTGATGTCGCCGACCAACGGCATTCCGTGCCCCTTCATCTTTACAATGGTGCTCACCACCGAGGACCAGATGAAAAGCCAGGGGGAGGCCAACGCGAAGTTTCTGGCGCTGGACTCGCGCGTGAACACCAGTTACGCCAAGTACATTCCGGCCACCAAACGCCAGCACGCGGAGTGGAGCGACGCCCGCACCCGGCTGCTGGCCAACCAGACGTCGCTGACCAGCTACTTCTGCGGGCTGACGCTGTTCTGCCCGGATGACGATGACCTGACGTCGCGCTACACCGAAAAGGCGCGCAACGCCTGCGCCGCGCAGGGGCTGCGCTTTGTGCGCGCGGACTTTATGCAGCTGCGCAACCTGCTGGCGACCGTACCCTTTGCGATGACGGACAAAAAGCTGCGCGGCGACTGCCGCAAGACCGGCGCTATCCAGCGATCGGAAACGTTTCACGCGGTGAACCTGATGCCGGTCATCGGCGATAACAAGCTGTGCGCCTCGGGCATCCTCATTCCGAGCTACCGCAACCAGGTCGCGTTTATCGACGTGTTCGATGAGAGCCTGCCTAACACCAACTTTAACTGGTTTATGTCGGGCACTTCAGGAGCGGGCAAATCGGTGCTGGCCAACTCCATTGCACGCTCGGTGCTCGACAAGGGCGGCACGGTGGCGGTCCAGGACATCGGGGATTCCTACAAGGCGGCCTGCAGCAGCCTGGGGGGCACCTACATTAACGGCGAGTCGCTGCGGTTCAATCCGTTTGCCAACGTCACGAACATCACCCTCGCCGCCGAGCGCATCCGCGACCAGCTGTGCATTCTGGCCAGCCCCAACGGCCTGCTCGATGAGGTGCACGAGTCGCTGATTCTGGAGGCCATCACCGAGTCATGGCCGCAATACCATCAGGATATGCGTATCGACCACGTCATTGACTACCTGAAGGCGCGGCAGGCGGAAATCACCCGCGAACACTCGTCGCTGATTGGCGGACGTATTGATGAGATCACCACGCTGCTCAGCAAGTACAGCACGCGGGGGATTTACGGCCATTTCTTCAACTCGTCAGAACCCACGCTCAAGCCTGACCTGCAGTTCGTGGTCACCGAGCTGGGCGACCTGCGCAAGCAGCAGGATCTGCTCTCGGCCATTCTGTTCACCATCATGATCTGGAACGAAAACATGATGTACACCACGCCGAGGAGCCAGCGGAAGATGAACATCATTGATGAGGGCTGGAAGCTGCTGGGCGGCTCCAGCAAAAAAATCAAAGACTTCATCGAGGAGGGCTACCGTACCGCCCGCCGTCACAACGGCTCTTACGGCACGGTCACGCAGGCCATACGCGATAAGAACCTGTCCACGGCTGCGCTCGCGGCCTACGACAACAGCTCGTTCAAGTTCACGTGTATGCAGGACGCCAAGTCGTTCACCACCTTCCAGAAGGAGGAGCCGCACGCGTTCAGCGAGCTGGAGTGGGAGCTGATACGTAAGTTCCCGCCGGCGAAACAGGCGCGCTACAGCTCGTTCCTGCTGAGCGTCGGTGAGTACTCCAGCTTCCACCGCCTCATTCTCGATCCGCTGAGCGACGCGCTGTTTTCCTCAAAGGGCGACGACTTCACCTACCGCGAACAGCGGCTGCGCGAAGGGGCGGACATTAAAGATGTTCTCTTTGAGATGGCCGAGAACGACGCGCACAAGCGCGACATCATCCACATGCTGCGGGAGATGCAACTTTGAACAGTAAACACCTTATTGCGGGTTGCGCCCTGTCGGTGGCCCTGAGCACGGGCGCCTGCGTGCCGGCCTGGTTCTTCTGGCTTAAGCCGCCGCAGCTGGTCACCTTCGACATGAAGGGCACCACCAACACGCTTATCCGGCAGGCCGCAAAGCTTGATCTGACCGAAGAGCAGCGCCACGCGCTGCTGTCGCGCTTTGACCGCAGCGTCACCACCGCCACCGGTGAATATGCCAGCGAGCACGGCGCGGCCATCCTGGTCAGCCCTGCAGTCGTCACCGGCCTCCCGGATGCGACCCCGGAAATTCAGGCACGTCTGGCGGAGCTGATGAAGGCCGGCTCACAGCAGTAACCCTGTCCGATCACCCCAACCCGGGAGCCTCCCGATGAAAAATACACTCAGTCCGGAAATGCTGGCCTGGCGTCAGGCGCACATCCACTGCGCCGCGCTGAAGCTCCGCTACCGCAGGCTCTGCAGCCGCGCGGATACGCCATCCACGCTGCTGGCTGACACGCTCCGGCAGACCGAGTCCGCACAGGCGGCCTGCCGCCGGATCAGAAAACCTCACACATCCTGAAGGAGCGGATATGTACAGCATTCCTTACCCCCGTCAGTCCCGGGCCGCGCTGCTTCTGCTCAGCCTCTCACTGTCGCAGGCAGCCGGGGCCGCTGAGCTGGGCACCTTTGGCGATACCCGGGACATCCGCGAGCACAACCTCATCACCGTGCTGAAGCGGAACCTGGAGCAGCACTTTGCCGGTAAGTCGCAGGCGGAAATTGAGCAGGAGATGCAGAAGAAGGTGGAGGACGAGGCGATGCGGCCGCCGCCGGTGGAAGGTATCACCACCGCGCGGGAGACGCGCAGCCGCCTGTTCGACCCGTCCTTTACGGTGCAGCGCGATATCGCCGATCAGAACGGCGTCGTGTTTGCCCATAAGGGGCAGAAGGTGAACCCGTTTGACGTCATTCCGGTGTTTGACGAGACCCTCTACTTCATTGACGCCGACGACGAACGTCAGATTGCCTGGGTGAAACAGCAGGTCCCACAGACCACCACCTCACGCGTCATCCTGGTGAACGGCAACGTGCGCGACAGCGCAGATGCCCTCGGCAGCCGGGTCTACTTCGACCAGACCGGCAGCATCACGAAGAAATTTGGCATCACCCAGGTTCCTGCGGAAGTGAAGCAGGCGCCCGGTCAGAAACGCTTCCTTATTACTGAATTCGGTCTTCCTGACCGCTAACGGAGTCAGACATGAAAAAGTTAATCCTCGCCACCGCCCTGACCTTTGCCCTTGCGGGACACGCTCTGGCGGATGCAGAGACCTTCACCGACGCCCAGAAGGCGCAGATTGGTCAGGTGGCCGCAGATTACCTGCGCGCTCACCCGGAAATCCTGATTGAAATGAGCCAGAAGCTGCAGGCGCAGGCGCAGAACAAACAGATGGCGTCGGCGGCGGGCGCCGCGCTCGACAACCAGGACGCGCTGCTGAACGACCCGACCTCCCCGGTGCTGCACCCGAAAGGCGACGTCGCGGTGATTCAGTTCTTTGACTATCAGTGCATCTACTGCGCCAGAGTCGCCCCGACCGTTGAGCAGTTCATCAGCAACAATCCTGACGTGCGCTTCATCTATAAGGAATGGCCTATCTTCGGCAGCCGCTGGCCGGCTTCCATCCATGCGGCAAAGGTCGGGCTCTCGTTGTATAAAACGGGCGGGGAAAAAGTATATCGGCGCTATCACGCAGCGCTGTACGCTACCGGGCATAGCGAAGGCAAACTGCTGGATGCGGACATCCGCCGCGCGGCCGTGAAGGCCGGCATCACCTCCGCGCCAAAGGCGCAGGTCGAGGCAATGGGCGACGCGCTGGAGGCCAATAACGCGCTGGCCAGACGCCTCGGCATTCAGGGCACGCCCGCCTTCTTTATTATGCCGGTGAAAGGTGCGACCGCTGACAACGTCAGCGTCATCCCGGGGGCAACGAGTCTGGATGCGCTGCAGGCCGCCGTCGATAAAGCACGCGGCGGCGTGAAGAAAGGGGGCTGATATGGTCTGGCGAACGGCGCTCCTCATGCTCTCGATGTGGCTCTGCGCGCCCGCGCTGGCGGCTGACAGCAGCAGCGGCAATACGGCCCTCACCTGCGAGGGCCGCTGGGTGAACCCCATCACCGACGTGTGCTGGGAGTGCATCTTTCCGATGAGCGTGGGCAGTGTGCAGGTCTCGGCCGGCACGCTGCCCGATACCGATAACCCCGCGTCGCCCATTCAGTTCTGTCCGGTTCCGCCGCCCATCTTTGAGCGCATGGGCGTGGCGGTGGGGTACTGGGAGCCGTTCGCGATGACCGACGTGACGCGCTCCCCGGGCTGCATGGTGAACATGGGCGGCTTCAATATCAACATCCCTAACACCGGCACCGGCACGGGCACCAAGACGGCAAACGAACACCCCGGCACCTTCTATCACGTCCACTGGTACAAGCACCCGCTGATCTCCTGGCTCAGCATTATCACCTCCGAGATGTGCCTGCAGGGCGGCGAGTATGACATCGGGTACCTGTCAGAGCTGGACCCGACCTGGCAGAACGACAACCTGGCGCTGTTCCTTAACCCCGAGGTGATGCTGTTTGCCAACCCGATTGCGCAGATGGCATGCGCGGCGGATGCGGTGGCCTCCGGTGTGAGTCGCCCGATTGACGCGCTGTTCTGGTGTGCCGGGTCGCACGGTTCGATGTACCCGTTCACCGGCAACATCGTGAACGAGTCCAGCGGGCTTAACAGCTCGGTGCTGCTCTCCGAGCGCATGGATTTCAAGCTGCACCGCGAGGGGCTCATTCTCGACACCGTGCCCTACGACGTTGCGGTCTGCTACGAGTATCCGTCCGTCATTCTGCCGAAAAGCCGCTACCGCTATCAGATGGTGAACACCATCCCGGACGTGGCGTCCTGCCACCCGCTGGGGCGCAACGTGATGCTGTGGCAGACGGGTAAAGAAATGCCGACCAGCAAGAAGAACTACGGCTATCTCATCTGGAAAAAGCGCAACTGCGTGATGTAAGCGAGGCACACATGAAACCACTGAACGCGGCGCTGCTTTATGGCGCCTGCCTGGTCAGCAGCCTGCCGGCGCTGGCCGCTGACGGTACGCAGGTCAGCAGCACGGAAAATGAAACAGCGTACTTCCTGTCGTCTTCGCTGCCGGATAAGGAGCTTGCGCTTCTGATGAAGGCGGCGGAGGCAAAGAACATCCCCGTCTACTTCCGGGGGCTTATCAACGACAACATGGATCAGACCGCAAAGTACATGCTGAACCTGATCACCACCTACAAGGTACGCGGCATCCAGATTGACCCCGTGCGCTTTGACCGCTACGGCGTAAAGCAGGTCCCGGCGCTGGTGAAGAAGTGCGGGGAGCACTTTGACATCGTGTACGGCAACGTGGCGCTCAGTCAGGCGCTGGACATGATTAACCAGCGCGGTGAGTGCCGCGCTAAAGCAGATGGGGAGTGACAGCATGATCTCAGTGAGTGAGGTAACAATGAAAAGCAGAATGTTAACCGGCCTGTTACTGGCTGCAGTTGCTATATCCGGCGATGCACTGGCAAAGACAGGCACCCCGGCTGACGGCGAGGCGTACCTGCAGGCAGTCAGTCACAGTGGCGACCCGGATGTGGCCAGCGTGCTCGGGGATATTAATGCCGCGCACCGCAAAGCCTGCGGTGAGGGCTACAGTGCGGACCAGCTCAGAGCAATTGCCTCTCAGAACGGAGACTATGCGGCGCTGCTAAGCCTCAGAGCGATGGATAAAGCGGAGTATCAGCAGAAGCTGAACGCCAGCTTTACCCGCTGCGACTGAGTCTACCCGGCCCGCTGCGGCGGGCCCTCTTTTCCTCTCTCCGGACACTCTGATGAACAAACCAATACGCTCCCTGCTGCAGGGGCTGCTGCTGGCCTGCCTCTCTGCCGGCGCGCTGGCCGCATCGATGGACGCCTCCAATCAGGAGGGCGTCAGCGCCGGTAAATCGGCAAACGGCACGACCAGCGCCGACCCCGGCAGCTATTTTGAAAACTACTCGTCGGACGCGCCGCAGCGCGACCTCTACAGCGACCCGACGCATACGTCGACCAACATAGACGTGAAGGGTCAGACGGAGCTTACGGAGTCCGACCTCGGGCAGACCGCCCGCGAGTCCTACGTAAATAACCCGGCCGACAAGCTGAGCTACGACTCCGACATGATGAAGCGCAGCGATGAAATCCGTAACAGCGCCGACGCCATTACCGGCGTGAACGGCAGCCAGTGCGTGGCGCAGGAGCTGAGTAAGACCACGTACACCACGCACGCCTGCGAACTGGCCTCCAGCCTGTCACAGTCCTGCACCCGCAAGGCCACCATCGTCACCACCGGCTCGCGGGAAAGTTACAGCACGCAACTGGTCCTTGATGCCGCAAACGCCTCACCGGTCTTACTCGACAATTACTGGGTGCGCTTTGATTTTACCGTACCCGATGACGGCACGATCAGCTCTGGGAACTGGGCGTTTATCTATCCCAAAGACCTCTCTTATCACGGCGAGTCTGCCAACCGTCTCTGGTATTCCATTCAGGCATTCGGCACGACCGTTAAAGCGAAGCACAACCGGAGCGGTGACTTCTCCATCGCCACCCAGAACGTAACGAAAGGGCAGACAGTATCGCTTTTTCTGCGCTACGACACCGACGGTCATTACTCATCAGCGAGGGACGGGATGGTGAGAGCCATTGGTAATGGCAGCTATGTTTTTCGCGTCACGCTGCCGATGCAGGGCGTCCGCGACACCGTGCAGGCGGGCATTGAGTGGACCAACAGCTGTCCGGCGGACATGGGCGACGCCGTGAAAATGAGCGAGGTCTGCAGCGACCCGGGCGGGACCCGCTCGGTTACCGTGGGCGGCCAGGCCTACAGCGTTTACAGCGACTGCTGGGGCTATACCACGCAGTGGAATCTCTACGAAGACGACACCAACACCTGCCAGGCCTATATCGATGACCCGAACTGCAGCGAGGGCACGCGCACCTGTACGCAGAAAATCGGTAACTACTGCGTCTACAGCAAGCTGACCTACCAGTGTGCGCACACCGTGAAGAGCACCGGCTACATCTGCGGCTCGGAGTTCTACTGCTCGGACGGCAGCTGCGCCGCCATGCAGAACGGAGAGAACCAGAACTTTGAGGAGGCCGTCTCGCAGCTGGCGGCGCTGGCCGCTTACGGTCAGGACGTCAACGGCATCGACCCCAATCAGGTCACGGCGTTTACCGGTAAAGGCATGTCCTGCCGCCAGAGCGCGGCGGGCTTCAGCAACTGCTGCAAGAGCGGCGGCTGGGGGCAGGATGCGGGGCTTGCACAGTGCAACACCGAGGAGAAAGAGATCGGCACCGGCAAGGAGAAAAAACTGGTCGTTAAGGTCGGCTCGTACTGCTCGCGCAAGGTGCTTGGCGTCTGCCTGCAGAAGAAAGAGGGCTACTGCGTGTTTGACAGCAAGCTTGCCCGCATCGTGCAGGAGCAGGGCCGCCGGGACCAGCTGGGCATCAGCTTTGGTTCCGCGAGCGACCCCGACTGCCGGGGCATCAAAATCGCCGAGCTGCAGGGCATTAAGTTTGATCATATCGACTTCAGCGACTTTTACGACGACCTCAACACCAATGTGAAGCTGCCCGATGAGGACGCCCTGCAGGACCGCATTCAGTCCGATATCCAGAGCAGCCTGAAGTCAGGAGACCAGCCGTGAAAAAAATCATCTGCCTGTCGCTGCTGCTGGCGACGCTGCCGCTGCACGCTGCGGAAGATAAAAAGCCTGACGGCTATAACTATGACCCGGCCGTGGGCTGGTACTGGTACAACGAGCCGGTAAAAAAGGATGAGGAGGAGCCGCCTGCAGCGCCCCCACCGCCCCCGCAGGAAACGCCCACGCAGAAGATGAAGCGGCTGCAGGCGTTCCGCGACAACCTGATGAACGAGGCGATGCTGCACCCCTCCTCTGAGAACATCCGGCGCTACAAAATCGTGCAGGACTGGATGGTCAATCAGGCGAGCATGTTCGCCTCCCGGTGGGAAAAGGTGCTGCTGGACAATCCGGAACTGGACTACAGCCTGAAGCACCCGTTCTATAACGGCACCGCCAACATCCAGTACACCGAGCAGCGCCAGAAGCAGCAGGCGGCCATCCGCTACGTGAACCAGCGCTACGGCGTGTTCTTCTTTTATCGCGGCAACGAGCCGCTCGACAACCGGCTCGGCGGGGTAGTGAAGGAGTTCAGCGAGCAGTATGGCCTGACCGTTATCCCCGTCACCGTTGACGGGCGCGCCAGCCCGGACCTGCCGGACACCCGCCAGAATGCCGGGCAGGCCGAGAAAATGAAAATTGAGCACTTCCCGGCCATTTACCTGGTGGAGCCGCGCACGAAGAAATACCAGCCTCTGGCCTATGGCTTCATCACCCAGGACGATCTGGCGCGCCGCATGCTCAACATCGTTACCGACTTCCAGCCCGAGGATTAACCCATGATTGCAAAACTGTTTGCCGCAATGCTGTTGCTGGCTCCCCTGCTGGCACCGGCCAGCACGATTGATGATATCGCCCGCCTGGAGCAGGCCAAGACCGGGGAGGAAGCTCCCGCACAGTCACAGACCCCGCTGCAGAAGGAAGCCACCGCTCAGCCGGAGAGCCCGCAGCCCGCCACGCCGGGGAAATCCGTGTGGTTTCAGCTGAGCGACGGCAGGCGCGTGGACGTGGGCCACTGGCAGATTGTGCACTTCGTCCGCTCGGACTGCCCGTACTGCCACCGCTTCAACCCGACCCTGAAGTCGGTGTCAGAACAGACCGGCATCGGCGTGTTTGTTTACAGCTTTGACGGCAAGGGCGATGCGGTGTTCCCGAAGGTCATGCCGGTGAATGACGGCATCCTAAAGGACTTCTTTGCGGAGCTGCCGCAGGCGACGCCGACGGACTTCATCATCAATACGCAGTCGCTTGTCACCATCCCGCTGTCGCAGGGGGAAATGAGTGAGGAGGCGCTGAAGCAGCGCCTGGATGAATCCTTTGCGCTGGCCGTGCGTCTGGGGGTGCTGTGATGAACGACAGACCAAATTTATTCAGCGTTTCGGCTACTTTCAGGGTCATGCCTGACGCCAGCAGTGACGCCATCGTCAGTGATCTGATGGGCGTGCTTTCTGGCCTGACGGGTATTGAGGTGGCTTGCTACCGCGCCGGCTGTTCCGTTACCGAACTGCTGATTCACCGGGAGAAACATACGCCTTTTTGCCTGACCATCTGGCAGGGCGAACTCAGTGTTCCGCCGGTCAGCGATGACGACCTCCGGCTTTCTCATAAGGAAATCAGCCTCCCGGATACCACCGACGTGCTCCTGCTGATTAGCACGATGGCCAGACGTGCCGGGCTGGTTCCGGCGCTGTTACCGGACCCGCACTCGTCTGTCGTGATGGAGTTCATCCGCCATGACTGATTCAGTAACCGAGTTTACGAGGAATGACGCCATGCGCCGCATCTTTTCCGCTGCTCTCAGCCTCGGCCTGCTGCTGTCCTCTGCGGGCGCTTCTGCTGACGTGCAGAACGACATCAACAAATTCTTTAACGACATGGGCGGCGGTGGAGGCAACTACACGCAGGCCGCCGCCTGGCAGGGCCAGTCTGCGGGCTATCTCACCGGCGGCAACCTGTTTATCCGCACCCCGGTGCGCAACATTCAGCTGATTTCGGTGACGCTCCCGGACATCAAGTCGGGCTGCGGCGGCATCGATGCCTATCTGGGCTCCTTCAGCTTCATCAACAGCGACAGCATCAAGATCATGGGCAAGCAGATCCTCAGCAACGCGGCCGGATACGCCTTTGACCTCGGGCTTGAGACCATCTGCCCGCAGTGCAAGGCCGTCAAGGACTACCTGCAGAAGCTCGCGGCCGATACCAACAACATGAACATTTCCACCTGTCAGGCGGCGCAGTCTATCGTCGGCGGGCTGTGGCCAAAAACGCAGGCGGCCAGCGCGCAGATTTGTCAGGACCTCGGCACCAAGCACGACGTGTTCTCTGACTGGGCGGCATCACGTCAGGGCTGTGGCGTCGGCGGCGAGACCAGCAGCGTGTTCGACAAGGCGACCGACGATGAGAAGAAGCGTATTCCGCGCAACCGCAACCTCACGTGGGACACGTTCACGAAGCTCAATCAGTTCTTCAGCAACGATCGCGCGCTCAAGGAGTTCATTATGTCGATGGTGGGCACGGTGATTTATGACGCGAACGGCAATCCGACCTTCCTGCAGCCGCGCGGCGGCAGCGAGTCAATGTTCAATACGCTGCTGAACGGCGGCACGGAGAAAATCTACCGCTGTAACGACAACGATACCTGCCTGTCGCCCACGATTGCCGACCTCACGCTCAGCGAGGACGAGGGGATGACGGGGCGGGTGCGGGACATCCTCAACGATATCTTTGATAAAAGCCGCAGCGACACCGCGCTGACCGACACCGAACGGGCGCTTATCAGCAGCACGCGCGTGCGCATCCTGCGCTACACCATCGACTCCGCGTCGGTGGGCATGGACCAGAGCGTGGTGAGCAGCCTGGCGGAGTACATCGCGGCTGACATGGTGATGTCCTACATCAACGGGCTGATTGACGTTGCCGCCAGCGGCGCAGCGGGCACGCTTGATACGGAAGAAGAGAACAAGCACTTCCGGGAAAACCTGCGTCAGGTGCGCAACGAGCTGGGCCAGCGCGTGTCGCGCATTCAGGTGCAGCAGAACGGGCTGGCCGAGTATGACCGCAGCCTTTCAGAAACGCGCCAGCAGCTTTCCTCTTCTGTCTCCGACAGCGTGCTGTCCAATTACCAGTTTGGAGGTAACTAATGGCTCTTGATATCTGGGTGGTCAGCGCCGGCGGCATGATCACCATGGGGCTTAACGCCGTGGCCACCATGATGGAGGACGGCGGCTGGCGCACCACGGTGTGGGTGGCGGAGATGCTGGGCATCGTGTTCTGCATCTTTACCTACCTCCGGACGCACGATCTGCGGACCATGTTCGGATGGGGGCTTACGTTCGTCATGGTGACGGCCGTTCTGCTGACGCCCCGGGTCACGGTGGTGGTGAACGACCTGACCGCACCGGACACGATAGGGCGGGTGGACAACGTGCCGGTGGGGCTGGCGCTGCCGCTCTATCTGATTACCGGGACGGGGTACACGATGACTACCGCGTATGAGGATATTTTCCACTTCCCTGATGAGCGGGCCTACACGAAAACAGGCATGCTGTTTGCCAGCAAGCTGATGCAGGACAGCTTCACCATCGAAAGCCGCGACCCGGTGCTGTCGTATAACCTGGTGGAGTACACCAAGAACTGCTTGGTGCCGGACATCATGCTGAACCACAAGTACAGCACGCAGGACGTGATGGAGTCAGAGGACGTGCAGTCGGTGATTTTCAGTAACCCCAGCCCGCTGCGGGGTGTGTACTGGCGGGATGCGTCGGGCACTACCTTTATGTTCTGCCGTGACGCGGCGCCGAAGCTGAAAACGCTGATGACCGCGCAGAGCAACAACACGGGCACCACCTTTATGAGCCACGCTGCGCGCATGCTGCCCGGAAATACCTCTCCGCAGACGGTGTATGCCGACCAGCTGGCCGGCTCGTACAGCTACTTCTTTGACAGCAGTAAATCGGCCCAGAGCATCATGCTGCAGAACATCGCGGTGGCTGGCCTGCGCCGGGGCCTGAACAGCTACGTGAAGGGCATGAACGATACCGCATCCATGGTTGATATTGCCTCGGAACAGTCGCTGATGAAGCTGCGACTGTCGCACGCGGTGAGCTACACCATCGCAACCGAAGTGCTGCCGCAGCTGCACACCGTGCTGATGCTGTTCTGTATCTGCATCTTCCCGGTGATGATACTGGCGCTGTACGTGCGTGAGATTGCCTGGTCCGTCATCAAGAGCTACCTGAACTTCATGGGCAGCCTGATACTGTGGCCCATCATGTTCGCCATCTTCAACTTTGCGGTGAACTACAGTACGCAGAACAGCTTTCAGGCCACCGGCCCGACGCTGTCTAACATGAACCGCCTGATGGAAACCAGCTCCACAACCGCAGGTATTGCGGGCTGGCTGATGCTGTCTATCCCGTTCCTGGCGTTCCGCCTGTTTACCGGGCTGGGTCAGGGCTTTGCGAGCCTCAGCTCCAGCCTGGGCAGCGCGCTCAGCAGCGCGTCCGCCGCAGACTCGGCCGCCGTGGCTTCGGGGAATCTCAGCGCCGGTAACGTTCAGGTGGATAACGTCAACGGCTTTAAAACCAACCTTAACCGTGATCTGCGCGAAGGGATGAGCACCCTGCAGCTTGGTACTGGCGCCTCTCGAACTTTCACTCCGGATGGGCAAACTGTCTATGACTCAACTGGCGCAACAAGCCGTTTACCTGTTGATCTTCATCTGGACAGGAATCTGGCCAGCGCCGCGCAGCGTTCCGTGCGCGACAGTCAGGCGCAGACAGAATCGGCCATGCAGGGTTACAACCATTCCGTTCAGGAAACCGGCTCGCAGCTTAAACAGTTCCATGAGCAGTTCGGCAATAGCGATTCGAAAACGCTGTCAGCCTCAACCGGTCTGAGCGTAACGGATGCAGAGCGCGTGAACAGAATGCAGAACGTGGCACAGGATTATGCCACCCGTAATCATGTCAGCCTTGATCAGGCTTATTCGGAGCTGGAAAGTAAGTCTCGTGATCTTGCTGTAAATGCTGGAGTAAGGGGGCAAGCTGGTTTCGATAGCAGTAAGCAATTATTTGGTAAAACGGGCGAGTTAATGACGGGGTTCTCGGGCAAAATCGATGCTCATGGTGGGCTCGAGAAAACTGGTCGAACTGGTTCAACCTCACAAATATCTGAAGGTGGCAGAGCAGGTGAAGATAACTCCCAAACACTCTCAGCTCGTGAATCTCAGGACTTCAGCCAGGGCATGGACGTGCTGCGTAATTACAACACGTCGTTTAACGGGCAGCATGTGGATAACAATGCATCCGGCCTGATGAATCAGATCTCGTCTGGCATTACTACGTCTGACAGCAAGTATGAGCAGTATACGGCCAGTCAGTCGCACACTCATGAACTGCAGAAAATGGCATCCCAGACGGAAACGCTCAGCGCAGGTGCTCGCGACAATTACACTCAGCAGTTTGTACAGTGGACACTGCAGCGTTCACCTGAAAATGCAGAGACCATCCTCAGCAATACGTCAGATGAGAACGTGCAAAAACAGCGTGACGGGCTGGTGCAGGAGTTCTTCGCTGAGAAACTTAAGGGTCGCATTGACGAAAATTATGAGCAGAATTCGGGCAGGACGGGTGAAGGTATGTCATCACCAGCAAACACAGCAGGTTCTCAATTTGGGAAGGCATATGAAAATGCAAACCGGGATATTGACGCTGGAGTGGGCAGAAATAATATTAATGCTGGAATAAATAATGAGGTTGAGGCTCAACGTGCAATGGTAAAAGATAGAGCTTTAAACGCCGAGCAGGAGCTTAAAAATGGTAAGGTGGATGCAAATGGTTCTTATGGATCTCGAAAACATGAATTTGATGATAAATCTGAGGAGTTTTCAGCTAATAAAAGAGCAGCAGAATCCCATCAGAAAGAGACGTCATTAAACATAGTTGGAGAGAAAACATATAAGGATTTTGAAAAGAAACTATATGATATCAAAAAATAAATAGGAGTATGGTGAATAATGAAAATCACTCATAAAGAAATCAGGCATGATACAGAAGAGATAACCAGGCTAGCATTAACTTCAGATAAAGAAATCCCTTCATTTCTCTCTCCAGTAAAAAGGCTGAAGTTTCATTTAATAATCTTCTATTTATTCTCGGCAATGACTCTATTCTTCATGCCCCAAAATGCTGATTTTTTAACGTGGGTTGGTTTACTTGGTTTTGGTACTTTGAACTGGATATTTATCCTTGGTTATTTATTCGGCTATGACTATCTCTTTAGTATGGTTAATTCTCCAGCTGTCCGGGAGCTAAAGCTAGTTAAAATAATGGCAAAAAAAATACATGCTTACGTGCTTATTTGGTTGATATCTATAATTATTCTTGGAGTCGCGTCTCTGGTAACTGAATTGAGTATTGGCTCCTTGGTAATTGGCAATTTCATACTAACCTTATTAGGGATTATGATATTTAGCGTTGATGTTTCAAGATATCAATTATCTGGAGTTGTAGGGGTCGTTTCGGGATTCAGAAGTAAATAGTACTCGCTCCGTATCGCTGAGGTTTCATTACATATTTCTCGCGCTTGAACAGGGCGCGATTAATATCGTCTATAAGGTGTAAAAATGCTTATACACATTACCCCGTCATATTACTTGAAATATTCCAATATCTCTGTTGACCTCATTGATGTCGAAGTTCCTGAGCTGAGTTTGCATTTGTGTGCGGGCCATGACATTACAGTTCGTTATCCTTCTCGTAATAAACAGCTCCACTATGTCTGTCGAAAGAAAGGACATAAGGCTATATATGGAATATTGCTTGAAACAGACCGACCCGTAACGGACTTCACACTCATCACGCGTTGGGCGGTGCAGGGAAACGTGTCAGTTCACCGGGTTCATATGCATATATCAGGTGAAGGGGAGGCCGCCACCGACCTTATTCACCTGTGGAGTGCATTCTCACGCACGACATTTGACAGCCGGATCCCCGCAGCGGCCCGGAACTGGACGCCGGCGAGCTGTCAGCCCCGCCTGACGGTCTCCGCGTCCGACAGACCTTCCGAGCGTGAGCCTGAAATCTGGCGGCGTGCTGATCCCGGCGGCATCGTCCGTGAACAGACGGAGTTCTTCACCATGGCCGCCGTAGAGCCTGAACGGCTGGTCACGGAATGGTGGGGTAATGACCGGCTGCCTCCCCCGGAGGATGCCTTTCCCTGCACCGTCCGCGACGTGCCCGGTACGCTACGGGTGTTTTATCCACGGGTCGGCGTCACGGTCTGCCCGCTGAGTGAGCAGGCGGAACTGATTAAAACCGACCTGCAGCGTGAGGGAATGACCGAGGCATGGAAAAGGATTATGGAGCCGGTGCTGAACGATGTCAGACGAGCCAGCCCCGCGTTTTTCACCAACACGTCCAACCTGATGGACAGCATCCGGCGTCATTCCGGCAGCTATCAGGCAATGTCCGAAGCCGACAAGCGCTTCGTCAGCGAACAGATTAACCAGCCGCTGTTTCAGGTCTCTGACTGCTGAGACCGCCCGCCGCACGTCCTGACGCACCCTGCGTCTGGCGGAGGAGGCGGAACATCACGCCAGCGCATCCGGGCACGTACGCACCACGACTGACCCCCTGAGAGAAAACTATGCCTGCCAACGTTATCCGCGTCACTCACGTGACCTGCGGCGACCCGAACGCGCCGGTCGCCTTTTTTGTCGCTGATGCGGCAAGCCTTGTCCGCTTTGAAACCACCCCGGCTCAGGACCCCGCCCGGGTTTATTCCGCGCTCTTTCATCTGTGGGATGGAGCGATTAATCCGGCTTACGACCCGCTCACCGGCTGCGGTACTTTCCTGACGCTCGACCGGGACCCCGACATTGCCAGTTATGAATTCCGCGAAAGTGCATCGGATGGCCCGGAGGTCCGCGTTTTTAAATCAGTCACAAAGCGGGGCTGGAACTTTCTCCCTGAAGACGTGCTGCGCACGGCAAAAGCACGGGCACAGGCGGTCCCGGGTTCGGAGCAGCTTCGCCAGCTGGCCATCATGGAGGGCGACCTGATGGTCATGGCCGCCTTGCAGCGCCTGCATCAGGGGGAAGAGTGTCCGCTCAGTCGCCAGATGTACGCCACTGCCGCGCACTACGTGGATTTTATGCACGATAACCTTCACGGCCTGACGCCGGCAGCCGACTCGCTGGCACGTCATGTCTTCAGCGTCGCGTGCGATATCAGCGCACCCGACTGGCACCTGAGCCTCGATGAAATGGCTTACGTCTACAGGGAGGCCGTCTGATGAGTCTTAACGCGCGCGACTTTACCCAGGGCGGTCAGGTCATGAAGTATATGATCGGCATGTTCCTGCAGATCATGAATATTGCCTCGTACTGGGTGCTGATGCTTTCCATCGTGGTGTTCTTCGCCTGGATGCTGCTGCGCCTCACCCTGCAGGAGTTCATGCACGGCGGGGCGTACTGGATGATCCGCTGGTGCATTATGCCTTTTAAACACGTTACGGGCCGCACCCCCGGCGGGAGCTGGACCTTTCACTTTGAGCGCGCTAACGGCGAGATAGTGGCCTTTAAGCACACCGCGCAGCAGGTAATGGACGACCCCTATTTCGTGCAGATGGGCATGCACGTAAAGGACGTGGCTTTCTACGGCTGGGGCATTGCCGCCTTCAGCTTTATCGGCGCCATTACCGCCATCACCTGGTACCTCGGACGCAAGGGTGAAAAACAGCGCGAGAGCGAAATCACCGGCGGCCGCGTGCTGGCAGACGGTCCGAAGGAAGTTAACCGGCTGCTGAAAAAGGCGGGCATGATGTCCCCCCTCAGCATCTGCGGGCTGCACATTCTGAAAGACTCAGAAATGCAGAACTTTGGCTTTCACGGCACCGTCGGGTCGGGCAAGAGTACCGCGATCAACGACCTGCTCACGCAGCTGCGCGCGCGCGGTGACCGCGTCATCATCTATGACAAGGGTAACAACTTCATCCCCACCTTTTACCGTCAGGACAAGGACAAAATCCTTAACCCGTTCGATCAGCGCTGTCCGTTCTGGGACCTGTGGGAGGAGTGCCGGACCGTCGGGGACTTCGAAAACTTCGCCACCTCGCTGCTCCCCGACAGCAGCGGCAGCAGCGATCCGTTCTGGGTGCTTTCGGCCCGCTCGCTGTTCGTGGCCACGGCACGACGCATGGCGCGGGAGAAAAACCGCAGCATCGGCGAGCTGCTGAAAAAGCTGATGTCCATCAGCCTGGCTGATTTGCGCCAGTTCCTTGAAGGCACAGACGCCGCAAACCTGGTGGACGGGAGCATCGAGAAAACCGCGATGACCATCCGCACCATCCTCACCACGTACGTGCGATCGCTCCGCTATCTGCAGGGCCTTGATGAGGACGGAAAGCGTCCATTTAACATCCGCGACTGGCTGCACACCGAGGACGCCAGCGGGGATAACCCGTGGATTTTCATCTCCAGCGATGGCCAGAACCATAACGCGCTGAAGCCGCTGCTGAGCGCATGGCTCTACATGACCATGTCAGGTGTTCTCGGGCTCAGGGCAGACCGCAACCGCCGCATCTGGATTTACCTGGATGAGGCCCCGTCGCTGCACAAGCTGCCTATTCTCCCGGAGTTCTGCGCCGAGGGCCGTAAGTTCGGCGGCTGCACGGTGCTGGGCCTGCAGAACTTTCCCCAGATGGAGGAAAGGTACGGCACCAACGCCGCCAAATCCATCTGGGACCTGCTGAACACCCGCATTTTCTATCGTGCGCCCAGCGGCTCGATTGCCGAATGGGTTCAGAAAGAAATCGGTGAAAAGCGTCACAAGAAGTTTAAGGACCAGTACAGCTACGGCGTGGACATCATCCGTGACGGGGTGCAGTTCTCCAAAGATGAGATCAACGAGTATCTGGTGAGCTACTCCGACGTGCAGAGCCTGAATGACCTGGAGTGTTACATCACCCTGCCGGGCGAATGGCCGGTGGTGCGCATGAAGCTGCCCTGGAAGCCGTACCGTGAAATCGCCGAGGGTCGCATCCAGCGTGAGGTGCAGGACGTATTTGATCCGGACATCGAGGCCGCGCTCTCAGGCGAAACCAGCGATGACCAGACCGGCCAGATTGTTGGCCGTCTGTTCGGGGATGCGTCCGCAAAAGAGGACAGCGAAACCAGCGGCGCCGCTCCTGCAGATGCTCAGGGACGTGGGTCTGCAGCTGCAGCGACTGCTCCTGCAGAAGCTTCATCAGCAGCACAGGAAACCCGGGCTGATACGGCGATACAGCAGGCCGGAGGCCGCGTAGCGGCTCTGCCAGCGCCCACGGCAGAAGCCGTTCTCGCCGCTTCACCACCGTCTTCTCCCTCATCGACCACTAATACAACTGAATCCCGCCATAGCGAAAGCGAAAAGGCACTTCAGCCCCCGGACATCGTCAGGCACAAAAGCGGTGATTTTGGTTTAGACCGCAACTGAGGTGACACATGCTATCCGTTTCCACAGTCAAAAGCGCCGGCAAGGCCAGCGCCTACTACACCGCTGAGGACAACTATTACTTTCTCGGCGAGCAGTCTACGGAGTGGTACGGCACGGGCGCGGAGAATCTGGGCCTTGAGGGCCCGGTCAACCGCGATACCTTCGTGCAGGTGCTGGAAGGCCAGTTGCCGGACGGGACCGACCTCCGGCGCATGCAGGGCGACGTTAACAAGCATCGCCCGGGCTACGACCTGACCTTTTCCGCGCCCAAAAGCGTGTCCGTGCTGGCGCTGGTCACCGGCGATAAGTTCCTGGTGGAATCTCACCGCGAGGCGGTGCGCCGCACCCTGGACGACGTTGAGAAGCTGGCCACTACCCGCACCATGACCGACGGCATCTCCGAAATGGAGAAGACCGGCAACATCGTCGCCGCCGTGTTTATGCACGATACCAGCCGTAACCTGGAGCCGCAGGTGCACTCGCATGCGGTGCTGGCCAACGCGACGCTGTCAGAAGCGGGCTGGAAGACCTTGTCCACGGACATCAGCGGGCGTCAGGGCTTTACCGACGTGGTCTGGAAGGAGCAGGTCAGCCTGGGGGCGCTGTTCCGCGCCCACCTGCGCGGCATCATCGAGCCAGAGGGCTACCCCATTACCGAAACCGGTCCGTGCGGCGAGTGGGACATCACCGGCGTGCCGGTAAAGCCGTTCTCCTCGCGCCGTGAGGAAATTCTGGCCGCCGTGGGCCCTGACGCGACCGCAAAGCAGAAGAGCATGGCGGCGCTCGATACGCGCAAGGTCAAAGAGTTCGGTGGCATGGAAGGCGTGCGCGAACACTGGCAGACCGTGCTGGATGAGACCGGCTTTGACACAGAGGCCTTCCGGAATGAGGTAGCAGCCCGGCGTGAACGCCTGGCAGAGGAGCGCGAACGGGGCGACAGCACACCGCCGCCTCCGGCAGAGATTGAGGCGGCGGTGCGCGACGCCATTGAGCGACTGTCATCCCGAAGCGTGCGCGTAACCTATGACGACGTGCTGACCAGCACGCTTAATCACGTGCCGGTGGAGGCCGGCGTTTACGGGCGGGTGCGCAGCGCGGTGGACAACGCCATCGGTCGCGGCCAGCTGATAGCCGTCGATAAGAACCAGACGCTGTTCACTACCGCCACCCACGTGCGGGACGAAGCGCGCCTGTCGCAGCTGGCCGCCGGGCTTGCGGAAAAGCGGGGCGGGCTAACGGCGCCTGCGGGTGAGAAAGGCGTGCTGGCGCAGATGGCCGACGCCGACAGGGCAGTATCCCTTATCGACGTGCGCGGCGGCACGCAGTTTATCAGCGACTTCAGCCGCAGCGTGACGGACATGGCGCGCGACGGCGGGCGACCGCTGGTCGTGGTAGCTGCCGACGGCGCCGCGCGTAAGCGCCAGCAGCAGGACTTTGGCGATAAGCCCGGCGTCACGCTTATGACAGCGCAGGAGATGGCCGGGGCGGAGCTGCCGGCGCGCGCGCTGGTGCTGGTCGCCGAGTCTGAGCGCTTCAACACTTCCGGGCTGCATGATGTGCTGAAAACGGCCGCGCAGCATGAGGCCACCACGCTTGTGACCGACACGCACGCCCGGCGCGCGGCCGGCTTTGCTTCGGAGATACTCACCGCTGCCGGCGTGAAGCAGTTCACCGCTTCACCGAAGAGTGAAAACGTGCGCGTCACGATGGTGCAGAAGGATACCGTTGAGGACCGCCTCGGCGTGGCGGCGCGCTATTACGCACAGGAGAAGGCGCAGGGCCGCCCCGCCTCGCTGCAGGCGGGCAACGCCCGAACCCGCGACCAGCTGACCGGCATGACGCGTGAAGTGCTGACCGATGAGGGGCAGCTCGGCCGCGTGCTGGGTGAGGTGACGGCGCGGGTCCCGGTGTGGCTGGACGCCACCAACCGTAACGACCGCAGCGTCTACCGCGCGGGCATGGTGCTGGAGCGCCATGAGAATGACGGGAACAGGGCGTCATTCACCATCACCGGCGTCAGCGAGCGGCATAACCTGCTGACCCTTTCGGATGATAAAGGGGCTACACGGGGCGTCAACATCAGCAGCATCGACAGTCACTGGCGGCTCTACCGGGAGAAGAAGCTGGAGCTGCGCGAGGGTGAGCAGCTGCGCGCCACCGCAGACCTCCGCGCCCGGGCGGGTAGCGGCGAGCGGCTCACGGTCACCGGGGTGAAGGAGGGGCGCTGGCTATTTAAGGACGTCATCACGATGCAAAACGCTAAGGGCGAAACGGTTAAGGTCGACCGCCACGCGCCGCTTTATGCAGATTACGCCTACGCGGAGTCCTTCGGTGCCACGCGGCGCACGCAGGGCAGCGTGGTGGCGGTACTGGCAGGTAAAGAGGTTAACGACGCCACGGTCAATATGCTGCGCCGCAGCGGCTCTGACGTCATGGCCTTTACGCCGCTGGACGAGGCGACCATCGGGCGCCGCCTTGAGGAAAACCGGCCCGTGGTGAGCGTCACGCAGGGCATTAAGTCGCTGTCGGGAGAAAGCGACCTGACGGACGCACTGCGGGCGCTGGAGGCCAGGAAGATGACGCAGCCCGAGCGCGCCACGCGTCTGGCCATCGAGAAAGCCACCGGCACCGGGGTGACCTTCGCCGGCCTGCGGGTCATGGCGGACGTTATCAGCGACAACAGCCGCATCACCCCACAGCGCGCGGAGCAGGAGCTGCTTCGCCTGGCGGAAAGGGGCGAAATCCGGGAGCTGAGCGGCGAGCAGGGCGCGGCAGGCCTCTTTATCTCGCGGGAAAACTTCGACAACGAGGTGACGGTACTTC
>AEWW01002962.1_pt1 | contig 33013 bp, 34 predicted proteins | sample 267848 | NCBI WGS metagenome assembly AEWW01 (sample SAMN00713649, study PRJNA62039) | ant fungus garden metagenome | place: Panama: Gamboa | collected Apr-2009 | depth 0.5 m m | reverse complement strand
GGTTCGCCCACCAGAATCGGGTTGTTCTTGCGGCGACGCGAGAGAATGTCCACCATCTGGCGGATTTCATTATCGCGCCCGTACACCGGGTCAATCTTTCCGTCCCGCGCGTCAGCGGTAACGTCGCGGGTGAAGCGGGACAGCGCCTCAGCGGTGGTAGCAGGCGCAGCGCCCGCCAGCGCAGGTGGCTCATCCTCCTCTGCGTTCAGGCTCCGCAAAGGTTCGTTTAGCTGCAGCGCGTCCGGGCGTTCGTCCGACTGCGCGTCCGGGCGTTCGTCCGACTGCGCGTCCAGCAGCGGACGCAACGCCGTCATCTGACGTGTGCTCAGTGTCAGCAGCGGCCAGAGCGCATCGCAACGGGTTATAGAGTGGTTCTCCGCTATTGCTGTCAGCAGGTGTACGCTACGGATGCGCTCCTCACCATCCACCGATGCCGCCAGCCAGGCCTCCTTCAGCAGGTGGTGCAGGCGAGCCGAAAGATCCGGGCGGCTGCGCATCAGGCGAGGCTGACCATCCAGAAAGCTCAGCAGCCCCTGCCAGACGCTGTCCATATCCCACTCATAGCGGCGCGCCATCACTGTGATATCGCCCTCTCCCTGCTCCAGCAGCTTCAGCAGCCAGTGCTCGGGGAATATTTCCGCGTGCGCGCGGGTCTGGCACAGCGAGGCAGCGGCCTCCAGCGCACGGGCGCAGAAGGGATTAAGACGGCGCAGCAGCGCTGCAGACTGGTGTTCCATAGGTGTTCTCTCCGTTTCAGGCACGCTACCGCCCCTGGCCGTTAACCGAGGCCCATAAGGTCTGAGGTATCTGTACATCAGTGTGTTTTTCAGGGCTGCACCCGCGCGCAGGCGCAGACCTGAAAAAGCGGACGGCGAACCGTCCGCACGGGCTTACGCGGTGGCGCGTTCGTTCCAGGAATCGGAATGAATGATGTTGCCGTCCTTGTAGGTCCAGGTGATTTTTTCGTAGCGCAGCTCAATCATCTCCAGATGGTTGTGCTTCTCTTTGGAAGGATCTTTAATGTCGTGCATGACAGGATTCACCTTCACCACCTTCACGTTCTCAAGCCTGGTGTTGAAGTACTCGACTTCCTGGCCTGCGTCGCTAATGCGATACCACTTGAACTCCGCCGACTTCAGGGTCTGACCGGTAGTCACGGCCTTGTAGAGGTACGGGCTCGACGAGTCGATTTCCTTGGTGAACAGGAACGGCGTGTGAATGCGGGTGCCGGTCAGCTTGCCGGTGTTGTTGTCGGTCGGGATGTACAGGTTATGCTCCTGTGCCACCACCTCAATGCTGCCCTCGCGGTCCTGCACGTCTACTGAACCCTTGATGTCCGCGCCGCCGTCGTCCTTCAGCCACAGATAAACTGGAATTGCCATGTTGTTACTCCTTTTCAGACTGGGAATGGCCATCATCCTGTGATGACCGGGTTTGTGCGTCTGGCACGCGGCAGGCATCCGCCTGTGGCACCAGACTGATTTCGACCCGGCGGTTGAGCGCACGCCCCTCCGCCGACTCGTTTGTTGCAACCGGACGATCCTGACCGTAGCCCTGTACCGCGAAGCAGCTCTCCGGCACATCGCCGGTGTCACGCATCCAGTCGCGCACCGCTCCGGCGCGCTTTAGTGAGAGCGCCTGGTTGAGCCGGGGATTGCCGGTGCTGTCGGTATGGCCAGCGACGACAATCAGCCAGCCGGGTCGTGCCTTGATGCCCACCAGTGCATTGATGAGTACTTTGTCGGACCCCGCCCTCAGCGCCGCTTTGCCCGATTCAAACAGCGACAGGCTGTCAAGCCGCACCGTCTGCGGTCCATCCACTACCTGCTGAATTACGGGTGCTGGCGCGGGGGGCGGTGCCCAGCGATGGATGGCTGCGTTTACCGGCGCAATGAGCCGCAGGCCCTGATAAAGTCCCACGCCATATCGCAGTGGTTCACCGCTGCGCTGCCAGACATCAAGCTGCGTGCGGTCACGGATAAGCGCATCGCGAGCAAGCATTTTTGCCGCGATAGCGTCCTCCGGCAGGCTGCGCCACAGGGCAAGGTGATCGGCCACGCTGCGCACAAGGCGCTGGTTATGAATAAAGGAAGCAAGCATTGCCAGCGCCAGAAACAGGCCCAGCATCATCCCGACCCTACGCGCCGTGAGCAGCCAGCGGCTGATACCCTGTCGCTGCGGCATACCGGACAGCAGCACATCAGGCAATGGCAGTGAAGGCGGAGACGCATAGTTTTCAGGCGACAGCGTAGTCAGCCCGACGGCATGCTGCTGCCACAGGTTGCCCGGTAGCGACGGCACTGGCGTCAGGCAAACGCCGATCTGGCAGGGGCTCGCGGTGTGCGAAGCCGCGAATTGCCCCGCATACCATTGCATCAGGCTTTGCAGTCTGAGCGCGTGATGAAAATGCAGGGGATCCCGGGTGATCCACTCCGCCAGCGAAAGGCGGGCGTCATTTTCCGGATGAAACTGAAACTGCGAATGGTCTGGCGTATAGCTGAACCAGTGCGTGCGCTCATCCACTGACGAGCCCCATATCACGGTCCACAATGGCAGCAACCCTTTCAGCACAAGCCGGCACTGTGAATAAGCCCGCAGCCATCCACTCTGCTGCTGTGTCAATATGTCAGCGGAGGTGTGCTGCCCGGGGATGATCGCCAGCATCACTGAAAGCTGAGGTAGCAGCGCCGAATACTGCTGTGCCAGCCGTTCCGCCAGCGCGGGCAGTTCACCAGGCTGGCGCACGTTCAGATACCACCCCAGCCGGGTCTCGCGGTGTGTCAGTTCACCAAACAACGGTGCCGTATCCCCGATAACCAGAATCACCGGCCCGCAATAAGTTTCCGGCGGCAGACTGGCATCAATGTCCTGTTGGTGATCAGTAGCATTACGCTGCAGACGCCACAGAAGAAAACCGGCCACCAGCAGCACCAGCACACAGAGTGCCACCGTATTCAGCGGGCTCAGTCCCCAGAAGCCCACCACCAGCAGGATTGCGAGCGCGGCTGCCAGCAGCAGCAGGCCCTGACGTGAATCGGGTCGGACCATTACTGTGCACCTGCCATGCGCGACACCATCTCTGCCAGCGTTGACTCCAGCACGAACCAGAGACCGCCAAGCAGCACGACGGCCATCGCCCAGCTCAGCCAGTAAAAGCGGCGTCCGCTGCGCAGACCTGCGGGGCGTACCACCAGCGGCGCATCTTCCGGTAGCGCAAAAGGCGGCACACGGGCAGCCAGCGCATTCACCACATCTTCACGACGTTCGTCATCCTGCGCGCGGTAATGCCCGACGAACCCCAGCTGAAGGGTGCGGTAAAAGCAGGTCAGCACCGTAATGTCCGCTGCGGGTTCGTTCAGCACGGTGCGGATGCGATCCCAGAGCGCTTCACCACCGTTCAGTGAACCAAAGAAGCGCACCTGCAACGGATCACGGGTCCAGCGCAGCCAGCCATCGTCCTGACTCCCTCTGTTTAGCACTGCCTCATCCAGCAGCACGCAGAAGGCATACAGCATGTGGTCACGGCTGGCCTCGCTGAACCCGGCCTCTGTCAGCGCCTCGCGGGCTGACTTCACCCAGCCCGCCGCGCGTCGGTATAGCGCGTCGCCGTTTTCAATTTGCTGTCCGCAGCGCAGCTGGCTGACCATCAGCCAGCCCTGAAAAAAAGACGCTCTGTCAGTTTGTTGGGATTATTCATGAGCGCAGCACCGCGTAGAGTTCCAGTTTCAGCTCACCAAGCGATTCCGGCGTGTAGAAGGTACAGCCGCCGGAGGCCAGCATTGCCCGAGCCGCATCCGTTGAGAGATCCAGCGCGAAATACTGATTTTCCAGGCGTAACGGGATGGCCGCAGGAACATGTGGCAGCGGGCGGATGACCATACCGCTCAGCGCAATATTCACCACCTCAGAAACATCGTCCTGGCTGCCGGCTTTACACAACAGCGGGAAGCGTGCCTGAAGCTCGTGATTCGGCAGGGAAGAGCGAACGGACAGATAAAAGTCCGCACCTTCGCGCAGTCGTGCATCGTGGAGTTTTCCCCTCCACAGCACGCCCTGTTTTTCCAGGTCGATGGCGATAACGCGAGAAGGCAGGCTTGCCTCCAGCAGCGTATCCAGCAACGTGAAAAGCGGCGGGAAAACCTGCTCTGGCGCGTTGTGCCGATAGGCCGGGATATCGTCCGGCGCGTTCTCGAGGGAAAATGTCAGCAGACTGCCCGCAAGGCGCACCAGCTCACGATAAAGCAGTTCAGGATGCCGCGACGGTGACTGATACAACTCTGTCAGCACCGGCTCCGCGCTGTTCAGCGCATTGAGCAGCCAGAACAGAGAAACGTCGGACACGGCAAAATCCGCCATGCGTTCGTTACTCTCGCGGCGCAGTTGCATCAGACGTTGACGGCGTGCCTGCAGGCGATGAAGCAGATCACCCAGCGCCGCGACCAGCGCCGGGCTCGCAGCCAGTGACAACATGGGGGGAATAAACGTGGTGTCGCGCATCCACTGCCCCTGAGCGTTGCGCACCAAACGGGCAACCGGACAAGTCAGGTACGCCACGTTTTCCTGATGCGCCAGCCGCAGGCGCAGCGCATAACGCTGTACCGCAATCTCGGTACGCTCGTGACCGGCCAGCTCCTGCACGCGCTCCCGGGTGGCGACCCAGCGGCGCGGACGTTCGCTGTCCGCACCGTTTTCCAGATTACCGCCGTTGGCGTTGATCAGCGGCAGCGCCAGTACCACCTCTACGCTGTCCCGATCCATCACATCAGTCAGCTCACACACCGGTGGCAGTGTGTCAGCCAGATGGGTATCGACCAGCGAGCCATCCGCAAAGCGGACGGCAATGTGCGTTGCATTCAGTTTTGACAGCGCCAGCGCGCCATCATCGAACTCCGCACACAGCACGCCCCAGGGGTGTGCCAGCGTCATGCCAGCGACAGTACCTGCCACATGCGCGTCCCACATAGCCTGCTGCTGGAACTGTTGCGGCGTCAGAAACGCGCCGTCTTCCCATAACGGACGGTAAATTTTCATTCCGGATAGCCGCCTTACGCTTTCGCTTTTGGCATCTGAGATACCAGCGACAGATTGACGTCCATGCCTTCCACCTGGAAATGCGGCACTGCGAAGAGTTTCACGCGGAAGAAGCCCGGGTTATCTTCAATATCTTCCACAATCACTTTGGCATCGCGCAGCGGATGTGAAGCCTGCAACTCATCACCCGGATCGGTCATTTCAGTCACCAATCCACGCACCCAGGTATTCAGCTCCAGTTCCAGCAAGCGGCGATCTTTGGTGGTGCCGATGTTTTCGCGCTGAATCAGTTTCAGATAATGCGCGATGCGTGATAGCAGGAAGATGTAAGGCAGGCGCGCATTGATGCGACTGTTGGCGGTAGCATCTGCGGTGTCATACAGCGCCGGTTTTTGCGCGGAGTTTGCGGAGAAGAAGCAGGCGTAATCACGGTTCTTGTAGTACGAAAGCGGAATAAAACCGAGGTTCGCAAATTCAAACTCGCGGGTTTCAGGGATCATCACTTCAGAAGGGATTTTCACTTGATTACCGGTGCCGAGGTCATAGAGGTGAATCGGCAGATCCTGCACCGCACCACCCGCCTGTGGGCCACGAATCTGCACGCACCAGCCGTTGTTGATAAAGCTTTTCACCATGTTGGCGGCGAAAGCGAAAGACGAATTGGTCCAGAGATACTTATCGTGATCTGGCCCTTTCACCTCTTCAACATAGTTAAAACTGCGCACCGGCACGGTATCTGGTCCGTACGGCAAACGGCCCAGCACACGCGGCATGGTCAGGCCGATGTAGCGAGAATCATCGGTGTCGCGGAAGGATTTCCACTTGATGTATTCAGCACGATCAAAGTAATTGCCGATGTCTTTGATGGCAGCCACTTCCTCCATCGAATCCTTGAGGAAAAATGCCGGACCCGCTGAACCGATAAACGGCATATGGGCCGATGCCGCAACTTTCGAGATATTACGCAGCAGCGCGATATCCTGCGCAGAGGCATCGAATTCATAGGCAGAGATCACCGCGCCAATCGGCTCGCCACCCGGCGTGTCATACTCGGCAACATAAGTTTGCAGATACAGGCCACTTTGAATAATTTCCGGCGCATCTTCGAAGTCCTGACGCAGGTCTTCTTTCGACACATCAAGCACTTCCAGCTTCACGTTCTGGCGGAAATCGGTCTTATCCACCAGCGATTTCAATCCACGCCACACCGATTCCACTTTCTGGAATTCGTCATGGTGCATCACCGCATCCAGCTGGCGGCTGATCTGATAATCCAGCTCGGCAATGTGATGATCCAGCAGGTTTTTATCCAGTTTTTCGACTTTCTCACCGCTGATTTTTAAGCGATTAAGAAACACCTGCATCGCCGCCGTGACGCGCTCGTCAGCAGTGGCGTCTGACATCGCCTGATTGTCTTGCCAGACATTCAGGTCACTCAGTGAGCTAACCGGATTAAGATTAATTTTGTCGAACAGCGAGGCGTAGACACCTTCCGCTGCAGGGTTTTCAAGCACGGTGGTGCCACCGGAAGACTGGGTTTCATTCTGAACTGACATCAGCATCGTCTCTCATTTAGTCCGTTAAAAGGGGTTCAGCCGTTATCGCTGGCAAGCGCAGAAAGTTCTGAACGCAGTTCGTCACTCAGTGCCGGGTCTTTCAGGATGATTTCCAGCTCTTTGCGGAAGGTGACGTTATCGAGCAGATTGGATTTGAGATCGCGTAGCAGATTGCGCATCGCGAGCATCGCTTTGAGTTGCGGAATTTGGCGGGCGACCTGTTCAGGTTCGAAGTCTTTAATGTTACTGAAGGTCAGATTGATGGCTTGTTCACTGCCATCCGCTGACAAGGTATCCGGTACGGTGAGCCGTACTGATGGCGAGAAGTCAGCGAGCACGCTGTCGAAGTTGTTTTTATTGACGTTGACCTTTTCGCGTTCGCTCAGCACGCGATCTTCCTGACCATTACTGAAATCGCCGGTCACCAGCAGTTTGAGCGGCAGCTCCATTTTGCGTGCAGCGCCGCCGGTGTGAACGTCGAGTTTGATGTTAACGCGCGCTTTGGGTATTTCTTTTTGATAAGAATTGCTCATACAACCTCCTGTTAAATAAGCGCGGAAAGCACGCTTTATGCACACTTTCCTTGTGTGATTCTGCGCGAATATATCTTAGGCTCAATGAGGATAGCAACAGGGCGAGATGATCTTTGTGATCTGATTTATATAGGAAATTTCTTGCTTTTTATTGTAAGTCGTTGAAGTTGAGCGTGGTTAAGGGCCACGAAGCGTCTAAAAATTTATGTTATATACACTGTTTTATTAACTGAAATCGTTAAGATAAATCGCAAGAAATATCCTAAAAATTAATGTATTTCAGGATGCGATTGTTAACCAAAAAAATTACTTATTAGCAGGTTTGGTTATAAAAAAACCCGCCGAAGCGGGTTTGAAAGGAGGTTAACTATTACGCTGCAAGTGACTACTGACAAAAGCCCGGCAGCGATCAGAGAGCGGATCGCTAAACACTTGTTGTGGCGGCCCTGACTCTTCGATTTTGCCCTGATGCAGAAACACCGCTTTGTTGGAGACATCACGCGCGAAGCCCATTTCGTGGGTGACGATGATCATCGTACGTCCCTCTTCAGCCAGGCTGCGGATCACCCGTAACACTTCGCCCACCAGTTCAGGGTCGAGTGCGGAGGTGGGTTCATCGAAAAGAAGCGCTTTGGGCTGCTGTGCCAACGCACGCGCTATCGCCACACGCTGCTGCTGTCCACCTGACAACTGCGATGGCCATGCGTTGCGCTTTTCATACAGCCCGACTTTATGCAGCAGGGCTTCGGCTTCTTCAATCACCTCTTTTTGACTGCGTTTCTGCACATGCACCGGCGCTTCAATAATGTTCTGCAGCACCGTTTTGTGCGGCCACAGATTGAAACTCTGGAAGACAAAACCCAATTGCATGCGCATCAGTTTGATACGACGCTGCTGCTCACGGCTGAGTTTCTCGTGGGGATTGTCAATGGTGACCACCTCATCCCCGACCGCGATTTCCCCGCCTTGCGGCACTTCAAGAAACGGAATACAGCGCAATAGCGTACTTTTTCCGGAACCACTGGCGCCAATCAGTGATATCACGTCGCCATCCTGCGCCGTCAGGCTGATGTCATGAAGCACCTCATGCCCGCTATAACTTTTTCTGAGATGACTCAGGGCGATAGTGGGTTTACTCATTGACGTGCTCCAACATGATAAGGTGACAAACGGCGCTCCAGCAGCGCCACCGCTTTACTGACCAGCACAGTCAGCAGCAGATAAATGATCGCCGCACTGATAAACACCTCCAGCGCGCGGAACGTCTCCGACACAATCGAGTCCGCGATACCGGTCATTTCCATCAGGCTGATGGTGCTGACCAGTGAAGTGGATTTGATCATCGAGATAATTTCATTGCTGTAAGCAGGCAACGCCTGACGCACGGCGAGCGGCAAGGTGATGCGGCGCAACGTCGTGAAGCGCGACATACCGCTGACTTTGGCTGCCTCAAGCGACTGCACGCTGACGGCATTGAGACCCCCACGAAGAATCTCCGAGGTGTAAGCCGCATCGTTAAGCACCAGCGCAATCAACCCGCACCAGTAGGGATCGCGCAACAGCGGCCACAGCACGCTCTCGCGCACTGCCGGTAAACTCCCCAATCCGTAATAGATCATAAAAATCTGGATTAACAAGGGTGTGCCGCGGAACAGCCAAACGTAAAAGCGGGCAAAGACGCTACCATAGCGATTCTGGCGCAACAGGTTGAGCAATAACGCTAAAATCCCCCCACCCAGCAGTGACAAAACGGCCAGATTAAGGGTCAGTGGTAAACCGCGCAGCAACGCGGCAAGCGTATGCTGTAAGAACGTGAAATCCATCGTGGCTCCTTACAACCGCGCGCGTTGTTGCCCGCGCATGGCCACTTTTTCCACATAGCGGAAAACAAAATCGGAACAGGTGGTGATGATCAGATAGATCACCGCGCCGACGCTGTAAAAGAAAAATGGCATTTGCGTGGAGTTGGATGCGGTGGAAATCTGGTTCATGGTTTCCACCAAGCCCGTCACGGAAACCAAAGCCGATTCTTTAATCACCGACTGCCACTGATTTCCCATTCCCGGAAGAGCCGTGCGCAACGCCTGCGGCACAATCATGCGGCGAAACAGCATCAGTCGTCCCATACCCGTCACCGTAGCCGCTTCCAGCGTGCCTTTCGGGATAGCGTAAAATGCCCCACGAAACACACCACTCTGGTAAGCGCCGGAGATCAATCCGATAGCGATAGCCCCGGCGACAAAACCGTTAACATCAAACGGCCCCTGCATGCCCAACGCTTCCCCAACGAAGGAAACCACCTGGCGTCCGCCGAAGTAAAACAGGTAGATCACCAGCAGTTCGGGTACGCCACGAAACAGCGTGATATAGCCATTAGCGAGGCGCTGTTGCCAGCGCGCACCACCAATTTGCATCCAACAGAGTAGGCTGCCGAGCACTGCGCCCAGCAGCCATGCACACAAAGAAACGGTGACGGTCACCGTGGCGGCGTCAAGCAACACGCCGCCCCAGCCTTCGTCACCAAAACCTAACAATTGCCAGTCAATAGTCATAAGCGCTTAGCATTACTCCGCAGGCGCGACGTTCTCGCCGAACCATTTTTCTGATAGCTGTTTCAGCGTGCCATCTTTGATCATTGAAACTAAAGCCGTATCCAGCGCCGCTTTGAGCTCCGGGTTGTTCTTCTGAATGGCAATCGCTGAACCCTGCCCTAACACGCCGCCGGAGAAGCCGTAACCGGTGCTGTTCACAGTATCGGTGTGTTTTTTCACATAGGCATTCAGGTTGGTGCGTGACGCCATTACCGCATCAACGCGACCGTTAAGCAGGTCAGCAAAAGTTTCCGGGCCAGCCTGATAGGTGCGGATGGTGGCAACGTCAGCCAGATATTTGTTGAGGAAATCAGCCTGAATAGTCGCGACCTGCACCGCGATGGTTTTACCTTTGAATTTCGCTTTTAGCGCATCGATGGCTTTCGTCATGCCCGCCTCATCACCCGCCTGAACGACTTCACCGTTACCCGGCAAAGTATCTACAGCGCTACCTTTCAGGGTCACAAAACCAGACACGCTCACGGTGTACTGATGGGTGAAATCCACCACTTCTTCACGTTTAGGTGTCACGGTAACCGCATCAATGACAGCATCATATTTGCCATCGACCAGGCCCGGGATCATGCCGGACCATTTCTGTGCCACGATTTCATATTTAAAACCGGCACGTTTCGCCAGCTCAGCCACCATATCGGGCTCATAGCCAACAATCTTGCCGCTCGGCGTAGACTGGTTGAACGGAGGATAAGCCGCTTCGGTCGCGAATTTCAGTGTGCCAAAATCCTTTGCCTGCACCAGTGCAGAAGTAGCCAGCAGCAACAGGCCAGCGGAAGCGGTAAACAGCCCTTTACGCATCATCATAAAACCTCAGAGTTCATTATTTTAGGAGAGTAAATCGATGGCTAAACGGGCTAATGCCTGAGTGCCTGCATGAATGCTGCTTTCGTCGGGTTGATAATCCGAATTATGCAGATGATCGTCGCGTCCTGGCGCCCCAGACCCGATATGAATCTGGCAACCTGGCGCCCGCTCGGTAAACAGGGAGAAGTCCTCCGCGCCGAAACTGGCGCTCGGTTTCGCCACAATCGGCTTACCAAATTGGTGCGATAAAATCGGTTCAAGCGCATCAATCAACGCATCATCATTCATCAACGGGGGCACGCCACGCTGATAGTTGACATCAATGCGGGTGTTCAGCGACAGCGCCACGCCAGCACAGATACGCTTAAAAGCGTGCTCAATGTGGGCGCGTGACTCAGGTGATTTTGCCCGCACCGTGCCCTGGATCAGGCAGCTATCGGAAATGATGTTGTGCGTCGAGCCACCATGAATATGGCCAATGGTTAACACGGCAGAATTCGAAGGATCGAGTTCACGTGAAATGATGGTCTGCAGTTGGCTGACGAGATTCACCGCCGCAATAATCGGGTCGGTTCCCATATGTGGGCGCGCAGCATGAGTGGATTTACCGTGGACGACGACATCAAATTCGTCACTGGAAGCGGTACTGGCACCGCGCGTCAGCGCAATTTCACCTGCTGCCAGCTCGGGCTTATTATGCAGAGTGATCGCCAGATCCACGCCCTCAGCCACGCCATCAGCAATCATCGCCTCGGCACCACTCTCAGGCGTCTCTTCGGCTGGCTGGAAAATCAGCCGCGCCGTGCCTTTTAACTGGCTGCGATATTGCGCAACAATCGCCGCCACACCCAGCAGCGTCGCCGTGTGGATATCGTGGCCGCAGGCATGCATTTTACCGGGATAGGTGCTGCTAAACGGTAAACCGGTCTGTTCCTGAATCGGCAGCGCGTCCATATCGGCGCGGATCAGAATGGTTTTGCCGGGCTGTTCGCCCACAATGTCCACGACCACGCCGGTTTTGCCGACGCCCGTTTGTGGTGAGAGGCCAAGGCGCAACAGTTCTTGCTCGACGATATGCGCGGTACGAATTGTGTCAAATCCGAGTTCGGGGTGCGCGTGAATATCACGGCGGATGGCAATCAGGTGCGCTTCCATGCTTTCGCTTTTGGCGCTGATGTCCCTGGCTAAAACATCTTTAAGGTCGGTCATAATTGCATTGATCTTTTCAGGCTGACGCCTGGCCTTTATGGCATTTTTATGATGATTGACCTTGTATTTATTCACAGCCATAGCAGGATTGCAACGCGCATTGCTAATGGTTACTTGCTGAAATATCGTGATATTTTGCTAATCCACTGCGTTTGCAGGATAAAAGCCCGGGTTTGCATCTTCAGTCAGTTATAACATTCATAATCCACATGAGATCATCAGAATTACTGATTTTGTGATTGAACAAAAACGGAGCATTTTTTCGGCCACATACAGCTATTTTATTTGCTCAAGCAACCACGCACGCACGGCCTGTACGCTCGTGTGTTCACGTGGACGATGGGGAGAGACCAAATACCAGCCCGCGTCAACGTTCATTTGCTGAGGAAACGCGGGCACCAGACGACCGCGAGCAAGATCGTTTTCGACAAAGTGCGGACTGGTAAGGGCAATACCCTGCCCGCTGACCGCCGCCTCTAAGGCCAGTGCAGTCTGGTTAAAACGCAAATGATGCTGATGATGTAGCGTACTTTTTGGGAAGACAAAAGCGAGAAAGGCAGGCCAAAGATGGTGCCCGTCATGCAGCAAAGCATAGCGCTCAAAGCTATCCCGATCCTGCGGATCGCCCAACCCAGCCAATAAATCCGGACTCACCACTGCCAATACGCTTTGACTGAACAGCAGCGTGGCATCCAGCCCTGCCCCAAACGGAGGACGTCCATAACGCACCGCCAGATCAACCCCTTCGTGATGAAACTGCACCAATCTTTCTGAGGCCAGTACACGAAGGTCAATATCCGGCCACGCGGTGGTAAAGGCCGGTAAGCGAGGCAGCATCCAGCGGCTGGCAAAAGTCGGCGTGACACTCAAGGTCAGATGATCCGGTTCGGGTCGCAAAGCACGTGTGGCCTCATCGATCAACTCAAACGCCTGACGGACACTCACCGCATAACCTGCACCCGCTGCGGTTAACGCCAAAGTCCGTGGCAGCCGTTCGAACAGTTTCAGCCCCAGGCTGCTCTCCAGCCCACGAATTTGCTGTGCCACCGCGCCCTGAGTGACGCCAAGCTCTTCAGCAGCGAGGCGAAAATTGAGATGACGCGTCACCGCTTCGAATACTTTCAACGCATTAAGCGGCGGTAGCGTGGGAAACCCCTGACCCATCCTGTAGTTTTCCTATCGTCAATTGCGAATCAGACTGACTCTCTGCAACCGAATTTAGCCCCTATACTGCAATAAATCGACTTCTAATCTTAAAAAGGATACGAATTATGACAGTAGAAAAAGTCGCAGTGATTGTGGCAGGCGGTAGTGGCATGGGTGCCGCAGCAGCAGAAAAACTGGCAGCGGATGGCTATAAGGTTGCGATCCTTTCCTCCTCTGGCAAAGGGGAAGCGCTGGCTGACCGTTTAGGCGGATTAGGTATCACCGGATCCAACCAGTCAGTGGATGACTTACAAAAACTGGTTGAGGCGACGATGGCGCGGTGGGGTCGCATTGATGTGCTGGTCAATAGCGCCGGACATGGGCCGCGCGCCCCGATTCTTGAACTGAGTGATAATGACTGGCAGGTTGGTATGGAAACCTATTTCCTGAACGTGGTGCGCGCAGCGCGTCTGGTGACGCCCATCATGCAAAAACAGGGCGGCGGCAGCATTATCAACATCTCATCCGCCTGGACGTTCGAACCCACAGACATGTTCCCAACTTCAGCGGTTTTCCGCGCCGGACTCGCCTCATTCACTAAAATTTTCGCTGACGCTTACGCAGCGGATAACATTCGCATCAACAACGTGTTACCGGGCTGGATCGACAGTCTGCCGAAAAGTGATGAGCGTCGTGAGAGTGTGCCACTTAAACGCTATGGCACGGCAGAAGAAGTCGCCGCCACCATCGCGTTCCTCGCCTCACCCGGCGCGGCCTACATCACCGCTCAGAACATTCGTGTTGATGGAGGCGTCACCCACAGCGTGTAAAACCGTTGTCTCCAGCCGCGTGAAGTCCCAATCTTCGCGGCTGGAGGCCCCTGTCCCACTTTCCTCCCTCGCACAAACAAGACTGGTCTCGTCGATCGTTGTGTAAGAAATAGTCAGAATGTTCCTATCCGCTGCCAGACATTTCTGAACGCAGCCACTCCATATCCGATTAAACATTCTGACCCGAGGTTTCTATGCAAACGATTTTACGTGCACGCATTCATGCGCTTTTCAATCCTGAACGCCATCAGATCTGGCAATGGATGCTGACAGGCTGTGCCCTGTTTTGGATTGTGGCAGTGATTGCCGTGATGGGCATTCGTTAAGTTAATGTGTCTGTAGCCTCCCGGTTAATTGCTCAGGGGGCAGCAGTTCAAATGCCCTTTTCATCACCCTCGCTTCTTCTGCCGGACTGCGGCCAAACAGGCGTTTAAACTCACGATTAAACTGGGAATCGCTTTCATAACCCACACGCGCTGCGGCACCGGCGGCGGTCAAATTATCGCGAATCATCATCAAACGAGCCTGATGCAAACGTAGCGATTTAAGGTATTGAATCGGAGACGTTTGCGTCACCGTTTTAAAATGCAGATGGAAACGCGGAACGCTCATCCCCGCTTCGTTCGCCAGGTGAGGTACATCCAATGGCTGCTGCCAGTCAGCATGAATACGCTGCAGTGCACGGGCAATGCGGCCAAAATGGCCCTGATAGGTCAGCGCCGCGCGCACCGCCCCGCCTTGTTCGCCCATCAATATACGAAAGCAGATCTCCTCTATGCGCGCGGGTCCCAGCACTTTAGCCTCCAGTGGATCACTGAGCGCCTCCAGTAATCGCAACGTGCTTTCTGCCAGCACATCATTAATCGGCGTAGAGATAATCCCTGCTGGTGGTACCGTGACCGCCGTATCAGCTTCGGCAAGTTGTGCCACTAACCGCGCGATCATCGTAGCATCCAGACGGATTGCTATCCCCAGCAGTGGCTCTTCAGAAGTTGCTTCGGTCTCGGCAGAAAAGGGCAACGGCACTGACAGCACCAGATAATGCTGTGCGTCATAGCGATACATTTTATCGGCGAGAAAGGCGCGTTTCGATCCCTGGCAAATAATGATGATGCTGGGCTCATACAGCACCGGCGTGCGCGCCCACTGTTGGTCCGCACGCATAAAGCGCACGCTCTCCAGTAAGGATTCGGTATAACCTTCCTGACGTGCCAACTGACGTAACAGGTGGCAGGTTTGCTGTTTTACCGTGTTCGACATAGATAGCGTTCCAGAGAGAGGTTCAGGCAAAGCATAGCCATTTCATTCAGTGATGCACAATGGCGGCGAGAGAATCAGGCAAACATTCGCCACAATCCGGTCTGTTGCGCCCGGCTGACTTTTTCAACAATAGCCTCGTCAATTACACGAGGAACTCACCATGAACTCCAACCAAAAAGTTATTTTGTTGACCGGTGCCAGCAGCGGGATCGGTGAAGGCATTGCCCGTCATCTGGCCGAGCAAGGGCATAAACTGGTGCTAGGTGCGCGCCGTACCGATCGCCTGGCAAGCTTGTGCGATGAATTACACCGTGAAGGTGCCAGCGTGGATTTTCTCGCAACAGATGTCACACAGCGCAGTGACACGCAAAAGCTGGCGGATTTCGCGCTGGATAAACATGGACGCATTGATGTGATGATCAACAACGCTGGCGTTATGCCACTCTCGCCGATGAGTTCAATGAAAGTTGAAGAGTGGGATTTGATGCTGGACGTCAACGTTCGCGGCGTGTTGTACGGGATCGCTGCGGTGCTGCCCACCATGCAGGCACAGCGCATGGGGCATATTATTAATATCGCTTCTGTAGGAGCGTTAACGGTTTCCCCCACCGCCGCCGTTTACTGCGCCACCAAATATGCGGTTCGCGCCATTTCCGATGGTTTGCGCCAGGAATCGCGTGAGCTGCGCGTCACGGTAATCAATCCCGGCGTGGTGGAATCTGAACTGGCAGACAGCATCAGCGATAGCGTGGCGCGCGAGGCGATGAAAAGCTATCGACAGATTGCACTCAAGCCTGATGCTATCGCCAGGGCGGTAAGCTGGGCCATCGATCAACCTGGCGAAGTCGACGTTAACGAAATCACCGTTCGCCCTACTGCCAGTGGGCATTGAGGGAAAATATCCCTGGCGATTTCAGGCTGAAATTCGCAGAAATCGCTGTGGTGTTTCACCCATCAAACGGCGGAACATCGAGATAAAGGCGCTGGGGCTTTGGTAGCCAAGTTGGTTGGCAGTGCGCAAAACCGTCTGCCCTTGCGCCAATTGCACCAGTGCCTCTGAGAGACGTAACTGCTGGCGCCATTGAGTAAAGGTGATACCGGTTTGCTCGCGGAACAGGCGGGCCAGCGTGCGCGAACTGGCACCCACGCGCTGGCCCCACTCTTCCAGCGTATCGCCGCTGGCCGGTGTCGCCAGTAGCTGCTGGCAAATGTTGAGTAAACGGCGGTCGCTGGGCAACGGCAGATTGCACACCGGACCGTCCGAGGCACGGCGGATCTCATCCAGTAACAGCGGTGAGATCAGATCTACACGCGCGAGGTCGGGCTGCGGTTGCAACTCGATCTCCACCAGCGTTTGCATCAACACCTGTAATAGCGGCGAGATCAACATGCTACGCGCCTGCGGCCAAAACGCCCGCGCCAGTTTGGGATCGAGATACAAACTCGCACTGCGGATATCGCTTAGCGCGGTCAACGCGTGCGGTACACTGCCCGGCAGCCAAAGCGCACGACCGGGTGTCAATGTCCAGGAAGCGGTTTGCGTCTGCACGCGCATCACACCCTGCAAGCAGAGCACCAGTTGCGCCACTTCATGCGCGTGCCAGCGCTCTTCACGACCAGCCTGATAATGCATTTCGCGCGTGGCGAGTAATGGCAGTGCTGGCGTCATTTCCGCCGCAAGTGGTTTCTGCAACACCCTTTCACCCAATCCCGTTAAATTGCCGATTGATGTCTGCTCTGCGTTATTTGCGATTCAGAAGATGCAAACCCGCCAGCAGGACGCTATCAAATAAGATAGTAATGATTATCATTTGTATCACTATTTGGGGCCATTGGAACATATCGGGGAAAATAAATGCCGGGTCATCGCACCTTTAAGCGCAAGCCACTGAGCGTATTGCTGCTGATGCTGATCAGCAGCACATCAGGTTGGGCTGCTGATAATAATAACAATTCGAACGCCACACTCACCGTGACAGCCAACAGTGTTGATAGCGATAGCGCAGATGCCGACAGCTGGAATCAGGTGGCGAAGAAAGCAGATTCTGTCACAAAAAGCACGCGGCCGATTATCGAAACGCCACAAAGCATCTCGGTGATCACCCAGGCGCAAATGGCTTCGCAGGCGGCATTGAATGTGCCACAAGCACTGCGTTACAACGCAGGAATTGGTGCCGAAGGCGGCGGTGCAGATTACCGTTTTGACGACATCTATATCCGTGGTTTTGCCGCCGATGAATACCTGGATGGCCTGCGCCTGCCAACGGTGACTTACTGGTCGCGTCCGAATTACGACACTTTCCTGCTGGATCGCGTTGAGGTGGTCAAAGGCCCGAGTTCAGTGACATTCGGCCAGGCGAGTCCCGGTGGCGTGATTAACCTGATGAGTAAGCGCCCGACCGCGGAGCCCATTCACCAGATTTTTGTCAGCACTGGCAGTCATAATCTGTTCGAAACGGGACTCGATCTCTCCGGCGCACTGGATAACGATGAACACTGGCTGGGCCGCATCACCGGGACCTGGTCGCGTAATGACACGCAAGTCGATTACACCAAATACAAGCATTACGATATCGCGCCCGCGTTGACCTGGCAGCCGAATGACGACACGCGCCTGACGTTACTTGGCCAATTCCGCAAAGATCCTTACACCGGTTTTTACAACCAATTGCCACTGGAAGGCAGCCTTGTAAAACTTGCGCAGGGCAATTTCTCTGACAAATTCTACGGCGGTCAGCCCGGCTTCGACTATTACCGTCGTGAGCAGGCCGGCATCGGCTATGACTTTATGCACAAGTTTGATGACGTCTGGAGCGTGCATCAAAACCTGCGCTATCTGCATACCAGCAGCGATTATCAGATGGTCTACCCCACCGCGACTATTACCGATGGATCGGCCACGGTGAGCCGCGACAGCATGCGGGTGATCGAGTCATTCAACGCCTTTGATGTGGACACCAACCTGCAAGGCAATCTCGATACCGGCGCCATCAATCACGCGCTGACGTTGGGTGTCGATTTTGTGCATGACGATTTGCGGCAGAACAGCGGTTATGGCAGCGCTTCGGATATCAGCTACCTCAATCCGGATTACAGCACGCCAGTTGAATCGCCATCGATCGATTATCACAGCCGCTCTTTCATGACCCAGCAAGGTATCTATCTGCAGGACAGCATGAAGTGGAACAACTGGGTGCTCAATCTGGGCGGCCGCTATGACAAAGCGCAAACGCGCAGCCAGAATTGGGTTAGCGGCACGCGCACTGAGCTGAATGATTACGCCACCACCGGCCGTGCCGGTTTGCTGTATCACTTTGATAACGGTATTGCGCCTTATATCAGCTACGGCACGTCATTCCAGCCACAGGCGGGCACCTCGTTTGGCGGCGATCCGTTTAAACCGACCAAAGGCAAACAGTCGGAAGTCGGGATTAAGTATCAGCCAAACGGCTTTAATGCGCTGTTCAGTGCGGCCCTGTATGACCTGCGCCAAACCAACGTGTTGACCGCCGATCCGGATCACGCCAACTACTCAGTACAGACCGGCGAAATCCGTTCTCAGGGATTAGAACTGGAAGCGAAAGCCAATATCACTTCCCGCTGGCTGGTGAATGCCTCTTATGCACTGACCAACCCGAAAGTGTTGTCAGCCAATGATGATACGCAAGGTAAGCAACCGGTATCGATTGCCCGCCAGACTGCTGCGCTCTGGACCGAATACGCGCTACCGGGTGTATTGGATGGCCTGACGATTGGCGGCGGCGGTCGATACGTGGGCACCAGCTATGCCACCAGCGACAACAGCCTGAAAGTACCGGCTGCGATGATCTACGACGCGATGATGCGCTATCGCTGGCAGGATTGGCAGCTTGGTCTGAATCTGCAAAACCTGACCGATAAACAGTACCTCAGCAACTGTAACGATCTGGGTTGTCACTTTGGCTTACGCCGTCAATTGATCGCTACGGTGAGTTATCAGTGGTAATCCGACGTCGAACACTGATTAAGGGCGCGCTGGCAGGCGCGGCCCTTTTTTCGTTTCCGCTGCAGGCAAAAACGACGCCGCGCTGGGTGATCCTCGATTGGGGGATCACCGAAATGGCTCTGCTGTTGGGCATCACGCCGGTTGGCGTTGCCGCCCCCGACTGGTATCGCCGCCTGTTTAGCCAGCCTCCGCTTCCCGAGCAGGTCGCCGACGTGGGTTTGTTATTTCAACCCAATTACGAAACCTTGTTTGAATTGCGACCTGACACATTGCTAGTCACGCCAGCACACCGTATGGCTGAAGCACAACTATCCCGCATTGCCCCGTTATCCTACTTTTCGACAAGTGGCCCCCATCCGTGGCAACAGGCGCAGCAGAATCTGCATGCGCTGGCACAGCTGGCCGGTCTCCGCACACGCGCTGACCAAGTCATGGCAGGCTTACTGCAACGCCTCGAGAGTGCGCGACAGCAAGCCGTTCGCTTCAAAGACAAACCCATCTATTTACTGCATCCACTGGATACCCTGCATGTGCTGGCTTTGGGCGCGGGAAGTCTGTTTACTGACGTGCTGGGTTTACTTGACCTGCCCCACCACACGCCGTTTGCGGTGGGCGCTCAGGGCTATGCCACGCTGGAACTGGAGCAACTCACGCAGTTGCCGCCCGGCTGGCTGGCACTGCTGCCTTCCTGGCCGGAAATTGATCTCAAACCCGTATTGCAATCTCCGTTGTGGCATACCCTGACGCGATCGGATGGGCATCGGTTGCTGGAGTTACCGGATGGACTTTCAACGGAAGGAGGCGTGCTCACCGCCGTGCGTTTCGCCGAAGCGCTGGTCAAGGCGTTAAACGAGGCAAATCCATGACTCGCCATCCCGCCTCACTGACGCTTTTACTGTTTGCGGTAGCGCTGATCCTTTGCCTTGAGCAGCTGGCGCACCAATTGCCGTGGCGCGATGCCTGGCAAGCGCTGCACCGCACCGCAATGCCCACGCTGGCACAACAGGTCTTCACGCTGATGTGGTTGCCGCGTCAGGGTATGGCGATTTTATGTGGTCTGGCGTTGGGCTTTACTGGCGTGGTGATGCAGCAGGCGCTGCGTAATCCGTTAGCCGAACCGATGACGTTGGGCATTGCTTCCGGCGCAACCTTAGCGCTTTCCCTCGTCACCTTGATAGCACCGGCATGGCTGCTGGTGGGCCGTGAATGGATTGCGCTTAGCGGCGCCATCATCGCCTTTGCGCTGGTCTTTCTGCTCAGTGTACGTCAGGGGTTTACCCCGCTGGCGTTGACGCTGGCGGGCATGCTGGTGAACCTGTATTGCGGCGCGGCCAATCTGCTGCTATCGATCATTTACGACCGTTCGCTGTCCGCCGTGTTTATCTGGGGTGGCGGCTCGCTGGCGCAGGAGAATGCGCATGCATTGTGGTGGTTATTACCGCGCTTGCTCATCGCGGCATTCCCCGTGCTGCTGATTTTACGCCCTTTACGCCTGCTGGCGCTGGATAAGCGGGTTACCCACTCAATCGGTTTGCCTGCTGGATGGGTGCGAGGGATTGCGATAATGTCTGCGTTGCTGATAAGCAGCCTGGTGATCAGTGTGGTGGGCGTCATCGGTTTTATCGCGCTTGCTGCGCCACACCTGGCGGCACTGGCGGGCGCAAAAACCTGCGCCAGAAGCTTCTCTGGTCACCGCTGCTGGCCGCCGGTTTGCTGTGGCTGACCGATCAGTGGGTCAGTCGCCTCAATGGCATTGATGGCTTGCTGATCCCCACCGGGATGATGACTGCGCTGGCAGGCGCACCGCTGTTACTGTGGTTTTTGCCGCGCCTGCGCCATCTTTTTCAGCCCGATGTGAACGAGCCTCAACCTGCTCCCTTCCCGGCGCGACGCTTTACACGCCTGCCTGTACTTGCTCTCTTTGTGGTGATGCTGATTGTCGCGCTTGCCTTTGCTCATGGGGTCAACGGCTGGCGCTGGAACTCCTTTGCTGAGATTCAGGTGATGTTGCCATTTCGTCTGCCACGCTTACTGGCCGCCATCGCCGCTGGTGTGCTGCTGGCAGCTGCCGGCGTTATTTTGCAACGCATCAGCCGCAATCCGATGGCCAGCCCAGAGTTGCTCGGCATCGGTGCCGGTGCCTCATTGGGTATTACGGTGCAACTGTTACTTTGGCCGATGGCAGCGATGCCGGTGATGATTGCCAGTAGTGCGGCAGGTGCGCTGATCACACTGGGGATAACGTTGTGGCAGGCGCGCCAATTTGCCCTCAATCCACAACGCATGTTGCTGAGCGGGCTGGCCATTACTGCACTGTTCCAGTCCGTTGCCGCCATTGTTATCAGCAACAACGGTATGGCCGCCGCGATGCTGCGCCAGTTGATGACCGGATCCACCTATTACGTCAGCACACCCATCGCCGTGATAGCTTTCACCCTGGCCCTGTTACTGCTGGCACTGACACCCCTGTTGCGGCGAGCGATGTTGCTTTTGCCACTGCACGGAATTCCCTCCTCGCTTGGGCTGAACGTGACTCAATCCCGGCTTTTGCTGATGCTGCTGGCTGCGGCGATGACCGGTGTTGCCACCTTAATTGTTGGGCCGCTGTCATTTATCGGCTTACTTGGCCCGCAACTGGCCCGCCAACTGGGCGCGCGTAAACCCATGGAACAGATGCTGTTTGCCGCCGTGATCGCCGCCATTTTAATGATGCTGGCTGATTGGGCCGGCAGCAACCTGCTGTATCCACGTCAAATTCCTGCCGGCCTGATGGCAACCCTGATGGGCGGACCATGGCTGGCATTGCTGCTGTGGCGGCCGTTGGGTAGCACAAACTCATAGGAGATGAGGTGTCGATTTATTTGATGTTACTGCGCACCACCAGTGTGCTGTTTTTTGTCGCGCTGGCCTGCAGCGTGATCGGTGGTTTGAGCAACGCGGCGCTGCTGGCACTCATCAATCAGGGATTGAGCGCCACGGAGGCGCAGCGCTGGCAACTGGCTTGGCAGTTTGCCCTGCTGGCGCTGCTGATGCTGGGCACGCGCACCCTGAGTCAGTCCCTGTTTATGGCAATGGGTCAGCGCTGCAAAGCCGAGTTACGCCGCAAGCTGGTCCAGCAGGTAGCGGATGCCGGTTATGCCGATCTTGAACAGCACGGCATGCCGCGTGCCCTCAGCGTTTTGACGCAGGACCTCGACCAGGTGGTGGTGTTCTTTATTGCCTTGCCCGGTTTCGTGATGTCGCTGGCGGTGATCATCGGCTGCATGGGCTATCTCGGTTATCTGTCGCTGACCGTGATGATGATTGCGCTTATCACAGTGTTGATAGGCTCACTCGGCTACAGTGGAGTGCATCGGCGCGCCTTACAACTGATGCGCCAGTCACGTCAGCGTGAAGAGACGCTGACTGGTGAAGTGAGCGCGCTGTTCAGCGGTGCGAAAGAACTGCGCTTACACGCCCCGCGCAAACAGGCGTTTCTGCATAACAAACTTTTCAATACCATCGAGCAGGTGCGTGTGGAACGTACGCGCGGTTACGTGCTGTATGCTCTGGCCAACATTTGGGCCAGCGTCTTCTTTTTCGCCTTTATTGGCGTGGTGATGTTTTTACTCGCCAACATGCTGGATTTACACGGCGCGGTGATGTCTGGTTTCGCGATGGTGTTTCTTTATATGATCGTGCCGATTGAGACAGCGCTCGCCGCCCTACCCGGCCTGACACTCACGCAGGTTGCGCTCAAACGCATTCAAGCCATGCAGCAGCAGCTGCCACCTGAGCAAACAACCTTTGATGCACCGCAGCTCAGTTTCCATCAGCTGGCACTGCGCGACATCACCTATCAGCATGAGGCATTTCAGCTCGGCCCCCTCTCATTGCAGTTTCGTCCCGGTGAGTTGGTGTATCTGACGGGCGGCAACGGCAGCGGTAAAACCACGCTGGCACGACTGCTTACCGGCTTATATCAGGCGGATAGCGGCCAACTGCTGCTGGACGGTGAAGTGATCAATGAGAGCAACCGCGCCGGTTATCGTCAGCTGTTTTCTGCCGTGTTTAATGATTTTCATCTGTTTGAGGATTTGCAAGGCATCGACAGCACACGCTGGAATGACGAAGCGCAAGCCCTGCTGGATGCCCTGCAATTAACCCGAAAAGTGACGCTAGTTGAGGGCACTTTCTCGACGCTGGCGCTCTCCACCGGACAGCGTAAGCGCCTGGCGCTGCTGGTGGCCTGGCTGGAAGACCGCCCGTTCTATCTGTTTGATGAATGGGCAGCCGATCAGGATCCGGCGTTTCGCGAGGTGTTTTACCACCAACTGCTCCCCGCGCTGAAAGCACGGGGGAAAACCGTTCTGGTGATCACCCATGACGATCGCTATTTCCACCTCGCCGATCGCTGTTTGAAGCTGGAGCTGGGCCAGTTAGTTAGCGCTTGAGCCTGGCGGCGGCAGCTTCTGTGGCCTCGCGGCGGCGAGCAATAAAGTCATGCATTTGATTTTGCGCCTGCGCCAGTCGTTCCGGCGAGGCGCTGCGTGGTGAACCTGCATGAAACGGTGGCGCGGGATCGTATTCCATCTGCAGCTGAATGTTTTCCGCCACGTCGCGGCCAAACAGTTCTTCTGCCACAGTCAGTGCAAAGTCGATACCTGACGTCACACCTGCGCCGGTAATCCGATTACCATCGCGCACCACACGTTCGGCTACCGGCGTGGCACCCAGCAGGCTGAGCTGATCCAATGACCCCCAATGCGAAGTGGCACGATATCCCTGCAACAAACCGGCGGCCCCCAGCACCAGTGAACCGGTACATACCGATGTCACCCATTGGGCTTGTTCGGCCTTTTGCCGCACAAAATCCAGCGTCTCTTCATCCTCCATCAGCGCAATTTGTCCCGGACCGCCAGGAATGCAGATTAGATCGAGGGGCGGACACTCAGAAAACGTTGTCGTCGGTACGATGGCTAAACCTCGGTCGGACATCACCGGTTGTCGGTCTTTCCAGATAAGAAAGTTACTCACGCCGGGCATGCGAGCAAAGACTTCCCACGGGCCAGTGAGATCGAGTTGAGTGAGAAGAGGGAACAGTAGCAGACCAATATTGAACGGCGAAGAGGCGGCCATGATAGGCTCCGATAAGGGGTCAGAGCGTTATCATGGCCTTAGACATATCTATATTGCAAAGTAGATTTACAGCCAGCCTGCTTTTTTCAGACGTGACCACATCACACCACAAATCGCCAGCGTCACCACCAGTACCGCGGGATAGCCAAAGTGGGTTTTCAGTTCGGGCATATCAGAGAAGTTCATGCCGTACATACTGAAGACAATGGTCGGGACGATCAGCACCGCACCCCAGCCCGCCAACTTTTTATTCACTTCGCTCTGCTGAACCGACACCAGCGCCAGATTGACCTGCATCGCGCTGGTGAGCATTTCACGCATATCCTCGGCATCGATCATCACGTGATGAGCATGATCCTGAACGTCACGCAGGTAGGCACGCAGGTTCTTCGGAATAATGTCTTCGTGAAAACGCGCCAGCTGGGCGCAAATTTCAGTCACCGGCATCGCGGCATTGCGCAGCGCCAGCAGTTCGCGCCGCAGATGATAGACATCCTCCAGCGTTTTGCTGTCAAAGCGGGTGGTAAACATGCCCTCTTCCAGCGTACCGATACGTTCACTGAGTGATTCGGTGATTTTGCTGTAGTGGTCAACGATAAAGTCGAGAATGCAGTAAAACGCGTAGCCCGGTCCCTGACACAACATGGTGTGGTTTTTTTCTGCCCTGGCGCGTATCGCCGCATAGCCTTCCGATGAACCATGGCGGACGGTGATCAGGAAGTTTTTACCGAGGAAAAAGTGGGTTTCACCAAAGCTGATGCGCTGCTGATCGTCGAGATGTGCCGTTTTCACCACGATAAATACCGACTCACCATATTGCTCAATCTTCGGGCGCTGATGGGCCACCAGCGCATCCTCAATTGCTAACTCATGCAGGCCAAATTCTTCCTGCAACGTCTGCATAAAAGCCGGTTCAGGCTGATTCAAACCCAGCCAGATAAACGCACTTTCGTCTTTGAGTACTTCGCTGATGTCGGCGACATCGACATGCTCTTCACGTTTGCCGTGGCGATAAGCCACACAGTTAATCACCATTTTGGCGCTGTCCATGTTGTTTTCACTTACTCAATCATAGTGTCAGTATCATTTCGACGCAGGGGAGATCGGCTTTGGCCAGAGCGGAAGGATACAAGGCTTCACGCACGGTGCTAAAGCCATGGCGCAGATAGAAACCGCTGGCATTTGGTGTTGCGGCCAGGGTCAACTGCCGAAAACCGCGCTGGCGGGCTTCCGCGATAATCGCGTTCATAATGGCGCTGGCATAGCCTTTGCCGTTACACGCTGGCAGGGTAAATATCGCTTCCACACTGCCGCTTTTGAGATCGAGAAAGCCCGTAGCGGCAGCGCCCAACTCAGGATCGTCGATCACGTAGAAAGGATTGCCCTTAATCGCCTCAAAGTAACCTGACGGCAACGCGTCAGGCGTCCATGCGGCAATCACTTCAGGCGGATAAACTGACTGGCAGCCATCGCGAATCGCGAGATTGCGAATACGCCACAAGTTGGCGGCTTCATGTGGAAGCGCTAAGCGCGGTGTCATGGATTCTTCTCTGTGCGATGAATACGGAAGTCCCACAGTAGCAAAACCCTTGCCGCAAGTTTGTTCTTTTTGGCTTAAGGCACCCCAAAATAACGCAGCAATGCCGTCATCACGGCCGCGCCAACAATCACTAAAATCAATGGCGTACGGCGCCAGGCGAGAAACACGGCAAACAACACGCCCGCTATCCGCGCGACACCTGCGAAGTGGCTGCCTTCAAATAGTGCAGTGGTGACGGCAACCGCCAGCAACAGCACCGTAGCAGCATCTGAGAGCATGTTGCGCACCGATTCCGACATCGGCATACGGCTTCCCAGTCGGTAACCCGCGAAGCGCATCACATAAGTGCCGACGGCGAGCAGCGCGATCCCGGCAATCACGAGGTTATTGTGCATTTTTGCGCTCCCGCCAGCTTAATAAGCCCAACAATGAAAACAATACCGGCATTCCCGCCGGAACAAACGGCGTGGCGAGTACTGACAATGCCGTACCGAGCGTGGCCGGAATCCGCGTGCGACGTTGACGCAAAGCGGGAAATATCAGCGCGATTAGGATGGCAGGGAAAACCGCATCGAGACCAATCGCCGAAACATCAGGAATGAAACGCCCGATAAATGCGCCGCACACCACACTGAGTGGCCAGATAGCAAAAATCCCTAAACCACACACCCAGTATGCGGCGCGTCGCTGGGAAAGCGTCTTTTGCGAAATGCCAAACACCACGCTTTCGTCATTCATGATATGGCAACCCAGCAAACTGCGTCCGCCCTGCCCGACCAGATCTTTCACTGCAATACCAAAGGGCAAGTGCCGCGCGTTGACCAGCAAACCCGCTGCCGCTGCTGTTAATGGGCTGCCACCACCGGCCACAATGCCGATGAACAGAAACTCGGATGCGCCTGCCAGCACCATCGTCGAAAGCGCGATGGGCACCCACAGTGGAAAACCATCCGCTGCCGCTAGCGAACCGTAAGAGAGCCCGACAATTCCGTCGGCCAGACAAACCAGGAAAATCGCTTTTAATACGCCGCGATCAAGCGGAACTGCACCCAGACGCATCACAATTTGATCTCATATCGAACAGGAAAGCCGTTATAATGAACGCGCCCGAATTGTTTTACAAGATGAACAAAACGTTCGATATAAAGAACAGGAGTAATTGTGACACCACCGATCGATCTTATCTCTGCTGGATTAGTGCGCGAACGCCAGCGTGCCGGGCTCTCGTTAACCGAAGTCGCCCGCCGCGCTGGCATTGCGAAATCCACGCTTTCACAACTGGAAGCGGGCAATGGCAATCCCAGCATTGAGACGTTATGGTCACTGTGCGTGGCGCTCAATATTCCGTTCGCCCGCCTGATGGAGCCGGAAGTGAAGCGTTTGCAGGTGATCCGTCGTGGTGAGGGCATGATGGTGTCGGCTGAACTCGCGGATTACCAGGCCGCGCTACTGGCCAGCTGTCCGCCGGGCGGTCGTCGTGATTTATATCTGATCACCAGCCAGCCGGGCGCACCGCGCGCCTCTCATCCGCATCCGCCCGGTTCCGTAGAACACATCATTATTGCGCAGGGTCGCGCACTTGTTGGGCCTACCGATGCCCCGGTCGAACTTCATCCCGGTGACTACATCTGCTACCCCGCCGACGAACCGCACATCTTCGAAGCGCTGGAAGCGAATACCATGGCGGTGCAGCTGTCGGAGCAAAATTAGTCATAATAATTTCCTATGTTCAAACCCGATGATTGGCGCGTGACACAGTGGCATCCTGTGTTTTTCGCTAGCCGATTATCAGGAACATATGGATATTATTCCCGCCCGACCCCATCACGCCGCTGCCATTAAGAAAATCTATGCGTGGCACGTACTCCACGGCACCGCCACCTTCGAAACCGAACCGCCCAGCGAAAGCGAAATGCTCAACCGCGTCAAAGATGTGCAGCAGCGCGGAGGCTTCTGGCTGGTGGCGCAAGAGGATGAACAGGTATTGGGTTATTGTTATCTGGCACCTTATCGACCGCGCTATGCCTATCTCTTCACGCTGGAAGATTCGATTTATCTTGATCATGAACAAACCGGACGTGGCGTCGGGCGGGCGTTATTGCAAAAAGCGATTGCGCTGGCAGAAGCAGCAGGCTTTCGCCAGATCATCGCCATCGTGGGAGATAGCGCCAATCAGGGATCGCTGGGATTACACCGGGCGCTCGGCTTCGAGCACACCGGTGTGATGAAATCGGTGGGATTCAAACATGGCCGCTGGCTCGACACCGTCGTGATGCAGCGCTCACTGGGTGTCGGTGATAGCCAGCCGCCAGAACGTTAAGCCGCCTGCATCGCAATCACGCGATCTGTACCCTTCTCCAGCAGTTCGCGATCGTGGCTCACCAGCAGCACGCCGCACTGCTGCTGACGCGCCATCTGCGTTATCAGCTGCAGGGTTTGCTGCTGTACCAGCGGGTCGAGCCGCGATGTCGGCTCATCGGCGAACAGGAAAACCGGTTCAAGCAGCATAACGCGTAACAGAGAGAAGCGCTGTAACTCGCCGCCCGAGAGCGAATCCGGGCAGCGCGTGAGTAATGAAGGATCTAACGCTAATTGCTCCATTAGCGAGTCGCGTTTTGACCGTTCAATGCGATGACGACGCAGCACATCCTCCAGGCTTTGTGACAGTGTGCGCGTGGGGGGAAACAATGCCGAGGGATCCTGATAGATCTTCTGATACTTCAGCGCGCTCGCCGCGACATGACGTGTAATGCTGCCCTGCTGTGGCGCGAGTAATCCCAGCAATACGTCGCCAAAGCTGCTTTTTCCACTGCCGCTGGCGCCATGTAAGCCGACAATTTCCCCAGCATGCAGGGTGAAATTTTCTGGCACGCCCAACGTATTTCCGCCGCGCTGCAGCTTTACCCCCTGCGCGCTCACTACGGGTTTGCTGCGGATTACCGTGCTTTGCCGTTGCGGCCAGGCAGCGGGATCGGCAGCCAGCAACTCGCGGGTATAGCGCTGCTGCGGGGTGTGTAACACTTGATGCGCTGCGCCTTGCTCGATCACTTTGCCCTTATGCATGATGATAACGTCTCCGCCCAACTGACGCGCCAGCGCAATATCGTGCGTGATGGTCATTAAAGTCCCACCTTCCGCCACTTCACGACTCAGCAATGCAGAAACGTCATCGCGTCGGGACACATCCAGACCCTTAGTCGGTTCATCTGCTATCAAAATCTCCGCACCGCCCGCGCGCGCCGCCGCAAATGCCGCACGCTGCGCCATGCCACCGGACAGTTGCCACGGGAATTTTTGTGCCGCTGCCTGTAAGCCCAGTTGCGCAAGGTCATCCTGCGCAGCCGCCACGCTTCGCGGCGCGGAATGCCCTCGAATATAGCGATAGCCTTCCGCGACCTGCTGCTGAACCGCCATGGTGGGATCGAGCGCCAGCCAGGGTTCTTGTGGCAGCGAGGCCATAGTCCTTCCCCACAAGCTGCGTAACGCATCACGATCCTGCGGTAACTGATAGCGTTGACCGTTGATGATCAGGGTTCCGCTGGCCTGAAGTGTCTCCGGCAAAATTCCCATTACCGCCTGCGCCAACAGGCTTTTTCCGGAGCCAGTCTCACCCAATAAAGTGAGCGGTTGGCCAGGTTGCAGGTGGAAATCAACCGGCTCCACCAGCGTGGCTTCTGCTGTTGCGATGGTTATGCCGATGGCCTGTAATCCTTTCATGCACGCTCCTTTTTCATCATCAGGTTAAGGCTAATCAGCAATAAAAACAGTGCGACCACAGGCTGCAGCAGCAACCAGGGGGCTTCCCAGGCAAAGGGCAGCAGTTCGGTCATCATCAAGCCCAATTCCGGTGTCGGTGGACGGACACCGACGCTGATAAATCCTAGTGCCGATACCGCCATGATGGCGCTGCTAAACGAGAACAGTGCAACGGTAAGCAGTACAGGTGCGAGTGCCGGCCAAAGGTGACGATGTAAGCGGTAGATCGCGTTAAAACCCAGCAGTTTCGACGCCTGCATACCCGGCGAATGCACAATCGGACGTAAGGTGGCGCGTGTCACACGGAAGAATTCCACCCATAGCACCAACGAAATGCCTAACCACAGCATCTCCGGTGAGTCCGGGGCAATCGCCGCCAGTAACAGCACCAGCAGCAAGCCGGGCAGCGCGAGGCACATATCCCCCATCATGCTGACCACACGGTCGAGCACTCCACCATAAAGCGCGCTGAGTACGCCAGCCAGCACACCGACCAGCATCGCACTGATCACGCACAGTGCAGCCAGACCCAGTGACAGGCGCAGCGCCGCACTCAGGCGCGGCAGCATGTCACGTCCCAGGTGATCAAAACCTAACAGATTGGCCTGGCTGGGCGGCTGCAACATGTTGAGCAGTTCTTGTTGCAGAGGATCACCATGATGAAACAGAGGCAGTAAAAAGGCGTAGCTCAGTAGCAGAGCTAGCAGCAGTAAACCGACATGACGTGAAGTTAATTTCATGGGCGCGTCCCTCGCGGATCAAGCAGATGGCAACCCGCATCCACCAGCATATTCAGCAGGACAAACAGCAGGCCGAGCGTCATGGCACTGGCCTGAATTACTGGCACATCGCGGGCGAAAATGGCATGAACCAACGCATGCCCAATGCCCGGCCAGGCAAACAACGTTTCCACTACCACCACGCCTTCCACCAGCCAGACAAACTGCATGCCGAACCAGGTAAGTACCGGCGTTCCCAGATTGCGTAAACCATGACGACGCAGCAAAGTGACGGTCGCCAGACCTTTTTGCTCCCCCCATTGGTAATAACCCGCGTTCACTACCTGCCAGGTGGCTTCGCGCACCACACGCACGCCCACCGCGCTTAGCGACAAGGCCAGCGTCAAAGCGGGTAACAGGAAATGACGCAGCTCACCGTGTCCCGCACTCGGCAGCCAGTCGAGTTGCAGCGCGAACAGCACGATCAGCAGCATACCCAGTGCAAAATGCGGCACAGACTTAAGCATCGATGTCAGCCAAAACAGCAGCCGATCCAGTTTGCCATTGGCATGGCAACCGGCCCAGATACCCAACGGCAGCGTGATAATGATTGCCAGTAGCAATGAAACACCGGCTAACGCCAGCGTCTGACTCAGTTGCCAACGCAGTTCATCCATCACCGGTTCGCCGGAAACCAGCGAGCGACCAAAGTTGAATTGCAGCAGATCGAATAGCCAGTGCAGTAAGGCGCTGCCTTGATCGGCTGCGCCACTTAACTCCTGCTGCACGCGCGCGACGGCATCCGCATCAACCCGATCATAGCCGTAACGACCGCTGGCAATGCGCCACGCCATATCGCCCGGCAGCGACCGAACCAGAAACCAGGTGAGTAAACCCACTGAGAGCACGACAAAAAATGCCTGCATCAGCCGCCAGCAAAGTTGTTTGATCATCACGGCTCCCAACGCAGTTGGCGCAGGCCGAAGTGACGCTCAAACGGATCGAGCGCGACGTTTTGCAACTGACTGTTGATCGCTGCAGATTGTTGATACCAGGCGATTGGAATCACCGGGAGATCCTGTTGCAGCGCCGAGGTGATTAACGTTCGAGCCTGGGCACGCGCGGAGGCATCGGTGGATTGCGTCAGGGTATGCAGTGCGCCACTGAATCCTGTCGGATGCCAGTTCATCGCCCCCCAGTCGCCACCTTTCTCGGCATAATCCTGCAATAAGGTGCCGGTTGGATCGGGCGTGAGTGCAAAGTTGCGTGAGAACAGCGCCAGTTGCAGTTTCCCGCTGTGGTGCTGGGCAGGAATTTCGCTGGCATTGGTTGAGTTGATCTTCACTTCAATACCGATTTTGCGCAGTTGCTGCTGGATAACCATCGCCATCAACGGCAGTTCAGGGCGATCCGGGAAGGTCAGCAGCGTCAGGCTGAATCGCTGGCCGTTGCGGGTCAGCACACCATCTGATCCCGGTTGCCAGCCGGCTTTCTGCAACAGCGTGACCGCCGAATCGGGCTGATAGGAGAGTGGAGGCAGCGCCGCATTGTGCCACTCGCCCATGTTCGGCGGGAACAACTGGCTGGCAGCACCCGGATAGCGCAACACCGCCATCGCTAAAGCATTACGATCAATGGCCATGCTGATCGCTTCACGCACCGGCTGTTCCGCTAACAGCGGATCGCCCAGATTGAGCTTCAGCATAAGCGTGCGCGGCACCGGAATGGCGGGGAGTTGCAGCGCAGGTTTGCGTGCCAAACGCTGACGGCTGGCTGCATCAAGATTGAACACATAATCCGCATCACCACTTTCCGCGAGCAGCGCGCGGGTCTCTGCCCGGCCAGAAGAGAGATAACTGGCTGCGGCGATGTGTGGTTTTTCTCCCCAGTACCCTTCAAAACGTTTTACCGCTAACGACTGCGGCGGCTGGAAGGCAGTCAACATAAACGGCCCGGAACCGATGATGCGTGTGATGTTGCCCTGCGCATCCCAGCTGGATAACGCCAGAATTTGCGAGCGGCTTTCTGCCAGGACTGAAAGCAGCGGCGTGAACGGCTCGCGCAGCGTGATGGTTACCACCTGCCCTTCTCCGCTGATCTCAGTGATGGGTGTTTTGTCCAGTAATCCCGCTTTGCTCCGCGCAGTGTTAAGTGATTTCACTACCGCTGCCGCATCCAGTGGCGAACCATCATGGAAACGCACGTTATCGCGCAACTGTAATTGCCAGCGCAAACCGTCTTCCGAGACCTGCCAACTCATCGCCAAAGCCGGGATTGGTTCACCGCGTTGGTTCACTTCCACCAGCGTTTCCACCACATCCATGCGCAGAAGGATGTCACCGGAAAGCGCCGGATCGGCACCTTTAATTTCAAACGGAGCGGCAATGCGCACCGTGTTTTCCTGATGCTGCTCCGCGAATGAAGCGCACGAAGCCAGGCCGAGCGCCGTGGCGATCAGCAATTTTTTCATTGATTTCATTATGGTTTCCGAAAAATACCGCTACAAAAATCCCAGAGAAATTACGTTATAACATAACAATACACATTTAAACACAGATCGCCTGCGGGGATAAACGGTTTGCGCGGGTGTTTATGACAAATTGACACTGCATGCTCGGGCATGACTGGGTTATGCTGAAACCGAATCTGAACCCTCAAGGAGAAACGGAAATGCCAGAAATCGTTGTCTATGCTGCGGAAGGCCGCACGGTTGAGCAGAAGAAGAAGTTGCTGAAAGCGGTGACTGCCGCAGTCGCGGACTCGTTTGAGATTGATGCCAATTCGGTGACGGTCTCAATCATTGAAACGCCTAAGCATCATAAATCTAAAGGCGGCGTGCCGTTTGATGAGCGGTAATTGAAGATTGGGCGTCCTAAAGGTCGCCCATGCTCGCAGAATCAACTACTTCGTAAGCTAT
>AEWW01031255.1_pt1 | contig 34356 bp, 32 predicted proteins | sample 267848 | NCBI WGS metagenome assembly AEWW01 (sample SAMN00713649, study PRJNA62039) | ant fungus garden metagenome | place: Panama: Gamboa | collected Apr-2009 | depth 0.5 m m | reverse complement strand
ACGTCTGCAGATCGGCGAAATCAGGGTTGTTTTACGTCTGAAACTGACGCCTGAAGTTTAGCCAGACGATCATAAAACCCCCGGGTTACTGACCTTTTCTCAGCCATTTTTCAATAAAATCAGCAACCTTAACCGGCTGATTAATATCGAGAAGTGGGCGGTCGATCGTTAAGTTCTCATCGCTGGCCAGCGCAACCACGTATTCATCCATTAAATCAGCAAATTCCCCTTTGACACCACGCCGCCACAGCGCGATTTTGGGTACTGGCTCATCTTTAAAGCCCTCAACCAGCACCAGATCCAGCGCGGAACTGTCCATCCGCGCGACCAGTTCCGCCAGATTCAACGTCTGATCAGGGGTTTCACACATCAATGCCCAGCGCTGAGTACTGGCAACAATCACCTGATCGGCACCTGCTTTTCGCAGCAGATAGCTATCTTTTCCCGGCGTATCAATGTCCATTTGATGATGGGTATGTTTGATTAACCCAGAACGAATACCGCGAGCCTTAAGCAGCGGTATCACCTGTTGAAGCAAAGTGGTTTTTCCGGTGCCACTCCACGCAACGATCGCCAGTAAAGGCACGCTCATCACTGCTTTTCCCCATCAACTAAATCGTCGGGCGTATTAATGTTGCGGAAAGCTGCCTCAGAATCCGTGAACGTCACGGCATGCCCACCATGTTCACGCAGAAACTGCATTAAACGCCGCTCACCACGAAGCAGCCAGGCTTCCAGATCATCGGCCAGTGATCGATTGACCAGTGCCAATGCAGGATGATCACGCTGCGTTGATCGTACCCACACCGCAGGTGCCGCGCCGCGCTGCTGCCATAATCGTGCAACGAAGTCCTCCGGTAACCAGGGCGTATCACAGGCACAAAAGGCGACCCACTCGGTCTTACTGTGCTGCAAGCCACTTAACATGCCTGCCAACGGACCGGGGTAATCTGGCATCGAATCAGTAACGACCTGACAACCGCTGGCCTGATAACGATCAATGTTACGGTTGGCGCTTATCAACACAATATTGACCTGCGGCATCAATCGCTGCAGAACGTGCTGATAAAGCGGTTTGCCCTGCAATTCCAGCAGCCCCTTATCCTGGCCACCCATACGACTGCCTTGCCCACCTGCGAGGATCACGCCGGTAAATGCGGTCATTTTCGTCTCCTTGATCATACTGGACGATACTTGCATAACGGCAGCCTACCACTGCATAGAGGAATCAATGATGAAATATCACCGACTTAATGAATTGTTCGAACTCCTGCAACCGGCCTGGCAAAAGGAGTCTGACCTTAACCTGCTGGCATTTTTACAGAAACTGGCGCAGGAATCAGGCTTCAGTGGCCCATTAAGTGAATTAACCGATGACATATTGATTTACCATCTCAAAATGCGTGACGCTGGCTGCGATGCGGAAATTCCCGGACTGAAAAAGGATTATGAAGTGGACTTCAAAACCGCGCTATTACGTGCACGCGGTGTGATTAAGGATGATGAGTAGTGTTATCCTTGCGCATTCCTTGCAACGGTAACACACAGGCAAAATGATGAGCGAAGCCGCCTTTAATTTCCAGACGCTGGACCCCGATGTCATCCTGGATGCACTTTGGGATGCGGGTCTGCGTGTCGAATCCGGCTTAACCGCCCTCAATAGCTACGAAAACCGTGTCTATCAGTTTAGTGATGACGACAAACGTCGCTATGTGGCTAAGTTCTATCGCCCACAACGCTGGAGTGCGCAACAAATTCTCGAAGAGCACCAGTTCACGCATGATCTGCTGGCCGATGAAGTGCCTGTTGCAGCACCACTGGCTCTGCAGGGCAGTACGCTGAATCATCATGCCGGTTTTATGTTTGCCGTTTTCCCAAGCCTGGGTGGGCGACAGTATGAAACCGATAATGAAGAACAGATGGAGTGGGTGGGCCGCTTTCTTGGTCGCATCCATCAAACAGGTCGCCAGAGTTTGTTTCAACAGCGTCCAACCTTCGGCCTGGAAGAGTATGTCTTACAACCTCGCCAGGAGCTGGAGCAAAGCACGCTGGTACCAGCTGCCCTGAAGGATGCGCTGCTGAACGCCGTTGATAAACTTATCGGCACCTTACAGCAGCGCTGGCATGATAAATGGCAGCCGCTCAGGCTGCATGGCGACTGCCATCCAGGTAATATCCTGTGGCGCGATGGCCCGATGTTTGTCGATCTTGACGATGCACGCAACGGGCCTGCAGTGCAGGATCTGTGGATGCTGGTAAACGGCGATCGTCAGGAACAGCTGATTCAGTGGGATATTCTGCTGGAAGCTTATAATGAATTCAGTGACTTTGATTTACATGAATTGTCACTGATTGAGCCTTTACGCGCTATGCGCATGGTTTATTATTTGGCCTGGGTGGTACGCCGCTGGCAGGACCCGGCTTTTCCGCGCGCCTTTCCCTGGATGACCGATGAGGATTTCTGGCGCCGACAGATTGCACTATTTATCGAGCAGGAGAGGCTGTTACATCAACCCCCGTTGCAGCTTAGCCCGCAATTTTAATGAAGTACTCAGGAGATTTTTTCACGATGAAAAAGATTATGTTTGCGCTGGTAGGTTTAATGCTGGCATTTGGCGCCTCAGCGGCACAGTTCAATGACGGCAAACAATTCGTCACGCTGCCAAAGCCGGTTGCTGGTGAGCCACAGGTATTGGAGTTCTTCTCCTTCTTCTGCCCGCACTGCTACCAGTTCGAACGCGTCTATCACGTGAGTGATGCCGTGAAAAAGAACCTGCCAGCAGACACTAAAGTGACTAAATATCACGTTGATTTCCTCGGCGGAGACTTCGGTCCTGTTGTGACTCAAGCCTGGGCGGTAGCAATGGCGCTGGGCGTGGAAAGCAAAGTCACTGCACCGATCTTTGACGGTATTCAGAAAACCCAAACCATTACCGATGCGGCGAGCCTGAAAGCCACCTTCATCCAGGCTGCTGGCATCTCATCAGAAGATTATGATGCAGCCTGGAATAGCTTTGCGGTAAAAGCGTTGGTCGCCCAGCAGCAGAAAGCGGCAGCCGATCTTAATCTGCAGGGCGTGCCAGCCATCTTCGTTAACGGCAAATACATGGTGAACAACGGCGGCCTGGACACCAGCTCTATGGACAATTTCGTTGCCGATTACGCCAACGTAGTGAAATTCCTGGTTGAGAAGAAGTAATTAAGCGCAAATAAACGCCGGCGATGTCGGCGTTTTTACTCCCTTTCCCATGACGTAATCATGATATCCCCGTTAACCCTCCGCTTAATATCCACATGGACGATCACCTTTTCAAAAAGGCGCGCTTCATCACGGTAAGTTAATAACAAATTGAAAAACAATAACTTTTATCTGTAAAATGATTGCAATAAGCGTAAATAACAATACGTTATGAATTTTACGCACAAAGTTATCCACAGACCGATCCTTGCGATCCACTCCGCGTAACAACGAAAAAGATCCTGACATCCCTGCTCTGATTCAACATTCCTCTCTGGTTGTGGCATCCTTATAGCCCTCATTATCGCAACGAAGAAAATACGAACCTATGGCGCAAATTGCAGAAAATCCCCTGATTCTGGTAGACGGATCCTCTTATCTCTACCGGGCGTATCATGCCTTTCCGCCGCTGACCAACAGTGCAGGCGAGCCCACGGGCGCGATGTACGGTGTGCTCAACATGCTGAAAAGTTTGCTGATGCAGTATCAGCCGAGCCATGTGGCCGTGGTCTTCGATGCGAAAGGCAAAACTTTCCGCGATGAATTATTCGAGCACTACAAATCGCATCGTCCGCCAATGCCCGACGATCTGCGTGCACAGATCGAGCCGCTGCACGAGATGGTCAAAGCGATGGGATTACCGCTGCTGGCGGTGACCGGCGTTGAGGCTGATGATGTGATTGGCACTCTGGCACTGGAAGCAGAAAAGCAGGGCCGTGCGGTGCTGATCAGCACTGGCGATAAAGATATGGCGCAGCTGGTCACGCCGGGCATTACGTTGATCAATACCATGACCAACACCGTGTTGGGCCCGGAAGAGGTCGAGCAAAAATACGGGGTGCCACCCTCACTGATTATCGACTTCCTCGCCATGATGGGTGACAGCTCGGATAACATTCCGGGTGTGCCTGGCGTGGGTGAGAAAACGGCACAGGCGCTGCTGCAGGGCCTGGGCGGTATGCAGTCAATTTACGACAACCTGGATAAAGTGGCGGACCTCTCATTCCGTGGCGCGAAAACCATGGCAGCGAAGCTGGAGCAGAACCGCGAGGTCGCATTCCTGTCCTATCAGCTGGCGACCATTAAGACTGACGTAGAACTGGAACTGGGTTGTGAGCAACTCACCGTCAACGAGCCGGACGTTGAAAAACTGCAGAATCTCTTCGGCCGCTATGAATTTAAACGCTGGATCAGCGATTTACAGGACGGCACCTGGTTGCAGGGCAAAAAGAGCAATGTGCAGGCACAGAAATCGCTGGCGACTGAACCTGTGGCTGCGGTGGCGGAAACCGCTAGCGTGCTGTCATCTGACGGCTACGTCACCATTTTGGATGAGGCAACCTTCGACGAGTGGATGCAAAAACTGAAAAAAGCAGAACTCTTTGCCTTCGATCTGGAAACCGATTCTCTGGATAGCTGGAGTGCCAACATTGTCGGCCTCTCCTTTGCGGTTGCGCCCGGTGAAGCCGCTTATCTTCCGGTGGCCCATGACTATCTTGATGCGCCAGAACAACTCGACCGCAGCGACGTGTTGAAAAAGCTAAAACCGCTACTGGAAGACGCTAAATCTGCAAAAGTCGGTCAGAACCTCAAATACGATCGTGGCGTGCTGAAGAACTACGATATTGAGCTGAACGGCATTAAATTCGACACCATGCTGGAATCTTATTGCCTGAGCAGCGTCGGCGGCAAACATGATATGGATAGCCTGGCTTCGCGCTGGCTGAACCATAAAACCGTCACCTTCGAAGAGATTGCCGGTAAAGGAAAAAATCAGCTGACCTTCAACCAGATTGCTATCGAGCAGGCCGCTCATTACGCTGCAGAAGACGCAGATGTCACGCTGCAGTTGCATCTGCAGATGTGGCCGAAGCTGGAGCAGGAAGTGGGTCCGAAGCAGGTCTTCACCGATATCGAGATGCCGCTGGTGACCGTGATTTCACGCATTGAACGCAACGGCGTATTGATCGATCAAAACATCCTGGCCAAACATTCGCAGGAGCTGACCGCACGTCTGGCGGAACTGGAGTTGAAAGCGCACGAGCTGGCAGGCGAGCCGTTTAATCTCTCCTCCACCAAACAGCTGCAAACCATTCTGTTTGAAAAGCAGGGCATCAAGCCCACTAAAAAAACGCCGGGTGGCGCACCGTCAACCAGCGAAGAAGTGCTGGCTGAACTGGCGCTGGACTATCCGCTGCCCAAAGTGATTCTGGAGCATCGTGGCCTGTCTAAGCTGAAGTCGACTTATACCGACAAATTGCCTTTGATGATCAATCCGATTACCGGCCGCGTGCATACTTCTTATCATCAGGCGGTCACGGCCACCGGACGTCTCTCATCTACCGATCCCAACCTGCAAAATATCCCAGTGCGCAACGATGAAGGCCGTCGTATTCGTCAGGCTTTTATCGCAGGTAAAGATAATCGCATCGTTGCGGCTGACTACTCGCAAATTGAACTGCGCATCATGGCGCATCTGTCGCAGGATAAAGGCCTGCTGGATGCGTTTGCGCAGGGTGAAGACATTCACCGCGCGACAGCGTCAGAAGTTTTTGGTGTTGCGCTGAGCAAGGTTTCAGGTGAGCAACGCCGCAGTGCCAAGGCAATTAACTTTGGCCTGATTTATGGCATGAGTGCCTTCGGTCTGTCGCGCCAGTTGAATATCGGTGCTGGCGAAGCGAAAAAGTATATGGATCTCTACTTTGAGCGTTATCCGGGCGTACTGCGTTACATGGAAGAGACTCGCACCCAGGCGGCCGAGAAGGGCTACGTGGAGACACTGGATGGTCGCCGCCTGTGGCTTCCGGACATCAGCTCAAGCAACGCCATTCGTCGTAAGGCGGCAGAGCGCGCGGCGATTAACGCCCCGATGCAAGGCACCGCAGCGGACATTATCAAACGCGCGATGATCGCTGTAGATGGTTGGTTACTGCAACAGCAGGATGACGCTGTGAAGATGATCATGCAGGTACACGATGAACTGGTGTTTGAAATCCACAAAGACGCGGTAGAGAGTGCGAGTGCGACGATCCGCCAGCTGATGGAGAGCAGCATGAAACTTGATGTACCGCTGCAGGTTGAAGTGGGAACGGGCGATAACTGGGACCAGGCGCACTAAGGAACGTTGTCGGCGGTATATCTACGCCGCTGACATCGTCATAAGAAAAAAGTTTACTTAATCGGTTCAGCAACGATGTAAAGCCGCTTGTTAAATGCGCATTTTGTAACTGCCTATCGGCTAAGCATTTTTTTAGTAATTAAACTACACGCCTTAAGCCAAAGTGTGACGAACCTGGTAAAAAAGATGTGGAATCCTGAAACTTAACAACAAAAAACCCTTTGTTGGTCAGGAAAAATCAGGTAAAGTTCATCGCGTAGGGTACAGAGGTAAGATGTTCTATCTTTCAGACCTTTTACTTCACGTAATCGGATTTGGCTGAATATTTAGCCGCCCCAGTCATTTATGACTGGGGCGTTTTTTATTGGGCTTTTTCTGAAAAGCGGGTCGTAAACCCGCACTTCACATTACGCAGAAGGGGCTTCTTCATCTTCCTGCGCCGGTTCCAGCTCACTGAACCAGCTATCCAGTTTCTGGCGAACGATATCAACGCCGATCTTCTTGAGTGATGAGAACATCTCTACCTGCACATCACCCATAAAACTTAATGCTGCCTCACGCACCAGTTTGAGCTGCGCTTTACGTGCACCAGATGCCAGCTTATCTGCTTTGGTTAACAGCACCAGTACAGGGATGCCGCTCTGGACTGCCCATTCAATCATATTCTGATCGAGGTCTTTCAGTGGATGGCGAATATCCATCAGCACCACCAGGCCTTTCAGTGCCTGGCGCTTCTGCAAATATTCAGACAGCGCACGCTGCCATTTACGTTTCATCTCTTCCGGGACTTCGGCGTAGCCATAACCCGGCAAGTCGACCAGGGTTTTCCCCTCGACGACCTGGAACAGGTTGATGAGCTGAGTACGACCTGGCGTTTTACTGGTACGCGCCAGGCTTTTCTGGTTGGTGATGGTATTCAGCGCGCTGGATTTGCCTGCGTTAGAGCGTCCGGCAAACGCGACCTCAATGCCCACATCTGCCGGTAAATGGCGAATATCCGGGGCGCTGAGCACGAAGTGGGTCATGTGATAATTCAAAGCAGACAAAGTAAAGCTCCAGCAAAGTGATTCGTTCAATTGGGCTGATTATACCTGTTATGGCGCAAAAGTGCCCGATAGCGTCTTAACGCGCCACTTTGTAAGAGATCGACGATAATTACTGCCAGTCATTACCGATTAATAGAATGTTCATATGTTGGATAGCGTAATATTTTCAATAAGATAAATAGATATTGAAAATTACCGCTCTAAATTAAAGACATGTCTCACTTGTTCATTTTACTGATTGGTCTACATTTGGTGTCAGTGCACGGCAGCACCCATCAGGATGATGCGCTCAGGAGTGTCGGGGATGACCAGGAGCATGGCAGGATGTGATTCAGGTATGAGTCGGACAAGGAAAAGGATTACTCGCAGGAGCGATGAGGCGAAGGAGCAACCGGGACGTTGAGAGCTGTAAAGGATTTATACCGTTATTCCTTCAGTAGAAGGTGCGAAATAAGGCGATAGCATAGGCTATCGCCTTTTTTCTTTGTCATCTTTCTGCTAGATTTCGCCGCAATTCTATACTGAAGAAAAATCGCCGAGACCGGACACCATGAAGCAACCTGCACCAGCCCAGCGTGGCAAACCTGCTGCTAAAGCCAAACGCAAATCGCGTGAAGAACTGAACCAGGAAGCACGCGATCGTAAACGCGATAAAAAGCACAGCGGCCATAAAGCGGGCAGCCGTGCTAACCCGGAAACCAAAGGCGCTGGCAAAGGCCAGGGTCAGAAAAATGCCGATCCACGTACTGGCAGTAAAAAACCGGTTGCGCTGGTGGCCGATGGTAAAACCGTACCGGAGAAAAAGCCGGTAGCGAAAGCCAGACCGAAAGCGGAGAAGGTTCGTCTGACACCGGAAGAAGAGCTGGCGAAGCTGGAAAATGATGAACGCCTCGACACCTTACTGGACCGTCTGGAAAGTGGTGAGACACTCAGCGCTGAAGATCAGGCATGGCTCGATCAGACGCTGGATCGCATTGACGAACTGATGGAAACCCTCGGTATCGCGTTGGATGACGGTGCTGAAGATGAACAAGCCGAAGTCGATATGATGCGCTTGTTAAAAGGCAACTAAGTCATTTTTGATCGGCATGCGCTTTTGCGCATGCCGCGCTAAACAGGTATTCGCTGATGCTTTGGCCTGGATCAATTTTAGCGCTGCTGCTGACATGTTATCTCCTGTGGTTATTGTTTAAACTTCGTCGCCTGTCGCGTCTGAAGTCGCGTTTACGCCGGCGTACGGCTCACCGCTATCTCTCCTCTTCTGCAACGCGACCCTCCCTCAAACGACGTCACCGTAAGGAGTGAGCATGTCATCGCAGCAGATTGAATGGGACCAGCGGCTGATTGAAAAATACAATTACGCGGGTCCGCGTTACACCTCATACCCCACTGCGCTGGAGTTCAATGAGAACTTTGGCGAGGCAAACTTCCAGTCTGCGGTTGCACGCTACCCTGAACGTTCTCTGTCGCTGTATGTCCATATTCCGTTCTGCCATCGCCTTTGCTACTTCTGCGGCTGTAATAAGATTGTGACGCGCCAGCTGCACAAGGCCGATCGCTATCTGGATGTGCTGGAGCAGGAAATCCGCCAGCGTGCGCCGCTGTTTGCCGGACGCCGCGTCACGCAATTGCACTGGGGCGGTGGTACGCCAACCTTTCTCAACCAAGCTCAGGTCAGCCGGCTGGTGGCGCTGCTGCGTGGCCATTTTGAGATTGCTGATGACGTTGAGATGTCGATCGAAGTCGATCCACGCGAAATTGAGCTGGCGATGATCGATCATCTGCGTGCTGAAGGTTTTAATCGCCTGAGTATGGGTGTGCAGGACTTCAATAAGGCGGTGCAGGAGCGCGTCAATCGCGTGCAGGATGAAGAGACTATCTTCGGGCTGGTTGAGCGTGCGCGTGCGCGAGGATTCCGCTCAGTCAGCCTGGATCTGATTTACGGTTTGCCGCTGCAAACGCCCGAAAGTTTTGCCTTCACCTTACAGCGAGTCATCGCGCTTAATCCCGATCGTCTCAGCGTATTCAATTACGCGCACATGCCGACGCTGTTTGCTGCACAACGCAAAATCAAAGATGAAGAGCTACCTGGTGCGGAACAGAAGCTGCAAATCCTGCAGCAAACCATTGGCACCCTAACGGATGCAGGCTATCAGTTCATCGGGATGGATCACTTTGCCAAACCGGATGATGAGTTGGCCATTGCGCAGCGTGCGGGTGAACTGCACCGCAACTTTCAGGGGTACACCACGCAAGGCGAAACCGAGCTAGTCGGATTCGGCGTCTCAGCGATCAGTATGCTGGGAGACAGTTATGCTCAGAACCAAAAAGAATTGAAAGAATACTATGCCAGCGTGGAGCAGAGCGGGAACGCGCTATGGCGTGGTTTGACACTAAGCGACGATGACTGTCTGCGCCGTGATGTCATCAAAACGCTGATTTGTCATTTCTCATTAGATTTCGCGGCGATTGAAGCGCAGTGGCCGATCACCTTCGAAACCTATTTTGCGGAAGATTTAGCGTTACTGGCGCCTTTGATGGCGGATGGTTTGCTGGAACGGCGTGGGCGTAGTCTGCATGTCACAGGAATTGGGCGTTTACTGATTCGTAACATCTGCATGTGCTTCGATCGTTATCTGCGCCAAAAGGCTCGCATGCAGCAATTCTCGCGGGTGATATAAAAATCAGGGGAGCATCGCGCTCCCCTGATTCTCACTTATTCCATTCCCAGCTCTTTCAGTTTACGCGTCAGGGTATTACGACCCCAACCCAATAAACGTGCGGCTTCCTGCTTGTGTCCCTGAGTATGACGCAGGGCGGTGGTGAGCAGCGTGCGCTCCATCTCCGGCTGCGCTTCAGAGAGCAGGTTTTGATGACCGGAACGCAGCGCGCGGTCCGCCCATTGTGCCAGCAAGGTGGCCCAGCTATCCGGCAGAGACTGCACTGGATTGTCCGGCGTGCTCGACTCAAACAGCTCCGGCGGCAGATCCTGAATCAGTACTTCCTGGCCTGCAGCCATCACGGTTAACCAGCGGCAGGTATTTTCCAGCTGGCGTACGTTACCGGACCAGTGCAGGCGCGTCAGCGCGGTTTCGGTTTCCGGATGCAGAATCTTCGCTTCGACGCCCAACTCACGCGCGGCGACTTGCAGGAAGTAGCGCGCCAGACGTGGGATATCTTCGCGACGCTCACGCAGCGGCGGTAAGTGCACGCGAATCACGTTCAGGCGATGGAACAGATCCTCACGGAACTTGCCTTCCTGCACGCGCAACTCAAGGTTTTGGTGGGTTGCCGCGATAATACGCACATCCACTTTCACCGGTGCATAGCCGCCCACGCGATAGAACTGGCCATCGGCCAACACGCGCAGCAAGCGGGTTTGCACGTCGAGCGGCATATCACCTATTTCATCAAGAAACAGCGTGCCCCCATCGGCCTGTTCAAAACGGCCCTGACGGATCTGATTCGCCCCGGTAAAGGCCCCTTTCTCATGCCCGAACAATTCGGATTCGATCAGGTCTTTTGGGATTGCCGCCATATTCAGCGCGATAAACGGTGATTTGGCACGCGGGCTGTGACGATGCAGCGCATGCGCCACTAACTCTTTACCGGTACCCGATTCACCATTAATCAGCACGCTGATGGAAGATCGCGACAAACGGCCGATGATGCGAAACACATCCTGCATCGCCGGCGCTTCGCCAATGATGTCGGTTGTCGGGCCGCTTACCGGCTGATTACGCGGCTGCTGCTGTTCCTGATAGTGACTGATCGCACGTTCAACCAGCGCGACCGCTTCATCAATATCAAACGGCTTGGGCAGATAATCGAACGCGCCTTGTTGATATGCGCTGACGGCGGCATCAAGATCCGAATGCGCGGTCATTATGATGACCGGTAGCATTGGGTGACGCTGTTTAATTTGTTTCAGCAGCGCCAGTCCATCCATGCCCGGCATGCGAATATCTGATAACAATACATCTGGGGTTTTACTTGAGAGTGCATCCAGCACCTCATTGCCGCTGTCAAATGTCGCGCAGCTCAAACCGGCTCCAGTGAGCGCACGTTCAAGCACCCAGCGGATGGAGCTATCGTCATCGACGATCCAGACTATCCCTCGTTGCATAGAAACCTCACTGGCGAATAGGCAGGTAAACCGAGAATTCGGTGTGTCCTGGCCAACTGTTAAATTCTATTTTTCCTGAATGCTGATCGATCAGGCTGCGGGCGATGGAGAGACCTAAACCGGTGCCTCCTTCTCGACCACTCACCATCGGATAGAACAGCGTGTCCTGTAGCTGAGCAGGAATCCCAGGGCCATCATCTTCAATATCAATACGTGCCACCAGGCGATAACGGGTGCCGTGCAGCGTCAGCTGGAACGCGGTACGGGTGCGGATCACGATAGTGCCACCTTCGTCACCCAGCGCCTGCAACGCATTACGCACTACGTTGAGTAGCACCTGCTCAATCTGATCGGGATCGTGTGGCAGCTCGGGCAGGCTCGGGTCGTAATCACGCACCAGCGAGACATTGTCCGGCAGCTCCATCGAGACCAGATTCACCACGCGCTCCGCCACCTGATGAATGCTTTGTGTGACGTGCATACCGGGCTGTTGGGGCCCCAGTAAACGATCAACCAGATTACGCAGGCGGTCCGCCTGTTCGATAATAATCCGGGTATATTCATGCAGCGAAGGATCGGGCAGAGCACGCGTTAATAACTGCGCGGCGCCGCGTAAACCTCCGAGCGGGTTTTTAATTTCATGCGCCAGTCCGCGCACTAAATCACGTGCGGCGACCTGCTGAGCATGTTGCAGCTGTTCCTGGCTGAGACGGCGTTGATTATCCATCGGCGCCATTTCAAGCAGGATAAGACCATCGGGTAGACGCTGTGCGGTCAGCGACATAATGTGCGCGCGGCCATCGACCACTAACGTCACTTCGCTGTCGGTAAAGCCCTGGCCTGCTCCAAGACTCTCGCTCATCACCTCAATATTCAGCGAAAAATAGCCGGTTAATTCCGGTAATGGCGTGCCGAACAATTTGCGTGAGCTTTGTGCCAGTAATTGCTGCGCTGCCGGGTTGGCATAATGGATAACCAGATCGTTATCGACCAGCAAAATACTGTTGATTAGAGAGTTAAGAATCTGCCCCGCGTCGGGCAATGTGCCAGTTGCCATACAGCGTTCCTCTGCACTAATTTAGTGCATTATAGCCTTTTGGGACTGAAAACTATCATTCGAACGATGAATTCGCGGTGAAAAAAGCCCATCCGGAGATGGGCTAAAGTTTCCACGGCAACAAAAAAACGTTCAGGTTATTTACGCCGCCAATCAGCGGAGTGAAATGCGCTGAAATTTTTTAAATTAAACGCTGTAGTACAGTTCGAACTCAACTGGGTGCGGAGTCATGCGCACGCGGTCAACTTCTGGCTTACGCAGTTCGATATACGCGTCGATAGCGTCATCAGTGAACACGCCGCCACGGGTCAGGAACTCGCGGTCTTCGTTCAGTGCGTTCAATGCTTCTTCCAGAGAACCTGCAACTTTTGGAATCTCAGCTTCTTCTTCCGGTGGCAGGTCATACAGGTTTTTGTCCATCGCATCGCCAGGGTGGATCTTGTTGATGATGCCATCAAGACCCGCCATCAGCAGCGCGGTGAATGCCAGGTATGGGTTAGCCGCTGGATCTGGGAAGCGAGCTTCGATACGACGCGCTTTCGGGCTCGCAACCACTGGGATACGGATAGAAGCTGAACGGTTACGTGCTGAGTAAGCCAGCATTACCGGTGCTTCGTAGCCTGGGACCAGACGCTTGTAAGAGTTGGTGGTTGGGTTCGCCAGGGCATTGATCGCTTTAGCGTGTTTGATAACACCACCGATGTAGAACAGCGCAGTTTCAGACAGGCCGCCGTACTTGTCGCCAGAGAACAGGTTCACGCCGCCTTTTGACAGGGACATGTGGCAGTGCATACCAGAACCGTTATCGCCGAACATTGGCTTAGGCATGAAGGTTGCAGTTTTGCCGTACGCGTGAGCAACGTTGTGCACCACGTATTTGTAGATCTGAATTTCGTCAGCTTTTTTGGTCATGGTGTTGAAGCGGGTAGCCACTTCGTTCTGACCAGCAGTAGCAACTTCGTGGTGGTGAGCTTCAACCACCAGGCCCATCTGCTCCATGGTCAGACACATAGCAGAACGGATGTCCTGAGCTGAATCGACTGGTGGAACCGGGAAGTAACCGCCTTTCAGACCTGGACGGTGACCTTTGTTACCGCCTTCGTATTCTTTACCGGTGTTCCATGCCGCTTCGATATCATCGATAGCAACGTGTGAACCTGAAGTAGAAGAACCGAAACGGATGTCATCGAACAGGAAGAACTCTGGCTCTGGTCCAAACAGCACGGTATCCGCGATGCCTGAAGAACGCAGGAACTCTTCTGCACGTTTAGCAATGGAGCGTGGGTCACGGTCGTAGCCCTGCAGCGTGCCTGGCTCGAGGATGTCACAACGGATGATCAGCGTTGGATCTTCAAAGAAAGGATCCATAACTGCAGTGGTCGCATCCGGCATCAGCACCATGTCTGATTCGTTAATGCCTTTCCAGCCACCGATGGATGAGCCATCGAACATTTTGCCTTCTTCGAAGAAGTCAGCGTTAACCTGGTGAGCAGGGATAGTAACGTGCTGTTCTTTACCTTTGGTATCGGTAAAACGCAGGTCAACAAACTTAACTTCGTGCTCGTTCATCATCGAGAGGACGTGTTCAGCGGACATACTTAAACTCTCCTGGAAATGGTCATAATCGTCATGGTGAGAGAACTTCGTTGCCTGGAATGTGTCACGCTTACTGACCACCCCTAACCAAGATCTCGGCAAGCTCTTTTCAACCGTTGTATAACTGTCGTTTTCGCTTGAAAGATATAAAGCGAATTCTGTGCCAACTTTATTACAATGGTAAAAATGGCGCTGTGACGCGCTCTTTCGTGAGTCGGTCACTGCACCAGTATGGATGATGCGCACTAATTTGGTGCTTCATAGATCAATTTTCGCCCCAAAAAGGTGCAAAACCCCATCGCAGTGCAGATTTATGCACCGTTATTGGTGCTAAAAAACAGCACTAAGATAAACTTTAAGGGAATACTGTGATCATGTTCAGTCTTTCGCTTAATCCGTGTACAATACCGCGTTATTTCTATAATGCCTGAGGCAAAGCTGTGATCGAAAATTTGCGTAACATCGCCATCATCGCGCACGTTGACCATGGTAAGACCACCCTGGTTGACAAGCTGTTACAACAGTCTGGTACTTTTGATGCTCGTACCGAAGCGACTGAGCGCGTAATGGACTCCAACGATTTGGAGAAAGAGCGTGGGATTACCATCCTCGCAAAAAACACCGCCATCAAATGGAACGACTACCGTATCAACATCGTTGATACCCCAGGACACGCCGACTTCGGTGGTGAAGTGGAACGTGTTATGTCCATGGTGGATTCGGTGCTGCTGGTTGTAGATGCGATGGATGGCCCTATGCCGCAAACCCGCTTCGTAACCAAAAAAGCCTTTGCTCATGGTTTGAAGCCGATTGTAGTCATCAACAAAGTTGACCGTCCGGGCGCGCGTCCTGATTGGGTTGTTGATCAGGTGTTTGACCTGTTCGTTAACCTCGACGCGACTGACGAGCAGCTGGACTTCCCTATCATTTATGCGTCAGCGCTGAATGGTATCGCCGGTCTGGATCACAACGACATGGCAGACGACATGACCCCGCTGTATCAGGCGATTGTGGATCGTGTTTCTCCACCACAGGTTGAAGTTGAAGCCCCACTGCAGATGCAGATCTCGCAGCTGGACTACAACAACTACCTGGGCGTTATCGGCATTGGCCGCATCAAGCGCGGTAAGATCAAGCCGAACCAGCAAGTCACTATCATTGATAGCGAAGGCAAAACCCGTAGCGGTAAAGTCGGTAAAGTACTGGGCCATCTGGGTCTGGAACGTATCGAGAGCGCCGAGGCTGAAGCAGGCGATATCATCGCTGTAACCGGTCTGGGCGAGCTGAACATCTCTGACACCATCTGCGACACGCAGAAGGTTGAAGCGCTGCCAGCCCTGAGCGTTGATGAGCCAACCGTAACCATGTTCTTTAACGTCAACACTTCACCTTTCTGCGGTAAAGAAGGTAAGTATGTGACTTCGCGCCAGATCCTGGAGCGTCTGAACAAAGAGCTGGTGCACAACGTGGCACTGCGTGTTGAAGAAACCGAAGATTCAGACGCATTCCGTGTGTCTGGTCGTGGTGAGCTGCACTTGTCTGTTCTGATCGAGAACATGCGTCGTGAAGGTTTCGAACTGGCGGTATCCCGTCCGAAAGTTATCTTCCGCGAATTCGAAGGCCGTAAACAAGAGCCATTCGAAAACGTGACCCTCGACATCGAAGAAACCCACCAGGGTTCTGTGATGCAGGCGATGGGTGAGCGTAAAGGCGATCTGAAAAATATGGATCCAGATGGCAAAGGCCGTGTACGTCTCGACTACATGATCCCAAGCCGCGGCCTGATCGGCTTCCGTAACGAATTCATGACCATGACTTCAGGTACTGGCCTGCTGTACTCCACCTTCAGCCACTACGACGATGTGCGTCCAGGCGATGTGGGCCAGCGTCAGAACGGTGTACTGATCTCTAACGGCCAGGGTAAAGCAGTCGCATTCGCACTGTTCAGCCTGCAGGATCGCGGTAAGCTGTTCCTGGGTCACGGTGCTGAGGTTTATGAAGGCCAGATCATCGGTATTCACAGCCGTTCTAACGACCTGACAGTTAACTGCCTGACCGGTAAGAAACTGACCAACATGCGTGCGTCAGGTACTGATGAAGCGACCACTCTGGTTCCACCGCAGAAAATGACGCTGGAGCAGGCTATCGAGTTCATCGATGATGACGAACTGGTAGAAGTGACTCCGCAGTCAGTCCGTATTCGTAAACGTCACCTGACCGAGAACGACCGTAAGCGTGCGTCTCGCGGCGGTAAAGAGTAAGCGAAACAGTCTGATATTTAAGCCCCGCATCGCGGGGCTTTTTTGTGCCTGCAACCCGCTGCAACGCTCGCTTTGTGAAAGTTGTCCCCGATTCCAGAACGCTTATTTCCCCCTCATCGTACCTGTTCAGTCATGCTTTTTGCCGCTAAAGTGAATGATCCAGGGAATAGAAGGAGAGGCGTCATGCTGTACATCTTTGATTTAGGCAATGTGATTGTTGATATCGATTTTAATCGCGTGCTCGGCGTCTGGAGTGACCTGGGACGTGTGCCGCTGGCGACCTTACAAAGTCGCTTCCAGATGGATGAAGCGTTCGAGAAACACGAACGTGGTGAGATCAGCGATCCCGAGTTTGCGGCGCGTATCTGTGATCAACTGGATATCGCCTTAAGCTATCCGCAATTCACCGCGGGCTGGCAGGCGGTGTTTGTCGGGGTGCGTCCGGAAACGCTGGCGATCATGAACACACTGCGCGCCAACGGTGAGCGCGTGGTAATCCTGTCCAACACCAATCAGTTGCACTTTGAGTTCTGGCCAACGCAGTATCCGGAAGTGCAACAGGCCGCCGATCACGTCTATATGTCGCAAGACATAGGCATGCGTAAGCCAGAAGCGCGTATCTATCAATATGTGCTTGAGCACGAAGGCTATACCGCCGATCAAGCGGTGTTCTTTGATGATAATCGCGCCAACATTGATGCCGCGCGCGCGCTAGGTATAGAGAGCGTGCTGGTGGAAGACGCGAAAACCGTGCCGGACTGGTTCGCGAGCCGTCGCTGAGTGGTAACACGTAACCATTTGCGTCACTCGGCACACGCGTTTTTCCTGTGGGTTAAACTGCTCTGGCGCCGTGTTGATGAAGACAACATGACGACGCAGGCCGGGAATCTGGCCTACGTCTCATTGCTGGCTTTGGTGCCGCTGATCGCCGTGGTGTTTGCGCTTTTTGCCGCTTTCCCGATGTTTTCGGAGATCAGCGTCCAGCTTAAGCATTTCATCTTCAGCAACTTTATGCCGGCAGCCGGTGACGTTATCCAGCGCTATCTCGACCAGTTTGTGGCCAACGTCAATAAAATGACAGCGGTGGGGATTGTCGGATTGATCGTGACTGCGCTGTTGCTAATGCACTCGGTAGACAGCGCACTCAACGCGATCTGGCGCAGTACTAAACCACGGCCAATGGTTTACTCCTTTGCCGTCTACTGGATGATCCTGACGCTCGGCCCGATACTGGCGGGTGCCAGTCTGGCCATCAGTTCTTACTTATTATCGCTACGCTGGGTCAACGTCACTGGCGTGACCAGCCTTATCGATCAGGTGTTACGCATCTTCCCTCTGGTGCTCGCCATCCTCGCGTTCTGGTTGCTCTATAGCATCGTCCCGACGCGCCGTGTGCCAACACGTGATGCGCTGATCGGTGCGATTGTCGCCGGGCTGTTGTTTGAGCTGGGCAAAAAAGGGTTTGCGCTCTATGTTACGATGTTCCCTTCGTATCAATTAATTTACGGCGTACTGGCAGTCATCCCGATTCTGTTTTTATGGGTTTACTGGACCTGGTGTATTGTGTTGTTAGGCGCGGAAATCACCGTCACCCTGGATGACTATCGCCAGCTAAAACAGCAGGAACGCGAAAAAGAACGAGAGGAAACATGATTGCTTTGATTCAGCGCGTCAGTCGCGCCAGCGTCGTGGTTGATGACGCGACGGTGGGCGAGATTGGCGCCGGTTTGCTGGTGTTATTAGGGGTGGAGAAGGGCGATGACGAGCAAAAGGCACAGCGCTTATCTGAACGCGTGCTGGGTTATCGCATCTTCGGTGATGAGAACGACAAAATGAACCTGAACGTACAGCAGGCCGGTGGCAGCGTGCTGGTGGTTTCGCAATTCACTCTTGCCGCCGACACCAACAAAGGCATGCGTCCCTCATTCTCAGGTGGTGCCGAACCGGCGGAAGCCGAACGTCTCTATTACCATTTCAGCGATTGTTGCCGGGCACAGGGTGTGACCACGGCGAACGGTCGTTTTGCTGCCAACATGCAGGTTTCACTGGTGAATGATGGTCCAGTGACCTTCTGGTTGCAGGTGTGAGGTTTTCAGCCGAGCGGCCAGGGATCAGCCACGCAAGCTCCGAACGAGAGAATCACTTTATGTATCATCTTCGTGTGCCGCAAACGGCGGAAGAACTGGATACTTATTATCAGTTCCGCTGGGAAATGTTACGTAAGCCGCTGCGTCAGCCGCAGGGTTCTGAGCGTGATGCCTGGGATGCACTGGCGCATCATCAGATGGTGGTCGATGAGCAGGGCGATCCTGTTGCGGTTGGCCGTCTCTATATCAATGCGGAAAACGAAGCGGCCATCCGCTTCCTGGCCGTACACCCTTCGGTGCAGGGCAAAGGATTAGGGACGCTGGTGGCGATGACGCTGGAATCCGTTGCGCGTCAGGAGGGGGCGAAGCGCGTGACCTGTAGCGCGCGGGAAGACGCCGTGGAGTTCTTCGCCAAGCTGGGCTATGTCAATCAGGGAGAAATCACGGCGCCACAAACCACGCCGGTGCGCCATTTCCTGATGATCAAACCGGTGGTGACACTGGATGACATTCTGCATCGCGCTGACTGGTGTGGTCAGTTGCAGCAGGCCTGGTACGAGCATATTCCGCTCAGTGAGAAAATGGGCGTGCGCATTCTGCAATATACCGGGCAGAAGTTCGTTACTACCATGCCAGAAACCGGTAACCAGAACCCGCACCACACGTTATTCGCTGGCAGTTTGTTCTCACTGGCTACGCTCACAGGCTGGGGGCTGATTTGGCTATTACTGCGCGAGCGGCATCTCGGCGGCACTATCATCCTTGCCGATGCTCATATTCGTTACAGTAAGCCCATTAGTGGGCGTCCGGGTGCAATTGCCGACCTGGGATCACTGAGTGGCGACCTTGACCGTCTGGCGCGTGGTCGTAAAGCACGCGTGCAGATGGAAGTGGAACTGTTTGGTGATGATGAGCTGGGTGCGGTGTTTGAAGGGGTATATATCGTACTGCCAGCCGATGCAGAGGGTGCATTAGAAGAGGGTGGCTCGGGTGCACGCATTAATTAATGTGTGCAGATTACGTTTTAGCCATCTTCAACCTTAATCGGTAGCAGCGCGAAGAATGGCGCATTAGTGAGCGACAGGGTGTCGCTACTGATACGCGGCATTCCTCGCATCGCTACCGTTTGCTGAAAATCTATTGAACCTGACCCGCATGCATCGTCTGCTGCACCGATTGTGTATCGGTGGTCACGGACACATTACCCTCAACACTTTGGCGCAATGGCGCGGCAGCACTCAATGAACCTTTCACCTGTAGCAAAAGATTACTGTTGCCGCTAAGAGGCAACGCAGGCCAGCCCCAGTTCTGCAACACATTGGCTGGCACCGCCTGACCTTTGAGATTCAGCGTCAATGGACGCTGTGCATCCTGGCCAACACTCGCCGTCCCTTCCAGCAAACCGTTACCGTTGAAGGCGCTCATTTCCGTCACCTGAATCTGCTGATCGTTAGCATTAAAGGCAATGGAGGGATGGCGCAGATCGGTGCGATTAAACGTTGCTTCCGCCGCGTTAAAGCTCGCTTTACCGCCCCAGATTCCCCACTGATGCTGGCGTGCCAGTAGCAGGTTATCGGCGTTACCATCCAGCGCGGTCATCTGGAATGGGAAAGCAGGGTTGATGTCGATCACCAGATTACGATTGGCTGTAGCGTGTGTCACCAGCACGCTATCCAGCCATGATGGCAATGCTTGCTGCCAGCGGTCGCGCCAGTTCTGCGGTAAGGTATATTCCAGCCCGGCAATGGCTAAATCATTCAGCGTCAGGCGTTTATCGCTGCGCGTCCAGTTGCCGCTGGCACGGATCACGCCATTGGCCCACCGTGAACTGAACTGGGCCAACTCAATGCCCTGCGCCGAGAAGTTGGCATTCACAATCGGATCGTTAAGCTCAAAGCCACCATTAATGAAGTTACCGGCATTCATCGACAGTGAGCCATCATCGCTTTGCCAGTCATCTCCACGCAGCGTGATGTTCTTCAGGGTTAAATCGAGGTCGGTGACAGCCCAATCGGGCCCTTGCAGTCGGGCATCGGTCATATCCAGGCGATTGATGCTCACTGACGGCACGTCGCGCAGAGGATTGAGAAAATCACTCAGATTTTGGTGGGTCTGCAGGCGGATATCGTTAAGACGTAGCTGATCAACCTTCCAGTTGCCCTGCGCGTCGCGCTCGGCGTTGCCGGTCATCGAACCACGCGCGAGGTCGGCCCCAATATTGCTGAATATCATGCGGTGCTGCTTCACACTTCCCTGCAGCAGCACATTGTTGCCCGGAACACCATTCAGCGTCAGCTTGCCTGCGCTCATCTGGAACTGTGCATCGCTGCCCAGCATATCCGTCGGGGTCGGTTTCCACGGGATAATTCCGCCATTAACCCGTTCAGCGATCATCGGCAGCATGCTGTGCGGGCTATCAATGCGCACGTTGTTCAGTTGCAGGCGATTGGCCTGGATAGGCAGCGTGGTATCGGGCGTCTGATTCGCGAGGTTAATCTCGCCATCACGCACGTCGATGCTATCAAAATGCAACCAGTCACTGAATTGCACCAGCGCCAGTCCAAGATCGACGCGCTTGGCCACCAACACCGCTGGCTGACCATCGTGCCCAAAGCTGAAATCATCCAGCATGATGTGCGAGGGAGAAGAGAAGTTGTGCTCTATCTTGCTGAGGGAAAGATGCCAGGCGGTCTTATCACTTACCCAACGGCTAAACCAACCTGCGCCCCACTGTGTCTGCAGCAAGACATACAGGACAACCAGCCCCAGCAGAATCAGCAGCAGTAAGGTAAGGAAAAACTTGCCTAAAAATTTCATCGCATCCATCCATCCCGATATTTATCCGGTAAGAGGTTGTTATGCCTGAATTACCGTTACAGCTCAACAGCCTGGATGTAAAAGCGGATAAATAACAGGCAGGCCGTAGCCTGCCTTAAGGGTTACTTTTCCTGTGGAAAGACGAGGTTAAGCACGATTGCGGTGATACCACCGGCAGCAATGCCTGAGGAGAGCAGGGTTTTCAGCCAGTCCGGGGCGAATTGCAGAATCAGCGGTTGCTGTGAAACACCCAGGCCAACGGCCAGCGACAGTGCGATGATCATAATGGCGCGACGGTTCAGTGGCTCGCGTGAAACGATACGCACACCCGATGCGGCAATCGTGCCAAACATCACAATGGTCGCGCCACCCAGTACTGGCTCAGGAATGTGCTGCACAAAACCACTCACCGCCGGGAACAGGCCAAGCACGATCAGCATCAGTGCCACGACAAAGCCCACATAACGGCTGGCAACGCCGGTCAATTGGATCACGCCATTGTTCTGCCCAAAGCAGGAGTTCGGAAACGTATTGAACAATGCGGATACAAATGAGTTGAGGCCATTAGCCAGCACGCCGCCTTTTAAGCGCTTCATATACAGTGGGCCGCTCACCGGTTGCTCTGACACATCCGAGGTGGCAGTGATATCGCCGATGGTTTCCAGCGAGGTCACCATAAACACCAGCATCAACGGGATCAGCAGGTTCCAGTCAAAACCGAGACCGTAATAAAGCGGTGTCGGCACCGCCACCAGCGGTTGATCGGTGGGCGCGCTGGTGGCAGGTAGCATATCCAGCGCCCATGCCAACGCATAACCGACCGCCATCGCGATCACCAGTGAAGCCACACGCAGGTAGGGATTGCGCTGACGGTTGAGCAGGATAATCACCACCAATACCGCGCCAGCCAGCAGCAGGTTCTTTGGTGCGCCGAAAGTGTGATCGCTCATCGCCGCGAAGCCACCGCCAATCGAGGTCAGGCCGACCTGAATCAGTGACAGGCCAATAATCATCACCACAATGCCGGAAACCAGCGGGGTAATAATACGACGCGCCAGATGAAGAACGCGTGACAGCACCATTTCGGTACAGGACGCCACCATCAACGTACCGAACAGCGCGGCCATCATGGTCGGGACATCGGCACCGCCATTTTTCAGCGCCATGCCGCCCATAATCAGCGGTGTCACAAAGTTAAAGCTGGTGCCCTGAATCGACAGTAAACCAGAACCTACTGGCCCCCAGGTTTTGATTTGCAGGATCGAAGCCACACCCGATGCAAATAGCGACATGCTGATAATGTGCTGCGTATCCTGAGCCGGTAAGCCCAGCGCCTGGCAGATCAACAGTGCAGGGGTAATCACAGCAACGAACATCGCCAGCAGATGCTGACAGGCAGCAAACAGCGTTTGTGGCAACGGTGGACGATCTTCGAGGCGGTAAATCAGTTCACTCTTTGGACGGGCTGACTGATGAGATTCAGCGGTATTGACGGACATGGTGCGCGTTCTCAATGACAACAAAGGGGCGATTTTAAACGGTTGCGTTGTGAAAGCAATCGTTTGCAATGCCCCTTTTCACTTGCATTGATTTAAAGCGTAAACACGGTACGGCTGCGGCTATCATCTTCCTGCCATGCCTGAGCCACTTCACTCAACGGGCGCATCTGGAAAGCGACCGAAAAATCACTCTCCGCCGCTGCGTTCAACATTTCGCTGATGCAGGCGATCAGATCCGCATCGGATACGCTACCCAGACCGCTGCCCATTAATGTCAGACCGGATGAGCGCAACAGCTTGCTGTGCAGGGTGATCTCCTGGCCACTCAGCGAGCCGATTTGCACGAAGCGCACCGATTTCTCTCCACCCGCGACAGCCGCCTGCATGATATCAAGTGCACTCTGGCCCCACAGGTAATCCAGCACGATATCGATGCCTTCTTTCATCAGTGCAGGCAGTGCGCCGGGCAGCTCATCCAGCGTCAGGGTGATGTCCGCGCCCTGGGCACGCAGTTGATCCAGTACTTCACGATTGCGACCAGTGGCGATGATTTTGCCCGCGCCGAGATGGCGGGCAATGCGCACCGCTAATCCACCGGAGGTGCCGGTGGCGCCATTGATCAGCACCGTTTCACCTGGCTGCAACTGCGCCCGGCGCGTCAATGCTGCCCAGGAGGACATGCCCGGATTGGCGATGGCGGCTGCCAGCACCGGATCGAGTGAGGCGGGCAGAGGCACAATGGCAGTGGCTGGAACCAGGGTTCTTTCCGCCATGCTGCCCCAGGGCGCATCAAAGGCGAGAAAATAGACCGGATCGCCGTTGCTGAGTGTACCGGTGCCGTCAATGCCGGTGATAAAAGGATAATGCGTGGTGGCGCTGTAGTGTTTGCCAGAAGCGCGTGCTTTCGCCAGCTGACTGACGGCAGCCGCTTTAACGCTGACAATAACATGTTGTTCATCGGCTTGCGGTTCAGGGAAATCAGCGTAAACCGGCTGTTCGCCCGCTGCAGAAACGATAGCTGCTTTCATGCTTTCTCCTTCAGATAATCGGGAACTATGTGTAATATGCACACATTAGTTCTGCCTCGGGATAACGTCAATGAAAAGTGTGCAAAATACACATAATAGTGCAGAGTTCGACGATCTGCATAATGCGCTGCTGATGATTGTGGGTACTTTTAATCGCCCGCAACGTGATGAATTACTAATAAAAGAGTCCAATATTCAACTTGATCGTGCGCTATTTCCGCTGCTGATTCAGATTGGCCGCTTTGGACCGATTGGCGTGGTGGAACTGGCAGAGCGCGCCGGGCGCGATTACACCACCGTGAGCCGTCAGGTGGCGAAACTGGAAGAGCTGGGGTTAGCGCAACGACAGAAAAATGCCAAAGACAAACGCGTAAACGAAGCGGTCATTACCGCCACTGGCAAAGCAATGACGGATAAAATCGATGCCGCACGGGCGCAGATTTATCAGCATCTGTTTGAGAACTGGCAGGATAGCGAGCGCACCGAGCTGGCGCGTCTGTTGCAGAAATTTGTCGGGGATTTTATGGCGATCGATCGTAGTGAGTAATGGGCGGGCATCGTGTCGTGTTGGCTCTTTAACACGCTGTCTTTTGCCCACTTTTAAGCATTGCTGTAGCGCTCGGTCTCTGGCAGCCAGCGTTCAATCAGCGCCTGCGCCTGTTCTGGATAGTGCTGGTGGATATGGCGTGCCACGCGTTGCACTTCCGGGATCATGCCCTGATCGCGCAGTAAGTCTGCAACCTTAAACTCCGCATTACCGGTCTGGCGCGTACCAAGTAATTCACCGGGACCGCGAATTTCCAGGTCGTGCTGAGCGATGACGAAGCCATCGTTGCTGTCGCGCAGTACCTGCAAACGCTTCTGCGCGGTTTTGCTGAGGGGTGCTTTGTACAGCAGCACGCAATGCGAGGCGACTGCGCCACGGCCCACGCGGCCGCGCAGCTGATGCAGCTGAGCCAGGCCCAAACGTTCCGGGTTTTCGATGATCATCAGGCTGGCGTTGGGCACGTCTACCCCGACTTCAATCACCGTCGTCGCGACCAGTAACTGAATCTCGTTGGCTTTGAAGGCCGCCATGACCGCCTGTTTTTCTGCCGGTTTCATGCGGCCGTGCACCAGCCCAACCTGCAAGCCAGGCAGCGCGAGTTTCAACTCTTCCCAGGTGGCTTCCGCCGCTTGTGCTTCCAGTACATCTGACTCTTCAATCAGCGTGCAGACCCAGTAAGCCTGGCGACCTTCATGGCAGGCGTTTTTCACCCGCTCAATAATATCGCCGCGGCGACTGTCAGGAATGGCCACTGTGGTGACCGGTGTGCGGCCAGGCGGTAATTCGTCGATGGTGGAGGTGTCGAGATCGGCATAGGCGGTCATCGCCAGGGTACGCGGAATCGGCGTGGCGGTCATGATCAGCTGATGCGGATGGAAACCCTGCTCTTCACCTTTTTCCCATAGCGCAAGACGTTGATGCACGCCGAAGCGATGTTGCTCATCAATGATCACCAGCGCCATGCCGTTGAATTTAACCTGCTCCTGGAACAGCGCATGCGTGCCGACCACCATCGCTACCTGTCCGCTGGCAATCGCTTCCTGCTGGGCTTCACGTGCTTTGCCTTTTTGCTTGCCAGCCAGCCAACCCACTTCAATGCCCAGCGGCGCAAACCACTGGCGGAAATTGTTGGCATGCTGCTCGGCCAGCAGCTCGGTCGGCGCCATCAGCGCCACCTGTTTGCCATGCGCAATGACATTCAGCGCCGCCAGCGCCGCGACCAGCGTTTTGCCCGATCCCACATCGCCCTGCACCAGACGCATCATTGGGAAGTCGTTGGCTAAATCGCGCTCGATCTCCTCAACCACGCGTTTTTGCGCGCCGGTGGGTGAGAAGGGCAGTGCGGCCAGCAATTGATTCACCAGATTATGCTTAGCAGGCATCGGCAACGCATGATGGCGTTGAGCACCGGCACGAACCGCTAGCATGCTGAGGTTGTGCGCCAGCAGCTCTTCAAGGATTAAGCGCTTTTGTGCGGGATGGCGACCGGTTTCCAGCTCGCTCAGACGTAAATCGGGCGGCGGACGATGCAGCGTGCGCAGGGCATCCGGCAAACTCATCAAGCCACCGCTCAGTTCTGACGGCAGCAACTCGGCAATCGGGCAGCTTTCCAGCAACGTCAGCGCTTGATCGGTGAGATTGCGCAGCGTGGCCTGACGAATGCCTTCAGTGGTGGGATAGACCGGTGTCAGGGTTTCCTGTAGCTCGACGCCGCCCTGTTCGCCCTGCACGCGATACTCGGGATGAATAATTTCAGCACCGCGCTGACCACGTTTGATTTCGCCATAAGCGGTGACGCGGCGGCCTGGCGCCAGACTGTTTTTCATCCCGGCATTGAAATTGAAGAAGCGCATGGTCAGCACGCCGCTGCCATCACTAATCTGGCACACCAGCATGCGGCGGCGGCCAAAGGTGATCTCACTGTGCAGCACTTCACCTTCCACCGTGGACCAGACGCCCGGCAGCAGGTCATTAATCTTGTAGAGTTGGGTGCGATCTTCGTAGCGCAGCGGCAGATGCAGCAGCAAATCCTGAATAGTGAACAGGCTGAGTTTAGCCAGTTTTCCCGCCTGACTGGCGCCGACGCCGGTCAGGGTACTGAGCGGTATGGCATCCAGCAGACGGCCTTTCATTTTTTACCTGTGGATTGCATGGTGGCCCACCAGTCGGCATCGGCTTCCACCTCGCCCTGGGCGTTGATATGCGGATAAGGCAGACCTTTTTGCTTCGCCACGCGTGCAAGCACCGGATAACCACCTTCAAACAGCAAACGCTGCTGTTCATCGGCATCAAGCAGGCTGTGCTGACGTTTGTACATGCCGGCGTTCTGCCGTTGACGCTGTGCTTCATATAGAATCAGCGCGGAGGCGACGGACACGTTGAGCGACTGCACCATGCCCACCATCGGCACAATGATGTCTTGATCGGCGAGCGCCAGCGCTTCAGCGGTGATGCCGGTTTTTTCCTGCCCCATCAGAATGCAGGTCGGTTTGGTGTAATCGATCTCGCGAAAATCCACTGCATTGGCCGACAGATTGGTCGCCAGCACCTGCATCCCCTGATCTTTCAAGTGACGCACGGCTTCTGCGATATGACGATGCGTCTGCACTTTCACCCAACTGTTGCTGCCCGCTGAAGCAGACACCATGGTGCGCATGCGCACGCTAGGCCAGACGGCGTGCACTTCATGGATGCCGACCGCGTCAGCAGTACGAATCACCGCCGAGACATTATGCGGCTTATGGACCTGCTCCATGCACACGGTGAGATCGTGCTGGCGCATGGCCAGCATTTCCTGGATACGAGCAAAACGTTGAGCGTTCATGCACTAATTACGGTTACGGTGAACTTTAATCACATCCGGCATTACGCGGATTTTACGCATAATATTGGCCAGATGGACGCGGTCGTTCGCGGTGAGACGGATAAAGGCGCTGTAAACACGGCCGTCGCGCTCTTCCGTGTTAAGACTTTGGATGTTGGATCCCGCTGTGTTGATAGCCGCCGTCAGGTTCGCCAGTGCGCCCTGATGGTTGAACATATCAACCTTAATTTCCGCGACAAACTCCTGGTCGATAACCTTGTCCCACTCAACCGGCATGAACTTCTCGGGCTCTTTCTGATAGCCACGGATGTTACGACAGGATTCGTGATGCACCACCAGACCTTTACCCGGGCTGACGTGCGCGACAATCGGATCGCCAGGAATCGGACGACAGCACTTGGCAAAGGTAATCAATACGCCATCAGCACCTTTGATCGGCAGCTTTTTGCGTTTGCTGTTGCTTTGCGGCTGCTCAGCACCCGACTGCAGCAGGTTTTTCGCCACGACCACGCTCATGGCGTTGCCGAGGCCGATCTCCGCCAGCAAATCGTCAATGCTGGTCAGCTTCATGCGCTCCAGCTCGTGCTGAATATTTTCCGGCGGGATCTCTGCCAGCTTCTTGCTGCCGCCGAGCGCATGACTCAACAGACGACGGCCAAGGTTAACGGAGTCTTCGCGTTTCAGGTTTTTTAGTAGCTGACGAATTTTGGCGCGTGCTTTCGAGCTCACCACAAAGTTGAGCCAAGCCGCGTTAGGACGGGCACCTGGCGCAGTGATGATTTCGATGGTTTGGCCGCTGGTTAGCGATTGCGACAGCGGATAAGGCTGGCGATCGACGCGGGCGCCCACACAGGCATGGCCAATATCGGTGTGCACGGCGTAAGCGAAGTCTACCGGTGTGGCGCCAGCAGGCAGTTCGACGATACGGCCTTCCGGCGTGAAGACGTAGATCTCATCCGGGAAGAGATCGGATTTCACGCTCTCGATAAATTCAAACGAGCTACCGGCGCTTTGTTGCAGCTCCAGCAGGCTTTGCAGCCAGCGCTGGGCGCGAATCTGTGCGGTCGTGCCGCTTTCACCGGCCTCTTTATAAGCCCAGTGTGCCGCTACCCCCATCTCCGCCATCTGATCCATATCTTCGGTACGGATTTGCACTTCAACGGGCACGCCATGCGGGCCAATCATTGATGTATGCAGTGATTGATAGCCGTTGGCCTTGGGAATAGCGATGTAATCTTTGACGCGTCCAGGACGCGGTTTGTACAGACTGTGCATCTGACCGAGCACGCGATAACAGGTATCCAGGTCTTTCACGATAACGCGAAAGGCATAAATATCCATGATCGAGTGGAATCGCTGCTCTTTCAGGTGCATTTTGCGGTAGATCGAATAAAGATGCTTCTCGCGGCCACTGACACGGCAGGGAATACCTGCTTCCTGTAAGCGCCCGTCGATTTCAGAAAGGATCTTCTGAATCATCTCTTTACGATTACCGCGTGCCGCTTTCACCACCTCTTTTATCACGCGGAAACGATTTGGATAGAGGGCTTCAAAGCCGAGTTCTTCCAACTCTGTTTTCAGGTGGTGAATACCAAGTCGGTGCGCCAGAGGACTGTAAATCTCCAGCGTTTCCAGTGCGATACGACGTTTCTTATCCGGTCGCAACGCACCGAGCGTGCGCATGTTGTGCGTGCGGTCAGCCAGCTTGATCAGAATGACGCGGATATCCTGCACCATCGCCATGATCATTTTGCGGAAGTTTTCAGCCTGCGCTTCTTTCTTGTCGCGGAACTTCAGCTTGTCGAGTTTCGACACGCCTTCCACCAGTTCGGCCACGCTTTTGCCAAACAGCTGTTCCATATCCTGGTAAGTGGCGGGTGTATCTTCGATCACGTCATGCAGCAGCGCTGCCATCAGCGTTTCATGGTCGAGTTTCATCTCGGCCAGAATGCAGGCAACGGCAACAGGATGGGTGATGTAAGGTTCACCGCTGGAGCGTGTCTGACCCTCGTGGGCATCACGCGCGACGAGATAAGCTTGCTTGAGGCGCTTGATTTGCTCCTCAGGCAAGTATTTTTCAATCAGTTGATTGAGGCTTTCAAACAGATACAAGGTTGACCTGCGAAGTGCTGTTAACGACGACCTTCAGCGATAGCGGTAACGGCTTGTAACTCAGCGGCTTCCTGCTCTTGCTGCTCCTGACGATCACGCACATCCAGAATCTGGGTAGTGATCAGGCCTTCTTCGATTTCGCGCAGGGCGATAACGGTGGCTTTATCGTTCTCTTCCGGAACCAGCGGATCTTTACCGCCTACCTGCATCTGACGTGCACGACGTGCAGCGACCAACACCAGGTCAAAACGGTTACCAATTTTCTCTACTGCGTCCTGAACGGTTACGCGTGCCATAGGTGTGCTACTCCACAGATGATGAAGAAATGACTGGGCATAATACTGAAAGTGACTTCAGACTGCCAATAGTTTGCTGATTAAAGCATCATGTCGCGATTTTTGGCGACTCATACGCAGACGTTCTGCGCGAATAATGTGTTTCAGGTCGGTCAGTGCCAGGTCGAAATCATCATTCACGATCAGATAATCGTATTCAGCGTAGTGACTCATTTCCGCCACGGCCTGAGCCATACGGCGGGCGATAACCTCTTCGCTATCCTGACCACGGCCACGCAGGCGACGATCTAACTCTTCAGTCGACGGCGGCAGCACAAAAATGCTGCGTGCGGCAGGCATTTTCTGGCGAATTTGCTGAGCACCTTGCCAGTCGATATCCAGAAATACATCGACACCGGTCGCCAGCACGCGCTCAATCGCGGCGCGCGAGGTACCGTAGTAATTGCCAAACACTTCCGCATGTTCGAGGAAGTCTTCAGCGGCAATCATGGTCTCAAATTCAGGCTTGGAGACAAAGAAATAGTGTTCACCATGAACTTCACCGGGACGCACGCCGCGAGTGGTATGGGAAACAGACACCTGCGTATCGTACAGCGGCTGTGTCTTCAATAAAGCCTGAATCAGACTGGATTTACCCGCGCCACTGGGGGCGGAAACAATATAAAGCGTGCCTTGAGCCATGGTTATCTTGAATTGAGTAAAGAGCGGAGTCGATTTCCTGCACAGTATACACGGCTTAACGGTGCCACGCAGCGTTTGCCGTTGGGCTAAGGTAATTCTTTTTCTGTGAACCCGCGCCAGATAACGCGGTAAGCCGCTGCAAACGGCTTAAAAAACCGGGAATACGTTTGCTCTTTACCCCCTTCAGCACTGGTCATTGCCCTCATCGCACTCTCCAATAGACAAAAAGGAGAGCAACGATGAAAGGATGGTGGTGGTTGTGTTGCTGGTTTTTCACCGCGGCTTGCGGGGCTGAAGCGCTGTGCCCTAACTGGTCACCGGTGCGCGCCGAACAAGAGATGGTTCAATTACATAGCCAGCTACGGCACTGGGATGATGCCTACTATCGCAAGGGCACGAGTCTGGTTAGCGATGGGGACTATGACAGCCTGCAGCAACGCTTACTGCATTGGCAGCGCTGCTTCGCGCCGGATCAACGGGCTTATCAAGCGCAGCCCACAACGGACGGTAGTACCCGACACCCGGTGGCACACACAGGGGTACGGAAACTGCGGGACAAGTTGGCGGTGGCTTACTGGATGCAGGATAAATCGCCACTGTGGATACAGCCGAAAGTCGATGGCGTGGCGGTAACGCTGGTGTATCGACGCGGGCAATTGGTTTCTCTGGTGAGTCGCGGCGATGGCTTGCGTGGCGAAGAGTGGATAACCAAAGCCCGCCATATTCCGGCGATTCCTACTCACATTGAAACCGATCGTGAAGAGGTGGTGCTGCAAGGCGAGCTGTTTCTGCTTATGACCGATCATCAGCAAGCACGTGACGGAGGGCGAAATGCCAGAGCGCAGGTGGCGGGTGCGATGATGCGTCATGAAGCTTCTCCGCTGCTGGCAGATTTCGGCATTTTTATCTGGGCATGGCCCGATGGTCCAATCCAGATGCCCGCTCGACTGGCGCAGTTATCACGCTGGGGATTCGGTCTGGCGCAGGACTGGAGCCACCCAATCGAGAACGAAGAGGAGGCGGAGGTGTGGCGCGATCGCTGGTTCCGTGCATCTTTGCCGTTCGTCACCGATGGCGTCGTGATCCATCAATCACCCGTCGGTGCCGGGCGGGACTGGCAGCCTGGTCAGGGGCATTGGTCCGCCGCGTGGAAATATCAGCCGGTTGAAGTCAGCAGTGAAGTGCTGTCCGTGGATTTCAACGTTGGGCGCACGGGGAAAATTGCCGTGGTGCTGAACCTCACTCCCGTTCAGCTGGATGATAAAACCGTGCGCAGAGTGAATCTTGGATCGCTGCGGCGATGGCGGGAGCTGGATGTCATCGCAGGTGATCAAGTGATAGTCACGTTAGCCGGTCAGGGTATTCCTCGCTTAGAGCGAGTCATTTGGCGGGTGAGAGGGCGAGATTATCCTTTAACACCACAGCAGGGCGAATTTAATCCGCTGTCTTGTTTGCACTTCAACCAGGATTGTCGGCTGCAGTTCTTATCACGCCTCACCTGGCTCAGTCAGAAATCGGTGCTGAACATCCCTGGCGTGCAACGTAGTAGCTGGCAGCGGTTACTGAACAGTGGCGCCATCACCCATCTTTTCTCCTGGCTGACGTTAACGCCTGAAGAGATCGCGCAGGACAGCGGGATGTCCTCTGCGCGGGCACAAGAGATTTGGCAACGTTTCCAACAGACACGTCAGCAACCCTTTCGTCGCTGGGTGAGCGCATTAGGTCTACCGCTTCCCCGAACCGCGTTGCAGGCCTTAGCGGATAACGACTGGACAGCGTTGCTGGCTCGCTCGGCAGATGAGTGGCAGCAGCTACCCGGCATCGGGCGCACACTGGCAGAGCGGATTGTTACCATGCTGCAGGATGAGGAATTACAGCAACTGATCCGCTTTTTACAGCAGCAGGAAATTCCTGCTGCACCTTTAATGTTCGGGGTGGGGATAGTTGAAGATCGGCAGACCAAGGCGGAAGCGCAGCGCTAATAAACGGCCAATGAAGCCGGCCAGCAGCGTAATGATCACCACGGCTTCATGGGGAAGCGGCGTTTTGAGCAGCAGAATGTAGAGCCAACCTGCGGCAAATGCGATACCGGCATAGAGCTCTTTTTGGAACACCAGCGGGATGCGATTGCAGAACATATCACGCAGCACGCCACCAAAAACCCCCGTGATCACGGCGGCAATAGCGGCAATGATCGAGGCATGACCAGAATCCAGCGCGACCTGCGCGCCAATAATGGAGAACACCACCAGGCCAAGCGCATCCAGTACCAGAAACACTTTACGCAGATGATTCATTAAAGGGGCAACAAAAGTGGTCACCACCGCCGCGGCGGCCACGATCATGATGTACTCCGGGTTTTTAACCCAACTCAGCGGATAATGCCCGAGCAGGATGTCACGCACCGAGCCGCCTCCGATTGCAGTGACGGACGCAATGATGATGACGCCAAACAGATCCATTTTGCGGCGACCAGCGGCCAGCGCACCGGTCATGGCTTCGGCGGTGATGCCAATAATGTAGAGAACGGTTAATAACATAGAGCACTCCATAAGATCGGCGGCCAGCCTAAAGATTTCCTCAGCTATCGACCACTGAGTATTTCTAAAGCAGACGTCATCGGATTAGCTGGTTTGATGCCGCTCATGCTAACAGGCTTAACCCGCTTGATAAATCAGGAGTGCGTTACGCTTTCGCATTAAAAAATGTGATGTGATCTGTGTGATCGTGCAGGTCTGAGGGTAAGAAGACGGGGAAGAAGAGATGTTAACCGTATCAAAAAAGAAAAAAGCGTGCTGGCGACCAGCACGCGAACGCATCTTCTCAGATGCCCAGAGCCCACCATACAGACTTGTTTTTATTATCCGTTTCTTGCTCGCACGTTAGCGAAACTTTTCAGGCTAAAACGGTAATCTGGCTGGAACCAGGAACGACCGTAGTAGCAGTAGACCAGCATTCTGATGGATACCATGGCCAGGTAGCCCCATATAGCGCACAACACTGAAGGGGTCAGCCATACGGTAAACAGTGTGACACCCAGACCAACCAGCACCGATGAGGTTTCTGTGAAGGCGATACGCGAGAATTGTTTCTCACGCTGTAATATGGCGCGATAATGTTGCCCTTGTGGAATAATGATGAAAATCACCGAAATCATTTCCAGCATAATCGCCATTTCCGGTTGGTTCATTATTCGGCTATATAAATCACTACCAATAAACAGCACGGCGAATATCACCATGCCACTTAATACATTTCCCCAGTAGAGAATGGAAAGTTCGCTGTTATTAAGATTTATATTTCTGATAACGGAATTACCAAACCCACGGTCGGCAAGCGTATCAATAATCAATAACATCACAATGGCAATCGCGAGTAAATCTAACTCGTTTGCCTGAAGTATTTGTGCCAGAAGTGAAAGTTGTAAAACACCAATGCCGACGATTTTTATGGATGACAAAATTGACCATTTGGCGCTGGCCAAACTTTTTTCTCTTATCGCCATGTTCTGCTCGTTATGGTACATGTACCAAGCAATTAAGGGTTCACCCGGGCGCCTGCCCAGAGTACAGATCACATCAATGCAGCGTGTCCTGACGCAGCCCTGAAATGCCTTTCAGAGTTTGCCACGTAAAGATGCATTCAATTAAATGATGTTCTGAATTTAAAGAGATGCCCCTGGCGCGTAAATATTTCATTGTCTCAGCGGTATCTCCTCCTGTTCGGAGGAAATCCGCAAGATCATTATAAAATCCCTTTGAATTATTATATTCCCCGGCCAGTATCCTACTGGCAATCTCAACAAATTCTTTTTCAGACAACAAAGGATAGGTTGAGCGATCCATGTTATTTCCCTGCTGTTGTTATTATCGGGTATTGCTGTGTGTGAATGAGTTATACCGTGTTTTAATTAAATTAACACCATAAGAAAACTCCTATAAATGAACTTTAGGAATAAATGGTTTCAGACTTTGCATCAGAATAGATAAGGGGACGGATGAGCGATTAATAAGTCCTGTTAGA